>OEIV010000014.1_pt1 | contig 117942 bp, 99 predicted proteins | sample 1539231 | NCBI WGS metagenome assembly OEIV01 (sample SAMN03794762, study PRJEB22550) | activated sludge metagenome | feature: wastewater treatment plant; material: activated sludge; isolation source: Wastewater treatment plant of a petroleum refinery complex | place: Argentina: Buenos Aires ...
ACCCCTTACAAGATGCTAATATCAAAATTCTGAGTATCACCGGTCAGGTTGCTAGAGAGTATAATCACATTTCAACAGATAAATTTACAATTGATATGTCTTCTTTCGTTTCAGGTAATTATTTTATAGAAATAGCTGACAAAAAAAATAAGTATGTGAGAAAAGTATTCAAAGAGTAAAAATGATTTTTGCTGTTTCGTGGTAAAGTAAACTTTACTTTCCATAAAATACCAATTATCACTTGGGATATTTATCAGTGTTCTGATATGTATTAAAAATGGCATAGACATGAATTTTCATCTCTTTTTCATTTAAAGTATATAAAATTAAATATGGAAACCTCTTTAACGGGAATGCTCTATAGTCCTTATATCTAAATTGAAAATACGGGGAGTCAGCGATAACATCAATTGAATCAAAAATTTCAGCGTATACATCAAGTGCAAGTTGGGGTGAAATCTGAAAATAATAACTTACCGCATCATCAATATCTGTAAAAGCGGTGGTGTGAAGGACAACATCAAAACCCATGTTTCTGCTTTAGCTTAGCCTGTGCTTCTTCCAACGTCAAAAAATTATCTGTATTATTCATACTTCTTCTTTCTTCCAGGATTTTCTTTTGCTCGTTAGATAATGTTATTTGCTCAGAATTTGAGTAATTGAATTTTTCAACCAACTTCATAAAAAATTCATATTCACCATCAGGAATACTAAGAGTTACATTTTTCATTTTAAGGTTCTTTTCAATTCAAAATTACGAATAAATTATTTAATCAATAAAACATACTTTATACAAAAATCTATACCCACATCTGACAGCAAACATCCCTTACAAAATTTCAACCTGATTCGTTAATAAATCATCCAGCGTTTCTCTTTTACGAATAAGATGATGTTTCCCTTTTGAAAATAATATTTCCGCAGGACGCATTCGCGAATTAAAACTGGAGGCCATTTCAAAACCATAAGCACCTGCATTTTTAAACATGAGGTAATCGCCTTCACGAACTTCATTTAATACACGGTCCCAGCAAAAAGTATCGGTTTCACAAAGGTTACCTACTACGGTATAAATCCGTTCAACACCTTTAGGATTTGAGAGGTTGATGATATGGTGATAAGACTCATAAAACATAGGACGAATTAAATGATTAAAGCCTGTATCGATACCTGCAAATACGGTAGCGGGTGTTTGTTTCACTGTATTTACACGTGCAATAAAATATCCACTTTCACTCACAAGATACTTACCTGGCTCGAACCAAATCTCCAGTTCTTTGCCAGTTTCCTTTTTGAAGGCTACTAAAGTCTCATGCATTTTTTGTCCGAGCAAATCCACATCGGTGGCTTTTTCGTCGGGTGCATATGGCACTTTAAAACCGCTACCTAAATCGAGGTATTTGATATTGGGAAAATGCGTAGCCAAATCGAGCATGATTTCTAAGCCTTGCAAAAACACATTCACATCTTTGATTTCACTCCCAGTATGCATATGAAGCCCTTCCACATTGAGTTTGGTGGTTTTCACGATGCGTTCTATATGTCGTAGTTGATGGATCGAAATACCAAACTTACTATCAATATGTCCAGTTGATATTTTTAGGTTGCCGCCGGCCATGATATGTGGATTCAGTCGAACCATTATTGGATAGCTATCACCATAGGTATTGCCAAACTGCTCAAGGATAGAAATATTATCAATATTGATATGTACACCAAGTTCTTTAGCCTGTTCAATTTCAGAGAAGTGTACACAGTTTGGAGTAAACAATATTTGTTGCGGTGCAAAGCCAGCTTTCAGTCCAAGATGCACTTCGTTGATTGAAACGGTATCTAAGCCTGCGCCCAGCTTTTGGATGATTTTTAAAACATTGATATTTGATAATGCCTTGCAGGCATAAAAAAATCTGGTAGGTGTTTGTTTAAACGCGTTGGTTAATTTTTTATACTGCCCTTCAATTTTTTCGCGTTGATAAATATACAATGGGGTGCCATAGGTTTTGGCCATCTCTATTAAATGTTCTCTGCTAATCATAATGCAAAGATAGTTTTTGAATAGGTGTTTTCGAAAATTTATATAAAGGCTGAATCGAAAAGCTTTAATGAAGGGGTATGAAAAAGAGGGGAAATTGAATTAAATGAACAGCAATACAGCATGTAAAAAAATACTATAGTAAGTTCATTTGCATGCGACCCCATGTTTATATTTTATAAAGAAAAATAAAAAAAGAGCCACTTGCCTGGGCAAGCGACTCGATGTTTGTTGATTTGAAGAGGTCTGAAAAAATTATTCAGCGGATGCAATTTTTATCCAACTATTACCATCGCTTTGATAGGTAACACCAATTTGTGAAGGGCTATTTAATAAAGCGCTTGATGATGAGCCAAAGCCAGCAGGAGCATCTATCAGTGCAGTTCCTGAGGGTGTATTGATAGAAATAAGGGCTACAGCTGAATTTCGTTTAATCACATAAATTCTTCCTTTGCAATCGATGGGGTTAGGTAAAGTAAGGGTTAAGGTAGCCAAACAAATAAATGTATAATCATCTATAGTTGCTGTGGTGTTTGCTTGAATTGATTTAATATTGGTAGCAAAACTTCCCACTACCTGTAAAGCACTATGAGGTAATGTTGTATTTATACCCACCCGATCTGTGACCAAAGGGGTGGTGCGACCTAAAACTATGGTATTGCTTTGACCTACTGTAGCACCTGATCCTATAGCTGTTGCATAGTTAAGGTTATTAGATGCAACATCTGCATCAGTACCTAAGGCAGCATTGAAAGAGCCTATTGTATTAGTTTTCAAAGCACTACCACCTAAAGCAGCATTGTTATTGCCAGTAGTATTTTGTTGAAGTGAATTTCCGCCCATTGCCACATTTCCCGCACCGATGGTATTGGCAGACAATGCATAAGTGCCATTTGCTACATTCCAACCGCCAGAAGTATTACTCCCTAAGGCAGAGAACCCAATGGCACTATTGTCGTTACCACTTGTGTTTGCAAAGAGGGTATTGATGCCCATAGCGGTATTATTATTCCCAATCACATTATCATGCATAGATTGATGACCCACACTTGTATTATTTAGGCCTGTTGTATTACTTGTCATTGCTTGATCGCCGATTGCGGTATTTTGAAAACCAGTGGTGTTTTGCTCTAGTGCTATTTGACCTATTGCTGTATTTCTATAACTAATATTGTTTTTTAATGCATTAAATCCAATACCTGTATTGTCATTTGCTCCAGGGATTGGTAAATTGGCTGTACCTGCATCATATCCGACATAGGTATTATGTTTGGTATTATCTATAATTCCTGCATTGTTTGCGTTTACTTTAAACTGTAAGGGATAATTATCATTTGTGCCTAAGTATTTTCCACTTACACCTACAGTATTTCCATTCAGTTTCCAATCGTTTCCTGCGGCACTCACTGAAGTAGTTAAAGCAACAATACAAGGTAATGTACATACATCTTTCCAAGTACCTGTACCCAATGCATCACTACCACAAAATACTTTATCAATGCCTTCACTGCCATCTTGTATTCTTACTTTTCCTTTAAAAAAACCTGCCCAGGAATTGGGTGAAAGGGGAGCCTCACCTGAGATTGCATAGTTTCCAGCAGTAGCTAATCCAAAGGTACGCCCCGCTACACCTGTATTATAACCATTGGCCGATCTGGCTTCTCCCATTATACCAATATTATTTAATGTATTGTTTGAAACTGCTGTGCCTACTACACCATATGAGTTTGCGTTTCCTGTTGCCGTAGATGCTCGTGTAACACCATGAATACCTATTGCTTCCAGTAATGGTAGCCATCCTGGATTGTATATAGGATAGTTTATTCCAAAATCAGTTTGTGGTGTGGTTTGTTGATCAGCAACAGCATAAATGCCAGTTGCTTTTCCGGTGCCGTTTACATGTAATTGAGTGGTAGCGGGTGGGCTCACAGTATTGACCCCAACATTGCCTGCAGCCATAATGGTCATCCTTGTAAGGTTGTTGGTGCCAAAGGCAAGTGAATTATTTTCTTTATTCACCATGCTTGATGCATTGCCATTTTGTGTAATAAGTAATCCGTCATTTGTTGTATGTCCGGTGATGTTATTGGTTACCCTTACCGTCATTACACTTGAATCCGTATTGTTTAAATGAACCCGTGACACAGGATTTGCATTTCCGCCAATACCTACATTTTCACTCAAATAATCTGCATGAAATTTCAATTTACTTGTACCAGCCTTTGAAAGACTAATACCAGCATTACCAGCGGTACTAATTAAGAAATTACCATTACCGTTAGCAGAACTATTATTGCCAAATGCCAGCAAATTAGCGTATGGGTACATAGCACCTAGACCTGTATAAGCACCTGAGTATGTAGTGCCATACTTTGTAAATGTTGCATAACTACTTGGGTTATCATTGTAAATAATGAATTTTCCAAAAGCATTCGGATCCGTATTTTGCATACGAAGAAATTCTTGGTTACCGGCATTTTGAAAAATATGTAATTTTGCCAATGATGATGGTGTAATAGTACCGAGACCAATATTGCCGGTAATTGGACTTTGGTACATTGAAGATTTGCCTATTACATTTTCAGCCGTATACTTTGTAATATAGTTTGCATCTGATGGTGTATGACCCGGATCACTATTAACTGCGCCTGGTGCACGTGTTTTATCATGATCGCTTTGTATTGCTGTACCAGCTTTGTCGGCGTATATTGCATAAGGTACTGAAAGTAGCTGATTGGTGCCAGCATCTAAATAGTTGCTACCACCTGATGGGTCAATACCGACCTTTATGTACTTATTGCCTGATTCCCATTTAACTGTTTTCATTTGGCCCACAACTGACATGCCATTGCCAATTTGTAAAGTGTACAAACCAAATTCATTGGTTTTTACGGTTTGTATTTCTTCGTATTCTGCTATGGTAGCGTCTGCGGTGGGAAGTACTGAAAGTTTGAGCGACATGGATTGATTGCTCAATGGATTACCTTTAGCATCTCTTGCAATGCCTTGATAGTTGAATAATTGAGGCACTTGTGCAAATATGGTACCTGCGTAAAGCATGACAAAAAACATGGCCACTGCTGTAATGATTTGAATTGATGATTTCATGATATTTTATTTTTTTAAATGATTAATTTATTTTTTGAATTTTGTAAGAAAAGTTTTCTAATAAGCCATTTGTATTTGGTTTGCGAATGATTAAATAATATGAACCTGAAGTATAGTTTTTTAAGGAGATTGTTACTTTATTCAAGCCCTCGTTCCACATCAATTTTTCACTTAAAATCACTTTACCTAATGCGTCAAAAAGTTGATAGCTTATTTCGTTTGAGAGGTTTTCAATGCTTTCAATATTTAATATATTTTCAGTGGGGTTAGGATATACTTTTATCCTATCACTCATGCTATAGTCGGCAGATGTATTTGTTTGCTGATTGAGGTTACTTTGGTTATCTAAACCATTAATACGAATCAGGGGTTGCAACTGACCTTGGGTAAGTATGAGGTTAGTGTTACGTTCAGTGGTGATAAGCGACATCTCGCCTATGGAATATTCGAAATGTGTATGGTTGATTATTGCTGAATGACTACATACATTAAAAAGCTGTTGACTAAAAACGCGTTCATGAGTAAGCATAAATAGCAGTAAAAAACCTATTTGAACTGTATATTTCATAAAATTTATTTTTTTTGTGCCTACTCTAGTGACAGTTTTCGGCATACCTGTTTTTTGAATATTTGTAATTACCCTGCAAAGATGCGATGAGCGTAAACGGCGAAAAAGCGTTGAATGGCGCTAAATAGCATGATAAATGACGGTAATTTTATACCGTTAAATGACGGTGTGTGTATGAGGGATTAACTGTATTTATAATGGATAGATATACACAAATGCAGTATTGAAAGCCATTCGCAGAAGTTTTCATTTATTTATACCAAATCAATGCTTGAAGTTGCGGATGTCTTGAGTACTTTTATTTTTTAAATCAATAAAAACAATCACAATGAGTAAATCTAAAAAATCTGATCTAGTAACAAAAGAAACAAAAAAGAAATTGCCATTAGCAACGCTTAAAGAACAATCTTTGGTTAAGGAATTAAGCCCATGTAATAACTGTTATAATGAGGTTATGGAAGCTGAAGCAATCGATTATCTCGACTTAGAATCGGTGGTGGTAAAAATGATTACAAATTACCAGTCGCAACAATATCAATTAATCACCAATCCGGCTAGTACTGTGGCTCCTATAGCAGATGATGCACGCTCTGTTTATTTTAGTTTGAATAAACTTAAATCATTTATTTTTGAAATTGAGCGACTCTGCTGTCAACGCTCGTGTAATGTGCAGTTGGGAGAACTTGGTATTCGGTTTTATTATGGGGCTTATAATAATAGTTTGCCATTACCTGATGGTGTAATTGATCAATATCAAGGTAAACATACCCTTGTATTAGTCCCCACATATACTAAAAATATTGATGGAGTACCAGTGCATGTTGATTTTTCACCAGATCGATTTGAATTGAATAGTGATGGAACACCTTCATGTAATCCTGTAAGTTTAGAACAAGAAACAACCTATATAGATAGTACTTTGGTAGACACTACTTCAGATCATCACGCCGCATTAAGAATAAAAAATGATATTGCAAAAAAGCCTTCGAAAATCATGGCATTGATTGGAGGTTATCATGATAAGAATCAAAAACAAATGAACACGTCAAGAAAAACGATGACGAAGAAGGGTAAAAGGTCAGGTAAAGATGTTTCAACGACAGCCACTGATACCACTATCATGAATCATGGCGATTTGATACCGCCACCGAGTAAAAGTTCAGCCACTAAATATACAGATGCAACCCTCCTTAACTGCTAGTACGCAAATGCATATCCTTATTCTGATTTTAAACGGTTTTGAAGCTTTGGCATTGGTTACAGGCATGTTGTATTTCAAACGATTACAACATGCCTATCTTAAATACTTTGTCTATTTACTTGGGTTTATTTTTTTATCAGAATTGGCAGGTAAATTTTTAAAGTTAATAGATGCCCGCACCCTCAACACCATTTGGTATGGTTTTTTTGTTCTTCCGATACAATTTCTTGTTTTTTACTGGCTGTATTCAAAGCGAACTTCAAACAAAAATATATTTATTATACCATCTTTGATTTACCTATGTAGTTTGCTCCTAGACTTATTATTATTACAGCATAAAACGTACTTTTTTTCATACTTGACTTATACCATTGGCAATATTTTATTGTTGATTATTATTGTTTACTATTTTTATAAATTATTGCGAAGCAATGATATTCTTTATTTCAAACAAGATTCATTTTTTTGGATTGGCTTGGGTCAATTGATTTTTTACTTATCAACGTTGCCTTTTTATTTTTTTAGTAACTATATATATCAGATGAATATAGATTATTACTACAATTATTATTATTTTGTCGTCGCACTGAATTGTATCATGTACGTTTGTTACACTATTAGTTTTTTATGGAAGAAAGCCAATTAATTATTTTCTTTTTTTTTGCAAGTTTTGTTTGTCTTATTCTTATTTCAGGGATTGTCATTTTTATCATTCAATATAGAAAGCGAAAATTGGAATATAATACCGACAAAGCATTATTAAACAAAACTCATCAAGAGGAATTGCTAAAAACCCAAATTGATATTCAAATGCAAACCTTGAAGGATATAGGTAGAGAAATACATGACAATGTAGGTCAGAAATTAACCCTTGCTTCCATATATACAAGCCAATTAGCACATGCTAATTTTCATCCTGACATTCAAACGCAGCTACATTCTATTGGAGAAATTATTAATGACTCCCTTACTGAATTAAGAAGTTTGTCGAAGAGTATTACGAATGAAGCCATTGATTCGGCGGAACTATTTACTATTTTAAAAAATGAATGTGCCAAAGTGAATGCTTTACAGATATGTCAGGTTAATTTTATAGAAACTGAGGAGCCCTTTGTAGTCAGTGCCGTTCAAAAAAATTTTATACAACGCATATTGCAAGAGTTTATACACAACAGTTTAAAACATGCATCTTGTAAAACCATTAATGTTGAAATGAACTATCATGCATCAAATTTGCAAATACAGCTCAGTGATGATGGGATAGGATTTGATATGCAACAAAACTCTGAGGGCATTGGTTTGAACAATATGAAGAGTAGGGCTGATTTATTAAATGCCGACTATTCGATGATAAGTGAACTAGGGAAAGGAACTTATTGTAAAATTACATTACCATTAAACAAAGCCGCATGACACACAACATCGTAATTGTAGATGACCATATACTTATTGCAAAAGCCATTGCTTCAATTGTGAATGAACATTTAAATTATCAGGTGTTATATGAAGTGTCGAATGGTAAAATGCTTATGGAGAAAATGGCAAATGCAAAGAACATACCTGATATTGTATTGCTCGATATTTCGATGCCCATCATGAATGGTTTTGAAACGGCTGCGTGGCTTAAGTTGACGCATCCTGATGTGTTAATACTCACTTTGTCTATGCAAGACGATGATGACAGTTTGATCAAAATGATCAAAGCAGGTGCCAAGGGTTATTTACTCAAAAATGTAGAGCCCAATGAATTGATTCAAGCCCTTGATGCATTGATTACAAAGGGATATTATTTTCCGGATTGGGCAGCTACCAAAGTATTTAATAATGTAGGTTTTGCAATTGAAAAAGGCGATGATCAAAAAGTAAAAATAAGTGATCGGGAAAAGGAATTTTTATCCTTTGTATGTACCGAGTATACCTACAAAGAAATCGCCGAAAAAATGTATTGCAGTCCACGCACGGTTGAAGGGTACAGAGATGCCTTGTTTGATAAATTAAACCTCAAATCAAGGGTTGGTTTGGCGATGTATGCCATTAAAAATGGGTATTATAGGGAGGGCTAAGTAAAATAAAAGAGATTTATTATATTAAATAAAGAATAAAGGTTATTATATATTTTCATAGAATATAAGTTTATTGAAATACTCAAATTAGAATTTGTTGTTGGTATAAAATATAATCATTTTTGAACTTCTAAATAGTATTGGTAATGATGTGTTTAGATTTAGGTATATTTATTTGAAACACTCTCCGAAGGGCTACTGCCTTCGTGAGGTTTTATATTATGTATTGGCTTTGCCAAATATCCATACAGCATTCCTAAAGTTAACAGGAAAAATTTTGGAAAGGGAATTCCCCAGCTGTAAATAAGTTTGCTACGGATGAAGAGGTTTTTAAATTGAGCGCACCAAAAGACAAGGTATAAAATTTGCGTATAATGGAGCTAGAGGAGTGTTTTATCTCTATTTGAAAATCCTTTTCTATGAAGTTTTCAAAACCCCACCATTCGGCAAAATCTAAGAAAAAGATAGTGTCTTTGATTGCTTTGTGAAACCCCTTATATAAAAAACTATAAGATTCAGTAGATTTTGTATAATGAAATTCCTTTATTGCATTCCAAAGTTTCACAACCTTGCTAACATCATATTCCTTATACTTTAATAGATAAAAACACATTTTACCATTTAACCATGTCAGACTCTCAAACAAAAACACTTCGTCAATTGAAAAATCAAAGGCTTTTATTTTTTCTAATTGTTCAAGATACAATTCAAATTGACCTTTTTCCACATGCTGTTTTGCGTATGCATAATTTACCCATGACAAATTGCGCTTCGCCCATATATTATCCAGCTCTTGAGACAATACTTTTTCTGTCATGGCTAATGCTTCCGCTAGCTTACCTTCTAAACGTAATTCTTTAATTTCCTTTGCTGGCATAGTCACTTAGTTTTTGGATGAGTAAATTTAATTTGATATCATGATCGCTATGATATGTTTAAACCAATACCGTTGTTAATGATTAAGAATCATTCTTTTGAAGCAATCAAGTGTTATTAGTTCCATTGCATGCCGAGTAATACATTAATTCTATTGATTTATGTAGTGTTTTTCACAAACCTATAAGTGTAACTCTTCAACAAGTGAATATCATGTCACTTACAATCAGTATAATCTATATATACAGCGCTCAACTTGCCATCACTTAATGTTACCTCAAACCGATCTATAAAACGATTATTGATATTCATCAAAAGCTGTTTATTCATGGTATACATAGTTAATCGAATCAGGAAATGATACTTTACTACCAAATATTCAGCCTGGATATAATGAACACCAACGTCAGGTGTAAGAATATACGGGGCCTCTTCAGTACCAATACCTCCTCTTATGGGCAATTCGATGTTGAATTTCAATTGTACGATTTCTTTAAGTGTCATCATTTATATATCTATTAAATTAATTTTCTGGTTACGACTTCGTTGATTAGTGAATCAGCATCTCGGCCTGCATGACCAATAACTGTATAATAGTTTGACTTTTGTAGAACTTGTTTTCTTCTATTGGCAAATACAAGTTCTTGTGCTTCCTGATCAAGATCATATGCGCTTTTAGGTGTGGTAAATTTTACAATAAGTGGCAACAATTCAATACCAAGACCTAGCAAAAACAAAACCCAAAACAAGCCTTTAATAGCCTTATTTGTTTGTATGAGTTCATGCAAAATTATCATACGATACAAAATGGAGTTGATACCCATTCTTTCACATATTTGCTGATGCATAGGATGAGCAGGATCATATATAGCGTTAATCGTATTGGTCAAACTATCTTGTAGTACAGCAAGAGATGCAACACTTTGCAAAGATTGCTTTTTTAATTCATTAGAAATCTTTCCATCACCAGGAAGCCCACTACTGCCAGGCCCCCCACTCATTTCATTATTAAGAACAGCATAGCTTTTAGTAACATCCACTTTGGCATTTTGTGCGAGGTTGCTTAGATGTGTAATTTCCTTATTTTTGATTTCCTTGTCAATATCACTTTTAAAAACCAACAAATCGATGAAAGTAGATGCAAGCACTGCCACTGCCAAAGCCATGCCAAATCGGAAGAATGCTACAAAACTGCTATTACTTTGCGAGTTAACAATACTCCTTTCTACAATAAATATTATTATACATGAAATGCTTGCTGGCACAAGAGACATGAGCAATGAATTATTCAGAATAGAATAGCTGATCATGAATGCAGTAATAAACCAAATGATAGCGGTCAACAGAATGACCGATGCAAAAGTATTTATTTTTCTCCGACTGTTTGCATCGTATTGTTGTACGACAGTGTAAGAATCACCAGTGATACGGTAAGGTAGGGTATTTATAAAATTTGTCATAATTTAAATATATTAAAGGTTAAATAAAAATTGATTAGCATAGAAAATGAAGTATATAAGACTATCAAATGAATACGATTGATTTATAGCAAGGCAGCTGGCATAAAGTCTTTTTCACTCATGTAGTCGTGAAGGCCTTGTTTGTACCCACGGGTAAAAGCTCTGACAGCACTTGCCACCCATCCTTCATCATCTGCACTCAGTACCTTTTGCAGTCTAACTTCTTCAATATTGTTTTGGATTTGTTCAATACTGAGTTGCAAGTTTTGCCTGAGACTTGGCAACATATCACCCATTTCATTAAGTGTCATTTTGCATTGGAGCAATTCGTGTGACAAATGAGCAATCAATTGATCGGCTGCTTCTCTAAATTCTGTACGAATTGCAGACAAATAGTCATCCAAACCATCATGGCAATGCAATTGATATCCCATAGATCGACCATTGAGAAAATGATTTTTATTCAAAAAATCACGAACCTCATTGGTTTGTACTTTTTTGATATTCAGTTCCTGTGTTGGGGGTACTAAATCAACAAAAAGCGATGCTGGTGGACCCTGAATGGTTTCCGGTATTGGATTTGTAGATGTGTTCATTGAAGCTTGAGTGTTTTTTTGAAAAAAACGAGAAATAAAATTTGTCATAGGTAATTAATTTAATGGTTTATAATAAATGTTTGAATGGTGTAAAGTTGATGGCCCATGTGATGGCAAGTTGCACAAAGGGTAATTAAGTATTTTAGATTGTAATTCCAGGGCATTTTTAGTTCGTTGTTTAATTTGGAAATATGATACTGCCGATGGTGTACTTGCAATGATTTTTCGGCACCGCAATGCACACATTGATGATTATCACGCTCAAGGACTTTGTTTCTGCATACTTTCCACTGTGTGGTATTGAGTAGTTCTATGTAGGTATCATTTGTCATTTGGTATATTTTTATCGTTTTTTATAATTTTCAAAAGTACTTTCTATGCTTGCAGTCTATTTGCGTGTTATTAATGATTTATATTAAGCTTTTACAAATGACGAGTGCAATAGTACTTACTATAGTTGCAGCCTATTTGCAGGATAGACGAGCAATGATTTTGTTTCATTGCTCGTATTTTCTTTTTAAGTCAACTGTTAAATTATTATACTAAGAAATTTAGGTGTAATACATATACCCAGTCTTAATCCTTATTGTATTGGAACTGTAATTGAAAGCTTAGTGAATGGTAAAGAAATCAGCGATGCTGAAGGTCTTAATCCTTATTGTATTGGAACTGTAATTGAAAGACCTTATTAAATGGTCATTACAATGCAAAAATACTAACTAGTCTTAATCCTTATTGTATTGGAACTGTAATTGAAAGGGCTACCTACTACCATTTGAGGACTTAACAATAGAGTCTTAATCCTTATTGTATTGGAACTGTAATTGAAAGAAAATTAATAAATATTAAGTAATAGTATATGCATGTCTTAATCCTTATTGTATTGGAACTGTAATTGAAAGAAAGCGAAAGTATTAATTTAAGACGTGAAAATATCGGTCTTAATCCTTATTGTATTGGAACTGTAATTGAAAACCCTGGTTGGCTACATGGGACAATGACAACAGAACTCGGTCTTAATCCTTATTGTATTGGAACTGTAATTGAAAGAAATGGTAAATTAATCTTTAAAACAAAAAACATGGAGTCTTAATCCTTATTGTATTGGAACTGTAATTGAAAGTTAAAATTTAAAATATGGTCACACTCTTAAAAGTTGGGTCTTAATCCTTATTGTATTGGAACTGTAATTGAAAGACTTAAAGACTTAGAATATTTAAAACAACTATAAAAATGGTCTTAATCCTTATTGTATTGGAACTGTAATTGAAAGACAAATAAAGGTGCGAATAAACAACTTGGTAAATATGTCTTAATCCTTATTGTATTGGAACTGTAATTGAAAGACTCATTTAATCAATTTTTAAAACAATAAAAAACAAAGTCTTAATCCTTATTGTATTGGAACTGTAATTGAAAGGTTATGGCGATAGTGATGGTATGCCCCCTATAAAGGTCTTAATCCTTATTGTATTGGAACTGTAATTGAAAGTGGGATGAAGTAGACTGTAATGAATCAAATTGTCTTAAGTCTTAATCCTTATTGTATTGGAACTGTAATTGAAAGCAAAGTGTATTTGCTGCATGGCAAAGAAGTCAGTGTCTTAATCCTTATTGTATTGGAACTGTAATTGAAAGCTACAGGTAGTAGTAAGCTTAGAGTTCTTGACACAAAAAGTCTTAATCCTTATTGTATTGGAACTGTAATTGAAAGCTTGAAGAAAAGCTAGGTAAAGCTACTACACCTAGTAGGGTCTTAATCCTTATTGTATTGGAACTGTAATTGAAAGGTAGCTAGTTGGAAACACTTAGAAGATTTTGTTATCGTCTTAATCCTTATTGTATTGGAACTGTAATTGAAAGACGATCTTTGAAAAACAAGAATGGTAATAGATTTTTGAGTCTTAATCCTTATTGTATTGGAACTGTAATTGAAAGATATTTGCTCTTGTAGTACAGGACCTAAACAAGAAACAGTCTTAATCCTTATTGTATTGGAACTGTAATTGAAAGGTTGACAAAATTGCTAAAAAATAAAAATTAATTTGGTCTTAATCCTTATTGTATTGGAACTGTAATTGAAAGAAATAGCTATGAGAGCTAAATTTGGAGTAGAATGGGTCTTAATCCTTATTGTATTGGAACTGTAATTGAAAGAATATATCTTCCAATATCTTAACCTTTAAAGAATACTCGTCTTAATCCTTATTGTATTGGAACTGTAATTGAAAGGTGGTTTTTTTGTTTTTAGTAGGGCGTAGGTATTTAGTCTTAATCCTTATTGTATTGGAACTGTAATTGAAAGACTAATTCAGAATGCTGAATTAGTAAGATTCGGTCGGTCTTAATCCTTATTGTATTGGAACTGTAATTGAAAGTTTGTTTTTGTTTTAGGGGTCTGGATATAGATAACTATGTCTTAATCCTTATTGTATTGGAACTGTAATTGAAAGAGAACCATAAAATCTATTACTTGAAATAGATTTACGAAGTAGTCTTAATCCTTATTGTATTGGAACTGTAATTGAAAGGTGATTTTGAAATTCAGTATAGAACAGGTATTGAGTCTTAATCCTTATTGTATTGGAACTGTAATTGAAAGGGGAAACCGGAGATATCTGGGTCAACTTTTCAAAATGTCTTAATCCTTATTGTATTGGAACTGTAATTGAAAGAGCATTAAAGAAATCGCATAGACAATCTACTAACAGTCTTAATCCTTATTGTATTGGAACTGTAATTGAAAGATATAAATTATGAACTTAAACAAACAATCAATAGTCTTAATCCTTATTGTATTGGAACTGTAATTGAAAGACGGTCAAGGCATTATTGATGATACTCATGTTATTACAGTCTTAATCCTTATTGTATTGGAACTGTAATTGAAAGAGGACCTTATGTAATATTTTACCAATCTAATGATGATGTCTTAATCCTTATTGTATTGGAACTGTAATTGAAAGACAGGCATGGATTCTGAAGGCACATTGAACAATTATGTCTTAATCCTTATTGTATTGGAACTGTAATTGAAAGGAAGTTGAAAAATTCACTGAAGCCTTCGAGGCAGAGTGTCTTAATCCTTATTGTATTGGAACTGTAATTGAAAGCTTATCTTGTACAATGTACAGAACAAGCTTACGACCCAGTCTTAATCCTTATTGTATTGGAACTGTAATTGAAAGTAATTATTATTATGCTGTAGCAATAGGTACAGGGTCTTAATCCTTATTGTATTGGAACTGTAATTGAAAGAAAATTTGACAGGCTTCAAGTAGTCATCTCGGGAGACGGTCTTAATCCTTATTGTATTGGAACTGTAATTGAAAGGCATTGTTGGAGGTCGCATTCGGAAAGACCTTTGATAATGTCTTAATCCTTATTGTATTGGAACTGTAATTGAAAGCACAATCTTTGAAAGACAAAGAAGAATGGAGTAATTGTCTTAATCCTTATTGTATTGGAACTGTAATTGAAAGCAGCTGCATCATACAATGCTAAGAAAGGTCGTGAGTATGTCTTAATCCTTATTGTATTGGAACTGTAATTGAAAGCGAGGACAACCATCACACTCTTTGGACGAAGAGTATTGAGGTCTTAATCCTTATTGTATTGGAACTGTAATTGAAAGTGAGCGTAGAGAGTTCAATATCCAATACCGTACTGGTCTTAATCCTTATTGTATTGGAACTGTAATTGAAAGGCAATTTAAAGGTAAACAGATATTGAATTTTCTTGTCTTAATCCTTATTGTATTGGAACTGTAATTGAAAGGGATTAATCCCGATAACTTTGCACCAGGCAGTGTGTTGTCTTAATCCTTATTGTATTGGAACTGTAATTGAAAGAATTAGGTAAAAGTGTCATAAAAGTGTGATGAAATGTGTCTTAATCCTTATTGTATTGGAACTGTAATTGAAAGCTATCTAATGCTACTAAAGTGAACGGTAAAAAGTGTCTTAATCCTTATTGTATTGGAACTGTAATTGAAAGGGATTTAAAGAGATTGCTCGTTATCCAAATGCAGCGTCTTAATCCTTATTGTATTGGAACTGTAATTGAAAGACCAACTACTACAATCATAACACATTTGACACACCTGTCTTAATCCTTATTGTATTGGAACTGTAATTGAAAGGGTATGCGCTAACACTAACGAGATATATTGTGTTAAGTCTTAATCCTTATTGTATTGGAACTGTAATTGAAAGACAACAGTAACACAGCCATAGACGGCACAGCAAGTCTTAATCCTTATTGTATTGGAACTGTAATTGAAAGGTTGTTAGAAATTGCATTTAGTAAGACGTTCGACGTGTCTTAATCCTTATTGTATTGGAACTGTAATTGAAAGAGGCACAAAGATGTGCTTCAATGTCACACCGTCTTAGTCTTAATCCTTATTGTATTGGAACTGTAATTGAAAGTAATTAAAATCACTCAATAAAAATACAATAAAATGACAGTCTTAATCCTTATTGTATTGGAACTGTAATTGAAAGAATGTAGAAAACATTACCCATAAATTACAAGGGGTAAAGGTCTTAATCCTTATTGTATTGGAACTGTAATTGAAAGTTATTCATTTTCAGACTCTTACGGTATGGGAGATAGTTATAGTCTTAATCCTTATTGTATTGGAACTGTAATTGAAAGATGTAACGGTCCTCCGAAAAATTAGGTAACAGCATGTCTTAATCCTTATTGTATTGGAACTGTAATTGAAAGCTTTTTTTTTAATCTTAAAACAACTTAAATTTGCAAACGTCTTAATCCTTATTGTATTGGAACTGTAATTGAAAGACTAAATATAATGTTGTTAGGGATTTTTCAAAAGAGTCTTAATCCTTATTGTATTGGAACTGTAATTGAAAGCTACACCGAAATCGATTTTAAGCCAACAAATAGGTCTTAATCCTTATTGTATTGGAACTGTAATTGAAAGTTTGTGGAATTTGAAACTGTCGCAGGACAAAAAATCCGTCTTAATCCTTATTGTATTGGAACTGTAATTGAAAGACTTTTCAAAGATTTCAAACGAGGCGAATCTGCACGTCTTAATCCTTATTGTATTGGAACTGTAATTGAAAGACGGTTGAGCAGTTGAGGGAAGTGACGGAAGATAAAGTGTCTTAATCCTTATTGTATTGGAACTGTAATTGAAAGTTATACAAGAACAGGTAACTGTTACTGAAGAACAAGCTACACTGTCTTAATCCTTATTGTATTGGAACTGTAATTGAAAGAGTTCAAACATTCTATATATAATAATGAAGGAGATGGTAGGTCTTAATCCTTATTGTATTGGAACTGTAATTGAAAGAAACCACCGTAAAAGGTGAAAACAACGAAACAACTGAAGTCTTAATCCTTATTGTATTGGAACTGTAATTGAAAGACAGGAGTATGTAGCTTTCGAGGCAGAATTTAACAAGGCAGTCTTAATCCTTATTGTATTGGAACTGTAATTGAAAGTTATCCTGCGAACTCCTGCCGTACACGTTACCCAAAGTCTTAATCCTTATTGTATTGGAACTGTAATTGAAAGAAGGAAAATTTGCAGTATCACTAATCTTTACCTCGTCTTAATCCTTATTGTATTGGAACTGTAATTGAAAGTCAGGTTTATTTAATCAATATACATCATTTGATAGTCTTAATCCTTATTGTATTGGAACTGTAATTGAAAGAATACAATAATGATAAAGGCGAAACCTATGAGGCACAATTAGTCTTAATCCTTATTGTATTGGAACTGTAATTGAAAGGGTAAAAAGTTTTACGTTGTAGATTATCGTTACATGTCTTAATCCTTATTGTATTGGAACTGTAATTGAAAGACAATCACACAAATTATATTTTATGCAAACTAAATTAGTCTTAATCCTTATTGTATTGGAACTGTAATTGAAAGTACTAAAGAAGTAGGTGAAGTAACAGCAGAGAACCGTCTTAATCCTTATTGTATTGGAACTGTAATTGAAAGTTATCCACAAAAAACAATATTAAAAAAAATGACAGACCGGTCTTAATCCTTATTGTATTGGAACTGTAATTGAAAGATTTTATACAATTGATCTGATGTAATAATACAGTAATGTCTTAATCCTTATTGTATTGGAACTGTAATTGAAAGACTGGCGCACCTTTAATGATAAGATAAATTCATTCAAGTCTTAATCCTTATTGTATTGGAACTGTAATTGAAAGAGCTATTTTAGATAAATATTTGATTATCAATATTTTTTTGTGAAATTTTTGAAACAAAAACAAGTATTTATAATTATATGCATAAAAAAAAATCATTACCAGAATTATAATACACTATCATGATGCTTTTAAGCATCCACATAACATTTCAAATGTAAAACAGTTTTTTAAAAAAACAAGGTATTTTTATACCCCATCGAAAACTCAAAACTTAAATTCTTACCAATCAAACCCATTTTGCTCAATGCGTCTTGACTGATGGGCAGTATTACGATGCTATCCCCATTGTCATAGCTCGCATTTACTTTTTTTAGGGCCTCTTTTACCTCTTTGTGTAAATTAAGCTTCACATTGCCAAAAAATACACTCTTTTGCACCCGCAAATAACCCTTACTTTCAAGGTATTTAGCCACATATCGACGTACCCGATTATCCTCAATATCGTATAATATAAAGGCAAGTGTATGTCCTGTTTTAAGTTGTTGATTGCTTGTCATCAGTTGTATAAATTGGTGTAAGCGTTCTTGTCGTTCTTCCTGGGTTCGCTCGCTTGCTGGCTTTATCATCAGTCTAAGCGGCTTCTCTTTAGCCATGCCCGCTTGTCGCATTCTTTGCAAGCGCTCAAGGGGATTGAGCCTTTTGTTATTTTTCATAGGCTTTCAAATTTTAATTATAATCAGCATATATTACTCGTTCTATCAATTCTTTTACAAGGTCAGCTAGCTGTTCATCACTTCCTCGTTTAGGGGTTTTATATACGGTAAACCCTTGCTTGCCATAATATACATTTACTTCAGCAAATTTAAATCCCTTAGCCATCACCACCTTTTTACCATAGTGTATATCCAGTATCTCCCTGATCTCAAGCCCGCATAGGTCTGCAAGTTTCTGTATTGGTTCCACAAGCGACTGCAATATCACAGGTATATGCACTTGTCGCTGTTTGGGCACAGCAGGCTTGGCTGATGGGTTGAGCAGTTTGCGTATTTCCTGGTAAGTAGATTCAGGTTGCGTATTCACCAATGTATGTGTAGATTCTTGTAACGCAGGCATCGATGCAAACAACTCCAGTTCCACGCTTTCCAACATAGGCGATTGATAGTCGATTGGGTTGATCTCTTCTGCCAATGCAAAATAATGTGCTTCAGGATCATACCCCAAAAAACAAACTCGTGTAGCATCGCAAGTGGCTGTATCAATATATGCACCCAGGTCATATTGCTCTGCCAATTGGTAACAGAATGTTTTGTAAAAATCAGTAAATGCCTTCAGTGATACTATCGGTTGTTGTAGCTTAAAGAGTAGTTTTATACCCTTCCCACCTGGCGATACAAATAACATCAATACGCGAGTATCTTCTTTAAGTCGTTCTATATGTTGTTGCAATATCGCTTTTGAAGGCAATTTGTCTATATCCAATACAAAATAATGAATCTGCACAAAGTCTTCAGTAATTCGAATGCCATTTTTATATTCAGCGCAACAAAAGTAAGGCAACCGTGTCTTGAGTTTGGTATATGCTTGCTGATCAAGCGTAGCCACTTGACGTAGCCGATTCACCTCTTGTTTCAATCGCTCATTGCATTTAATTTCGTTATACAACGTATAAGGGTCAACAGGAGTCAGTACTTCTGTACGAGTTTGCAACACGGAGTTTCCTCTGAGCAAAGTAGGGGTAGTAAGGTTATTTAGAGCGTTTGTCATAAGTTATAATGGGTTTTATTGGTTTTCAAATTGTTTAAATTGTTGGGCTAGGTTAGCACAATAAAGATCAATATGTGCTTGCCGACTTCTTACTTGTGCATCCATCTCAATGATTTCGGCCATATAATCGTTTAATGTACTGATCAAAAGTTGTTTCCCATCCTGTGTAAGCCAAAGCCCACCCGCCTCTTCTTTTACATGATCGGGAAATAGCAGTTCCTGCATACACAATTGTATTACTACTACATCGGCCCAATATCTATACTGCTCTATCACATCATATACTAACACTGGTTTATTGTATTCATCTCGATGAAAAATTCCAATACTAGGATCAATACCCGCTTTTACCAAGGCTGTTTCAATACGACTGTAAAGCATCCCATATGCATAATTGAGCATTGCATTAAACAAGTCTAAGGCTGGATGTTGTGATCGTTTGTCAAATGCATACATTGCAGGTATACATTTACTCACAATGCTAAAGTATCGTTTGCTACAGACACCTTCCCAACCCCTAAGGGTGGCATCCTCTATGGTTTGATGGTGCTTTATCAATTCATTGAGTTTTTCGATATACTTTTCAATATACTGAATGCCATCTTCTACCCATTGATCAAATTGCTTATGAGGATGTACAAGCAAATTTAATACCGCTTGCTGATGTTTCCATTTGTTTATCATAAGTTTCGCAACCCATTGCATAGCCATATTTGATTGCGCAAAATGAACTTGTTGCTTGCGTATGGTAGCAATAGATCCAAATTTGGTACTCCAGATACGAGCCACTGGTTTGCCATCTTTACTGCCAAATACTATGTCTATATCATGAGCCGCTGCATAATAAATTACATTGCTACTCAAGCTACAACCTTTGGCTATTAGTATAGAACCTACCTGGGTAGCAGGTATTTTTTCTAAGCTGTCCTGGTGCCGAATAAGAAAAAGGCCATTTTCAAGATTCACTTTTACGCCATGCGATTGTATCACGAGTTGCATTGTATTTGTCATAGATTGATGATTTTAATGTTGTATTTTTTTCTTTCCCTCCCCTCATCACTAACTTGAATGCAAAGAAAATAGTTTATCTTGCAGCCTATTTGCAACCTTAATAATTTTATTTATGCCACTTGATTTACATCAATACGAACGCAGGGAGATACTCTGTCATCTTTTAAAAATGAGTCTTACAAAAAAAGAACTTCTTGAAAAGCTCAATCGTAAAATGCAGGAAAAATTTGGATCCGAGAAGGGCATTTCGGAGCGAACACTTGTATACGATATTAAACGTATCGAAAACGAAGGTGCTCATATTCACCGCCCTACAAAATCAGATCCGAGTTATTATTTTGAAGGAGATTTTAAAACACGGGTCGAGTTACAACTTGACGAGCGCGAACTATTACAACAATGTATAGCATTGCTCAAAAACATCAAAGGCTTTAGCGTTGCGAACGATATGCAACAATTATTACGCAAAATTGAATCGTCGGGCTATGGCACGGATGCCGAAGCTTATATCGCCTTTGAAGATCACAATTTGGCCATGGGCACCGAGCATATCGATAATTTAGTAGAGGCTATTAAAAACCATAGTGTACTCAATATTCAATACGAAGATTTTAATGAAGGGAAAAAAAGGCAATTTGATTTTAGCCCCTATTTTCTTAAAGAGTATAGAAACCGATGGTATGTATTTGGCATCACACATGATGGGGGCAAGTTGCTCAATCTTGGACTCGATCGTATATCAAAACTAAAACCATCTAAAGTAAAATTTATTGCGAATACTACTTTCAATGCCTCCCAGCATTTTACACAACTTATAGGGGTTACAATTCCTGATGGGAGCACACCTATTGACATTGTGTTGAAAATCAGCAAAGAGTCTGCAAAGTATGTGCTGAGTAAAAAAATCATCGATAATCAAATACTTTTAGATCAATACAAAGATGGAAGTATCAAAGTAAAAATAATCGCTCACAACAATTATGAACTAAAACAAAACTTACTTGGATATGGTGCTGCACTCAAGGTTATCTCGCCCGCCTCGTTGGTACTCGAAATGAAAAATATTTTGCTCAAAGCGGCAAAACTTTATAATTAATTGTTTACTTGTAAATCAAATAAATAGTTATCCACATTGGGGTTTTGTATGCATTAACATTCTATTTTAGCATCACCAAAACCCAGCCATGCGAAAATTGAAAACACTTTTTGTACAATTTGAAAGTGATTTAGGCAAGCACCAAGTGCCTGCATTTCGCGGAGCCATTATCAATAAGGTAGGCAAAGAAAATTTATTGTTTCATAACCATAAATCCGATAGCGAACTTATCTACAGCTATCCATTGATACAATATAAAAGTGTGTACAAAAAACCCGCTTTGTTTTGTCTTGGCGATGGAGTAGATGAAATACATAAACTCTTTAGTCATAAAAATTGGGATATCATTGTGAATGGTGAAAAGCTCGCGTTGAAAATAGACAAGCTCGATTTAAATAGTTTTAATATCCAAATTTGGGAAAAAAGTTTTCATTACTCAATCTATAATTGGTTAGCACTCAATGGCGACAATTATTTAAAATACAAAGCGCTCAATACCTTAACAGCTCGTATTGTAATGCTTGAAAATATATTGAAGTCTAACATCTTATCTTTTGCCAAAGGCATAGAATGGCAAGTAGATAAACCCATACAACTTAGTATACAAAACATCCGAAATGAAAAAATTATTCGCTACAAAGGAGTGCCTTTGCAAGCTTTTGATATCGATTTTGCCTGCAATGTATTTTTACCCAACCACATTGGTCTGGGTAAAAGCGCAAGCCATGGCTTCGGCATGATTAAACAACAACGAAAAGAAAAGAAAGATGGAGAATAGTTTATTATACGCTTTAGCTGGTTTGCTTCATGATATTGGTAAATTTGGGCAGCGAGCCGATGTGTCTTTTGATTATTCTAAGGAATTGGATACCCAGTCTAAAAACCTTGCTGGTCATATCTGCAATTGGTCCGAAAAAGGATATTTTACACATCAGCATGTTCTTTGGACTAATCGATTTCTCGAATCCCACAAAAGTCTTTTCGAGAAAGTGAATCTATATGGCGAAGGCGAAAACAATATGTTTAACCTGGCTTGTTACCATCACAAACCATCAACATTAGAACACGCTATCATTACCATGGCGGACCATTGGAGTAGTGGTATAGATCGTAATTCAGACCGTGTTTTAGAAAAAAATGCAACCTATGGAAGAGACTCCTTTAGGTCTGTACCTTTCATGTCTATTTTTTCAGAACTAAGTACACTAAAAAATCCAACCGGACTAACTTCTGGAGATTTTGGTTACCCTTTACAGCCACTTTCTATCAATGAAGATATTTTTCCAATACCAAGTGCTGAAATAAATTTAAAGGAAGCTTATCCAAAACTTTGGCAATCATTCAATGGAGAAGTGTGTAAAATAGATACCAAAGATGCAATTGCATTTATTTACACTCTATTTCATTTGCTCAAAAAGTACACTTGGTATATTCCAGCATCTACCATGGATTATCCAAATTGCAGTTTGTTTGAACACTTAAAAACAACGAGCGCATTTTCTCATTGTATACACTCATATTATACTGAAAACAAAGATGCATTCTCCTTTTCTGCTTTAAATAAGTTGAACTTGGATAGTAAACACTATCCTGTCAAAATGGTTTGTGGAGATATTTCAGGTATACAATCTTTCATTTATAATATCAGCAACAAAAGTGCAATGAAAGGACTCAAAGGAAGATCCTTTTATGTACAGTTACTTACTGAAACCATTAGCGAAGAATTATTACAAACTTGTGGCGCTTCAATAACAAATCTAATCTATGCTGCAGGTGGTAAATTTTATATTTTAGTGCCAAATACATCTCAAGTCAATGATGCTATAGAAATATACAAACAACAGATTCAAGAAAAATTGTGGGATGAATATGCTGGTAAGATTACAGTTCATATAGCCTCAGTAGATTTTTCTATGCAAAAGGAAGGAGAGGAATTAAAAGTATGCACACCTTCATTCACTGAGAAAATTCATGTTGGTGAGTTATGGAAATTGTTGGCTGAAAAAACTAGTCGTCAGAAAAAAATAAAATATAATCACATCGTTTCTAATCGCTTTGATGAACTCTTTACACCCTTTGGACAAGGCGGTGATATTAATGTCTGTGCTGTAACAAGTGAGGAGTTAAGCAAATCCAATGCAGTAAATCTTGAACTTAAGTATAGAGAACAAGGTGAATCAGATGTCGACGTATTGGTATCAAAAACTGTACACAAACAAATAGAAATAGGCAGTAAATTATACGATGCCAGATACTTAGTCAAACATAAGGGAAAAACGGCCAACAATTTCGAAGTAGGATTAAGTAGTTATTGGAGTTTTTCGGATGATGCTGACCACAAACATAGTGTTATAAATTGGGTTAATATTCAGTTTGATCAAAGTCCAGAACTAGTTCTACAGCGAAGTACAGAAAATAATGTTGGAAATGGATTTAAGTTTTATGGTGGAATACCAATGGCTTCCGAAAAAAACAGAGTATTGACATTGGAGGAATTATGCAAAATTGACCATTTGACCAACCAAGATTCTGCCGAAAAACTAGGGGTGTTGCGCATGGACATTGACAATTTAGGTCAATTGTTTATGCATGGCTTTGATGCAAAAGGTAGTAGTTTTTCTAAGTTAGCTACGCTATCAGCTTTGCTAGATCAGTTTTTTAGCGGTTATCTCAATACAATCAAACGAAAAGAACCTTATCGTCAACATATCAATATAGTATATTCAGGTGGCGACGATTTGTTTGCAGTGGGCAGATGGGATACCATCATTGATTTTTCAATCGAAATTAGAAATGAATTTAGACGATTTGTATGTGGCCGAGAAGACATTTCGATATCAGGTGGTATAGCTATAGTAGGTGCAAAATTTCCCATTGCTAAAGCAGCAGAAGAAGCGGCAATTGCTGAAACTGATGCAAAAGAATTTGAACTACTTGTGGGTAATGAAAAATATACCAAAAATACATTGTGTTTATTTGGCATACCTGTTCATTTTGAATTGGAAATTCCTTTTATTGTAGAATGCAAAAATGATTTAGTGACATGGTCGGGAGATATTATGAGCAAAGGTTTTCTAATGAAAATGTTTGATTATTATCAGATTTACAAAGATGATAAACCAGATTGGCAATGGCAGAGTGCTTACAGCTTGGCACGATATGCCAAAGAGGCCAAAAATAATCCTCAAAAAATGGAGGTCATCAATTATTTTAAAACATTGTTATTTACCAAGAGTTATAAAAATAAATACACCAACATTCGACTAGATGCATTTATTGTAGCTTGTCGTTGGGCGGAACTAGAACTTAAACAACTTAAAAAATAAAACTTATGCCAGAATTAATTTCAAAAGACATTTTAAGTCAGGGTATCAAAAATACTGACATACCTCGATTGGAAGAATGGGGGAAATTTTTAGCTCCATCTGATAAATATGATAGAAAAGCGTTATCAACATCTCAGATCAGAAAATTTTTTGGTGAAATCAAACGTATTCAAGCTGCAAAGTTTGAAGAAAGTAAAAATGATATCATTTTGCTAGATCCTAAAATTGCCTATGCTGTTGGTCGTGCAGAACATGGCGCAAAAATTAAAGATTTTTATAAATTAGTTAGTCCTATGTTACGAGATATCAATGAAGATAAAGCAAAATTTAAAAACTTTGTCAATGTAATTGAATCTATTGTAGCCTATCATAAAGCAGCAGGCGGTAAGTAAAACCCTAAAATCAAACCCAAAAAATAATTCGTATGAAACTCTATAAAAAAATAATCAAACAAGGTACACTCAGATTAATTACTGGTTTACATATTGGTGACTCTAAAGAAAATACCGACATTGGTGGTGTAGATAGTCCTGTTGTTAGACGTAAAGACAATAATGAGCCATATATTCCAGGCAGTTCACTCAAGGGGAAAATGAGATCTTTATTGGATATCAGCCATGGAGAAACTGATACAACTAAAAACGGTAATCATCCAATTGGTCAACTTTTTGGAAGTATAAACAATCCTCAAGCAAACCCTTCACGTTTGATTGTAAGGGATGCCTATTTGACATCTGATAGTTCAAAAAAAATAGGAGAATCAGAATTCACAGATATGCCATTCACTGAAGTTAAAATGGAAAATGTTATTGATAGAATTAAAGGCACTGCCGAACATCCTAGACAAATAGAACGTATTCCAGCAGGTGCAGAATTTGATGTAGAATATATTATCAATATCATAGCAGATAGTGATGCAAATGCCGACAAACAAGAGAAAGAATTCTTGTCATTGCTAGATGCAGGTATAAAACTTCTCGAGGATGATTATATAGGCGGAAGTGGATCACGAGGCTATGGACAAGTGAAGTTCAAATGGAACGAACTTATTGTAAAAACTACAGAAGATTACTTAAATGAAAAATAAACCATTTAAATTATATAAACTATCTTTTTCTGCACCGCTCCATATCAGCAATGAAAGAGAAGACTATTCTACGGGTACAGCTTTGATACACAGTGACACTATATATGCAGCTATATTTTTTGCTTGGAATCAATTAGGAAAAACAGAATGGATTCCATCCTCAAATTCCAACGAAGTAGGATTTGCAATGAGCAGTCTTTTTCCGTTTTATGAAGATATATACTTCCTGCCTCGACCCCAATATACTCCTGAAATTTCCTATGCAACACTATCAGACACAAGCCTTAAAAAGAAAATAAAAAAAACGACTTGGGTTGATACAACTATTGCCGGCAACTTATTAAACGATGAAGAACCTAAGTATTACAAAAAGGAAAATTTTAATGGTCAATTTTGGTCCTCCAAAAACTTGCCTGCTGAATCTATTATTAGTTCAAACATAATGCCGCGTTCTAGTGTTTCTCGAATGCCAAACGAGGATACTAAAATATTTTACATTGAACGATATTTTTTCAACTCCAAAGCTGGACTTTATTTTTTAATCGAATTTGAGAATGAAGAAATGGAAAAACGATTCAATAGTGGGCTCAAACTTGTTGCGGATGAAGGTATAGGAACAGATCGAAATATTGGTCATGGTAAATTTACATTTGAGTCTCGCATCCCCTTTGACATTGAATTTAAAGCACATAAAGGATTAAGTATGAATTTAGGATTGTTCTTACCAGACTCATCCAACAAAATTCAAGAAATGCTCAATCATTCTGCAGCTGGTTACGAGTTAATCAAACGTGGTGGCTGGCTCAGTGAACCTTACCAAACATGGCGAAAGAAAAGCATTTATATGTTTAAAGAAGGTAGTGTATTTAAACAAATGAATAATGATAATATACATTCAAATGGAAATATGGTAGATATCAGACCATTGGAGGTGCCTACACATATTCAACATCCCGTATGGCGATGTGGTAATACTTTATTTATCAATTTTTAAAACGCATCTTATGACATTGACGCCACCATTTACTTCGAATCAATATATAGTTGATGTTATCACGCCAGTTCACGTTGGTGATGCTAAAGAGAAAGAATACTTTATTGGTCAAGATTATTTTTACAACGACCAAGATAAAAAATATTGCTTTTTCAACAAAAAGGAATTGCAAAAATTACTTGGAACACAATTATCAGTTTACGTCCAGCATTTAATCAATAACAATACCAATGAAGCTTCTAAAGTAGTAAAAAAAATATGTAATGAAAACCCAGCATTAATTTACAAAAAAGTCTCCTGCCCATTTAAAAAAGACACCATACAAAAAGTATACACTACTGGTTTAGGCATCCCTACCATTCCAGGAAGTACACTAAAAGGAGCAATTAGAAGCGTAATTGGCAAAATGATTATGAGAGAGTTGAAAATTACCTCTTTGGGACAATCTGACTTACTCTTTGGAAAAATCAATGATAACTTTATGCGATTAATTCAAGTTTCAGATGTTACTCTAGACTGTAAGACTAAAATATTTCCTTTTAAAATATTTAGTGGTGATATCAATGGCAATTATGGCCCTGCCTACACTGGAAAAGGTATGTGGAAAGATAGTAGAATTGGTGGGCACAATTCTGAATTTAATGAAAAAGGATTTGAAACTTTTTATGAAACTTATTCACCTGGTTCAAGAGGAAGTTTAAGAGTAAATTTTGGAGAAGGGTTAATCGAATATATTTCAAAAATTACCCCTGATAAACTGCCAAAAAACAGTTCTCTTTTGAATAAGATAAAAAATAACCAATGGTTGAACTTGATTCAGCAGCATAGCCAATTTTATTTAGAAAAAGAAAAAGCATTTTTTCAAAAATTTCAAAATGATGATTTTGATTTTGCAGTTGATTTAATTGATGAATTGATAGAGTTTAATAACGAACCTAATTCGGCATTATTACGCATCGGTCAGGGTTCTGGTTTTCATGCTATTACAGGTGACTGGCAACATCCAGATTTTACTCAAACAGGACTAGCAAATCCAAATGCAATAAAATCCAAAACTCGTAAGATTGCATTCAATAAAATATACCACGATGATGACGATACTGAGTTGGAATTTTTCTTCCCTGGATATATTTTAATTAGTCAAGGATAAAAGCTATGGATAAGAAAAGTATTTTAGTAGTCACTGTAGGTAATAGTGATATACAAATTTCAGATAAGAAATACAGAGATTTTACCATTGAAAATAGTGAAGGTGATTTTTATTTATTTTCCAAAGAAAAACATAAAACAATTATAGAACTGCTGCGTAATAGAGCAGATAAATCAACTTATATTTTAAAAAGTTGCCGATTTGATAGCGAAAAGATAAAAAAAAACTACAATTTATTTAGACCTATTCTACGGTTTCCTATTATAGAACCCTTAATTAAATACCTTAAAAAGGAAGCCACAGAAATTGATACTATTTGGTTGGTTTATACAGATCAGGAGGATGAAAATTTCAGAAGAAGCGATACGGTATATGCTAAAGATATTATACAGCGTTTTTTGAAAGAAATAATGCCGGCAGGTACAAGATTTAATTCATTAAAAGTTTCAAAGAATCTTACAGATATTGATTTTCAATACAATGAATTCAGTAAAATAAAATCTAGTCCTTTTGCAAAGTTAGATAATATAGAAAAAGCATATCTCTTTCCTCAAGGTGGTATGGATCAAATCAATCAGGCATTAACACTACAGTTTATTCAAGCTTTCCAAGATAGGGCGGTAATACTGCAAAAGCCAGAAGGTGCAGATTTGCGAGAACTGAAATTTCCTTCTATATTTTTAAAGGAGTTGAATAAACAAAAAATCATTAAACATTTAGAGGACTATGATTTTGAAAAAGCTTCTGAGTTAATGTATGATGATTACAACAAAGAAGTATGTTTGGTAGCAAGCTACAGATTAACACTTAATTACGATAAAATTTCAAGTTTAAATTTAAGTCCCGATGTTCGTAAATATTTAATTAATACCGAAAAATGTTCAATTGAAGAACACCGATTAAAGCTTACAGACCTAATTTATTCAATCAAAATCAACTATTTTGTCCAAAAAAGATATGGAGATACAATTTGGAGAATTTATACTTTATTAGAAAATATCTATAAAAATTTTGTAGATAGTTATTGTAATGTTGATACGAAAAATTACTTTTCAAAAGAATGTTATAAAGACCCTAGAAAAGAAAATATCAATTGGAATGAATTGTTGAAAGTTAAATTTGGAGAGGATATATTACAAAAGTTAGATAAAAAAGACATTAAATATAACAATCCAAATGCTTTTACTTATTACTATCTATTTCGATGGTTAAATGATGATAAATTAATCAATATTTTCATAACAGATGATGAAATAAAGAAATGTCATAAAATATTAATTGGCTTTAGAGATTTAAGAAATGATCTTGCTCACAATCTTGGATCCGTTTCTAAGGAGGACATCAAATTAGTATTTCAATCTAAAAAAGTTACTGAATCGGATTTTTTTGAAATTCTTGATAAATTCTATTCAACAAATAAATATGGAATTTTCAATGAAATTAAGGATACCATCTTGTCATCTTATAATTAGTGATTTACAGTTTAATTGCAAATAGACTGCAATCTTGCATGTTACTTTTGTTTCGTATTAATTAGTTCACTTTAAACTATCTCATTATGACGACACAAAACTCTATTCTTTCTTTCTACAGCCACATTTCTCTAAATGCACAACAAGAGCAAGCTACGCAGCAGTTGGAATCCTTTTTTGCCCAAACCGAAGATCAAATTTTTGTACTCAAAGGCTATGCTGGTACTGGTAAAACTACCTTGCTCAAAGGGGTATTGGAATTTTTGGAAGATCTTCATTGTAATTTCATAGCTATGGCACCCACTGGCAGAGCTAGTCGGATTTTGGGCCTGAAAACCGGACAACTCACCGGTACGGTACATTCCTCTATTTTTTATGTGAAAGTAAATGATGATGGGGATTTGCTATTCCGTCTGCGCGAGACTCCGCCCAATGGCACCATACTTCTTATAGATGAAGCGTCTATGCTGAAAGCCCATCCTATGTTTTTGCAGAATTCGATGAAAAGAGAAGACATAATTGCATTAACGGTTTCGGCATTCGATCAAACCGTACCGACTCGCTTTAATATGGGAGAATTTCTGTTGAATGACTTGCTAACATTTGCTGATTTGAAAGCTAATCCAGATACTAAAATCATCTTTGTAGGTGATGATGCCCAATTGCCTCCGGTTGGGCTTTCTACAGCCTTAGTATTTAATAGTGATTTAATGAAAAGTCTTGGCTTTGGCTATGAACACTCCGTGCTGACCAAAGTAGAACGTACAGACAATGGAATTCTGACCGCAGCGACGCATATACGTGAACAAATTGTATCCGGAAAACTTAACAGCACCAAACCTATTCAATCCAGCGATGTAAAAATGGTTAATCATCAACAATTGATTTCCTGTTTTCTTCAAGAGAATCCTACGTTGGATCATTGCAATGATAGTATCTTGGTGCTCTCCTCAAACCAAAAAGTGAATGCCGCCAACTCGACGATTCGAGGCAACTATTTTGGGTGGTCTAAAACCCCTTCGGTGCAGTTGAACGAAAAACTGATGGTCTATGCCAATCACTATGGCAATAATAATAATTTTCATTTCAACGGTGACAACCTGACCGTATTGGAAGTTCTCAATGAAATTCATGAAAATATCTCTGTGAAGTTGAGCAATTCTGAGAAAGAGCAGATTACAAGAAGCAGAGCGGCTTTTGAATCAAAACTACCGGGTTATATCTCCTTGACAGGTGACCAAGCAAAGGTGGAAGTTGCGATTATCAAACTCAGGGTAAAAGATGCTGATGACAATGAAGAATCTATTTATATTTCAAGAGATTTCCTGTATGCCGAGGAATCAGACACGCATCGAATTTATCGTCGCGCGATTGCGGCATTGGCAAACATGGCGGAAAAAAAATATGTGCAGGAATGCGAATCAAAGCAAAGGCCTATAGACAATGAAAGGTCGGAAGAACTACGCTCACCCTTTTCAGAATGCCTGTACGTAAAATTTGCCTATGCCATCACTTGTCACAAAGCTCAGGGCGGTGAGTGGAAAAAAGTTTATGCGAATATTTGCACAGCCCCGGATCGTGCTCGGACATTACAGCATTTTAAATGGGTTTATACCGCTTATACCAGAGCGTCTGTTAAATTGACGGTTGGGGCTCCAATGATGCAGCAACAATTTACGCCTCGTCCATTCATTCCAAAAATACCCCAAACCCTATAATCTCAATTTATGTTACTAAATTTTTCCAATCACCCATCTGCTCAATGGCCAGAAAATCAGATAAGCAGTGCGCAAATCTTATATGGCAACGTTGTTGATCTGTCATTTCCAAATATTGATCCTGAATCTGATGAAGCGCAAATAGCGTTTTTGTGTAAGCAGTATTTTGAAAAAATTGTTGAAGCAAATCCGAATGCCGTTCATATCATGGGTGAACTAAGCTTTTGCTTTCGATTAATTTCACTGCTTAAAAATCATGGTATTACATGTATTGCCAGCACCACATACCGAAATACATTAGAAATTAATGGAATGAAGTATGCTCAGTTTCAGTTTGTTCGCTTTCGAAAATATTAATCAAATTTATTAGATCTATCCAAATGGGTTTATACAGCTTATACAAGGTCTTCAAAATCATTGGTTGTTGGTGTTCCCTTTGTAAAGAATAAAATGAGACCCTTAATTCATTTTACCAAAAGAAATGCTATTTACTAAAAAACTAAAACTATCTAATCACCTATGATCCCACAAACTCATCCAGAAAAAGTCATTCACGCTTTTCAGCAATTGGATATCCAAAAAGTCAATAAATTGTTGCTTGAGAAATTTGATTATCAGGACATGCCCAAAGAAGTTTTTATAGAAAAACTTGGTGTTGCCTTTGCGCTGTTTAAACAAGGTGGTGATACATCATTACTGCTTGAAGAAGGGAGATGTGCTTTTTCATTGTGCAGAAGCAGGCACTCGTTTTCAAAATGCAATCAAGCGATTATGAATAAAGCGTATTGTTTTATTGGTAACAAAACAAGATCGCATCTTGACGTAATTTTTGAAGCATGTGGGCCACTATTTTCAGGTCCTGATTATATAATTGAAATACATGATTGTAGTTCGCTTAAATTGAAAAATGAAAATGTGATTTTAGGTAAATTGATTGAAATAGATCCAAAGGCACGTGAATGAGATACCATCTAAGTAAGCTTGTTTTCTATGCTGTGGAGATTGTATTATATTTCAGAATTAAAATATCTTAATTGTCAACATAAAAAGCAATATTTTGAATACAACGAATTCAATTTTCATAAAATGCACCGATATTGCAACCAGGAAAAATAATTACATTATCACAAACCACAAATGCAGCGAAAGATGTGCAAAGTGAGCTCTATCAAATAGGTTTGTGGAATGAAGGAACAAAATTGTGGAACGCACATATTTACGTTACAAGCATCCCATTGTTTACCATGGCTTCAGCTGGGGCTATTTTTACGCATGGTGTATCTTCGTTTTATAAGTTTTTTGGATTTGAAGTCGGTCATATCTACATTCCCAAATGGGTACTTGCCCAAGGTTTTTGGCAAAATAGAGGATCCTTGCGTGATATTATTCGTCACGAGTATGGCCATGTTTTAGCACATTATTATCCTGAATTGATACAGCATTGCCTTCAGTTCGAACGCGTTTTTGGAGGACACTATTTTGATGCTTGTCCTTCTTCAATGAATCGGAATTCATATATCTCTGACTATGCTTGCACAATGCCTTGTGAAGATTTTGCAGAAACATTTATGGTATTTGTCAGACGAAAAGGAAAGAAACCAATCGGAATGAATGATGAAAAACTCATCAAAAAGTGGGATTATATTCAGGCTGTTTGTAAGAAAATTTCAAAATACTGAAATGTAATATCACGTTCTTAGTATGGACGTTTGCTTCACATACTTATTATCTATCTTGCAGCGATGAAAGAAGATCTCAAAACATTTCCATCCTAATTGCCACTATAAATGTCTACAAATGCTATCAAAGATTAGGACTCTGATAGTGTTTCTGAATGTATGCACTATCAACACAATGCTATTAAAATATGCCTACATAAAATCTACTATGTTCTCAGCGTTGATTACCTGGAATGTATGATTCGGATATACCTTACTGAATGTTTTACTCAGCTTTGCTTTTGAGCCTGGATTCCATTTAATTTCATACGCATTTAATATTCCTTCTTTTTCAATGATTAAATCAATTTCTTGCTGATCAGCTGTGCGCCAAAAATAACATTGAAAAGTTTTACCCTCGTAACTGTGTTTTTTATACAACTCACTAATAACAAAATTTTCAAACAATGCACCTTTATCTTGTCGTGTTTCAAATAATTTAAAATCACCCAGGATAGCATTTCGAATACCATTGTCAAAAAAATATATTTTTTTCCCCTTTTTTAATTCTTTTCGCTGATTCGTTGAATAAGCTGGTAATCGAAATATGACAAATGTTTGTTCTAACAATTGAATATACTTTTCAACGGTATCGTTTTTTAAACCTACGATATTTCCTAATTCATGATAGTTGACTTCGCTACCAATCTGCATTGCTAAGGCTTTCAAAAGTTGCACAAGTTTATCAGGTTTTTTGATATCCTGCCACATTAAAATATCTTTATACAGATAGCTTTCGGAAAGGGTTTTTAATCGCAAGGCTAGATCGTCATCATGCACGACTATTTCTGGGTAATATCCATAAATGAGTCTATGTGTCAACAACCTTTTTTCTTCTATTTCATTAGTGTGTTCTACCATTTCTGAAAACGACAATGGAAATAAATGATACTCCCATTTACGTCCGGTCAATGGTTCATTTGTTTTATTTTTTATTTCAAACGAAGATGAACCTGTAGCTATCACTTGGGTGTTCTTCAAATAGTCAGTAAATAATTTCAGAACGCTTCCAATATTTTCAATTTTTTGTGCTTCATCAATAATCACTATTTTATAATTTGAAAATTGTCTTGTAAGACTTGTATTTGTAGCATTTTTAAATAGTTCAGGAATATCTGGATTTTCAGCATCGAGCCATAATATGTTTTTTTCATCTTCAAAAATATTTCGTAAAAGCGTGCTTTTACCAACTTGTCTTGCGCCTAAAAGCAAGATTGTTTTTCCTTTTCCTATTTTTGCTTGAATTGACTTTTGTAAGTTCCGAATAATCATAATGAGACAAATATCGGTATTTTTTCCAATGTAATGGAATAATTAACGGTATTTATTCCAATTGAATGGAAAAAATACCGAAAAAGAAGAATGTTTCACCTAAATGATTAGGAACTCTGTATGCATTCTATACTTTACATATCATAACACTTTGCATGATTATACACCGTCCGCTTCTGCACTTTACCCTCTTTTCAAGGCATCAATCATCTGAGCATATTGATTCAAAAATAAATTCGCATCAACACCCACTGCTATCATATCGGTTCCTTTGGCAATTTCTTCTGAAGCACGCTCAATATTTGTAGCAAAAGTGCCAAAAAGTTTTTCATGAACATTGCATGCTTTTCGAAGCGTATCAATGGTGTCTGTATAAATAGGTGAATCAAACTGACCTGCAATCCCCAGCGACATCGATAAATCATAGGGTCCGATAAAGATGCCGGCGATATATTCATTTGCTAAAATCTGTTGTGCAATGGCAACCCCTTTTACACTTTCTACCTGTGGAAGAATGAGGGGCCTGAAATGTGCGGTATAGTTTTTAAAATCAAGTCCATACTGATTGGCTAATCCAAAGCCCACACTTCTTTTTCCTACTGGTGGATAGAATGAATAATTAACAAGGCTTTCTATTTCGCTCATTTGTTCTACACGTGGAGCTATGATGCCATCGCAACCCAAGTCTAATGCCATTTTGATACTTGCTTCGGTAATATCCCGGATGCGTATAAAAACCTGACAGCCTGGTTTTTTGGAAAGAATGATGGCAGCAATTGTCTCTTCATTTACATGTCCATGTTCCAGATCGATAAAAATAAAGTCGTAACCCAAAGCCGATAATTGACAAGTAATTTGCGGAAGATTCAATGAGATAAGGGTCCCTATTTTTGTTTGTTTATTTTTCATTCGTTTATTTTATGATCCAGGTTTATTTTTCATTTAGAATTTTAATCATCCTTTATTCGTTGTGCATTGCTAAGGCAAAAGTCTAAAAGCTAGTCCACTGACTATCAATTTTTATTTTAACTTTTTCAAACACTTATTTCGTATGAATCAAAGAAACAAATAATATTGGAAACAAACCAGACAAAAATCTTATTCACTGAATGGATTGATTACCCATGTGAATTTGTGAATCGTACAATGAATGTTTCACTTAGAAGTGTTTTCAACCAAAGTGATTCTGCGAAGCCTAAAGATTAAACTTGGCCATATAGCAAAGAACATAAACCTATGTAGGAATAGTACTTTCTTATCAAATCGCTACTCCACTATAATGGGTTGACTATATATTCCATTTTTATCAGAAATTCGAATGATATACATACCCGCTTTTGGCAGACTGACTGATGTTTGTTGGGTGAATGTTTTCATGAGAATTGTATGTCCAAAGAGGTCAAGCACTTGTAGTTTACAATCTTGTGAATGATGTTGCTGAACATAAAAAATATTGCTCGTTGGGTTAGGGTAGATTTGGTAATTGTTAGAAGAAGCATCCGTTTTTTGAAGTGCGTTTACACTCCCTTTAATACAACGTACTGATTTGCCAGCCTCTTTACCATCGCCTACATTTTGACAATACCCGCTATGGTAAAAGAGTGCCCATGTTTCAGCGTTTAAGGGAGATGTAGAAGTGGATGTCCAAAATGTAGCTGTTCCTTTGACCAAATCAAATCCGCCAAAGGCTCCTCTTTGTCCACCAGGTAATGCGGTAAATCCCGATTCATTCGTAGCGCCTGTATTGGGAATATACCAATGGGTAGTGCCAGCTTCTTTTAATTTATTACCTGCAACAGAGGCGCCACCCAAAAAGTCGACCAATGTTTGCCATTCGTCATTATTAGGTACATGCCAGCCTGAAGGACATAATTTTTCTGTATTTACAGTATACCAATTATACAAGGGTCCATAGGTATTTCCGTATAATCCCTGATCGTTGTTATACCAGCAATAGGCAACTGAAGTACTTGATGCCCATAATGTATTGTCTGATACCAAAGCGATGGGAGTACCATCTGTGAGTTTAGTGGTTTTTAAATTTTCTTGCAACCAGTCTTGTGTACCAATGGTAATAATATTATACACATTGCCATCTATATCAGTGGCAGTTTGGGCAAAAACATTTTGCATGAAGAGAAGAGATACAACAGCGAGCGTGAGTGTTTTGATTTTTTTCATGATGTTATGATGTTATTTAAGGATTGAATATTTATGGATTTTTCGAATGGTTTTGAACCGATTTAAGTATGTAAATTGGAAACAATATTAGTAGTGTTTAGTATTAAAATACAAAATTACAACGACAGATAATTGCCTAAAAAATGATATATGTCATTTGACGATTTGCGAAGAATTATATATGAAAAGGAGGCTTAGGGATGAGCCAGAAAAAGGTATGTCAAAAGCAAGAATATTGAAAAAGAAAATAGTTGAATGGCTAATGCTATATTATTAAAGTAGCTGTAGTGGATCTGACAGATCTTTTGATACCTGGTCGAAGAAGCAAGCAGATTTATAGTATGCCAATCTGATATAAGTTACATACAATGAACAGGCTAAAAAGCCATGTATAGGCAAATAATATAAAGTAATAAAAAAAGACTTATTTGAATTTAAAGCATGTGAGCTTTGTTTTTATTCTTACATGTCTCCATTTGAAATTGAATTGGATCGTATTCTATTTGGGATTATAGATTTTTAAAAAAAAATTTGAACTACATATAAAATCCCTTCTGCAACCTGTCCAAATCTAGTTTAACTATATAGTTGCGGTATACAAGCATTCAATAATGTAGAATATCAATCATGCATGTTAAAATGATGATGAGAAAAGATGAAAATGAATTTGTAATATGTACTTGAACGAAAATCATATTAAACAATGTGATATATAACTTATGCCATTATTTAAAAATCTAACAATGGTAAATGCTGATTGGAATATTATTGAATGCAAGATGTTAAACGGCCATTGGATTATTCCATATGTTACATCGGTATTAAATTTTAAACTCTTTAGGTATTGAATTGGTTAAGGGTTTTTCTTTTTTATGGTAAAGGATCTAAATTTAAACCAACTATGATATATTGTTTATCATTGGTTTTAATTTGATTCAACAATAATTTTAATCGTTTTTGAATTATATTGTAATTATTTAAATTGATTGACCAGCCCACCAGTATTTTATAACAACTATCTGATTGTATAGGTCTATCTCCATTTACCGTAATGATATCCGATTCGGCGACAATCTTATCAAAGGCATATTCTTTATTATTGTTTTCTACAAAGGTGTGAAGAGAATCTTTGATATAAGAAGCTATTTTAAATTCACAGCTTTCACCATCAGAAGCTTTGATGAGTTGATTGTTTTTAGCATAAAAATTGAGAAAATTCATACTATTGATTTTATGTTTTTTTCTACTTTTATAGGATACTTCAGTTTTAAATTTTAGGATATAATCAAAGGGGTAGTTTTTTTCTTTGACATAATTAAGTGTTTGTTCATTAGTAAAGTATTTTATCTTCGTTTTGAGTTTAAATGTGCAACTGAGAATGACAAGCATGCAAGCTAAACATAAAAAGGGGAGGTGTTTTTTCATTTTATTGTTTTTTTAGGATTATAAAAATATTTGGGAGTTGATGCACACTGTTGCTAGGTGTGTGATTAAATAGTTGAACTAAAATGTCGCGGGATACAGTAAAGAAAAAATATCATTTTTTTATATATTCTCTACCAAACAATTGTGAAAGTAATTATTAGTTTGTTCCTTTTGATGTTATATCAAAGACTAGAAGGTATTGAAATCATAAAAGGATGAATAGGTGTTTATTGCACAGGGTCTACATTCATTCCAACGATGATATATTGTCTATCATTTGTATTTATTTGATCCAATAAAAGTTTGAGTCTATTTTGTATCTTGCCATAATTGTTTAAATTGATTGACCAACCCACCAGTATTTTATAACAACTATCTGATTGTATAGATCTATCTCCATTAACTGTTATAATATCAGACTCAGCGACAATCTTTTCAAAGGAATATTCTTTATTATTGTTTTCTACAAACAAATGCAATGAATCTTTGATATATGATGCAATTTTAAATTCACAACTTTCTCCATCAGAAGCTTTAATAAGCTGATTGTTTTTAGCATAAAAGTTCATAAAATTGAGGCTTGTAATATTGTGTTTATTTTTATTTAAAAGAGATTCTGCAGTTTTAAATTTTAGGATATAATGAAAAGGGTATTTTTTTTCTTTGACATAATTAAGCATTTGCTCATTAGTATAATACTTAATTTTAATATTCAAATTCAATTTACAACCGAGCATGATAAACATACTAAGTACTATACATAATATAATGGGAAGGTATTTTTTCATTGTAATTATTTTTTTTGGGGGATTATAAAAAATATTTGGGAGCTTGATGAACTCCCAAATAAGAATGGATTAGTTAAGTTTTACAAAATAGTAACCATTTTCAAAACTGATTTCTTTATTCCCAGCTTTGATGATATTGCTTTTGCTATAATTTAAAGAGCTTAAAAAGCTTTGTGGGATAGTCTCGTCAGCTTCCATATAATAGCTGCTTTTGTTTTTGAGTAAGCTCAATTTATCAGCTTGTTTGCTGGCAAGAAGTCTTTCATTGATGATTAAGTATAAATTACCATCCACGCCTACACCAATTCCATGCTCACTTTTCGTAGGATTGCCATATTGTCTTGCTGATAAAGTTACTCCCCATTTTTCTACAAAAAGACATAACCAAATGCCCTCACAATTTTTCTTGGGTCTTCCAATTTCTGCAGTGCCTGATGCATGCCAATGAATGGGTTTTGCAAATGTATCTGTTGATAATATGAACAGCATACTCATTAAAAAAAATAGTTTTTTCATCTTTTATTCTGGCTTTATGTTCGGCAGCCTTACCGTTAGTTAGTTATTTCCCTACTCTATGTATGCCTTTTCGGGTTACTGCATAGTGCATTTTTAAAGTGTTTTCAGTATGAAATCTGTTTCGCTTGTTCAGAGAGGTTTGCGTATTTTTTTTAAAACCTGCTGAATCTGCTAAGCCATTTTTTTACTGAATGGTGATGCGCATCTGTGACTTTTAAAAACTGATACAAACCTAAATAAATTTAAAATTACGTTTTGGCGCAAACCCGTAGATTGGTATAAAACGACCAAAAAAAGGTAAAAAAACCTTATAATCAGGTATTTTAGAAATGGCGAAAATGGGTGATACCAAATGTATTTCTACTTGGTGTGAAAAATAGCGGTATAATACCTACACGCATTGCATTTAAACTAAAAGTAATTGCACTATTTTGAATGTATTGTTGGTAAATAATGAATGAGTTTGGTGTCATGATGGAGTATTCAAAATCCTTAATCACATCCATTTATCCATAATTACTCCTGAAGAAAATCTGTGTTTTTATCTACTTTTAAAAGTATGATAATAAGATGTTCAGCATCATCAACGTACTAAATTGATATCGCCTTTCAAAGTCTTCTTACCTTTGAAACTATCATACTCAATATAGTAATAGTAAGTCCCTATTTCGCAGTCTTTGCCTTTGTATTGACCATTCCATCCTTTGGTTTGATCTTTTGTGCTAAATACCTCTTCGCCCCATCGATCATAGACAGCAAATGATTTTAAGGTGATATTGCTGGCAATGATTTTAAATTCATCATTTTTAAGATCACCATTGGGTGAAAATACACTGGGGACAAACACATTGTCGGGATTGAGTTTATAAGCACAGTTGGTGTCTGTATCGCTGCATCCTAAGGTATTGTAGGCAATAAGCGTAAAGCAATATTCCCCACTGTCAGTGGCATTGTAAGTAGCATCTGTACTTGTGGCAAATACCAATTGATTGTAAATCCACTCATACGAAGCTGCAAGAGTAGATGCATTGGTGAGGGTGATAAGCGGTTCGGTAGTAAGCGAAGTCACCGGCGCTAACGTAAAGTCAGCAATCGGAAAGGGCACCACTTCTATGGTGAAGATGAGGGTGTCCTTACCTGTACACAAGCCTCGTTCAGCGCCAGTGATGGTATAGGTTGTGGTGACTATGGGATTAAAAATAATACGTGATGAATCTACATTGTATTGATAATCGGTATTGGGACTGATCACGATATCTGTATTGTCAGGCATGGGTATTGAAGTGGTATCGCCCGGACAAAATGTAGTATCGGTAGGACCTTCGAGGGTGAGTACAGAGTTGAAACTGGCATCAAAACAAGTACTATCAGGTTGAAAACGTCATAGGTCATTTTTTAAACCCAATGCTCCGGGTGCTGGATTGAGGGTGCTGTCAAAGGCTAATCCACCAAATATCCAAAGGTTATTTTGCGCATCGGTCCAAATAAAAACGCCTCCTTTACTGCCTATATAACGACCGGGTTGCGCTACACCAATTGGGCCTGGGTTGGGATTGATATTGGTGGCCTGACTACCACTTACCCATGTCCATTTGTTGGTGGTAAGGTTATAAAGCCAAAGGTCATTAAACGATTGGGTATTTTGAATGGTTTTAAAACCACCAAACGACCAAAATATTTCAGTACAGGTAGATGTTGCTACAGTTTGGTTTTCGATACGTGCACTTGGATATTTTATAGGGTCGGGGTCGCAATATCCTGAGTAAGTGCCTTGATTGTTTTGGGTTTGCATACCTGATATCCAGGTCCAGTTATTGGTGAATGGATTAAAACGCCAAAGATCATTACGGGCCGATGCGGCATTGCCTCCTGCAAATACATAAAAACTTTTGTCTTTGCCTTTCCATTTGGTAAACGATAATCTTGCAGGTGGATTATTGTTAGCGGCTTCAACCCCTTTGGTGCCAAAGGTGCCATTGTTATTGATGGTATTAGCACCTTTCATCCATGTCCATTCATTAGTGGTGATATCATATTTCCACATGTCATTGCGCACATTTACACCTTGGGCAATGGTCACCCCGTCTTGTCCGCCAAACATCCATAAATTATTGTTGTCGTCTACCCAGCCTGATTTACATTCAGCACGAGCCCCTGGATTGTTGGTAGGTGCAGCTACCCCTAAAGTACCATGTACTGGAGCTACATTTGCCACATTTGATCCTGATATCCATGTCCATTCATTGGTTGCAATATGGTATTTCCATAGGTCTGAAAGCCCGCCAAGGGTGCTGTTTACATCATATCCATAACCGCCATAAAGCCATAGGTCACCATTGTTGTCGGTCCAGCAATTAGGCCCAAACGTACGCGCACTTGGATAATTGAGGGGCGAAGCAACGCCTTGTATTCCAAATTCGCCATTCTGATCTGACACGCCTTGTGGGCCATTGATCCAGGTCCACTGTGCGGTAATAGGGTCAAGTTTCCATAAATCATTGGCATAGCCCCATGGATGAAAACCGCCAAAGAGCCAAAAATTTCCTTGTTTGTCTGTCCAAAATGCACCTTGATATCTACCCGATGGAGTGTTGGTAGCATTGGTAACTCCTTTGGTGCCATAGAGCCCAAGCGCTTGTGAGCCAATGCTTCCATGCATATGTGTCCATAAGCCGCCTTGTGCATTGCTGTTGATTGTGGCAAAACATAGAAGGAGTAAAAAACTAAAAAGTAGTTTTCGCGACATGATAAAATGTTTGATTAAAGATTTTTTATCCTACTAAGGTAGAAAAAGTTTTAAGGAAATAAAAAAATTTAACAATGCAGGGGTACTGAAAGAATTTTTACAAAAGTAATTTTTAGTAAACCCTATTTAAACCAGGTACTATACATGATATAATTATTGGCTATCCGATCTATTTCGTTGTGAATGAGTTCTTGCGAAATATCTTTTACTTTTTTTGCAGGGACACCAGCATAGATGCTTCCACTTTCGCATTGGGTATTTTCTAATACAACGGCGCTTGCAGCGATAATAGTATTGGTGCCAATATGTACATTGTCCATCACGATGGCACCCATGCCAATCAATACATTGTCTTCAATGGTACAGCCATGTACCAAAGCATGATGACCGATAGAGACCTTGTTTCCAATGATGGTTTTTGTTTTTTCATACGTGCAATGGATGCAGGCTCCATCCTGAATATTTACTTTGTTTCCTATACGAATGCTATTGACATCACCCCGCACCACAGCATTAAACCATACACTGCATTCGGAGCCCATCACTACATCTCCTACAAGGGTGGCATTGGGTGCTATAAAACAATCACTTGGTATAGTGGGTGAAACACCTTTAACAGGAAGTATGACTGGCATGATTCAATGGGTTTTAAGATTGAAAATTGTATTGATTCGCAGGCAAATGTAACAACAATGCGATTGATAAAATACACCAATATTTTATCAATGATACAATGGTTAATGTGGATTGTAAGTATGTTAATCAGAATGAAGGGTAAGGACCATTTACGATTCCTTCATGCTCATCGGTATAATTTTCAATGTTTTATAAATCACATTGGTTTAAATCACAATGGTATTACTTTTGTGGTTAAATGACACAACGCCAATTATTTTTGCATCATGTAGCACAAACTTCTGACGCACCCCTTTGTTTTGAAGTAAGCAAAGCTAATGGGGTTTACTTGTATGATGTGCAGGGTAAAAAACATATTGACCTCATTGGGGGCATTAGTGTTTGTAATGTGGGTCATGGTAATCAGCATGTGATAGAGGCCATTAAAAAACAAGTTGATGATTACCTTCATGTGATGGTGTATGGCGAAGTCATACAAAGTCCGCAAGTGCAATATGCAACTGCCTTAGCCAGTCGATTGCCTTCTTCATTGCAAAGTATTTATTTTACCAACAGTGGTTCTGAAGCCACAGAGGGGGCGATGAAACTGGCAAAGCGTGTGACCGGTAGAAGTAAAATGATATCATTTAAAAAGGCCTATCATGGTAGTACACAGGGTGCATTAAGTGTGATGGGAAGTGAATACTGGCAACAAGCCTTTCGTCCTTTATTACCTGATATTTTTCAATTTCAATATAACTCTGCAGAGGTGCTGTCGCATATTGATGAGCATACAGCTTGTATTATTTTAGAACCTGTACAAAGTGAAGCGGGTGTATTGATACCTGATCAGGCTTGGCTTAAAGCCATCCGTACAAAGTGTGATGAGACGGGTTGCCTATTGATTTTTGATGAAATACAAACAGCATTTGGACGTACAGGCACCTTGTTTCGATTTGAAGCCATCGATGTGATTCCCGATATTTTATTGCTTGGTAAGGCATTGGGTGGTGGTATGCCATTAGGGGCTTTTGTATCTTCGAAATCACATATGGATACTTTTACCCATCATCCGGTACTTGGCCATATCACTACATTTGGCGGGCATCCTGTAAGTTGTGCTGCTGGCTTGGCGGCATGGCAATATTTACAAACCTCACAAATTGTTACACAAGTAAGTGAGCATGAAAAATTGTTTACGTCATTGCTAAAACATCCATCAATTATTCAATTAAACAGTTGCGGTTTGCTGATGGCCTTGCATTTTGATAGCTATGAAACCAATAAAAAAATCATTGATGCATGTATTGCTAAAGGGGTATTTACCGATTGGTTTTTATTTGCAAGCAATGCGATGCGTATCGCTCCTCCTTTGACCATCAATGAAGAAGAAATTCGCATGGCTTGTGACATCATCCTTGAGGCGATTAATGAAATCACATGTTAGCGCAAAGAGTAAGCAAAATATTATTTTTTTTATTGCTGATGGCAACAGGCTTACTGGCAGGTAGTTTTTTGTTTTTTTATTTTGTAAGCTATGAGTCGCTGGTGACATCCGTTTTGAACGAAATTAATCGAATGGATTTGTATCCACTCATCAAACAGCAATACTTTCCATTACACAAATATCACTTAGTGCGTATGATAGTGTATGGTGTGTCAATAACAGCTGCTATGGGTTTGTTGGCATTATTTAAATATCGAAATCGCATACTGACAAGCTTGCTTTACTGGACAGAAAAATTATTGGGTTACTTGGTTTTAGGTAAACAAATTCTTATTCAGAATACCCGTTTAATAAATATAGGCTTGTTGCTTTCGCTTACAATCATTTTGCTTCGGAGTATCTATTATGCAGCTACATGGCCTATACAATATGATGAAGCATGGAACTATAATTATTTTTTACACAAAAATATTTTTTATTCGATTGTAGCATACAACAATTATCCCTTGCATAATTTGGTCTCTCGTTTTTTTCTTTACTTTTTACCCGACCATGTATTTGTATTACGACTCCCTTCCATCTTGATGGGTTTATGCACTTGTTTGCTGGTATTTGTAATGGTAAAAAAAATAATGCAACAGGAATGGCTTGCCTTGATGGCGATGATTGTTTTTGCATGCCTGCCGGTCAATGTATTTTATATGTTGTATGCCAGAGGGGTTTTGTTTGAAGTGTTTTTTGCCTTGCTGTTGAGTTCATTTATATTCTTTTTTTTAAAACAAAAAATCACACTTGTTAAAATTGGTTTCCTTGCAATACTCAATGCCTTGGGTACCTATAGCATGTTGTCGCATGGATATTTTATAGCCAGTTCGGCTTTGGCAGTGGCTATTTATTTACTATTTCAAACTGATAAACAAGTTCGTTTTATTATTTTATATCCCTTACTTTCCATTTTATTTTCTGCGGTGTTATTGACACCAATGATGTTAGGAACAGGCATGTCATTGGGTTTAGGTGCAGGTCTGTCAAATGGACAATTTACCACATTACCATACCTCCCATTTCACAGCTATGCTGATTTTGCCACGGGTAGCTGGTGGGGCTTTTATGTGTTGATTGCACTTAATATTTTCTTACTTTTTATCAAATCAACGAAGGAATATAGATGGTTACTGCTGTTGAATATGGTGTTAATATGCACACCTTTTGTTATCAAATTCATCACGGGGGTTACACCTCCAGAAAGGGCCCTGGCTTTTCTTGTACTTGTGCCTCTACTATCATTTGTGGTATGGGTAAAAGTGTGCAATCTCAATGCTAAAACAACCACTGGATTGGCTTTTGTTTGGTGCAGCATATTGGTGTTTGTGGTGCATCGTCATCAGAAGTTAAATTGGAGTAAACAGCTCGACCATGAAGTATATACCTTGTCAAAAATATTAGCGTCACATCAAGTACATACCATTTACAACAAATGTGATGCATTTAATTATTTTGTACCCGGACTAGAGTATTACGCTCTTTCTAGCAATAAAAGTTTTAATTATACCACTTCAATAAAAAACAGTTCAAGATACAAGGCTAGCATGAGCGACGGTACAGATTGTGTGATTGAACCACAGTTATTGGCTGATAAAAAATGGATTTATCATTTTGAAGATTTTTATGTTTACCTATTGAATGAAAAAAAGTAGAGGCTGAAGTTTTTTTCAAATTGAATGAATGCAGCATTGATTACAAACTCATATTGTCTTTAAACTTCACTGCTTGTCTGCGCGAAATTTCTATTTCCTCCCCTGCATTCAAAGTCACTTTAAGTCCACCATTAAAGTGGGTGTCCATTTTTTGTATCATTTGCAGATTGATGATATGTTTGCGGTTGGCCCTAAAAAATATTTTATCATCAAGTCGTTCTTCCAGGGCGTTGAGCGATTTAAGGATCAGGGGTTTATTGTTGCCAAAAAAAACTTTGGCGTAATTACCTACCGATTCAAACAATCGCACTTCACTGAGTTTGACAAACCAGCATCTTTCCCCATCTTTCACAAACACCTGATCGTCATTGCCCAACTTGTGTTTTTGTGATTGGGTATCTTTTTCTAATTGCTTTTTTACTTTTTGCACCGCATCGTGTAATCTTTTTTTGTCGATGGGTTTTAATAAATAATCGAGGGCATTGTACTCAAACGCCTTGATGGCAAATTCGCTATAAGCTGTGGTAAATAATACTTTTGGAGTATACTCAAGCTGTTCAAGCAAATCGAAACCGGTTTTGCCTCCAGGCATTTGAATATCCAAAAAAATCAGTTCAGGTTGAAGCAATTCAATTTTTTCTTGGGCATCTTCTGCATTGACAGCTTCTTCAATCACTTCAATTTCTGGAAATTCTTTCAGTATTTTTCTGAGTTCATTTCGTGCAAGACGTTCATCGTCTACAATGATGGTTTTAATCATATACACTTGTTTTAAGGGGTTTATAAGATGAAGTTAAAGGGATAATTATATTTACAATGGCTTTGTTATTTTCAAAATGAAGTGATAGCTTAGCCTTATCATTATACAACAATTTTAGTCGCTGTTTGCTACTGCTTAATCCAAAACCGAGGCTAAATTCATTGCTGGTTTTTTTTACAACACCTGTATCATTGATAATATCAATTGCTAAATATTGGTCATTGCGAAGAGTTGCATTTAATAGAATATTGCCACCTTGCTGTAAATTGGAAATACCATGTTTCACGGCATTTTCAATCAGTGTTTGAAGCATCATCGTAGGTACTTGTAGCTGTAAGGTAAGTGGGTCAATGTTTTTTATAAAATGTATTCTTTCTTCAAACCTGATTTTTTCTAAAGCTAGGTAGTCTTCTACTAAGGCTACTTCTTTTTCAAGGGTATCGGTAGCTTCTTGACTGGTAATGGTATTGCGCAGGATGTTTGAAATTTTAGTTATCGCATCGCGGGCCAATTCAGGATTTTCATCGATGAGTGCCCTGATACTATTGAGCGAGTTGAAAATAAAATGGGGTTGTAGATTTGAACGTATGGTTTTAATCTCTAAATCTTTTAAGGAAGATTCCATTTTAAGGGTTTCAATTTGTATGCGTTTATTTTTTTCGATGTACTGCCATGTAAAATAAAACAGATTCCATAAACTGAATAGTACATAAGCCGAAATAAAATTACCTAAATACTCTTCCTGGGTTTTGATATCAATGATGATTTTGAGCAGGTAATAACACATATTATATAATGCAGAAAGCAATATGGTTACAAGCATTACATATTGGATCAGTTTCTCCGTTTTAAAATAAATCCATTTATGTGTTCTTAAAAAATTTCTGTACAAATGGGAGAGCAAAAATCCCAAACCAGAAAATAAAAGATTAAAAATAAATATTTTCAAGGTGAGTTCCTGTAAAATATAAGCCACATAAATATTAAACAGGGCAAAAGCACCCCATCCAAAGGCTTGAAAAAGAATATATTTCGAAACTTTAATCACCCACCAAAGTTACACACTAACAGGCGTTTGAAAAGCAGAACTTGATAAGTGGTTTTGTATGGTTATGAATGATATTTACCTTGATTTTATAGTTGAATTTGTTGTGCGAACTTAAAAAGCAATAAAGACGAGTGTTTGTGAAGATTTTTATACTCAAAATTTAGGATACTATATTGAGGTGAAAAAATTAAGCAAATGCCAGTGTTTGCAACAGTTTTACCTCGTAATTGATTTCAACTGTAAAATCAGGGTTTAAAAGACAAAAGCTATTTTAACGCTTTGTTATAACCTTGAATCAATATATTTGCGCCCAATTCATGAATATGACAAAATATTTTTTCACCCTTTTAGCCTTTTTCACCTTCACGATTCAACAGCTAAAGGCACAGGATTCCGATAGCAAAAAGTCTAATTTTTCAGCACCTTCAAGAGATTATGTGATGGTGCAACTGGGTTATGAAGGTTGGAGTGGCGCACCTGATAGTATCAAATTAGGTGGTATTGGAAGGGCTATCAATGCCTATTTGTGTTATGATTTTCCATTGGCGAAATCAAATTTTAGTTTTGCAGCAGGAGCTGGTATTGCTGTGAGCAATGTATACCTCAAAAATCAAGTGATCAACCTTACAGATACTTCTACCCAAATACTATTTATGCCTGAAACGGTAGATTATAAAAAGTATAAAATGTCTACCGCTTATCTTGAGGTGCCCTTTGAGCTTCGTTTTTTTGCAAATAAAGAAAACAGAAACAAGGGATTTAAAGCATCTATTGGTTTAAAAGTAGGCGCTTTGGTGTCATCACATACCAAAGGCAAAAGAACCTTTAATAATAAACCTGTTATTGAAAAAGTGAGTACCAAACGTTATTTAGAAACCGTACGATATGCAGGTACCCTTCGTTTAGGCTATGGTAATTTTTCAGTGTATGGTCAATACAGCATTGGTAATTTGTTTAAAGTAAACAATGGACCTGAAAACGTAAGACCTTACCAAATAGGTATTTGTATTACAGGCCTTTAGTACTTTAACCGATTAGGAGTTCAATTTCTTTGTGTTTATAGCATTTTATTTTACTTTCCTTTATACGATCGTGTGGCATTTCCGCAATTTCAATCAAACCTTGATCAGTAACTCTTTTAAGGATGCCTTTTTTAAGTTCATATTTGTACATAAATTGTATTTCTTGTTGTACATGCATCAAATAGTTATTGTAGGTAACTAACAAGCTATTGGGGTTCTTTTTAAATTCATTGAGCGAAGAAGCCAGTTTTTTTAACAATTGTTTGAGCACCATATTTACCTTAAATTCTTTTTTAAGCTCATTTTTCATGGAAGTGGCTGTTTTTAAATACGAAAATTCTTCTTGATTGATATTTAATCCAATGCCCACCACTGCAAAAGTCCATTGTGAACCACGAATATTATTTTCTATCAAAATGCCCGCAATCTTCTTATTACCTGCATATATGTCATTTGGCCATTTAATACTGACATTTGGGATATTATATTGCTGCATCAATAATTCAGTGACACTAACACAGGTCATGCAATTGAGTATAAATTGTTTTTCTATCTCAAACCCTTTAGTATCAAGTATTACAGAGCAAAGTAAATTTTTACTTTCTTCGGCCATCCATGTATTTCCCAGTTGACCTTTGCCATGTGTTTGAAAATCAGCCTTTATGGTAAGTCCATGTTCTGCCATTCCTTCATTGATTAAGCGCATGGCATAGTTGTTGGTACTATCAATCTCTTTTAATTCTATGATAATTTCACCAAAAGCTGAATTTTGTTGCATTCGCGAATTTTGTTTTAGATTTGTAAATTATTTAAATAATATCACTTCACAAAAAAAATATTCTTATCTACTTGAAAACGCTTACTGAAGAAAAAGGCAAACAAAAGTCACGACTCAATACAAACAGCAAAATTATTAAAACAATTGTAGCCGCTATACAGGAAAAAAAGGGGGAAGAAGTCATTTCTTTAAACCTTAAAAAGATTCCAGAAGCGGTGGCAGATTTTTTTATCATTTGCGAAGCCAACAATCCCAATTTAGTGAAAGCCATTGCGGATAATGTAGAAAAAAGAGTCAAAGAAGAATGTGGCGAAAGACCCTACCGATTTGAAGGCAAACAAGGTGAAAAATGGATCTTGATTGATTATGTAGACGTAGTGGTTCATTGTATGATGAGCGACATGCGTGGTTTTTATAATCTGGAAGAATTATGGCAAGATGCCGAAAGAAAAGAACATATAGAAACACCCGTCAAAAAGTAAGCATACCTTTAATATTAAATAGAAATAACTATACATGGAAGATAAAAATAGCAATATAAACGGGAATCAACAGCCGAATACACCACAAAAAAAAGGGCCGAAATTCAATATATGGTGGGTTTATGGATTATTTGCCATCGCATTGATTGTACTCAACTTTTGGGGCAAAGATTTTACCCACAATACCAAAGAAGAAACCTTTCAGAATATAAACAGCAAATTTATCAGTAAAAATCTGGTAGATAGTATGGTGGTTTACCCTAAATCAGTAGATGTATATCTGAAAAAAGATAGTTTGAAAAATGGCAACCACGACGACTTATTAAAATTGTTTAAAGATAATGAGAAAGGTCCTCATTACACATTTACCATTGGCAATGTTGAGCAGTTTAGCAACGATATGAAAGAAGTGCAAAAAGATGTGGCCCTCGACGACAAAATACAAGTGACCTATGCCGAAGATTCGAAAAGTGGCATCATTTCTTTTTTAATCCAATTTATATTACCAATTATTTTCATCATTGCGATTTGGGTATTACTCATGCGTAAAATGGGTGGTGGCCCAGGTGGTGCTGGTCCAGGTGGTATTTTCAATATTGGCAAATCAAAAGCACAGTTGTTTGATAAAGGCACTAAAGTCAATATTACCTTTAATGATGTGGCTGGTTTAGATGAAGCAAAAGTAGAAGTGATGGAAATCGTTGATTTCTTAAAACATCCTAAAAAATACACCGCATTAGGGGGCAAAATACCCAAAGGTTGTTTGTTGGTAGGCCCTCCGGGTACAGGTAAAACCTTATTGGCAAAAGCAATGGCTGGCGAAGCGCAAGTACCCTTTTTCAGTATGAGTGGCTCTGATTTTGTAGAAATGTTTGTAGGTGTGGGAGCAAGCCGTGTGAGGGATTTATTTAAACAAGCAAGAGAAAAATCGCCTTGTATCATTTTTATCGATGAAATTGATGCCATCGGTAGGGCACGTGGCAAAAACCAAATGATGACCAATGATGAACGTGAAAATACCTTAAATCAGATGTTGGTTGAGATGGATGGATTTAGTGGCGACAGTGGTATAATAGTATTGGCAGCAACCAACAGACCTGATGTATTAGATACCGCTTTGTTGCGTCCAGGTCGATTTGATAGACAGATTTCAATTGATATACCCGATTTAGCCGGTCGTGAAGATATTTTTAAAGTGCATTTAAAAGGACTTAAAAAAGCAGCGAATCTCGATATTCATAAATTAGCGGCACAAACACCTGGTTTTGCAGGAGCCGATATTGCAAACGTATGTAATGAAGCTGCTTTAATTGCTGCCCGTAAAGGAAAAACGGAAGTAAACTTAGATGATTTTAACGATGCGGTTGATAGAATTGTTGGCGGTTTAGAAAAAAGAAATAAAATCATTTCCCCTGAAGAAAAACGAGTGATTGCCTATCATGAGGCAGGTCATGCAGTGTCTGGCTGGTATCTTGAACATGCCTATCCATTGGTAAAAGTGACCATAGTACCTCGTGGTGAAGCAGCATTAGGATACGCACAATACTTACCTAAAGAAAAATACCTGACATTAAGAGAAGAATTAGAAGATCGTATGGCAATGGCTTTAGGAGGTCGCGCTGTGGAAGAATTGGTGTTTGGACGTGTGTCAACGGGTGCTTTATCTGATTTGCAACAAGTAACCAAAATGGCTTATGCCATGGTGAGTGTGTATGGGATGAACGATAAAATAGGGAATGTATCTTTTTATGACCCGCAAAGCGAAGGAAGTTTTCAAAAACCGTATTCTGAAGAAACTGGAAAAATCATTGACAATGAAGTGCGTTTGCTTTCTGAAAATGCTTACAACAGGGTTAAACAATTATTGTCTGATAAAATGAGCGATGTAAAAGCCATTGCAGAAGCATTGCTTGAAAAAGAAGTTTTGTACAAAGATGATTTAGAATTGCTTATTGGTAAACGACCTTTTGAAGATATTGTATTTGACAATCATTCATTGGTAGTCGATAATAATGAAAATGGCGTTATTGACAATCCAATAGCTACAAATCCTGAATCAATCAATCCATAATTTAAACAGCGTTATACTATGTCTAGTCAGGCAAGAGAAATCATATTAAGTAGTATTCGAAAATCATTGAGCGAAAGCGAAGTGCCTATCCCTTTTCCAGAGGCTGAAAAAAAGACTGATTTTTTTGCAAAAGATGATTTGACAGCTGAAGAGAAATTTGCAGAAGCATTTACCGCTTTGGGTGGTAAGTTTGTGTACTGTGCCGATGAACATGAATTGATTGTGCAATTACAGGCATTGGCCGATACCATGGGCTGGCAGCAAATCCAAAGCAAGGATTCCTTTTTATTGCAATTGTTTGCTGATAAAAATATCGACCTTTTACAGGATGCTGGGGATATGCATCATATTGAAATTGGTTTGTCGATGTGTGAATGCCTGGTTGCCCGTACAGGCAGCGTTATATTAAGTGCAGCGCAAGAGTCAGGTCGTAGTTTACCTGTGTATGCACCTATCCATATTGCAGTTGCATTTAGCAATCAGGTAGTATGGGATATCGCAGATGGCATACAACTCATGCATGATAAATATGAAGGAAAGCTACCTTCTATGATGAGTTTAACTACCGGACCGAGTCGTACCGCCGATATTGAAAAAACATTGGTTGTGGGTGTGCATGGCCCTAAAGAAGTGTATGTGTTTCTGGTAGACAGCGATTGGAAGAAGAGCGAATAAGACTATAGTAATGCCAATGAAGCTTGCTCAATGGTCCATTAGATTGAAATTAATATCATTCCCCCCTGTAATTTTATCTCCACAAGAAAAATGACAAATTCACAAAGGGAAATTTAATCTCAGCATTTTTGTGTGAGATGAATAATAGAAACTTACATTGATAAGCTGAATAAAATGTTGTTACTCTATACTCAACTTATGTGTAGCTACTGAAAGTCCTTCACGTGTACTGATTTTAAAAATATAATTTCCTGCAGCAAGTTGTTCTGTTGTAAACGAAAATTCATTCAAGCCTTGTTTAATATAAGTATCCAGCATTAATGCAATACGACGTCCTTGCATATCCAGAATTTCAAACTTTAAATGTTGTGCAGTTTCGTTGGTGAAGCGTGTTGTAAATCGCTGTTGTGATACTGGGTTTGGAAATAATTGAGAGGCTGCTTGGTCGGCTATTTCCTGTGTGCCAGTAGTCCACTCGATATTATCAATGATAGATACCCAACAGTTATTGCCACCACTTTTGCCCCATGAGCCGCTTAAGTATGCTCGTGTAGGATTATTGTATTTGCGTTGTATATTGGTATAATCGCCCCAGCGGTCTACGCTGTCGGCAAGAATATTTATAACTGAAGTGCCATTTTTGACGCTTATCACATCTGAATAGTCGCCATTACCCACTTTCAGCAATACACTCGTACCCGGGAAGCTGTCAGTAATGCAATGCGAAAAGGTATACAATATTTTGTGGTCGTTGATATTGCCTACCACTGTCATTGATGGGTAACCATACTCCATCGTAGCTGATGATAGAATGTCGGCGCTCACAACAGGTGTGGGTGTGCTGATATTTTTGATGGTTCCTAAATAAATTCCTGCATTCATAAATTGAGGATTTACGGTGTTGGAGCCAAAGTGAATATAATCGTTTTCATAAATGGCTGCCAGTACACGGGCATCATTGGTCATTAAATAATTGTTGTTAAGACCTGATTTTTTTTGACGGGCATTTGGCGGAAAACCATAGGCAACCGGCGATTTTAATACTTGTATGCTGAGGTCAGCATTGCCTGAAATATAACTATCGTCAATGGTGGTTACAAAAATACTGTCGTTCGTAGCATCTACATTTCGCAAAGTAAGAAAATGCATGTTGTTGCCAAAGGGGGGTAGCTGGTATTTGGCAGGACAAATATTACGTAAGGGAACCCCATTATATTGTATGCTATCCCATAGGTTGTATTGTAAAGGTGTGCCGGCATAGCCATCTTGTTTGTTGATTTGCCAAATGACAGATTGTCTAAACCCTACTGTCCAGCTAACATTGTCTTTTACTTGATTAAAAGTCATAAATAAATCTTTATCAGACAATGAAATAATGGGGTAATCGCTCCAGGTAGAGTCGTTGAATGAATTGCCATTTAAGGTGTATACATTCCAATTGCCAGCGGGGTCGTTGGTTTGCGAAAAGCCTACTAATATTTCAGATTCGTAACTGACACTTCCCGAAAAGCAAACAAGTACAAAACGATCTGCTGCAGGGTCGTACAATACACGAGGATCTGAAATCCAGGTATAATTGCCAATGGCTGCAAAAATAGAGGTGAGGGTTTTATTGGTCAACACTTTACCTGTATCATCATAAATTCTTACGTTTGAGTTAACAGCACTAATCACTTTGCCTTCATTTGATACAGCAATGTCATTGTCATTGGGTGTAGCATTTGAGCCATTGCCCTGTATACCTTTAAATATGGTAGGATTGGGTGCTAATCCCCTTGTTTTTTTGCTTGATTTTTCTGCTGTTTCTGTATTTAATTTCAACTCATTTTCTTTGATAGCCCTCAATAGATTGAGTTGTTCTTTTTTTTGTCCATATTCTGCCGATGGTATCGGATGTTGATCAAGATGAATGAGTTGAGGTTGATAATCAACAATGCCATTGTCGCTAAAATGAATGGTGTGTGGTTTGTTTGAAACACCAGTTGTTTTTCGTGCTTGTGCTTGCGCAACGAACATACCACTCAGGAGCATACAAGTACATAAGAAAATTTTTTTCATGCTTTGAAATTTTTAAAAGAAACACTAAGGTACTAAAAAAATATAAAATGAAATCATCTAACCCTATGCGAATTGTAAAACACCCCTGTCTTTTATATTTTTTACTAAGTGACTTTATGGTTTTTTAGCATTGGAGCAAACTTAATAGGTAAACCTTGTTTGTCTGTAATTCAAGATGATATCAAATTTTGTTACTCCGTAGTCTGAAAAATTTCGGTATCATATCTGCACATATTGCATTTAAGCCAGTAACAATTAGTCAAATCTTTCATGGGGTGTTGGTATTGCGAATATCAAAGTGTAAAATGGAATCATGCATTGGTATAAAATTGCACCATAAAAAAAACACTCCATCACTGAAGTGTTTTTTTTATAGTTGAATAGTATTGTCAATTAACCCTGATAAAAAGGGAGTTTTACTACAATGGCTTTAAGTAATTTATCACGTACTTCCACATATATTTCACTGCCGATAGAAGCATGTTCAGTAGCGACATAACCCATACCGATCGCTTTGTTTAAACTAGGGCTTTGGGTACCACTTGTTACATGTCCTATTTCTGTGCCATCTTGCGTTTTTATTTTGTAATGATGACGAGGAATGCCTTTGTCAACAAGTTCAAAACCGACTAATTTCTTACTGACACCAGCTGTTTTTTGTTGTTCAATTTGCGCACGATTGGTAAAATCTTTTGTAAATTTGGTTATCCAGCTTAATCCAGCTTCAATAGGACTTGTAGTATCATCAATGTCATTACCGTATAAGCAAAATCCCATTTCCAAACGCAGGGTATCTCTACAGCCTAAACCACATGGTTTGATATTAAATTCAGCACCTGCCTCCATGATTTTATGCCATAATGTTTCACCATTACCTTCGTTTTCTTCATAATAAATTTCAACACCACCAGCACCTGTGTATCCGGTAGCACTAATCAATACATTTTCGATACCTGCAAAAGTGCCTTTCACAAAGGTGTAATACTTGAGGTTGATCAAATCCATATCCGTCAGTTTTTGCATGGCTTTTACGGCATTTGGTCCTTGAACAGCCAGCAAACCCGTTTTGTCTGATATATTATGCATTTCCACTTGCTGGGTATTATGCGCCACCAGCCAGTTCCAATCTTTTTCAATATTAGAGGCATTTACAACCAGCATATATACTTTATTGGCTTCTACACAATAAACTAATAAATCGTCTACGATGCCGCCTTCATTATTGGGAAAGCATGAATATTGCGCTTTGCCATCGGTTAATTTTGATGCGTCATTCGATGTGGTACGTTGTATCAGGTCTAAAGCATTAGCCCCTTTTAAGATAAATTCGCCCATATGACTTACATCAAATATACCGGCACTGTTTCGTATTGCTGCATGTTCATCGTTGATACCAGTATAGGATATAGGCATGTTGTAACCTGCAAATTCAGCCATCTTGGCACCCAATCCAATATGGATATTTGTAAAAGGAGTATTCTTCATTTTTTTGTAAATTTTTGCAAAAATAGACTTTATGTGTATTAATTCTATTTTTTTCGCAAATTAGTCAAATCGCTCGCTTTATATTTGTAATCTTTTAAAAAAAACACTTGAAAATTTCTGGATGATTAAAAAATGGATGTTGTTGATGAGCTTGCTAATCACATGGAATTGTTTTGGCAAAAAAGTAGACAGCAAAGAAGATAATTCACCGACGGTTAAAATTAAAAATGATATCACCGCATTGTGTTCAGCTCCTTTTGAAGGCAGATTGGCTGGTACACAAGGGGAGTCGTTAAGCGCTGATTATATTCAAAAGCGCTTTGAAGAAATGAATATTGCGGCTTATAAAAATAAATATCAATGGGATTTCAATTTTAAAGGCGGTGTTCGAATCGGCAGCAATGCGTATTTTAAAGTATTTGAAAATAAACTCATTTTAGGTACCGATGTGGTATTTCTACCCTTTGGGAAAGGCAATGAATTAAGGGGTTCGGCCATGCCTAATGTAAATGAGCCTGATAATATCTGGTTGATACCCATTAGCAAACTGAAACTCAATACTACCAATAATCCCCAAAAAATACTCCATGAGTATGCTGCTCAATGTGCCAGCAAATCAGCTACAGGAGTTCTTTTTTTAAATGATCAGGATGCATCGCTTGATTTAAGTATGCTTAATCTGAATAGTTTTGAACCCTTAAGTATTCCAGTGGCTTTCATGAATGCCAAGGCTTATCAGACACATATTAAACCGAACCTCAAAAGCGATTGGATTGATATTGATGGTAAATTAGGATTTGAAAATACCAATGTGCTCAGCAAAAATGTCATTGCATCTGTTGATAATAAAGCCCCCTTTAATATAGTTATTGCTGCTCATTACGATCATTTAGGCAATTCAGGTCAGTTGTACAAAGGAGCCGATAATAATGCCAGTGGTATCGCTGCATTATTAGGGGTGGCCGAAATGGTAAAAATGTATAATTTAAAACGATTCAATTACATTTTTGTTGCCTTTTCAGGTCATATGGCCGACATGCAGGGTACAAAAGCATTTATACAACAAAATGAATTTATGCTCAATAATATTTCTTGCATGATCAATCTCGATCAGGTTGGAAGGTATGATAATAATAAAAAAGAATTATTTATCAACGGCATAGGAACCTCACCCACCTGGTTACCATTAGTGCAAAAAACCAATAAAGGATTTGTTTTGCAAATAGATAGTTCGGGGCTTGGTTATGGCGATTATAATTTATTTTATTACAAAAATATTCCAGTTCTCAATGTCAGCACTGGGTTTAACGACGATTACAATCGAGTAAGTGATGATGAAAGTAAAATCAATTACAATGGTATTTTTGAAATCACCGCCTATGTTTATCGAATGCTTGCAGAGCTTGATAAACAAACCAAATTGATTTTTAATCAAACCAAGAATATTTTCCCTGAACTCAACAAACTAAAATCCGATATAGGCATTGTGCATGACCTGACCTTTAATCAAAACGGATGTCGCGTAGCCACTACATTGCCTGGCAGCAAGGTTGCCAATGCGGGTATGTTGAGTGGTGATATTATATTAAAAATTGGGGCCTTCAACATCATCGATTTTGATGATTTTATTGAAGCAATGACCAAAACAAAACCTGGTATTGAAACCACCTTTATTGTAAAAAGAGGCAAAACAGATTATAAATTTTTTGTGGTTCTGTAAATAAAAAGAAGTCCTCATCTACCTTTTATTTGCTTAAATGTTTTTTATATCGGGTGTTCTTGCCCGATTTATACCAACTGTATTTACTACATAGTCTGAAAAGTATCGGTATAATACCTATACACATTACTTTTAAGCTGGTAACATTTGGACTATTTTTAATGTATCGTTCCTAATTACAAGCACTAACAGTGATAGATTATAGGGATATGAAAAATCAAAATTTACAATTGACATTTCTTATTTATATTTGCCGTCCTAAAAGTGAAGAGCTATGAAAATACTGGTTTGCATTACTAAAGCACCCGATACAACAACCAAAATTGCATTTTCAGACAATAATACCAAGCTGAATGATGCAGGAGTACAATGGATTATTAATCCTTATGACGAATGGTATGCTTTAGTGCGTGCCCTCGAATTGAAAGAAGCAGGCATTGCCTCTGACATACATCTGATAACTGTGGGTAAAGCCGATACAGAACCTGTCATACGCAAAGCATTGGCATTGGGTGGCGACGAAGCCATCCGTATTGATGCTGATAGCAATGATAGTTTTTATGTAGCATCTCAAATTGCCGATTATGTTAAGTCAAATGCCTATGAGTTGATTTTAACGGGTAAGGAAAGTATCGATTATAACAATGCAAGTATTGGAGCTATGGTGGCCGAATTGCTCGACTTACCTTATATTACCCATGTGTGTAAACTTGATATCGAGGCTGGTGTAGCTCATGTAAACCGCGAAATTGAAGGCGGCGAAGAAAGTAATACATGCCCTTTGCCCTTAGTTATATCATGTCAAAAAGGAATGTCAGAAGCACGAATTCCAAATATGCGTGGTATAATGGCTGCACGTACCAAACCTTTAAAAGTGGTACCTCCTTCCAATGCTGATTCTTTAACTGAAATCATAGCCTATGAAACACCTCTTCAAAAACAAGGCGTGAAGATGATAGATCCCGATCAAATGGATGAATTGGTTAGATTATTGCATGAAGAAGCAAAAGTTATTTAAAACAAACACATCCAATTCAATAAAATACTTATAAATGGTTAGCATTAGCTCGTTTATAATCACAAACAATTAAAGCGTTAAATCATGATATTAGTTTATACAGAACAACAAAACGGAATATTTAAAAAAGCAGCTTACGAAGCCATCAGTTATGCAGCCAACATTGCACAAAGTACTGGAGCACAAGTGTGTGCCGTAGTATTGGGTGAGGCTTCAGGCCTTGAAACCCTGGGCAACTATGGGGCACAGCAGGTAGTGCATGTAAACGATGCCCGTCTCAACAAATTAGAGGCCAAAGCATGTGCTAAAGCGATTTGTTCCATAGCCAATGCGCAACAAGCCGATATAATCATATTTTCAAACAATAACACCGCTAAAGCCGTTGCCCCCAGAGTGGCCGCACAACTCAAAGCAGGCTTAGTCGCTGGAGCCGTTTCTTTACCCGATTTAAGTCAGGGTTTTGTTGTCAAAAAATCAGTTTTCTCTGGTAAAGCTTTTGCATTTGTGCAAATCAAGTCGGCTATCAAAGTCATTTCTTTGACACCCAATGCCTATGGCGTCAATAAAACAACTGCCACTGCTACAGTGAGCAATCATACAATTGATTTTGCTTCTACTGATTTCGCCGTAAAAGTGATTAGTGAAAACAAAGTACAGGGTATTGTACCTTTGGGTGAGGCAGAACTTGTAGTGAGCGGTGGTAGAGGTTTGAAAGGACCCGAAAATTGGGGTATACTTGAAGAGCTGGCTGGTAGTATCGGGGCTACCCTGGCTTGTTCACGACCTGTTGCAGACTCACACTGGCGTCCACATCATGAACATGTGGGACAAACAGGAGGTACCATACGACCAAATCTTTATATAGCCGTTGGTATCAGTGGTGCTATTCAACATTTAGCAGGTGTCAACAGTTCTAAAACAATAGTAGTAATCAATAAAGATGCAGAAGCACCATTTTTCAAAGCGGCAGATTATGGGGTTTTGGGCGATGCCTTCGAAATCGTACCAAAATTAACCGCAGCATTTAAAAAAATGAAAGCTTCACAACAAGGTTAAAAAATTCTTTTATCTTTGCAACGCAAATTATGAGCAGTAAAAAATTAGAATTGGAAATAGTGGCTTTATCTCACTCTGTAACACAAGCACATTCATATGCTGTAGTACTTGGTGAGGTAAATGGGGTACGTAAACTGCCAATCGTGATAGGGGGCTTTGAAGCACAAGCCATAGCCGTTGCACTCGAAAACATGCAACCAACACGCCCGCTTACACACGATTTGATGAAAAATATGATGTTGGCTACCCAATTACAATTGGTGGAAGTATTGATACACAAAATCAATGAAGGGATTTTTTATGCCAAATTAATTTGTCAAACGGGCAACGAAACCATCGAAATAGATTCACGTACTTCGGATGCTTTGGCACTCGCCGTAAGGTTCGATACCCCTATTTATACCTACGAATCTATTTTAGATTCAGCTGGTTTGCAAATGGATGAAACAACACCTAAAAAAGCAGCGAAAGAAACCGATAAAAAGGCGAAGGTAAAAATTGGTACCGTTGAGTCAGATCTTAAAAAGTTGTCATTGGCTGAATTGCAAAAACAACTCAATGATGTACTAGAATCCGAAGATTATATCAAGGCGGCTCATATCAGGGATGAGATTAATAGTAGAAAGTAATAAAATATATAAATAGTAAAGCCAAAGGATGCAATCCGAAATCTGTAAAGATCCCCTTTTCGCCCTTTGCAAGTCATTTATAATAAGCAACTCATTAACTTTAAAACAAACAAAACCGTGTCTTTAGAAATTACAATCAACACAGAAATAAAAGCCGCTATGTTGGCTAAAAACGAAGCAGCCCTTCGTGGTTTAAGAGCCATTAAATCAGCGATATTGCTTGCTAAAACAGCCGATGGAAAACAAGGCGACCTGACCGAAGATGATGAAATAAAAATTTTACAAAAATTAGCCAAGCAAAGAAGAGATTCTTTGGAAGTTTTTGTAACCCAGCATCGTGAAGATTTGGCCCTCAAAGAACGTGAAGAGCTTGAATTGATAGAAAAATATTTACCCAAACAAATGGATGAAAATGAATTACGTGAAGCCTTGCAAGCCATTATCAATCAAGTAGGTGCAAGTACAGCTGCCGATATGGGTAAAGTGATGGGCGTTGCTTCTAAACAACTGGCCGGAAAAGCAGATGGCAAGGCTATCTCTGCCATGGTTAAAACTTTGCTCTCGTAATACCTTTCACAAATTTTTTTTTAACCCGGATTTTGCGCCTGAATTTGTTGCGAAAGGTTACAATGCAACAAAGATATTTGTATACACTCTTTTTGACTGTTATTAGCTTTCAGATTCAAAGTCTTGGGTTTTACAAAAGTAATGACCACTTAGTTTGAAAAATATCGGCATAATGCCTACGCACATTGCATTTAAGCAAGTTTCCTTTGAAATATCTTAAATGTGCCTTTGTTATTAAAACTGTTTATCCAAATTATGGTATTCAATTTTTTCCATAAAAGGAAAGTAAGGTAGGGATTCAATCAGCTCTTTTGCTTTTACTGTATCCAAATTTTGAAATATTAAAACAGCGTCTTTTTTTGTAACTGAAATAAAAAAACTCTCTAAAATATTTTCTTGCTTCCATTGATTCACATATTCCATTTCTTTTACAGGTAATGATGGATTTGATTTTATCGTACTGATACCATTATCTGAAAGGCTTATTAAAACCATTATTCTATTCATTTCTTTTTTTGTTTTTTATTACATGACAAAGTTAATATTTTTAGGCAATCATGCTTTGCAAATTGGTTTCAAAAATTTTGTTCTTTACAGATGTGAAACAGTTAATCATTCATGGCTTGCTTTATAACGATCGTTAAGCATGATTTCAATCGGCATTTGGCACACTAAGCTATCTAAAATAATAGGGAATTATATAAATCACCTCAGTATAATTCCTATTCCCAATATACTCATTACTAAATATTCACAACTAATTACTAATTTCCTACCTTTGCACCCATTTTGAAAAATCATGGCTGATAAAAAATATAGTATTCTCAAACAATTTCATTTACCAACTTTAGAAGCAAGCATTTTAAACGATTGGAAAGCAGAAAATACCTTTGAAAAAAGTGTTGCAAATCGAAATGGTAAACCAGCATTTGTTTTTTATGAAGGACCTCCAAGTGCCAATGGCATGCCCGGTATTCATCATGTCATTTCAAGAACCTTGAAAGATATGGTGTGCAGGTACAAAACCATGCAAGGGTTTCAGGTCAATCGAAAAGCAGGATGGGATACCCATGGCTTACCCATCGAATTGGGTGTGGAAAAAGAACTAGGGATTACCAAAGAAGATATTGGTGTAAAGATTACCGTAGAAGAATACAACCAGAAATGTAGAGAAGCTGTTGTTCGTTTTAAAGATAAATGGGACGATATCACCGAAAAAATGGGGTATTGGGTCGATTTAAATGACCCCTATGTGACCTATAAAAATGATTATATCGAAACCCTTTGGTGGTGTTTGAAAGAATTGCACAAAAAGGATTATTTATATAAATCAGTTTCGATACAGCCATACTCTCCCGCCGCAGGTACTGGCTTGAGTTCGCACGAACTAAATCAACCCGGTTGCTACAAAGATGTAAAAGACACAAGTGCAACGGTACTTTTTAAAATGTCAGAGAATGATTGTCAACAAATATTGTCAAGCATTAACTGTGCCCTTGCTATTGATGAAATTTACCTCATGGCATGGACAACCACACCCTGGACCCTGCCTTCAAACCTTGGCTTAACCGTTGGACCCAATATCAACTATGTATTGGTAAAAACCTATAACCCTTATACACATAATCTACAATATGTAATTCTTGCCGAATTATTGCTTGCAAAATATTTTAAAGATGAAGCAGAAAATGCTGACTTTGAGGCCTATACTGCCGAGTCGAAAGTGATTCCTTACGCAGTATTGGGTATGTTTAAGGGTTCTGAACTTGAAGGAATTCGTTATGAACAACTATTGCCTTTTGAAAGTAATCAGGCAAGCCTTTCAGGCGGAGATCCGTTTCGAGTGATATGTGGCGACTTTGTAACTACTGAAGACGGCACAGGTATCGTACATACAGCTCCTGCTTTTGGTGCAGATGATTATAAGGTAGGTCAAAAAAACAATCTAGGAATCATCACCTTAGTTGACCGTGAAGGTAAATTTATAGAAGGAACAGGTGAATACAGTGGGCGATATGTAAAAAATTACAAAGATGAAAAAAACTATCAGGACGTCAATGTAGACATTGCTATTGAACTGAAAAAGAGAGGGCAGGCGTTTAAAGTAGAAAAATATGAACACTCATACCCTCATTGTTGGCGCACTGACAAACCCATTATTTATTATCCCTTAGATGCTTGGTTTATTCGCACAACAGCGGTAAAAGAACGAATGGTTGAACTGAATAAAACCATCAACTGGAAACCAAAAGCAACTGGTGAAGGTCGTTTTGGCAATTGGCTCGAAAACATGGTGGATTGGAATTTAAGCCGAAGTCGATTTTGGGGCACCCCTTTACCAGTTTGGCGTACAGAAGATGGTACAGAAGAAATTTGCTGTGGAAGTATTGCAGAAATTAAATCGATGTTGCATGAAGACAGTCCTGAAAAGGAACTCAAGGATGTCCATAAGCCATATATCGACCAGGTAATCCTGAAATCACCATCGGGGCAAAAAATGTATCGTGAACCCGATTTGATTGATGTATGGTTTGATAGTGGCGCAATGCCATATGCACAATGGCATTTCCCATTTGAAGCTTCTTCCACTGATCCTCAACAACGTTCATTGCCCAAGGATTTTCCTGCCGACTTTATTGCGGAAGGGGTTGATCAAACCCGTGGTTGGTTTTATACCTTACATGCATTGGCGGTATTGCTTTTTGATAGTGTGGCATACAAAACGGTGGTTGCCAATGGTTTTGTACTTGATAAATTTGGCAATAAAATGAGTAAACGATTAGGCAATGTTGTAGATCCTTTTGAAACCATCCATACCTATGGAGCCGATGCCACAAGATGGTATTTAGTGACCAATGCTTCCCCATGGGATAGTTTGAAGTTTGACTTAAAAGGCATTGAAGAAGCTCAGCGAAAATTGTTTAATACCTTATACAATACATATACTTTTTTTGCATTGTATGCCAACGTTGACCAGTTTACTTTTGAAGAAACCTATATCCCTATACCCCAAAGAAATGAAATGGACAGATGGATTATTTCATCTTTACATACATTGATAGGTACCGTACAAACCCATATGGATGACTATGAACCTACCAAAGCTGGCAGAGCTATTGATGAATTTGTAGACCAGCATTTAAGTAATTGGTATGTTCGTCTGTGTCGTCGCCGTTTTTGGAAAGGTGAATACGAAACGGATAAAATTGCCGCTTATCAAACCTTGTATGAATGCCTTGAAACTTTGTGTAAATTAATTGCCCCTTTTGCTCCTTTCTTTAGCGATTGGCTTTACAAAAATCTGAATGCAATAAGTCAACGAGAAACACAAACCTCTGTTCACTTATGCGATTTTCCATTGGTGATTATCGATGATATTGATCATGACCTGGAACAAAGAATGGGTCTTGCACAAGATGCCTGTTCATTATTACTGTCACTAAGAAAAAAGTCAACCATCAAAGTACGTCAACCATTGCAAAAAGCAATTATTCCATTGATAGACCCAAGCATGGAGGTGAAAATAAGGTCGGTTGAAGACATTATTAAAAATGAATTAAATATTAAAGATATTGAATTTATAGCTGCTGATAATGATTTGATTAAAAAGAAAATTAAAGCAAATTTTAAAACACTGGGTAGTAGAATGGGTGCAAAAATGAAGGCTGTAGCCCATGAAATTTCTCTGATGACAAGTGCACAAATTGCCGAATTGGAAAAACAGGAATCCTTTGTATTTGAAATGGATGGCGAATCCGTAACAATTTTGCTTTCAGATGTGGAAATTACATCTGATGACATTCCGGGATTATTAGTGGCTTCAAAAGGGAGCTTAACAGTGGCCTTGGATATTAATTTAACGCCCGCTTTGATAGAAGAAGGTCTTGCTCGGGAATTAGTCAATAAAATTCAAAAAATACGTAAAGACAGCAATTTTGAACTAACTGATCGAATATCTGTATTAATAGAAGATTATGAAATGTTAAAAAATCCCCTTAATAATTTTTATTCATATATTTGCACGGAAATTTTAGCCGATAAATTAAGTTTTTCACCTGAAATGCAGGATGGGACTGAAATAGAGGTTAATGATCACAAATTAAAAGTATTTATCACTAAAACAAATTAAAGGATATGGCTGCAAAAAAACCGGCTCCCAAAAAAGCTGTTTCTAAAAAAATCGTTAAGAGCGCGCCCAAAAAAGTGACCCCAGCAAAAGTTGTTGCAAAATCAGCCCCTAAAAAAGAGGTTTTGAAACCAGTAGCTAAAAAAGCGGCTGTGAAACCAGTAGCTAAAAAAGCAGTTGCAAAGCCAGCACCTAAAAAAGTAGCAGCCAAACCTGCCCCTAAAGTAGTAGCTAAGCCTGCCGCTAAGAAAGTGGTAGCCAAGCCCGTTAGCAAAGTAGCTGCGAAACCAGTAGCCAAAAAAGCGACTGCGAAACCAGAAGCCAAAGCAACTGCTAAAAAACCTATAGAAAAAGCAACGGCTAAAAAACCTGTAGAAAAAGTAGTGGCTAAAAAAGTCATAGAAAAAGTAGAACCTAAAAATAAGAAAGTAATAGAAAAGCAAAAGCCAGCCAAAGTAGAAAAAGTAAAAATCGAAAAAGTAAAAGTAGAAAAACCAAAGAAAGCTGATAAGAAAACAGGTCCTACAAAAACAGTCATCACAAGCAGTAACAATACCCTGCCTAAACGTGTAGATGTATACAAAACCAATACATTTGCAGCCTCCAATCTGAAAAACGATAGTGGCAAAGTGATCGCTCACCGAAAAACCGCCGACATGAAAAGAAAAGGCGAAGACGAAATAGCATTAAAAAAATACGAACCCGAACAAAGAAGATCAATTTTGGACAATACAACAACTGACACATCACCAAGTTATCGCTATAGCGACGAAGACTTAATCGAATTTAGAGAGCTAATACAACGTAAATTAGAAACTGCCAAAACCGAATTGCAATACTTGCAAGGCGTAATCATGCGCAAAGATGAAGGCGGTACTGAAGATACAGAAAACAAATACCAAAGTATTGAAGATGGTAGCGCCTCGATGGATAGAGAACAATTTACCCAATTGGCTAGCCGTCAAATTAGTTTTATTACACATCTCGAACAGGCATTGGTGCGTATAGAAAACAAAACCTATGGCATTTGTCGCGATACCGGTAAGTTAATCGACAAAGCACGTTTGCGTGCTGTACCTCATGCAACATTGAGCATAGAAGCTAAAAACGCTAAGAAAAACTAATCGAATTAACATCAATATCTTGAAAATGGAAGTACAATTTCTGTACTTCCATTTTTTATTATTATAGTATACCGAACATTTATCATGTATTTTTGCTTTTGTCAGATACATGTAGCAGTCATTGGAATATTCATGAAAAACGCTCAGTAAAATGATATATCTAAAACGCACAAATTAGAAACTAAAATGACAGATAAGAAGAAAATAATTGTGATTGGTGGTGGGTTTGCCGGCATTGAATTTGTAAAAAAAATAGATACATCCCTTTTTGATGTGCTGTTGATTGATAAAATAAATCATCATCAATTTCAGCCCTTGTTTTATCAGGTAGCCACCTCACAGATAGAGCCCGCCAGTATTTCCTTTCCTTTTAGAAATATTTTTAAATACAAAAAAAATATACAAATTCGGCTTGCTGAAGTTATTGAAATACAAGCAAGTGAAGGCAAAGTATTGACAACAGTGGGTGATTTTATGTTTGATTATCTGGTTATTGCAGTGGGTTGTAAAACCAATTTTTTTGGAAATGACAATATACGAAAATTTTCATTTACCCTCAAAACAACCTATGATGCCATTGCCATCCGGAATCATATATTGCAAACATTTGAAAACATCATTTCTGCCGAAACCCATGAAAAAGAAGCCATGATGAATCTCGTCATTGTTGGGGCCGGTCCTACTGGAGTAGAATTAGCAGGTGCATTTGCCGAAATCAAACAACATATATTACCTAAAGATTATCCGGGTATTGACTTCTCCACATTTAATATTGTGCTGATTGAAGGAAGTCAGCATACGTTAAACAGCATGAGTGATCATGCCAAAATAGCATCCAAAGCTTATTTGCAAAACATGGGTGTGCAAATCATAACTGGTGTTTTTGTAAAAGATTATGATGGCAATGAAATACAACTGAGTAATGGAAATAGTATAAAAAGTAAAACGCTTATTTGGGCTGCAGGCGTTATAGGCAATGTTATAAATGGCATACCTGCTGAAAGTATGAGCCAGGGAAACAGGATAAAAGTAAACAGAATCAATCAAGTGATAGGGAGTGATTGCCTATTTGCAATAGGGGATATCGCCATGATGGAAACCCCCTTATACCCCAAGGGACATCCGCAATTGGCCAATGTGGCCATTAACCAGGCAAAAAATCTGGCCAGAAATCTCAAAAGGGGCTTGCAGCCAGGTGCCATTACCGAATTTGAATACAAAGATTTAGGTTCAATGGCAACAATCGGTAGAAATAAGGCAGTGGTAGATTTGCCATTTATAAAATTTAAAGGCTATATCGCATGGTTGGTATGGATGTTTTTGCATTTGATGTTGATATTGAGCGTTCGAAACAAACTCATTATATTTATCAATTGGAGTTGGGCCTATATTACGAAAGATAGTTCACTTCGATTAATATTGAAGCCAAGTGAGAAGAAATAAAGCATGATGCAATGTTTTGACTGGCCCCAATAGAGCTGATAAGTAGGGCTAAGGCCTATTTTACAATACAGAAAAAAGCTTCATAAAGTGAGGGACGATGAACGGAGCGTCGCAAAACCGCTGAAGAAAGGAAAAGGCTATGACCTCTAAATAAATTCTCATAACTTCTTTTTATCTAAAAACTAATCCTTTGTTAGTTTGTATTTCAGTTTCCAAACCTTACCTTTGCGCAAAATTTCAAAACAACATTCTTCTAAAAAAGAATTTTAATACTAAAAACTATGTCAAATAGAGGTAAAATCAAACAAATCATTGGTGCGGTAGTGGATGTACACTTCCCGGGCGACAATAAATTGCCAGAAATCTTAAGTGCTTTAGAAATCAAAAGAGCAAACAATGCAGATTTGATCCTGGAAGTACAACAACACCTTGGTGAAGACAGTGTTCGTTGCATCGCAATGGACGGTACTGAGGGCTTGGTAAGAGGTATGGAAGTAGTAGATACAGGTATTCCGATAGCTATGCCAGTAGGAGATGCCATTAAAGGTCGTTTGTTTAATGTAACAGGAGATGCCATCGATGGTTTGCCACAGCCTTCCAAAGCAGGTGGTCGCCCGATACATGCTAATCCGCCAGCCTTTGAAAATTTGAGCACAGCCTCTGAAATTCTTTTTACAGGTATCAAAGTTATTGACTTGATTGAGCCTTATGCAAAAGGTGGTAAAATTGGTTTGTTTGGTGGTGCGGGTGTAGGTAAAACCGTTTTGATTCAGGAATTGATTAATAATATTGCAAAAGCATATAGTGGTGTATCGGTATTTGCGGGAGTAGGAGAACGTACCCGTGAAGGTAACGATTTGATGCGTGAGATGATTGAAGCAGGTATCATGAATTATGGTGATGCTTTTAAACACAGCATGGAAGAAGGTGGATGGGATTTAGATAAAGTAGATATGGAAGGCTTGAAAGATAGTAAAGCAACCTTTGTGTTTGGACAAATGAACGAACCACCCGGAGCGCGTGCACGTGTGGCTTTGTCAGGTTTGACGGTAGCTGAATACTATCGTGATGGTGATGGTACTGGCAAAGGACGTGATATTCTTTTCTTTGTCGACAATATCTTCCGTTTCACCCAAGCAGGTTCTGAAGTATCGGCCTTGTTAGGTCGTATGCCATCAGCGGTAGGTTATCAACCAACCCTTGCAACTGAAATGGGTTTGATGCAAGAACGTATCACCTCTACTAAAAATGGTTCTATCACCTCTGTGCAAGCGGTATATGTACCTGCAGATGATTTGACCGATCCAGCACCGGCTACCACCTTTGCTCACTTAGATGCGACTACCGTATTGAGTCGTAAAATTGCTGATTTAGGTATTTATCCGGCGGTAGATCCTTTAGATTCTACATCACGTATCTTGACAGCAGCTATCGTAGGTGATGAACATTACAATACAGCAAACAGGGTAAAATTAATATTACAACGATATAAAGAGTTACAAGATATCATTGCGATACTTGGTATGGATGAATTAAGCGAAGAAGATAAAATGACGGTGGCTCGTGCACGTAAAGTACAACGTTTCCTTTCTCAACCTTTCCATGTGGCTGAGCAGTTTACAGGGTTGAAAGGGGTGTTGGTACCGATCGAAGAAACCATCAGAGGTTTCAACATGATAATGGATGGCGAAGTTGATCAATATCCTGAAGCCGCCTTTAACCTTGTAGGTAGCATAGACGATGCGATTGAAAAAGGGAAGAAGATGATGGAAGCAGCGAAGAATTAGTCAAGAGTCAAAAGTAGAAAGTAGAAAGTCAAAAGATTGAGAGATAGATGAAAGTTCATAATTTCAGAGATTTGATAGTTTGGCAGAAGGGGATGGAAGTTTCGAAAACTACTTATATAATGACAAGCACTTTTCCCGCGGATGAAAAATATGGATTAAAAAGTCAAATGCAAAGAAGTGCGATATCTATTCCATCAAATATTGCAGAAGGTTGTGGGCGAACAGGAAATAATGAGCTAAAACATTTTTTAACAATATCTCTCGGTTCATCGTATGAATTAGAAACACAAATAATATTGGCAAATGAATTTGGATATATTAATAATGACGATTTAAATAAAATAATAAAACAAATACAAGAAGTACAAAAAATGTTAGTGGGCCTTTATAAATCTTTAAGTTAACCTCTTTCTATTTAAATATAAAAAATAAAATAAACACAGTAAATCAAAGACAGCGACTAAATTTTATAAATTTTCAAGTCAACCCTTTTTCTACTGAAATATAAAAAACAAAAAAAATTAAACACAGGAAATCAAAGACAGCGACCAAATTTTATAAATCTTTAAGTCAACCCTCTTTCTACTTTCTACTAAATACTTTCTACTTATTATGCATTTAGACATCCTAACTCCCGAAAGAAAAATATTTAATGGCGACATCATGGGCGTAGTGCTACCAGGTGTGCAAGGCTATTTTGAATTGCTCGACAATCATGCACCTATTGTAGCGGCCTTAGGAAAAGGTCAATTAAAGATCCTAAAAGACAAAACAACTCAGGAAGTATATAATATTGAAGGTGGTTTTGTGGAAATGAATAACAACAAAACGATTGTGCTGATTGAAGGCGCGGAAACCGTAAAATAAATATCAGTTTAAAAAAAATTAAAGAAGCGATACGGATGTGTCGCTTTTTTTTTAATCAGATAAGAAATAAATTGAATTTTATTTTACAACCATCTTTAAAGTATAATGACTCTTTGTATTAACTACTGAAATAAGATAAAAACCATTTTGCAAAAGGGTTGACAAATCTACTGTATAATGATCATCTACTATTTGTTTGCGATATACCTGATTGCCTAAAAGATCATAAACATTCAACGTACAGGGGGAGTTGATATTTGTTATCGTAATTCTTTGATCGGCCACCTGAACTGATAAGTTGTTTTTATCAATAGCAGAACTCGACACGGGCGCTGTTTTTATACAATTACCTGAGCCATAAAGGGTAATGCCATTTTTGCTATAACATCGAAGTTGAAAATAAGGCGTATCCCATTCGCCATAATAAGCATACGGAAAATTCATTGTATTGCCAATGCCTTCAAGGGTTGCATGTTGATATCCAAAAATGGTATGGTACCATTGTATCCTTCTAGGTATATTATTGACAGTATCTATACTCACTGAATCAATTTGAAAGTTGCCAATTCCTATTTTTAAAATATCGCCAGTATTTAAATGATAGTTCAACAAAGTATCATCTGTATTCCCATTTACATATTTATAAAGTATGCGATTACTTGTATCCTCTCTTATATACAATGAACCATTAAACCCCATTGCACAATTGCCTCCGATACCTAAATCTGTTGCATATGTTGTCATTTTAAAATATTGCTGTGTATTGATCAGTGTATCTTTTTCGATATAAGTCACTAAAGTGCCACTGCAGGTAGTGCCCCCAAAATAAATAAGTAAATCATTAATCCAGTAGCAACTCGTATCAAAATTCATCGGCGTATAAGCATTCTGTGAAAAGGACTTCACACTTGCAAACACCAGAATAATTAAGAGTACTTTTTTCATTTTTAAAATGGCCTATGTGAAGATAAGAAATTATCAATCGAATTAAGCAGTTTTCTGAAATCAATCGGTGAAAATCATTTCAATCTATAAAATCCGTGTTCCGATTCGCAATCTGTTACAATCATTCTAATTTACTAAATCCGTGTAAATCATTTCAATCTATAAAATCCGTGTTCCCCATTATGTTCCCCTCCCCTGTCATTCAAATCATTCTAATCTGCTAAATCCGTGTGCTATTTCATTACTAATTCATTTTACTTTTTTACATTCGCATAGATTTGCATACCCCTCTTTCCATATTACAAAAATACTGGCAATACCCGTGTTTCAGACCTTTGCAGGAAAGCATCATACTACATGTATTAGAAGGCAATGATACCTTGGCAATATTGCCTACAGGTGCGGGTAAGTCAATCTGTTATCAGATACCCGCTTTGTTGTTACAAGGTGCATGCATTGTGGTATCGCCTTTGATTGCCCTGATGAAAGATCAGGCCTTGGGTTTAAAAAAAAGGGGCATCTCCTGTGCTATAGTGCATACCGGTATGAGTAGCGATGAGGTGGAGCAGGTCTATATAAAAATGACGGAAGGCGCTTTTAAGTTTTTATTTGTTTCACCAGAACGATTAAAGTCAAACTTGTTTCTCGATTTTTTCCCCCATTGGAAAATTAGTTTACTTGCTATCGATGAGGCACATTGTATTTCGCAATGGGGATATGATTTTCGTCCTCCCTATCTTGAAATAGCTGCTATCAGAATGATAATACCTAACGTGCCAGTTATTGCACTGAGTGCCAGCGCCACCCCTTTTGTGCAAAAAGACATTATAGAAAAATTGGCCTTTAAAAATGGTCAGACTTTTTTTTCGACGTTTAAAAGAGACAATCTCTCAATCAGTACCCTCGAAGTGGAAAGCAAGATGGTAAAGCTTTTAGATATTGTGGAGAAAGTAAAAGGGACCAAGATTGTATATTGTAAAAACAGAAAAAGAACCAAAGAAATTGCGGAGCTTCTGATAAGCAATGGGTTTAGCGCTGACTATTATCATGCGGGACTTGCCCAAGAAGTGCGTAATAAAAAACAAGATAGCTGGTTAAGCAATCATACTGAAACCATTGTATGTACCAATGCTTTTGGAATGGGAATAGACAAAGCAGATGTAAGATGTGTAATACACTTTGATATCCCTGATACACCAGAAGCCTATTATCAGGAAATGGGTAGGGCAGGGCGTGATGGACTCAAATCGTATGCGGTGGTATTGTATAGCCAAAAAGATATTGAAGCGTTGAAATTGGGTATTGAACAAAAATATCCACCCTTAAATACCATCAAGGAAATATATCAATCTTTGGCTTACTACTTTGAAGTAGGCATTGGCAGTGGCAATGAATCGGTGTTTGATTTTGAAATTTCAGACTTTTGTAAAAAATTTGACCATCAGGTAATCGAAACTTTAAGCAGTATCAAAATACTGGAGCAACAAGGTTTTTGGGCCATCAGTGAAAGTGTTTATATGCCTTCGAAGGTAAGTGTTATTGCAAGTAAGGAGGCCGTTACCCTGTTTGAAGAACGATTACCTGACTATGACGAAATATTGAAATTATTGCTACGGATGTATGGAGGTATTTGGAATCACTACATACCTATCGATGAATTTTTGATGGCCCAAAAAGCACAGGTGTCTACAGATTATATTCATCATATATTGCAACAATTGCATAAGCATCATATGATCGATTATCGCCAACGAAGAAGTAATCCGCAAATCACTTATCTGCATGATCGGGTAGACTTGATGTTTTTAAAAATCGATATGCAATTGATGGCTACGCTCAAAGCAAGGTATGAAGAAAGGGTCCATTTTATGATTGACTTTATCACAAACCGACATACCTGCAAAGCAAAATACCTCATTGCTTTTTTTGGTGAAAAAATAGAAGATGATTGCAAAATTTGTGACAATTGCCTGACCTATAAAAAGACTTTGCAGGCGGATGAATTTGTTCGCATAAAAAATACTATTTTGCAACATATTTCGTTTCATAAAAGCCTGCATGTGCCAACCTTTTGTAAAAACCTACGGAGCAACGAAGTAGAAAAAACAATGAAAATCATACGGTTTTTGTTAGACGAAAAAAAGCTGAAACTAAACGAGTCAGGCGATTTGATCATATCATGAGTACAATAAAATTTGCCATCATAGGCTATGGAAATATTGGTAAACGACATGCCCAACATATATTAGCGAATGTTGAAGCTACCCTGACTGCCGTGTGCGATTGCGTAGATACTGCCTTTGATGATTCATTGCCTGCATCTGTAAAAAGGTATACCGATTTCACGTTGTTCTTACAAGAATGTGATGCTGATGTTATCAATGTATGCACCCCTAATTATTTGCATCATACGCATACTATACAATCGTTGCAAAGTGGCAAACATGTAGTATGCGAAAAACCCATGGCCATTAGTTCGATACAATGTGATGAAATGATACAGGTGGCAAACGAGATGAATAAAACCATTTATGTTGTTAAACAAAATAGGTATAATGAACCAGTGCAACAGGTGAAAAAGCTGATAGACGAACATATTCTTGGTGATATTTATTTTGTAAATGTCAATTGCTTTTGGAATCGAAACGAATACTATTATAATGAAAGCCCATGGCGTGGAAAAAAATCACAAGATGGAGGTTGTTTATTTACACAGTTTAGTCATTTTGTCGATATTCTTTATTACTTGTTTGGCGATGTAAAAAACTGTCAGGGCATACTCCACAATTTTAACCATCCTTATATAGAGATAGAAGATACAGGTAGTTTTTTTATGCAAACCATGGGAGGAGCTATTGTCAATTTCAATTTTTCGACCTGCAGTTATGAAAAAAATATGGAAGGGGCATTTACCATCCTTGCAGCAAATGGTACAGTCAAAATTGGTGGTCAGTATCTTAATACGATCGAATACCAACAAATCAATAATACCATTTTGCCAGAAATTAAAATAGAAGCTAAATCAAATGATTATGGCAAGTATCAAGGGAGTATGAGTAACCATGATCGGGTCATCAATAATGTGATAAAACACCTGCAAGGCACCGAACATGTGATGACGAATGCCCAAGAAGGTAAAAAAGTTGTAGAAATTATTGAAAAAATGTATGCTGCTACAACTCATTAAAGCTATTCATAAACAAATCATTACAAATTCACATTATATAATATATTAAATATATATATGTATAATGATTTTGTATAAATTCATTTGGCACTAAGTTTGTTTTAACACTTATACAAAACAGTGTAAGATGAATAAATTGTACCTTGTCATTTTTATATTATTGTTACAAACTACACTTCAAGCACAAGATATTGCACATAGAACCTGTGGCACCACTGAGTATATGCAACAACTTGAATTAGCAGATCCTTCTATTGGGATGCAACGTCAGTTGATTGAAACGCAAATTGCACAATATCTTCAACAGCCACATAAAAAAAGCAGAACGGTCATTACCATACCAGTAGTAGTACATGTGGTATATAATTTGGGGCCTCAAAATATCAGCGATGCGCAAATCGCTTCTCAGATTGCTGTTTTAAACAAAGATTTTAGAAAATTAAATATTGATTTTGCAAATACCCCTGGGGCGTTTCAACCGATGGCTGCCGATTGTCAAATAGAATTTGTGCTTGCCAAGAGAGACCCCAATGGAGATTCTACAACAGGGATTACCAGAACCTACACCACTACAACTTCTTTTTCGGCCAATAATAATGTAAAAAACAGTCTGACGGGTGGCAAAAGTGCCTGGCCATCAGGTGAATATTTAAATATCTGGGTTTGTCGGCTGAGTGGTGGTTTGCTTGGTTATGGACAATTTCCAGGTGGTCCGGCTGCTACCGATGGTGTTGTAATATCATACAAAGCATTTGGCACTACAGGGGCAGCATTGGCTCCATTTAATAAAGGAAGAACAACCACCCATGAAATTGGACATTGGCTCAACTTATTTCATATTTGGGGCGACGATGGAGGCAATTGCAATGGAACCGATTTAGTAGAAGATACCCCCAATCAAGGGGCGCAAAATACAGGTGTACCGACCTATCCACGTATTTCATGCAACAATACCCCTTTTGGCGACATGTTTATGAATTATATGGATTATACAGATGATATTGCGATGACGATGTTTACCATGGGGCAAAAATCAAGGATAGATGCCATGTTTATACCTGGTGGCGCAAGGTTTTCGCTATTAAGTTCACAAGGAGGCAATGCCCCAACACCCCAAATAAGTTGCGGCATACCTACCAATGCGGTGGTTTCAAATGTACAGGTGCATGAGGCTCAAATTCAATGGGATAACACACCCAATGTGACTTCATATAATGTGTTGTTTAAAAAATCGTCAGATACCAGTTGGAATGTATTAAGCACTGCGGTGAATGATATACCCTTAGCTGATTTGGCAGAGAATACCCTGTATGAATTTCAAATACAATCGGTATGTGCATTGGGTATAAGCCCTTATAGTGCGATACAAACATTCAGCACGATGCCTGCACCCATCATTGTGTGTACCAATAATTATGAAGCCAACAATACATTAAAAACCGCAGTATATATACCCAATGACACCACTTCCCGTTCAATGATATTTAGTTCGGTTGATAATGACTATTATAGAATTGAAGTATCGGAAGAAAAAAGAAATGTACGTATCACCATGACTGATTTGCCCAATGATTATGACATTTACTTTTATAACATGAGGGGAGGATTAATCAAAACTTCACAAGCAGGTGGTATATCAAATGAAGAGATTGTTCACAACTCAGTCTATAATGGACCGCTTACCTATCATATACGGGTAAAAGGGTATAATGGGGCTTTTTCAGATATCAATTGTTATGCTTTACAAATTGAAACCAGTGCCAGTCCATTTAAAGAAAGCAACCCATTGCCTGCTGAAGACAAGCCTACCTTTCTTATTTATCCCATACCAGCGAGTGATTATTTTACAACCTATGTGTATTATGAAGGTAACAAAGACATTGTAGCTAATGTATACAATTTGTTTGGGCAAAAAGTAGCCAGCAAATCAATGGTTACACAAAATGGCGCCAATGAAATACAATTTGACATCAGTCATTACAGTGCAGGGATGTATTTATTTGAACTTATTGACAGTGAAGAACGCAGAGTTCAAAAATTTAGTATCCAAAGATGATGAGCTAATTTTTAGTGAGGTTGAATCAAAAAGTAAGTTGAAAAAACTTCATTTGATTATAAAATTTTACGAATGTTTTCAATCAAATTGAAAGGGGTTTTATAGAGATATATAGGAGTAATACTAACAAAAAATCTTTTAGATAAATTTTAAATTGGTAAATTTGAGTGGTTTAAAATTTAAAGAATTTAAATTAGGTGGAGTAATTCCTAATAAAAATGATGATTCAAATCCAATCGGGTTACAAATACCTATAACAGGAGGAGGTACTTATAATGGATCAGGTTTTAGTTATAATGGCGAAATATATACTTGTTCTAGAACTGGTAATACCTCAGTTAGCCTAGGAGGTGGTATAATTTCATTCAATGTTTCAAATGCTAAAAATTATATGTATGATTGTTAGTGGTGGGTTCAAGTTACATATGATGGTTATACACGAACATTCCATGGTAATTAATAAGCTTTTTTATTATCTTTAGATAGCTTTAAATGAAATTAATTTACCACATTGATAAAAGTATAAATATGAATATTGTAAAAAAAAAATATTACCGATTAGTATTATTTAATTTGATTTTAATGGTATTAACCTTTAAAGTCACAGCAAATTCGTATTTACAAAATGTAAAATATCCCTTTTCTGACATTTTAAGATTTAAAAATAGTTTAAAATTATTTGAATATCTTCAATACAATGTTGAATATGCTGACAGTATTGTAGAACTTATTATAAAAGAAAGTGATCCAGATCATTTGAGACTTTTATATTCATTTACTTTGACAAATAAAGTAAGTGGTTTACTAAAATCCAAAATATTATCATCATTAATACTATTAGGAGTTCCTATAGATATTATAGAAAATCAAAACGAATATAAAAATGAAAAAGTTTATGCTCAGAATAACATTAAATTATTTATTTCACAGCTAAAAGATAGAGACCAGTTTTATAGAAGCCTAAATGCTGATTTAATTAATAAAAACCAATCTTTTCAAATAATTAATGATTCTATAAATTCTATTGTTTTTTGGAAATTTTTGAATAAAAATGCAAAGTGGCCTTCATATTTTTATTTAGAAACTATTAAACCAAATGAATCAGGCCTCTTCAGTATGAAATTAAATTTATTTGTATTCCTAATTCATCAGATTCATACAGATCCAATAATAGCAGATAGTGTCAGATGTTTTCTATTAAAATCATATGAAAAAGGGGAATTAACATTAGGGGAGTTCTTGAATTACGAATTTAATTATATTAAGTATTTTCCATCAGAATTATTCGGCTATGGTCGTTTGCCTAGTCTTAATGTCAAAACTATTAATAAAGTGAAAATTGCTCAATTATATTCTTTGTCTTGTTTTCTTAACCTTACCAAATCTTCAATTAAAATAATTTCAAATTCTAATAATTCACTTTCATGTATTACAGCCATGAAATTTTTGACAATTAAATCAATCTTACTCTTTTTTGGGGTATCACCTGATCAAATAAAATTTGATATCCAACCAATAATTTTTGCTGATTATAAAGTTTTTAAAATCATTCAACTAGATGAAATAATTTATAAAATTGATAAAATTGGAGATATAAAGATTTCAGAAGTGATATGGTAATTATCTATTCAGATTATACAGATTTTACAATTACAAATGTTATATATTATTTGAGTTATAATAAATTAAATTTCTAAGTAATAACACCTGAAACAAAGATTGAGTTTGAAAATTTTAATAACAAAATTTTATTTTAATTGTAAATGGTAACAAAATTTGTAATACTAAAATCAAAGATTTTTGTAACCGCGTGGAGAATTTGTTGTGATATCTTAAAATACAATAAAGAAGAGTATTTGAGAAGATTTTTTTAAGTGAAACTATAGTGAGCTATATTGAAGTGCAAAAATTTAGTATCCAAAGATGATGTGCTAATTTTTAGCGAGGTTGAATCAAAAAGTAAGTTGAAAAAACTTCATTTGATTATAAAATTTTACGAATGTTTTCAATCAAATTGAAAGGGGTTTTATAGAGATATATAGGAGTAATACTAACAAAAAATCTTTTAGATAAATTTTAAATTGGTAAATTTGAGTGGTTTAAAATTTAAAGCATTTAAATTGTGCAAACAATTTATCAATGGTACATTTGATGGGAAGTAAATTACTATTAAGTTATTCTAAAATAAAGATGGGGAACTCGATGGGTTAATTAATCTGCTTGGTGGTGCCCTTAATAGAGAAAGATGCCTTATCTTAAAAAAATATATTTACTAATTGCCATTTTATTCCAAAATTTGGTATGTACAGAAATATATGGACAAGTAAACTATTTTAATTATCACGCCAAAATAATTGCTGCTGAAGATAGTTTAATAAAAGGTGCCAACGAAAGTGCTTTCAAAATATATGCTGAAACTTTTAACCAATATGATTTTGTTTTTCCCAGAGATCCATTAATAGCGGCTCAATTTGCTTATTACTATGGCGAAAAAGAACTAGCAGTAAAGTTTTTAATAAAAGGTTTTCAATGGGGCTTAATGCCTTTTCATATACTTCGTTGTCCAGTGTTTAATATACAAGATAGGTCTTTCACTAATTTAGTTAAAGATGCGTATTTTAAAGAAAGACCAATGCATCTTAAAAAAATTAATGTAGAGGTAGCAGAAAAAGTTTTAAATATGCGCTGGTTAGATCAAATATACAAAAATATTAATCCCCCTTTCACAATAGATAAAAATGGTAAAGTCAAGCTTGATACGATCATGTCACAGATACTTGACACGGTGAAATCACTTACGAATAAATATGGATTTCCAGGTCAGAAACTAACAGGAATACTCCACAATAATACGATGAAGGAATTAGGCAAAAATGGGGAATTAGATTTACCGAATAGGTATAAAAATTTAAAAGATAAAGAGTTCCATAAAGCGCAAGAGAGTAATTCAAATTTAAATACTTTTGATTTTTTATCAAATGAAGCAGTGCTTATAGCATTATACCATCTTCCATGTGCCTTTCATCAAATTGGTGAAAAAATCCTGATTGATAATATTAAAGCTGGGCATCTTTATCCAGCCGATTTTGCCTTTTTATATACAGCTGAATATTGCAAATGCTTTAGTTCATTTAAGCGTAAAGACAGTATAAAAATCATTGAACTCTGCCCAAACACTGAGCCATTCAATGGTGGTTATGGTGTGGCAATTAAATATGATATAAATGATTCAATACGAATTAATGAAAATAGACAAACAATAGGAATGTGTACTTTATCTCATAATAATGAATTTAATATTTTGGCACAAAAAAAGAATATAATCGTTCGATTTGGATTCATGGAATACAAATAATGAAAAAAAATAGAATAGATTCTTAAGAAGAAGATCAAAGTACAATAGATAAGTGATACAACTGGTATTTAAATTAAAAATATCAGTATAATGCCCACACACATTATATTTAAGCTAATTACAAATGGACTCTCTTTAATGTGTCCTTGGTATTAATATTCGATCTTAAGCATAAAAAAACCTCCCTTGAAGGAGGTTTTTTTATCATAATTGTTAACCTGACTAATACAGGTGTTTAGTACGAAAAGTATTATTTTGAAAATTGAGGAATCAATTGATTAGCCATTTCAACCATTTTGTTGATGCCATCTTCAGGTAAATTTCCTTTTTTAAATTCTGCTAATAAATTAGGCATTTTATTGTCCATTTCATGCAAGAAGGTTTCTTCAAACGCTTTAATATTTTTTACAGGCACACTGTTTAATAAACCATTGGTCCCTAAATAAATAATAGCTACTTGTTTCTCTACACTATATGGTGAAAACTGTCCTTGTTTCAATATCTCCACATTACGAGCGCCTTTATCAAGAATAGACTTAGTAGCGGCATCCAAATCGCCACCAAATTTAGAAAAGGCTTCCATTTCTCGGTACAATGCCTGATCAAGTTTGAGCGTACCCGCAACTTTTTTCATTGATTTAATTTGTGCATTACCACCCACACGACTTACAGATATACCCACATTAATCGCAGGTCTGATACCCGAGTTAAATAAATTTGACTCTAAGAATATTTGTCCATCTGTAATTGAAATTACATTGGTTGGAATATAAGCAGATACGTCACCAGCTTGGGTTTCGATAATAGGTAAAGCCGTTAATGAACCACCACCTTTTACTAAATGTTTGATTGATTCAGGCAAATCGTTCATTTTGCGCGCAATATCATCTTTGGCAATAACTTTAGCTGCACGCTCTAATAAACGACTGTGCAAATAAAACACGTCACCAGGATAGGCTTCACGTCCTGGAGGACGACGAAGTAACAACGACACCTCACGATAAGCCACCGCTTGCTTACTCAAATCATCAAATACAATCAAGGCTGGACGTCCAGTATCACGGAAAAATTCGCCAATGGCAGCGCCGGCAAATGGTGCGTAAAACTGCAAAGGAGCCGGGTCAGCTGCTGATGCAGCTACAATGATGGTATATTCCATGGCGCCATTATCTTGCAAAGTTTTCATTACTTGCGCAATAGTTGATGCTTTTTGACCAATGGCTACATAAATACAATATACTGGTTTGCCTGCTTTGTAAAATTCTTTTTGATTGATAATGGTATCAATACAAATAGCAGATTTGCCCGTTTGACGATCACCAATAACCAATTCACGTTGTCCACGTCCAATAGGAATCATGGCATCAATCGATTTTAACCCTGTTTGCAAAGGTTCTTTTACTGGTTCACGAAAGATAACCCCTGGTGCTTTACGCTCAATAGGCATCTCATAAAGTTCACCAGTCAATGGACCTTTACCATCTATCGGTTCACCCAATGTATTGATTACACGTCCTACCATGCCTTCACCTACTTTAATAGAGGCGATACGACCTGTACGACGTACTTTGTTTCCTTCTTTAATGCCTTTTGCATCACCCATCAATACCACACCCACATTGTCTTCTTCAAGGTTAAGTGCAATGGCTTGTACACCACTTTCAAACTCTACAAGTTCACCTGAACTCACTCCATTCAACCCATAAATACGGGCAATACCATCCCCCACTTGTAATACGGTGCCTGATTCTTCGAGATCGGCACTTGAATTGAAATTGCCGAGTTGCTGACGCAAAATGGCTGATATTTCATCTGGTTTTATACTAATCATATTCTTAATTTTGATTGTTTTTGTTTAAAATTTTATTGTTGTCTGATCGATTTGTTACAAATTAAGTTCCAGGTATCCAATCATTATCTGATATCTGGGATGTATTCGTTTTTCAAAAATTGTTTTTTAATATCGTTTAAATCTCTGATGACACTGGCGTCAAAAATATTGTTGTTGGCTTCCAACACAAAACCACCCAGCAACGACTCATCAATATGAGTACTTAAGTCGATGGTCATACCCTGAAACTGTGTAGCAATTTTTGCTTTTAAATGGTTGGTGATGGTTTCATCTAATGGCATTGCAGTCGTTAGCTTCACCTCATTGATTTTGTTGTATACTTTGTATTGGGTAATAAACGCATTGACAATTTCCTGTAAAAAGAATTCTCGTCCTTTATTAATGATCAATTGAATAAATCCTTCTGTGATAGCATCAATTTTGCCAGTGGTGATTGATTTTACAACCGCATATTTGGCGTCAGCTTTTACAATAGGACTTTTCATCAACATGACAAAATCACGGCTTTCACTAAATACAGATTTTAAACCGACCATGTCATTGTAGATAGCATCAAGCTTATTCTGCTCAATAGAAATATCCATCAATGATTTGGCATACCTGGCGGCGAGTCTTGGATTTAACATATACTACTAATTAAGTTTAATTTCTTGAGCAAGGGTATTGATGTATTGATGTTGTTGTTCTTTGTTAGCCAATTCTTTGCGTAATACTTTTTCAGCTACTTCAATCACAAGGGTTCCAATTTGATTTTTTACATCGATGATGGCCGCATTCTTTTGAAATTCAATTTGTTGACGCGACTCTTGCATGATTTTATTGGCTTCTTCTTTAGCCGCTTCTTTTGCTTCGCCGATAATTTTTTCTTTGGTTTCTTTAGCTTCTTTCAATAACAAAGTTCTTTCTTCACGCGCTTGATTAAGCAAGGTTTCATGTTCACTTTTCATACTTGCCATTTCAAAACGTACTTTTTCAGCAGAGGCTATACTGTCAGCAATGTTTTTTTCACGCTCGTTGAGTGCTTCTAAAATGGGTTTCCATGCAAACTTTTTCAATAAAAAGAAGACAGTTAAAAAAGCGATTAATGTCCAAAAAAAGAGTCCAAATCCTGGGGTTAATAAATCCATTGTTGTTTGTTTTTATATGATTTCAATAAGTGATGCCACTTATCTATTAATTTTTTTATTTAAAACTACACGCCTTGCCCTTTGCTTAGCGTGTAGTTTAGTTTTTTTTGCAATTTGATTTAAAGTACAATTGCAAGAATACCGGCAATAACGCCAAATAGTGCCACACCCTCTACAAGAGCTGCTGCAAGAATCATGTTTGAGCGGATTTCTCCAGCTACTTCTGGTTGACGAGCGATAGATTCTAAAGCTCCTTTACCAATTTGACCCACACCAACGCCTGCACCTAATGCTGCAATACCTGCGCCTATAGCACCACCTGCTGATGCTATACCTTCTAATAAAACTGTTAATTCTGACATAATATATATTGGTTTTTAAATAAAAATTAGTGAGCGTCTTTGCTATGGGCGTCATCGTGATGATGTTCTTCAATAGCTTGACTGATAAATACAGCGGTTAAATTGGTGAAAATAAATGCTTGGATAGCGGCTACCAGTAATTCAAGGAAAAACATAAAAATGGTAAATCCAATAGAAACAGGTATAAAAGCAATACCTGCCACTTTACTCAAGCCAGCAAATATGAAAATTAATAAAATGATACTTAATATAATGGTATGTCCGGCAAATATGTTTGCAAACAAACGTATCGCTAAAGCGGCTGGTTTAATCAACAGATTACTGATAATTTCAATGGGTACTAATATAAACTTCACAGCTAAAGGTACTCCTGGCGGATTGAAAATATGTCCCCAGAAATACTTATTTGAATTGAAAAGCATCACCACAAAAAATACCAGGGCTAATACCAAGGTCACTGCAATGTTTCCCGTTAAATTAGCACCTCCAGGTATCAGGCCCAATAAGTTATTGATCCAGATAAAGAAAAACAATGAAAGCAACAAAGGCATATACTTCATTGATTTATTGCCTAAATAAGGCTTAGCCACTGTATCTTGTATAAATCCGATAATAGGTTCCAAGGCATTTTGAAAACCCGTAGGGGCTTTGTTAATCCCATTTTTCTTATATTTTTTAGCAACACCTGTCATCAAAAACCATAAAATCAACAAGGAAATCAACATAGATACCACATTTTTAGTGATGCTGATATCGTAAAAAGAGGTGTTGTCGGTTGATTCTATTTTACCGTTTTGGGTATTTAATTGATAGTCTTTGTAGGTTTCGTGCCCATGATGAAATTTTGAAGATAAAAAAACATCTACACCACCTCTATCAGTATTGATTAAAATAACAGGTAATGGAATAGAAACATGAACGGCATCATGACCTTCCCCTAAATTAAAAAAATGCCAATCGTATGAATCACGAATATGACTAAAGATTTCTCCTTTGATGTCTAATTTGCCTTCTTCAGCCTTGTTTTCAGCGCCATGTTCATTTGCAAATGCAACGCCAGTGTATAAAAACAAGCCAAAAAAGGCTAAAAGTACTGATTTTACTATTGTTTGGTATCTGTTTCGCATTCCTATTCTTAATTCGGGTGCAAAGGTAATATCTAAATATGATAGAAAAAAACAAGTAGTGTATTACTTTGCAAAAAAATGACATTCAAAAGGCATTATAGCTTGAATATTTCATTTTTTACCCTGAAAAAGGAAGTAAAAAGGTTTTTTTTTAATGATATTGTAACCCAAACAAGGCATTTAACCTTACATAAGTCAGGGAGAGAATATTATTTTTACCATGTAAAATTGCGCTATTGTATTACATTTGCAACTTAATTTTAAGTAAAACCTATGTGTGGAATTGCCGGCTTGCTTTCAAAAAATAACAGTGAAATCACTTCTGACAGACTAAAAAACATGACAGATATCATCAGTCATCGTGGACCTGATGGCGCAGGACATTGGATAGCTGACAATGGTCAGGTGGGTTTAGGGCATAGAAGACTCTCTATCATCGATTTAAGCCATGAAGCCGATCAGCCAATGCATTACCTAAACAGATACAGCATTGTGTTTAACGGTGAAATTTACAATTATATTGAAATCAAAGAAACCCTCCTCAAACAGGGTTATACCTTTAAAACCCAAAGTGATACCGAAGTGTTAATGGCACTTTATGACCGTGAAAAAGACAAATGCCTCGCTTTTCTCGATGGCATGTTTTCATTTGTGATTTACGACCAAAAAGAACATACCGCCTTTTGTGCCAGAGATCGTTTTGGTGAAAAACCCTTTTTTTACAGTTATGAAAAAGGGAAACATTTTATGTTTGGCAGCGAAATGAAATGTTTATGGGCAGGTGGCTTGCCAAAGGAAATAAACAACCGAATGTTGTTTAATTACCTTTCATTTGGATATCTCGAAAATCCACAAGACCTCACCGAAACATTTTTTCAACATTGTACTCGTTTACCCCACAGTCATTATATAAAAATCAATCTCCATACTTTAGAAATTGATATTCAAAAATATTATGATATTGACTGGAAGAAAATAGATAAAGGTATTTCAGTAGAAAAAGCCAAAGAACAATTTAATGAGCTTTTTTATACTTCTGTACAACGCAGGCTGAGAAGTGATGTGACCGTTGGTAGCAGCTTAAGTGGGGGCTTAGATAGTAGTTTGGTGGTATGTGTTATTGACGAACTTAAAAAAGGTACCCAACAAAAACAAAATACGTTTAGCGCCGTATTTCCAGGGTATAAAAAAGACGAACGCAAGTTTATGGATGTGGTGATAGGTCGTACCAATGTTGACCCTCACTTTATAACACCCAGTGATGAAGGACTGATTGCCGATTTAGAAAAATTGTCGTGGCATCAGGAAGAACCTTATGGCAGTGCGAGTATCTATGCACAATATTGCGTAATGAAACTGGCCAAAGAACATCAAACCACTGTGTTGATGGATGGTCAGGGTGCAGATGAAATATTAGCAGGTTACCATTCTTATTATTTACCCTTTTTTAAAGGGATCAAAAAAGAGGATGATTATAAATTTCAATTAAAGAAATACAACGATTTACATAGCGCAAACCCAATCAACGGGATTACCAAAAAAGGACTCGGCGATATCGTTCGAGGTATTTCGCCGATGTTGGTTAAGCCCGCCAAAAAACTGCGTAATATATATAAACAAGCTACTTCACCTACTTTGAATAAAGATTTTTATAATCAATATAAAAATGAAGTCTTTGATGCTTCAGGCAATGCCTTTGGTTCATTAAATGAAGCTTTATATAATACCACCATGAAATTTGGCTTACAGCAATTGCTTCGTTATGCCGACAGAAATAGTATGGCACATAGCCGTGAAGTACGTTTACCCTTTTTATCGCACGAACTCGTTGACTTTTTATTTACACTACCCGAAAACTATAAGATAAATGAAGGTTGGACCAAATGGATCATGCGTGAAACATTTCAGCATACCATGCCACATGAAATTGCTTGGCGTGTAGATAAAATTGGGTATGAACCCCCACAAAAAAGCTGGATGGAAAATGCTATTGTAAAAGATTTGATACTCAGCAAAAGAAATAAACTGATTGATAATAATATATTAAACAGCAATTTGCTTAATACAGCCTACATAGGGGAAGATGCTCATACGGGTGCCAACAACAACTGGAAATATTTATTAAGTCAAACGCTTTTTGAATAAAATGATTTCATGAAAGAAAAAGAACAGGTACTCATTTTATCTTATTATTTCCCACCTTGTAATTTGACCCCTTCTGAAAGAATCTATTCATGGGCTAAATACTTGAAAAATGGAGATTATTATCCCATCATCATCACCCGAAACTGGGATACTAAAATCAATAACTCTACTACAGATGCCTACAAATCATCGGGTGATGAAGTAAAGATTGAAAAGTTTGAACATTACGAAGTGCATTACCTACCCTATAAGGCATCCTTTAAAGATCAATTGTTTATTCGTTTAGAAGGCACTAAGTTTTATTTTATTTACCTCATTGTTGCTTTTTTATACTTATTGTTTCAACTGGTATTTGTAAAATATTCCAATTACGGATTTTTTTACCACTATATATGCCAATACCTCAATCAACAACCCCGCATTACAAAAATGGTGGTGTCTGCATCGCCCTACGAATTATTTGGCATCGCTTATTGGGTGCAAAAAAAATGTCAAATCAAATGGATAGCAGATTATAGAGATGACTGGAGTACCCGTGATTTTTATAAAGATAGTTTTTCCAAAAAGGTCATTAATATTTTTAATCGCTATTACGAAAAAAAATGGGTCGCAAGCAGCCAGGCCATTATTTCTGTTTCTGCTTACCTCGTTCAACGCATTGCAAACCTGACGGGCAAAAAAGGATATTTGATGCATAACGGGTATATGCCAGAAAATTATACGCAGCATTATCAGCCTTTTGATGACTTTACGATCAGTTACACAGGTTCAGTATATGCATCACAACCAATTGAATTATTTTTAGATGGTGTAAAAAAGTTTATAGAAAATAAAAAAAGAACGTGTCGCTTGAAAGTCGTTTTTATTGGTATCAAAAATGAAATTTTTATCCTCAACCGTATCCTGAATAATATCAAAGGATACGAAGCGTATTTTGAGTTTACCACTCGAATTCCCAAAGATGAGGCAATAGCGATTCAAGCCAAGTCGCACTTGTTATTGGCTTGTTCGTATGGCGATTTCAAAGGGATACCGGGTAGCAAATTGTATGAATACATTGCTTTGAAAAAAACAGTGATAGTTTATCCGACCGATCATGATGTCATTGAAGAGACCTTGCTTGAAACAGGTCAGGGGCTTATTTGCAATCACGAAAATGAATTTCTCGATTACTTAAATCAATATTATACTTTATACGAACAAAATACGTCTGCTAATCCTACCCAGTTTAACGAGGAAGCAATTCGTAACTATTCGCGAGAGGCACAAACCAATGAATTGATTCAAGTGTTAAATACCCTATAAGCATGTCAAATACAACAAAACAACTCATCTTATTAATCAACAGTTTTGAAGGGGGTGGTGCAGAAAGACAATTTAGTATATTGGCCGATTACTTGCCTTTTACAGCCATTTATTGTATTGAATCAACTAATGTATATTTAGATGAATCGAAACACGCAGTACATTATTTATCGACCCACAATAACAAAACAAGATCATTAATCAAGTATCTATCTACACCTTATTATGCCTATAAACTCTACAAACAATTAAAAGGGAAAAAAAATATTCAGGTATTGAGTGTGCTTGAACGTGCACATCTGGTCAGTTATCTGCTTAGTTTTTTTATGAAGATTGACCATATTATGAGTTTTCAATTGTCACATAAGTCACATTACAAAGGAATTTCAGGATCTGTGCTTAAATTCATCTTTAAGAAAGTGACCCAACGGAGTCTTTTTTCCATACCCAATTCATACGCCGGTGCGATAGAAATGGCTGAGCTATACCAAATTCCTTCTGCTAAAATAACTGCTATACCCAATGGGTATAATTTTGAAGAAATTCAAACCCGTTCATTATTAAATCATGAAAGCCCTTTTAGTACTTTATTGCAACAACCTTATATATTATGTGTGGCTCGTTTTTTGGGACAAAAGGCGCAAGACAAGCTCATCATGGCTTTCAGCAATATAAAAAAAGCCCACCCAGGTCTTAAATTGGTATTTGCTGGTACAGGTGAAAAAATGCAAGCATGTATTGATTTATCTATGTCGTTGTCATTAAAAACTTTTGTCATCAATCAAGAACCTTACACCGACGATCATGATGTATATTTTTTAGGATTTCAAAAAAATCCCCTTGTATTGATGAAGCATGCATCCATTTTTGCTTTTCCTACCTATTATGAAGGTTTGCCCAATGCCCTGATCGAAGCCATGATTTGTGGTGCCGTACCCGTTTCAAGCGATTGCCCTACGGGTCCTCGTGAAATCATTGCCCCAGATACGCAGTTGACTACCCAGGCACAAAACTATGAAGTGTCGCCCAATGGCATACTCATAGCCCCCTTTGATGCCAATAACCCTGACAAGGCAAATGGGGTGCAGGCATGGACAGACGCCCTAAATTATTTACTGGATCATCCCTCATTGGTGGCAAACATACAATCGCATTTGCCCTCAAGGGTGGCCGAATACAATATGAATGTTATTATCGAAAAGTGGAATCAAGTGATTGCGCAGCTGGCAAAATAATGCAGATATAAAATACAGCAACTGTATCATTTAGTAAGTAAATGGATACTTGCTTCCTAAAAGATACATGAGGTTTCATTTCATAATTATATTAGATTTGCATGTCTGTTTATTTATTACTTTATAGCAATCACTGATATTGAAATCACTTGACCTTCTTATAGGTATTTTTTACGCATTTGTCATCTTATTTGTTGGCCTATATTATGCTAACCGTAAATATCAACATGATAAATACACTAAAAATAATTTTATACTCAGTCTTGGTTTTAAGTTGTTTTCGGGGATCCTCTTTGGTGCCTTGTACCAATTTTATTATAAATATGGCGATAGTATCAACTATTTGATTGCTGGCAAAGAATATTTTGATTATATCTTAACGAATCCGGCTGCCCTCATCGACTTTATATTTTTAGATCAAAAAGTGTTAGATGAAAAATACCATATAGTGATTGAAAACAGTTTACTCATTTTTGATTACTTCATCAACAGTAATATTATTGTACATAAATTTGTATTGATACTCGGGCTTTTTACGGGTTATTTGTTTTTTCCGCTTTGTGTACTTTTTTCGTTTATCTCCTTTATTGGTTGTTGGAAAATTTATCGAACCTTGTCACAATTGTATCCTCAGTATGAAAAATATTTTAAAATCTCTTTTCTCTATTTGCCTTCGGTCATCTTCTGGACGGCGGGTATTGGCAAAGACGCCATTTGTTTAGGGTTTATTAATCTTTTTGCTGCCTTTATCATTGAAGCATTTATTTTTAAAAAGCATTTTTTTAGAAATATGCTATGGTGCTTTTTTTTCTTATATGTCACCTATACTATCAAATCATATATTGTACTTTCATTTGTACCCTTATTTATCTTTTTTATTTTTACTACCCAAGTAAAAAAAATACACAACACCGCCAAAAAATGGCTTATCAAAGGGGTATTTATGATATTTGTGCTTGCTGGGGCCTTGTTTTTATTGCTCAATAATACAGTTTCCGATAAAATCACTGAAGATGTGGTAGGCAGTGCCTTGTTTTTAACACAAGGACAGCAAAATACAGAATCGGGTAACGATTCAAAATATGATTTAGGCATCACGCTCGATGATATCCGTAATAGAAACATCAAACCTTATATTTTACCTGCTGTGGTAGTGGCATTGTTTAGGCCTTATATTTGGGAAGTCAACAAACCCTTTATCATCTTCTCTTTTGTAGAAAGTTGTTTCTTTTTATTTTTTACTATGTATGTATTCATCAAAGGTTATGTGATACGTACCCTACAGATAGTATTAAAAAATGAATTCGTTTTATTCTGCATACTTTATACCATTATTTTTGCTTTTTTTGTGGGATTGGTTTCGGCTAATTTTGGTACACTCATACGTTACAAAACTCCTTTTATTTCTTATTTTCTTATTGCATTGTTTATCATCAAAGATACTTTGAATGCTAAAAAACCTATAAGCATCGTGCCCCCCGAAAACGTTTAAACGCTTCCATGTAATTTCATTTTTTTATCTTTAGCTTTGCATATATCTACTTTATTTCTTTTTACTTATGAAATCATGCTGTATTAGTTTATTGATCTTGTTGAGCGTTACTTGTATGCATGCCCGAAATGTGAAGCTAAGCGACTTTGGTATCAGTGCTGCCAATAGCAATAACACTGAAGGTTTTCTAAAACTGAGCGAATGGCTTAAAGGCAAGAAAGATATAAGCATTACTTTTCCAAAAGGGATCTATTATATCGGACAACAAAAAAATAGTCCTAAAACGGTTGTTGAAAATATCCAAAATATATTTACCATTGAAAATGCAAGTGGCATTACTATCATTGGCAATGGCGCAAAAATAAAATATGTAGACCGCTTAATGTATGGTGCCTTTGAAATAGGCAGCAAAAAGAAAATGACGCATAACACCGCATTTTCAAAAGCAGAGAACGCGGCCTATCCGGGTAATTGTATCAAAATATATAATTCAAACAATATCAATATCAGCAACTTAGAGCTGGATGGTAATATTGAAAAAATGATAATTGGTGGCAGATATGGCGATGTAGGGATACAACTTTGGCACCGAGGCTTTTATATCATCAATTCATATGATGTACGTTTAAAGCAAGTCAATGTTCATCACTTTGGTTTAGATGGGATAGAATTGTCAAATGAAATATTGAAAACAGGTAAATCTCCTTATCAACTTACACTTTCGAATGTAAGCTGTAAATACAATGGCCGACAAGGCATTAGCTGGGTTGGAGGCAATGGCTTATTTATCGAAAATTCTACGTTTAGCTATTCAGGCAGAGCCAATATTTGTTCAGCCCCAGGGGCAGGTATCGATATCGAACCAGAAGTAGCCATGTGTAAAAATGGATTGTTTGTCAATTGCAAATTTGAAGACAATTGTGGACCAGGTTTTGTAAGTGATTTGTATAAATTGAAAACAGCAAATATTGTATTTAATGCATGTACTTTTTATGGCACTACGGCTTGTGCTGTTTGGGCTCATAATGCAGATATTCATATCAATAACTCTACCATTATCGGACAAATATTGAGTCCGGCAGGGGGGGGCGAAAATGAAAAAACAGTGATCAATCATTGCGATATCTATGATTATAACAGTCAGACGAATAAAAAAGCGTTCTTTACCAATTTTTTAATCGATGCGGGAGGGGGACAAAAATTTTATGACATTGTAGGCTCAACATTTTATCTCAAATATGCAAAGCTCTGTTATATTGAATCAGGAAGTGCCGCTGAAGCTTCTATGCCATTGTTTAAAAACAATACCGTTTATTTCAACCATGATCAAATAACTATAGCCGATTTTGTTGCTTTATTTAGGGGTTGTATACTTCAAGACAATCGTTTTGACTTTAATATTAAAAAAATACCCGACAATGGTCTTTATCTCGTGACAGGACATACAATGAAATTTTTAGGAAAAAATACTATTTTGGGAAAAAATTCAAAAGTGGGGTGGAACTCACCTGGGGGGATTAAAATCATTGACGAAAAATAAATTTAAATAAAATATGTGTGGCATAGCGGGAGGTTACTTTTTTCAAACTAAAAATATTGATCAATCAACATTTGAAAATGCACTCAATACACTTTCAAAACGTGGCCCTGATGCTACCGGTATATACGAAAATCAGCAAGTACTGCTAGGTCATAAACGCTTGTCAATTATTGATACCTCTGAAGGTGCTAATCAACCTTTTTTTGATGATCGCAATCAATACGTCATCGTGTTTAATGGCGAAATATTTAATTACGCTCAACTTAAAAAAGATAAACTTTCGCATTACACAGAACGTTTTAAAACAAGTTCTGACTCCGAGGTGCTTCTTTATTTACTCATCGAATATGGGTCTGATTGTTTAAACTGGCTTACTGGTTTTTTTGCTTTTGCATTTTACAATATACAAACAGGCGAAATGCTGTTGGCACGAGATCGATACGGTAAAAAACCCATGGTACTTTATCAGGATGAACAGCAATTATTATTTGCTTCTGAGCTTAAAGCCATCATGCCATTGATGCCTAAAAAGGAAATGGATACCACCTCTGTGGCTTTGTATTTTCAACTCAACTACTTACCCCCTACCCAAAGTATATTAAAAAATGTAAGAAAGTTGCAACCGGGTCATTTTATCACCATAAAGAATCAAGAAGTTACAGAAAATAGCTATTATACTTTAGCATTGCATCCTCAAACTTATACCCAGTATACATACAGTGAGGCATGTGAGCAACTCGTGCAATTGATGTCGAAATCGGTTGAAGAACGAATGATTAGTGATGTGCCATTAGGCGCCTTTCTAAGTGGGGGTATCGATAGCTCAGTAGTGGTGGCTTTGGCTTCGCAGTTTACTTCCAGACTCAATACTTTTTCTATTGGTTATAAAGACAATCCCTTGTTTGATGAAACCAAATATGCCAATTTAGTAGCCAAAAAATACCAGACTGAACATCAGGTATTTTATTTGACCGAAAAAGATTATAAAGAAGAATTGTATTCGATACTTGACTATCTTGATGAGCCTTTTGCAGACAGTAGTTGTATACCGACTTACATATTGTGTAAAAAAACCAAAGCCTTTGTTACCGTTGCGCTGAGTGGAGATGGGGGCGATGAGGTGTTTGCTGGTTATAATAAACACAAGGCAGAATATGTTATCAGAAAAAATAAGCTGATGGGGCTAATGGCTGGTTTAGGCAGTCCTTTATGGAAACTGCTACCTCAAAATAAAAACACGAAAACGGGCAATTATGTAAGACAATTAGCCAAATTAGGTGAAGGTGCCATGCTCTCAAAAGGGGATCGACATATTCGTTGGAGTAGCATTTTGGGGCAAACAGAAGTACAAAGCTTGTTTGCAGACAGCTTTAAACAAAAAATACAGCAGGACGCTATCCATAAAATTAATCAACAGTATGCATCATTGATACATACCGACGATTTTAATGAAGTGTTGCTTACCGATATGAACCTGGTATTGCCAGGCGATATGCTTCATAAAGTTGATATGATGAGTATGGCCAATAGCCTTGAAATCAGAAGCCCTTTTTTAGATGCCAAAGTGGTAGACTTTGCCTTTGGGTTACCTGCCTCTTATAAAATTGACAATCAGCTTAAAAAGAAAATTGTTCAGGATGCATTCAGAAACCATTTACCTCCTGAGTTGTATAACAGACCCAAACAAGGTTTTGAAATACCCTTGCTTGAATGGTTTAGAAACGATTTAAACGATTATATTTTTAATGATCTTCTTGAAAAAAAGTTTATTGAAGCCCAGCAAATTTTTTCATACGAAAAAATAACTTCGCTAAAACAAAAATTACATTCTAACAATCCGGGGTATGTACAGGCTACGCTGTGGGCCCTCATTGTATTTCAGCATTGGTATAAACAAAATAAGATTGCGTAAATGAAAATTGCTCTGGTAGCCAATACGGCATTTAATATCCTAAACTTCCGGTTAGGGCTCATCGTTTTTTTAGAATCAAAAGGATATGATGTGGTGTATATAGCACCCTACGATGATGCAGTGGAAAAAATTGCCAAAATATCACATGTTCGATTTATACCATTACACAGCCTAAGCCGTAAAGGATATAATCCGATGGATGATTTTTTGCTGGCCAGAGAGTTATATACCATATACAAAAAAGAACAAATACATATTGCACTTTCCTATACCATCAAGCCCAATATCTATAGTGGCATTGCAGGTTATTTTTCTAAAACAAAAACCATTTGCAACCTCACAGGTTTGGGTTTTGTATTTATGAAAAAAAGCATGGCCAATACCATCGCTAAAAATTTATATAAACTCAGTTTGTCCTTATGCAATATCATTGTGTTTCAAAATAATACAGATAAACAGTTTTGTGAACAAAATGGCATTGCTCAAGCCAGTAAAACCGTATTAATCAACGGTTCAGGTATCAATACCGATATCTATATACCTTCACAAACCCATGATCAAAAAGAAACTTTTGTTCTGTTGTTTGTCGGTAGATTGCTTTTTGATAAAGGGATACAGGAATTTGTAGCAGCTGCCAATCGTATGGCATCACAATATGCTAACGTAAGGTTTCATTTATTAGGTGGGCTCGACGAAGGTAATCCTTCGGCGGTATCGCAAGCACAGCTTGATGAATGGTTGCAAGCAAACCCGGCACTTCAATATCTGGGCAATCAAGCCGATGTAAAACCATTTATCAATGACTGCGATGCGGTGGTATTGCCTTCTTATCGCGAAGGCATACCTAGGGTTTTGCTTGAAGCGATGGCTCTTCAGAAGCCATTCATAACGGTAAATAGCCCTGGTTGTGAAGATGTGACTCATCATGATAAAAATGGGTTACTGGCCCAGGTAAAATCAGTGGACAGTTTGTATGATTGCATGCTTACTATGTATTTAAAGTCGAAAGAAGAAAGAAAAGAGATGGGCTTATATGGTAGAAAATTAATACTTGAAAAATATGATGAAAAAATTATTGTTGCAGCATATTTAAAACTAATTTTGTCACTTTCTTAATACATATGAATATTCTCTTAACAGGTGGAGCTGGTTTTATCGGTTCAAACATAGCAAAAACATTAATCGCTGATGCACGCATTAAGCTTGTTAGGGTTATTGATAATTTTAGTACTGGCTATCATCAAAATTTATCGACCCTACAAAACCATCCTAAGTTTGAATTACTTGAAGGGGATATAACCGACTTTGATACCTGTACCAAAGCCATGGAGGGCATACAACTTGTGAGTCATCAAGCTGCCCTGGGTTCGGTACCACGCAGTATTCACGATCCAATAGCTACCAATAACGCCAATATCAATGGCTCATTAAATATATTTACAGCTGCTAAAAATGCTGGAGTTAAACGCATTGTATATGCGGCTTCTTCATCAACTTATGGCGATAGCGCCTCCCTACCCAAAGTAGAAGACGTGATAGGGAAGCCCCTTTCGCCGTATGCGGTTACTAAATATGTGATGGAGCTGTATGCTGATGTATTTGCCAAAACCTATAATATGGAATTTATCGGGTTGAGGTATTTTAATGTATTTGGTCCACATCAAAGTCCCAAAGGTGCATATGCTGCAGTGATTCCATTATTTATGGATGCTGTTATCAATAATGAAGCACCTGTTATTAATGGGGATGGAAGTTATAGTCGCGATTTTACTTTTGTAAACAATGTAGTGCAAGCAAATATGAAAGCACTCTTTACAGAAAACAAGGAAGCCATTAATCAGGTTTACAACACTGCATTTGGACAAAGCACTACCTTGCTTCAACTATATGATTATATCAAAAACATTGCCCACTCTGATTTACAACCCACCTTTGGTGCATTTAGGGTTGGAGATATTCCACACAGCCTGGCTAATATAGACAAAGCCAAAAAACTGCTTGACTATAACCCAGCTATTTCGGTACAAGAAGGTTTGGAGATTGCCTTTGCATGGTATCGTGAAAACAGGGCATTTTATCAATAAATAATTCGTTTTCATACACGATTGTAATAGAGGTATCAGGAAGTTTTGCATCAATAGTTTGTCAAACGAATAATTGCCCTGAGAAGTCATATTTCTTTCACATGAAATCAGACCTTGTATAAATGAAAAAATATGCGACCATCCTTGTTTAAAACTACTGAGTAAAAACTATCTTTGCTTTATGCAAGAATTAGCAGACAAAATAGCATCCCTTCACAAAGAGATTGAAAACATCGCCCTTCAAAATGAAGAGCAAGTCGAAAATTATCGTATTCGTTTTTTAGGGTCAAAAGGCCTGGTGAAACAACTCATGAGTGAAATGAAACATGTTTCCTCCGATTTAAAAAAAGATTTCGGCGCACGACTCAATGAATTTAAACAGTTTGCAGAGGCCAAATATGAAGAATATAAAGAGGCCAAAGGCGAAAGCGTAAAGACCAAAGAAGTAAGAACCGATTTCTCTTTACCAGGTTATCCGTCGGCAGTAGGGTCGCGTCATCCTATACAGCTAACCATGAACAAAATGATCGGTATTTTTGAAAAAATTGGATTTACCGTCACTGAAGGTCCCGAGATAGAAGATGACTGGCATAATTTTACGGCCCTCAACTTGCCCGAAGATCATCCGGCACGTGATATGCAAGATACATTCTATATCAGCAAAAATCCTGATTGGTTATTGCGTACCCATACCAGTAGTGTACAAGTGCGTGTGATGAAAGAAGGTAAATTACCGATACGCCAAATATTTCCAGGACGGGTATACCGCAACGAAACCATTTCGGCTCGTGCTCATTGTGTGTTTCACCAAATAGAAGGTTTATATATCGACGAAAAGGTGTCGTTTGCTGATTTGAAGCAAACCTTATATTATTTTGTCAAAGAAATGTTTGGTGCAGAAGTGAAAGTACGTTTCAGACCTTCTTATTTTCCCTTTACCGAGCCGAGTGCCGAGATGGATGTAAGTTGTTTTATTTGCGATAGTAAAGGTTGCAATGTATGTAAACATACTGGCTGGGTCGAAATATTAGGCTGTGGAATGGTACACCCCAATGTCTTAACCAATTGCGGTATTGATCCCGAAAAATATACAGGGTTTGCATGGGGTATGGGTGTTGAACGTACTACGATGATGCAATATGGTATAAAAGATATTCGACTTTTGTCAGAAAATGATACCCGTTTTTTAGCCCAGTTTAAAGGGGTTGTTTAAAAAGCATACTTAATATGGAAATTGAATCAATGAACCCTTACTCCTAAATCATGATATTAGTTACAGGCGCTTCTGGTTTGGTGGGTTTGCATCTCATACAATATTTAAGTATGCAGCGCTTACAAATAGTGGCCCTTTACAAATCAGCCATACCGGTTTTGTTGCCCCATACAAATGAGGAATATATTACATGGCTTGCTTGCGACTTATTAGATATTGGTGCTTTGGCAAGCTGTTTTGAATCCATCACCCATGTATATCATTGTGCGGCCCTTGTGACTTACGACAAACGCTTACAACAATCCATGATGGAAACCAATGTAACGGGCACTGCCAATGTGGTAAATTTTTGTCTTGAAAATAAAATAAAAAAACTTGTTTTTGTCAGTTCTATTTCGGCTATTGGAAAAGAAGCCCCCCAAACTTTAATTTCTGAAAAAACACTTTGGAATACCACCGATTATGAAGTATCGCAATATGCCATAAGCAAGCATCATGCTGAAATGGAGGTTTGGCGTGGCATAGCAGAAGGCTTATGTGCAGTCATCGTCAATCCTGCTGTGATATTGGGTGAAGGCAATAACAATAAATCGAGTACCCATTTATTTAAAATTGTGCATGATGAATTTTCGTATTATACCTCAGGGGCTACGGCTTGGGTTGATGTAAAAGATGTTGTAAAAGCCATGGTGTTGCTCATGGAAAGTGAGATACAAAATGAACGATTTATTATCAGTGCAGGAAACTATGCCTACAAAGAAATATTTGATCGAATGGCCCACGCAATGTGTAAAAAAGCGCCACATATTTATGCAAATACATGGTTGACCGAACTCGTTTGGCGTATCAGCTATATAAAATCATTACTAACTGGCACTACAGCTACCATTACGAAAGAAACGGCACGCAATGCCCATGAAATCAATCAATATGATAACCAAAAGTTTTTAAAAGCCTTTCCTGCCTTTAGATATCTTGACATGGATGAGTCCATTATTAGAATTGCGAATGCGCTTTTTCCAAAGCGTTAAGCTTTTTTCTTCTTTTTTTTCACTTTCGTATAAGCATCATCTAGTTCATTTTTATAATCATTGATGATATCTTTTTTTTGTTCATTGTGTTTTTTCTCAATCCCTTCAAACTTGTCAAGCATTTTTTTTACATAGGCTTTTCTATCATCTTCATTGTTGATTAAAAAATCAAAATAATCATTTTGTTTAGTATAAACTTTTTTCATTTGATCAAGCAATGTCAATTCGCCTGCTAAAAAATTGATTTGGCTAAGGTTGTTATTGACATACCCTCTGATAGCATCTCTGTAATTGCTTGCATTGGTTTGAAAGGCACTTTCCATATTGTTTTTGCTATTCATTTTTTTGAGCAAGGTCAAATCAGTACTATTTTTTTTAGCGGCGTCAATAATAAAAGCATAATCTTTTTTGATGACATCGTAGGATGCTAAAAGGGTATCGTATAAATTGAAATACAAATGTTGTAAACTATCTAATCGAACTCCTTTGTAGTAGTACAAGGAAGAGCGCAGAACTTTAATGCTATCGTCAAAACTGTCTTGTTTTTTACTTCTCGCTACGGCTTCTTTATAAAAGGCTGTTTCAGCAAGTTTAATATATATATTCAACGAGTCGATGCATTGATTTTTGTATTCTTTATCAGTGGCTACCTGGTTTTTATACATGTTGATTTCTTCATTGAGCATAGTTATTTTACTATTTCTGCTCATGATTGAATCTTTTAATTTCAACATCTCAGCGTCTTCTTCGGGTTTTTCGGGAGTCATCGTTTTGGCCTTTGCATAGTTTATTTCGCTGATGTCGTTCATTCTTTTGGCTTTCGATTTTGAATCTGTTTGCAGGGTTTCTTTTTTAGACGCAGCACTGTTGCGTTTCGCATTGATGCTTGTGAGGTGTTTTTCATTCACACTGGTAAATGATTGTTTATATTTGGTAACATCAGTTCTTTTTTCTGAATTGACTTTGCGTAAAAGGGTATATTTTTCTGATATGTCCTTTTTTTGTGTCGTTAATAAATTTTTCGCAGTATCTAATTCTTCTTTGGTACTTTTTACAATGTCGATAGCTTCTTTTTCATTGACTGATTTGTTGACAGCTTTTATTTTTTCATTGCCTAATGCAATATGTTTATTTGCTTTCATTTCCGTATAACGTGGGTTATAGGCATAAGTACGATCAGCGCATTCTAAAATATAATCGTTTTCACTTAGGTTGTAGATTTCACTTAAAGTAATGGCATATTGTTTGGGTTGACTATAATGTTCATTAAAAAAAATGATGTCTGCTTCGTTTTTTTCAAAAAGGGCAATGGGCATTACGGTATCAGTGAGTTGCCAAATGGGGTCAACAGGCACACGGTCAAGTCTCACTTCTTCAGGATCTTGAAATAAGTACTTAGGGTTATATTCATATTGAAACTTCAATTTTGTAGAGGTATACAGTTTTTTCTTATGCCATTTTTGCATCTTTTTTTTCCACCAGCTCAAATCCATATACGCACTACCTGCTGCATTGTGTACATCAAGCAATAACCATTTATTGCCTATCAATACAGCATTCCATGCATGATTGGGGCCATAAAATCCGGCACCATCTTCGTATAGTTCATTTTTTTCATAACCTGTAATCACCATTGCTTTTACACCCACCATTTCGCATAAATCTTTCATGAGTTGCGCATATTCATGCGAATTGGCCGTTTTCGTTTTTAAAATTTCTTTCGATTTTCTAAATTTTAATTTTTCTTCTTTATTGATACTTTTTGTATCCCAAGCAATGTGATGGGCAACCCAATAGAATATATTGGCTACTCGTTGCGAATCATTCTCGGTATTTAAGGATGCATTGTTGGCGATATTACTCAACGAATTAGAGGTGCTTAGCTTAACGGTTGTGGTGTCTTTACTCTCTGCAAAAAGTGTTTGAACACTCAACAGAACAAACAGGGTAAGCATAAAATAGCTATTGGTGATTATTTTCATGATGTAAAGAAAATAAAATTTATAGATATGTTCGATGTTTATATCAAATGAACCCTAAAAAATAAGGTCTACTCGTAAACCCCTGCATGCATGATTTGCAAGGATTTGTAAGTAGACCCTACCGAATGGAAAAATAAATTTATTATTGTTTAAATGTTTTTAATTCTGAAATACCTCCTTTGTAGGTTGTTTTGTTGCCACTTTCTTCGGTGCATACCAACGACATAAGCTTGCCATCTGCATCTATTTTTATTTCATAACTATAGGTCATTCCAGATCTTCCTGACAGCGCATTAAATTTAAGAACTGTTATTTCGCCATTCATATATCTATTCACTGAGTTGAGTTGATAAAACTGCGATTGATTCAGTACGCCTCCAATATAGATATTATGTGCCAGCATCATATCTTTAAATGATACATTGTAAAGCTGGTCGCATTCTTCGCTTTTAGCTTCTCCATTGTCTACAAACAATGTGGTAGTAGCTTGAACAGTAATGCCACCAATTTTTAAAAATTGTGCTTGGGCTAAGCCAGCCATGCAAGTGAATAAAATTACAAAGACAAATTTTTTAGCTGTCATGATTTAGTAAATTTAATAAGTGATATAATGAATTGATTACAATGTAAAGGTCTCTATTATTTTCCATCTCTACAATACCCTATAAGGGGTATTTATAAATAATCATACATCTACCTCTCAACTTTTATTTAGATGAAGTAATCGTAATTCTTTACACAATCTGATGCAAAGTCTTCAATCTGCTAAGTATAAAATACAAAATACATTTTGGATGATAATGAGCAGTATACCACAAATTACTTGAGCTGGAATGCAATACTTGTAGGGAATACATGCGATTATTTTAGGGTTTACGAGATGGGTTTTTGGTATAAAGTGCATATAGACTATATTTGCTTATACAAAAAAGAACCTATTCCTTTGATAGAAAAAAAAATACAAACAAAAGAAACTACACGAGCATTGCTTGCAGGCTGGTTGCCTCAAGGGAAATCGGAGTCGTATATTACCGAATTTTTGGACGAACTTTCCTTTCTTGCCGAAACAGCAGGTGCTGTGGAAGTAAAACGTTTTTACCAAAAGCTCGATCATCCTGATAGCAAAACTTTTCTTGGTAAAGGCAAGCTGGAAGAAATTAAAAAATACATCGATACACACAGTATTGATTTGGTTATTTTTGATGATGAGCTAAGCGGTTCACAACTTTCCAATATTGAAGATGTATTGAAATGTAAAGTGATAGATCGCAGCGATTTGATTTTGGATATTTTTGCATCAAGGGCTAAGACAGCTATTGCTAAAGTACAAGTAGAATTGGCACAATATCAATACATATTGCCTCGTTTGAAAGGCATGTGGAAGCATCTTGAAAGACAAGGAGGTGGTATTGGAAGTAGAGGGCCAGGTGAAACGGAAATCGAAACCGATCGTCGTATTGTAAAAGATAAAATATCATTGTTACGTAAACGCCTGGCAGAGTTTGATAAACAAGCACAAACACAACGTAAGGAACGAGGTGAATATATTCGCGTAGCATTAGTGGGCTATACCAATGTTGGCAAGTCTACCTTAATGACAGTGTTAAGTAAGTCGGATGTATTTGTAGAAAATAAATTGTTTGCCACCCTCGATACTACTACACGAAAGGTGGTATTAGAACGAACTCCTTTTTTGTTGAGTGATACGGTGGGTTTTATTCGTAAACTGCCTCATCATTTGGTAGAAAGTTTTAAGAGTACCCTTGATGAAGTACGTGAAGCAGATATATTATTGCATGTGGTTGATATTTCACATCCTCAATATGAAGACCAAATTGCAGTTGTTAAAAATACCCTTCACGATTTGAAAGCGGATGATAAACCCAGCATCCTTATTTTTAATAAAATGGATTTATACGAAAAAAATACATTTGATCAGTGGTTAGAAGAAGATGTAAAAATTGACCTATTAAAACAACTCAAAAAGCACTGGGATAGTGAAACACAAAACAATTGTATTTTTATTGCAGCAACCGAAAAGACCAATATCGATGAGTTGCGTAAAATATTATTAGACAAAGTTCGGGAAATGTATGGCATCAGGTATCCATACAAAACAGTCTTTTATGAATAACGAAAGTCAACTAATCAGTCTTTGATCCAGGTATTAAAAAGGGTTTTCAATGAAATGATAAAAGGGATTTATCAATAAAGTTTTCATAAACGTTTCGTACCTTGCTTCTTTCTTTCAATAACATCAAAAATAAAGTACTATGGAAATGCCAAAATTTTTACTCGGAGACAATACAGATTTTCCGGAAGATATTTTTATTCTTCATCTCGAATTTCCTCGCTTTATTTTAAATCTTAAAAATGATGAGTTAGAACTCATTGAAGAAACAGATGAATTGAGTGATGCAGAACTTCAAAATGAAATCACCGCTTTGGTTGCTGAAGCAGTGGCATTTTACGATCGGGAAATGAATCGATATGAAGAATAATACCACGGACACATTAGAGATAGTCTATTTGTTATTAGCTTAAATGTAAGGTGTGTGGTCGTCATACCAATTTGTTCAAACTATTTATTAAATACATTTGGTTGTTGGCATCAATCATTTTATTTCTTTTCAACTAAAGTATTGAATGCTATGAATATTGAAATTTTTGAAAGGCATTATCTTGTAACATCGCACTGATAAATTGTTGATGCAATTTTACTGAACCCCTTGCTTGAAATTCAATGGTTAATATAGTTTCTTCTTTAACCATTTTTGTCATTTTAAATTTTAATTGATATTGTGTGAGTTTACTTTCTAAGAGTGCTATAACTTCAGATGAATAGCTACATTGTATAGTATAAACTTTCAACTGATTCATCTTATCAATCATTTTTTCAAGATAGGGTAATATCGCAAGTATAAAGATGACCGCAGTACTGGCAATGGCTGCAGCAAAATAATAACCCGCACCTATACCCATACCCACTGCTGCGACAGTCCAAATAGTGGCTGCGGTGGTAATGCCATTGATTCTGTTTTCACCCCTGAAAATAACCCCGGCACCTAAAAAGCCAATGCCTGTAACCACATTTGCAGCGATACGATCAGGATTGTTGATGCCCCCAATCCATTGCGACATCATCGTAAAAAAACATGAACCCAATGATATCATAATCATTGTTCTAAACCCCGCTGATTTGCCATGATATTCACGCTCAGCCCCTACAAGTCCTCCCCATAAAGATGCCAAAAAAAAGCGAATAATGATTTCAATTTCCATAGGATATACCATTCATATAAGAATACGATAATACAATTTATTTATTTCCCATACAAGATAAACAAATTAAGGTAACTGTATTTAATGCTTTACCCTTGAAAAAATATAAAATTATAGGAAAGCAAGTGCAGCTTATAAACCTTTATGCTAAGGCTCACATGCGGGGCATTTTAGATTGATTTTTATCATTTTCTGTTTTGGTAAAATCAAACTATCTTTGAAAGTGGCCCAAAATATATACAACTTCGAAGGATTATCTGCTCAGGAGGTAATAACGTCTAGAGAGAAAAACGGACAAAATATTTTAAAGTATAAAAAAGAACATACATTCCTTGAAGCGCTGAAGAAAATTTTTCAAGAGCCCATGATTATTTTGTTGCTTGTAGCATCAAGTGTTTATTTTATTAGCGGCAAAACAGGTGATGGACTCTTTATGTTAGTAGCCATCGTTTTTCAAATTTCCATTTCACTGTATCAAGACAATAGAAGTAAACATGCATTAGACAAATTAAAAAATTTTACACAACCATCCTGTAAGGTCATCAGGGAGGGCATTGTAGTGAGTATTAAAAATACGGAACTTGTTATCGGCGATTATTTAGTGGTAGAAGAAGGCCATGCCATTACTGCTGATGGAATCATTGTTCAATCCAACGATTTCTCAGTCAATGAATCTATCCTGACAGGTGAATCGATGGCGGTATTGAAAGACGTCAATACAGAAGATCCTATGATTTACAGTGGAACCATTGTCAGTACGGGCTCAGCGATCGCACAAATAACGGCTATTGGCAATGCTACCCGCTTAGGTAAAATTGGTTTGAGCCTTGCAAGTATCAAGGAAGAGAACACACCTTTAGAAATTCAAATCAATCATTTTGTAAAAAAAATGGCTCTTATTGGTAGCCTTGTATTTATTGTTTTTTGGGGAATCAATTATCTGCATTCACAGCATGTGTTAAATAGCCTTTTGCAATCACTTACCCTTGCGATGAGTATTTTGCCAGAAGAAATTCCCGTTGCCTTTACCACCTTCATGGCATTGGGTGCATGGCGATTGATGAAAATGGGTATTGTTGTAAAGCAAATGAAAACAGTAGAAACCCTTGGGAGTGCCACGGTAATATGTACCGACAAAACAGGCACTATTACGGAAAACAACATGAGTCTTGCAAAACTATTTGTGTTAAAAAACAATGCTACGCTCAATCCAAATGAAGCCTTTGATGAAGCCACCACGGCCTTAGTCAAAATGGCTATGCTTGCCAGTGAACCCGCCCCTTTTGACCCTATGGAAATTGCATTGCATCAGTTGTACGAAAAAACTTCTGCTGTAGACGAACGCGCACAATATCGCATGATACATGAATATCCATTGTCAGGTACTCCACCCATGATGACACATCTGTATGATGACCAGCATGGGAAAAGAATTATTGCCGCTAAAGGTGCACCTGAAGCCTTAGGCCAGGTAAGTCATTTATCATCCATTGAAAAGGAACAGATTGCGATTGCGCTTCAAAATCTAACGCAACAAGGATATCGTGTGTTAAGTGTGGGTGAGGCTAAATATGAAGGTAACGACTTTCCCTCTACCCAGCAAACATTTTCATTTCAATACCTTGGTTTGCTAGCCTTTTATGATCCTCCTAAAAAAAATATGCAAGAGGTGTTGAATCATTTTTATGATGCAGGTATTTCAGTAAAAATCATCACCGGCGACAATGCCGACACAACTCAATCTATTGCCCGGCAAATTGGTTTTAAAGGGTATGATCAAAGTATATCAGGTGTTGAATTGATGGCGCTTACTGATGAAGCGCTTCATGACAAGGTGATGCAATGCAATGTATTTACAAGAATGTTTCCCGAAGCTAAGCTACAAATCATCAACGCTTTGAAAGCCAGACATCAGATTGTAGCCATGACAGGTGATGGTGTCAATGATGGACCAGCTCTCAAAGCGGCTCATATCGGTATTGCAATGGGCAAAAAAGGGACAGAAATTGCCAAAGAGGCGGCTTCATTGATTTTGCTAGACGATGATTTGTCAAAAATGGTGGATGCCATTGCCATGGGGAGAAAAATTTATGCCAATTTAAAAAAAGCCATTCAATACATTATATCTATTCATGTACCTATAATTATTACTGTACTCATTCCTGTTTCTTTAGGATGGATCTATCCAAATATCTTTTCACCTGTTCATGTGATATTTTTAGAAATCATTATGGGGCCTACTTGTTCAATAGTATACGAAAACGAACCCATCGAAAAAAATACCATGTTGATAGCTCCGAAACCCTTTACCAAAACTTTTTTCAATTGGAAGGAATTGTCAATCAGTATTTTTCAAGGACTTATCATATCGGTGGGAACCCTAATGACTTATCAATATGCTGTAGCACAATCCTATAATGAAGCACATACACGCACTATGGTTTTTGCGATGCTCATTGTTGCAAATATTTTTTTAACCCTTATCAATCGTTCTTTTTATTATAGTATTTTCACGACATTACGTTATAAGAATCATATGGTGCCATTGATTATATTGGCTACAGTTTGTTTAGTGGCTATGTTAGTATACATCCCACTTTTGAGTCGATTTTTTGCCTTTGAAAAATTGCTCCTCCATGATTTAGGAATTGTGATTGCCATTGGCATCGCTTCGGTTAGTTGGTTTGAGTTGGTGAAATTATATAAAAGAAGTTCGCATCAAAGCGTTCAATAAAATTATAAAATCATCAAATAAGTTTTAATTTTTTCTGCCGATTTGAAATCAATCTAATAACTAAGCACTGCAATCAGAGGTCACATGGTCGACTATGGTTAAATACCATTTACCTTTTATATACGATACATAAAATACCAGTTCTAACTCATTCACAGAGAGTACAACGCGTCTGCTCAAACCTTCTAACTGATAGTATGCTGCAATGGATTTGGGTTCGATATTATCAGGTACTAATTTATTACGCGATTTGCAAATAGATGACAAGAGATGACTTGTTTTGGTAGTGTCAACAAATAATCCTTTTTTATTCCATTGTCCAGGTTCACATTGGTAAGTAGGTAGTTTGGCATATCGAAGAGAAGATGATGGAATGCCTTTTGCATAGCTAAACATAACCTGAGGAAAGCTTTCGTCATGAAATGCTATTTGTGATAAATGTGTGTAATTGTCAAATACACCCTCACGATAAAGCAAGTAAACCCCAGTTTTTTTATCAATTAATTGATTGATTGCCACGCTATCCTGATTTGAAAATGCCTGTATCACAGCACTCACTGTTTGTTTAAATTGGGCTTCTTTTTTTGAAATGGCCACACTATATAAATGGGACATTAAAAACAGGAATACTAATATATATGATTTCATTTATACGAAATTAAGTTATGGGTTTAATTTTTTTTAAAGTGGCTAATATAATACGCAAAGTATTGATTCTATGAAGTCTTTTAAAAAATAGTAGGTTTTAGCATTGCAAAGTGTATGTTTATCAAAGAATGCCTGTATAGGTTGTCAAGATAATCGAGTTCTTAGGATGCTCGGCTTAGCGGCATCCCGAAGTTTAGATAAAAGAGGTTCTTTCTTACTTCATGTAAGCATTTTTATTATCCCCTTTTGGCACAGGAATGATGCGTATAAATGAGTGTTGGCTTTCAATTCAATTGTTGATAGAGACACGAAGGGAACCGTAATTAAAGAGGTATACCTCGTCAGTGAAAGCTTGCGAGGCAGTGAATGTGATTGATGCCTGTGCTCGTTTTAATCTAATTTTTGTAAATATTTTATCCAGTTTCCGTAATTTATTGTTCGCTTTTCTTTTGTAAAAAATGGTTTCAATTCTTTTTGAAGCCAGTGCTCTACTTCTTGATAGCTTGTTTCTTGTTTTTCTATTTGTGAAGTGATGTTACTTTGAGTGGTGAAATATAAAATGAGTTCGTCTATGGTAAATTCAACTTCGTTTTTAAATATCTGTTCATTGTCAAATCTGAAATTCTTACTTTTTAAGTTTTCATCTGACCAGGCATAATTATTTTGTCTTGCTGGTGAAGGGTATTTTTGGCAATAGCTGTCTGGAAACCAAGCGCTAAATTCTTCAACATCTTGCATTTCAGAAATAAAATAATTTTCATAAAGTATTAGCCAGCTTTTGGGTTTCAATATTCTGTTGCATTCTTTCAAAAAAAGCTCAATGTCAAACCAATGAACACCTGAACTTACAGTCACCAAATTAAAAGTATTATTTTCAAAGGGTTGATTTTCTGCTGTTGCAATTTCATAAATTATTTTTTTGTCTTTGTAAGCCAAATTTAGCATCTCTTCAGATATGTCTGTTCCGTATACTTGTGCTGCCAATGCTAAAAGTGCTTTGGTAGAAAGTCCTGTACCACAAGCTATATCTAAAGCCTTGTCAAATTTTGTCGTTTGTCCTAAATAGTTTTTGATTTTCTCCATCGTGTTTGCATGAAAAAAGGGTCTTCCTTTTTCATATCGTTCTGCAACATTTTTGGTTTCAAAATAGTTCATATTAACATTATTGGGTAGTGTTTCGTAACCTTGTCACTATGGTTCGGGTGGCTTGTATTCGTGTCGATTTCAAAGGTATAAAGTTTGGATGAAGAAGTAAAAGAGCATTCAAGAAAAGAAGAAAGAATATTTAGAAACTCCCCCTTGATATGCGTCATCTGTTAGAACCAAAACAACTAGTAGTATCTATATCGGTCGTCAAGATTTTCTATTGCTTGCTGTTTTAGGATTGACAATGTTTCATGTTAATCAATGCGCATTCTTTTATAAACAATACTTGTTGATTTCGGAGCTGAAAAGGTCCAGTACTTTATTTCAAGGAGATTCTTATCAAGCAAAAATAAGGTACAATAAAAAGGAGGCCAGTTGGCTGCAGAACCATTGACAAAAATACCTTTCTGGTCAACGCGAAAAGAGTATGGACTTCCCACTCCACCTTTTTTCCCTTCAATATAAACGATAGTCTTACCCATTTTAACAAAGCTAATCTTTGATTGAATTGAGTCAGAAGTGTACCAGTCACCTATTATTTCGTTTAACGCTATTTGTTTATTTTCATTGGCTTTCCATATTTTATAAGTACCCACTTGACAAAATACATTGGTATTGAATGTTATTAGCATCGCAATAAAGCAAAAAATATTTTTCATCTGTGAATGTTTTTTATGTTTCTAAGGCAATGGTTATAACTTACTTTTCGTTCTGCTTTCATCATCTTTCGCAACCATTTTAGTGGGCTACAAATATTTTTGGGCGTATGTATTCAAAGGTAATTTATTTGGTTTAAAAAACGAATAGGGGAGATATGCTGAATTTATATATCATATTTCTTTGGTATGATCTCCATACACCAACTACTTTATTCTCTATTAAATAAAACTCACTAAATAGTGTCGGGTTCAAAGTTCAAGCGATAAGGAGATCTACTACTTTCAAAAAATCAATATTGTATCCTTTCAAAGGATTCCTAAATATCTCACTTCATTATTATCTGCCACTTCCATCTATCAATCTGATTTCTTTTCGATCGGTCGGGTCTAAGGCTGCTGCTTTTACATCAGCTTCTGCAATAATATAGTAAGATGATTTCTCATTTGATGCAAAGGCCGCCACTTTGCCTAATGCACCCAACATGCCTCCTTGTGCTTTCAATTGGTCATTGTTTGAGTGTAAGGCGGCATAAGAAAGTTGAAATGAAATTTCTTTTAAATCACCCGGTATCATTACAAACTCTCCAGGTATTTGCACCTTGCCCAGTTCAAACTCTTTTGTTTTTTTTTCATCGCCGGAACCTGTGGTATATATTTCGATCATACGTACAGTCAACATTTTTACTTCTTGCTCACTCTTTGTGGTCAATGTGATGGTGCCATCTACATGGGTCGCTTCTTTTGATAGCTGACTAGGTACTTGTAAACTAATACTTACACCTCCTATACCTAATTTGTTTTTTATTGATTGAAAGAAACTCATATTGCTGCTGATTTTATTTTGAATACGTAATGTTACGAACAATTTTTTATACCCAACCGATTTATGTTTTTTCCAACTATAGATTAATGAAACCCTCAAATACATTACCCAATGATATTCACTCCATACACAACAAGTTGCTTTCTTCCCTCACCCCTCACCCCTTACCCCCTCACCCCTTACGCCTCAAGCCTTCCGCCTTCCCCCTTATGCCTTATTCCTTATCACTTCCCCCTCCTCAATTTTATTACACAGTCCCTTCCTTTTCATATCATATTTTTTCAGTACTTTTAACGCTTCCAACATAATAAAAACCAATATGCACTATTTTCAATCAGCTATCTTAATGAGTAGTTTGCTTTTGTCACTTGTCATAGGCCCTGCCACTTCATTACAAGCACAAGATCCTAACATCATGCGTACCAATCCATTGCTTCAAAAAAGCACCTTACAATATCAGGCCCCGCCATTTAATCTGATTAAAGACGAACATTTTAAACCAGCGTTTGAATATGGGTTGAAAATTCATGATAAAGAAATTGATCAAATTGCCAATAATACCAATCCCCCTACTTTTGCCAATACGGTGCTAGCCCTTGAAACCAGCGGTGTCGACTTAGGACGTGCCACCATCATTTTTTATAACCTGACCAGCGCCAACACCAACCCCACCTTGCAAAAAGTAGAAGAAGAATATGCTCCTATTTTTTCCGCACATAATGATAAAATATACCTCAACGATAAAATTTATCAACGAATCAAAGCCGTTGATCGCAACAGTTTAAAAGGCGAAGATGTTAGACTTTTGGATTATTATTTACAGCAATTTGAACTTGCCGGAGCCAATCTCTCAGTCATTAAGAAAGAAAAGATGAAAAGCATCAATGAAAATCTGGCGACTTTGAGTACCCTGTATGCCAATAAATTATTGATAGCACGAAAAAACGGTTCAGTGCTTTTTGACGATGCTAAAGACCTGGAAGGCTTGAGTGCCGAAGAATTAAGTGCTGCCCAAGTCAAAGCCAAAGAAGCTGGACATGAAGGAAAGTATATGATTGGTTTGCTCAATACCACCCAGCAACCGCTTTTACCTTCATTAAAAAATAGGGCTACAAGAGAGAAAATATTTAAGGCTTCATGGTTACGTGCAGAAAAAAATGATAGTGGAGACACACGAGAAGTGTTAGAGCAACTTGCCAATATTCGATATCATAAAGCGGTTCTTATGGGTAAAAAAAGTTTTGCCGAATGGCGATTGCAAGATCAAATGGCGCAAAACCCAGAAAATGCCATGGCGTTACTTGCCAAAATCGCCGCACCTGCCGTGGCGCAGGCAAAGCGTGAAGCCCAGGAAATACAACAACTGATTGATGCACAAAAAGGAGGCTTTCAGTTAGCACCCTGGGATTGGAATTTTTATGCTGAACAAGTGCGTAAAGCTAAATTTGATCTTGATCAAAATGAAATTAAACCTTATTTTGAAGTCACACAGGTACTTGAAAAAGGGGTATTTTATGCAGCCAATATCATGTATGGCATCACTTTTAAGGTTCGTAAAGACCTTCCAGTGTATCATCCTGATGTGGTGGCCTATGAAGTATTTGATATTGACGATAAGTCCATGGCCATTTATTATTTAGATTTTTATACCCGCGATAATAAAAGCGGTGGCGCATGGATGAACAATTTTGTGAATCAATCGCATTACTTGAAACAAAAACCTGTAATTGTCAATGTATTTAATTTTTCAAAACCCGCAGGCAACAATCCTTCACTCATCTCATTTGACGATGTTACTACCATGTTTCACGAATTTGGACATTCTTTGCATGGCCTTTTTGCCAATCAACAATATGCCACCCTTTCTGGTACGGCAGTACCGCGAGATTATGTAGAGTTTCCTTCGCAAATTAATGAACACTGCGCCTTAGACCCTCTCATACTTAAAAACTATGCCATTCACTACAGCACCAAACAAGTAATTCCTCAGCCATTGATTGATAAAATAAAAAAAGCCGAAACCTTTAATAAAGGCTATGAAGTAACGGAATTACTGGCCGCTGCTACCCTCGATTTGGCATGGCATAGTGTACAAAATGTCGATGAGTTAAAACCTACTTTACAATTTGAACAAGAGGCCCTCAAAAAAGTAGGTTTGTTGGTCAATGAAGTACCTACTCGTTATCATACCCCTTATTTTGCTCATATTTGGGGCGGTGGCTACTCAGCATCATATTATGCTTATACCTGGTCAAAAGTACTCGATTACAATGCCTACGATTGGTTTCAAGCCAATGGGGGTATGACACGTAAAAACGGCGAACGTTTTCGCAAGTATATTTTGTCAGTAGGAAATAGTGTCGATCTGAATCAAGCTTTCAAAACATTTGTTGGCCACGATATGGAAGTAGGTCCTTACCTTAAAAATGCAGGACTTACAGAAAAAGAATAATTGCTGCCCAAAGGATATGGCGTTTTAAACGATAAGCAATCCTATATGCTAATACCCATCAAAAGACCGATGAAATGGGGTATTATGGATGTTTCATTGGGTTTACTTGAATGTGTCGTTGGTATAATTAGTATAATTGTATAGCTTTGCAGGGTATGATTTCTCAAAAAGTTAGGGTTACCAAAAAATTTACCTTCGACATGGCACATGCCCTTTATGGCTATGACGGTCCATGCAAAAATATTCATGGACATACCTATCATCTCAGCGTTACCCTCATGGGCACACCTATACATGATACTGCAGATGTAAAATTGGGTATGGTGGTCGATTTTGGCGATTTAAAAGAGATTGTAAAACAGCAGATTCTCAATACCTATGATCATGCGCTGGTACTCAACGATCAGGCACCCTATTCAAAATCGGAAGTGATTTCAAACGAATTTGAAAAAGTAATTTTAGTGCCTTATCAACCTACTTGTGAAAATCTGTTGCTCAGTTTTGTGGCTAAACTTAAACCGTTATTTGCATTGAATCATCAGTTGATATCTATTCGACTTGAAGAAACACCCACCTCATTTGCTGAATGGAATGCAAGTGATAACTAAGTCCTGCTCCTGCAAATGCATTGATGATGTAAAATGATAATAGGGTATAATGCCTATTCGAATGTGTTGTTGGTTTTATTGCATTATATACTTACTCAATTCCTCTGCTATTTTTCGGTCATTACTCAATCGGGGCACTTTGTTTTGACCGCCTAATTTGCCAATCGATTTCATATAATGGATAAAAGCATTTTTGTGTAAGGCATTCATTTTTAAAGGGGCCAGTATACGTCCACGGACTAAATCGTCATAATAAATATTTTTTTTACAGAGTGCCTGATCTACTTCACTTGCAAAAGATTCTAAATGTGCAGGTTCATTTTCAAACTCTACAAACCATTCGTGATAGCTTGGGCTGTCATCAGATGAAATAAATGGAGCTACTGTAAATTCAGTGATACGAAGTTGATACTTGTCGGCTGTTTTTAGCAAGGCTTGTTCTACCTCTTCGGCAATCACATGTTCGCCAAAGGCAGATATAAAATGTTTGATTCGGCCTGTTACCACAATACGATAGGGTTGTAAAGACACAAACTTGATGGTGTCGCCAATATTATACCCCCACAAACCTGCATTGCTACTCACGATGAGGGCATAGTTGGTATGCAGGGCTACATCTGCCAACGATAGTCTAGTTGGGTTTTCATTAAACATTTCCTGTGCAGGCACAAATTCAAAATACATTCCTGCCTGGGTATTGAGCAATAGGCCTTCTTCTGTTTGTGTATCTTGAAAGGCAAAAAATCCCTCACTTGCTGGAAATGTTTCGATGCTTGGTATTCTACGTCCAATGCTTTCAAACAATTTAGCTTTATAGGGTTCAAAAGCAACGCCCCCATGAACAAGTAAGGAAAAGTGAGGAAACAAGTCAGCAATTTTTTTGCCACTTTTTTCTGTCAGTCGGTCAAAATACATTTGCATCCAGGGGGGTATACCGCTGATGAGTGTCATATCTTGTTGTATTGTTTCTTGCACAATGGCATCGAGTTTGGTTTCCCAGTCTTCAATACAATTCGTTTCATAAGAAGGAAGCCGATTTTTGGTAAGGTAAGCAGGTACATGATGGTTTACTATACCACTTAATCGGCCTGTATGTATACCATTGATATGATCGAGAGCTGGAGAGCCTGATAAAAAAATCATTTTCCCATTTACAAACTGCGATTGACCTGTTTCGGAAATATAGCAAAGCAAGGCATTCCGTGCAGCATTGATATGCTCTTTGATACTAACGTCGCTGATAGGTATATACTTTACACCACTGGTTGTACCGCTTGTTTTGGCAAAGTATTTAGGTTTTCCCTGCCATAAAATATTTTCTTCACCGAGTTTTATTTTTTCTATATAAGGTTTAAGTGCTTCATAATCGCGTATAGGCACAGCCTCTGTAAATTGTTGATGGTTGCTCACTTCATTAAATCGATGTGTTTTACCAAAAGCAGTATTTGCTGCTTCGTACATCAATGTTGTTAACAAAGCCTGTTGATGAGAAACAGCAAGGGTTGCATTTTTTTTAATATTTCTGACAATGAAGTCAGCGTATGGTTTGGCAATAAGTGATTTTAAACGCATGCAGTCGCAAAGGTAAATATTAATTTTAACAAGCGTTCGTAATTCAAACGGAATCAAATTTAAATTCTTACTGTGTTGGATTTTAGAATGAATGATTATTCAGACTATACATGATGTATAGCTAATGTAATACTGGCACTCTATGTAGTTTGGTTTGATGTTTTTATAAGTTGAAGATTGATTTCAACTGATGAAGTTAAAGATGAAAGTACAAGCTCTATGGGCAAGTGGTGTTGGCGTTTCGCTCTTGCACAATGTGCTTGTAATTCGAAGGTAGAATGTGGGTTTTATTCAATGACTACTTTCTTAACGCTATTTTCTACCTTGATGTAATAAATACCTTTACTGTACTTACTCACATTTATTTCATTCTCTTTGGTGGTGAATAATAATTGACCGATGGAATTGTATAATTCTCTTTGCTCCATACTTTCTGTTTTAATAAACAGGGAAGTACTGCTCGGATTAGGATATACTTCTAACTTATTTTTATTATTCATTATGTCTTTGGTTGATTCTGGCCAGCATATTTGTGCGCCTAAACTATAATTAGGCATACAAGGGGGCGTAGTTGCAATAGCATAAATTCCCAAGCTATCAAGCCGTAAACATCGAGGGCAAAAATTACAACCTGCTCCTTTTGCGTCAGGATTATCTATACGACTCATTTGTTTACTTGTTCCCCCAAAATTTCCAATATACAATTTCCCATCACCCCCATAATAAGAAGCCTCATAATGTGTAAATTGCATGAAGGTAGTATCCATTCCCGCTACATGATACCAACTACTATCAGCAAAATCAAATTGCCAGATATTAAACTGTCCTATTACATACAAAAATTTATTGTTTGGTGAATAAGCTAAACCCTTAGTTAGTCTTTCACTATCACTTGGTGCATTTGGGTTGTATTGAGGAGCTTTAGGCATTGTAATTACTTTAGGATTAGTAAGTAAGCCATAACATCTGTCAAAATCTGCAAGAAATATCTTGCCTGACCAGATACCACTTGCATCGCAGCTAGTTGCGTAACGATTCCCATCTACATTGAAAGTGCTTTGTCCGTAAATATCCCAGGTACCCCACAACGGTTCAATAAATTCCTGATAACCCATATTGTAAACTGAGTCTTGTGTAAATAAAAACTTATACACTGTATTGCTATCCCCGCCTTGTTTTAATAACCACCAGTCTTTACCATTTGCATGTCTGCAAGCCATCATTTGTGTTTTTCTAAATTGACCGTTCGTTGCTAATGGAACCATACGTTTTACTACTTTGCCTGCCCCACCGTTTGCATTCATGTCTATTACACTATAAAGTATTACATCATTGTGACAACCAAAACATAAATTGCCCTCGCTGTTAGTTGGGGTAATAAAATAGTATTTATTGCTATCCATTGGTAGAAAAATACTACTCTGCGATAATAAACTAAAACCTGAATATTGATTGTAATAACTGACAGGAACTATTGTATCCCCTCCATCAATATAATTTCCAATACTATCATAAATATTAAATCCGTCACTACATAATATCATATTACCATTCGTATCGCAAATATTGGAATTACCATGCATAAAATAATGCCAAGGGGTTACAGCAATATATTTAGTAGTCACTATATTGTTTTCAAACATTACTGTTGTACCTCGACCTGTCATCCAACTATTGCCCCTTTTCGATTGGGCAAAAATGTTGTTGCAAACAATTGTTTGCAGTAGTATTAATATTACTATTATTTTTTTTATCATTCTATTAATAGTTTGCCTTTATGTATTGTTTTTGCATGTTTTATTCGATGATAATCTTTTTAAATTTGCTTGCTACCTTGAGGTAATATACGCCTTTACTATATTTACGCACATCTATTTCATTCTCTTTGGTGGTGAATAATAATTGACCGATGGAATTGTATAATTCCCTTTGCTCCTTACTTTCTGTTTTAATATATAGGGAAGTACTGCTTGGATTAGGATATACTTCTAACTTATTTTTATTATTCTCTATGTCTTTGGTTGACTCTGGCCAGCATATTTGCGCACCTAAACTATAATTAGGCATACAAGGAATGGATTGTGCAGTGCCATATACTCCTAAACTATCAAATCTTAAACATCGTGGGCAAAAATTACAACCTGCACCTTTTACATCAGGATTATCTATACGACTCATTTGTTTACTTGTTCCCCCAAAATTTCCAATATACAATTTCCCATCACCCCCATAATAAGAAGCCTCATAATGTGTAAATTGCATGAAGGTAGTATCCATTCCCGCTACATGATACCAACTACTATCAGCAAAATCAAATTGCCAGATATTAAACTGTCCTATTACATACAAAAATTTATTGTTTGGTGAATAAGCTAAACCCTTAGTTAGTCTTTCACTATCACTTGGTGCATTTGGGTTGTATTGAGGAGCTTTAGGCATTGTAATTACTTTAGGATTAGTAAGTAAGCCATAACATCTGTCAAAATCTGCAAGAAATATCTTGCCTGACCAGATACCACTTGCATCGCAGCTAGTTGCGTAACGATTCCCATCTACATTGAAAGTGCTTTGTCCGTAAATATCCCAGGTACCCCACAACGGTTCAATAAATTCCTGATAACCCATATTGTAAACTGAGTCTTGTGTAAACAAATATTTATAAACGGTATTGCTGTCACCCCCTTGCTTTAAAAGCCACCAATCCTTGCCATTACTATGGCGGCAGGCCATCATTTGTGTTTTGCGGAACTGACCGTTTATTGCAAAAGGTATCATGCGCTTTACCACTTTACCTGCCCCACCGTTTGCATTCATATCTATTATGCTGTATAGCAATACATCATTATGGCATGAGAAACATAAATTGCCCTCACTGTTTGCTGGCGTAACAAAATAATACATATTGCTATCCATCGGCAGGAAAATACTGGTTTGCGATAATAAACTTTGACCCGAATATTGATTATAATAGCTGACAGGTACTATAGTATCCCCACCATCTATATAATTTCCTATACTATCAAAGATATTGAATCCATTGCTATATAATATCAAATTTCCATTGGTGTCACAAATACTGGAACTGCCTGCATCGAAATCAGCTCCGTTATATGTATATCTCATTAATATATTATTACCCTCAAATTTTACTCTTGCTCCCCAACTTGTTATCCATTCATGGCCAAGTTTAGATTGAGCAAAAACACTACTGCAAACGATTGTTTGCAGTAGTATTAATATTACTATTATTTTTTTTATCATTCTATTAATAG
>OEIV010000015.1_pt1 | contig 108031 bp, 90 predicted proteins | sample 1539231 | NCBI WGS metagenome assembly OEIV01 (sample SAMN03794762, study PRJEB22550) | activated sludge metagenome | feature: wastewater treatment plant; material: activated sludge; isolation source: Wastewater treatment plant of a petroleum refinery complex | place: Argentina: Buenos Aires ...
GGTGTGCTGGCCTTTAGGGAGTAGTGAGATAAGCGAAAAGAGTAGTGAGTGGGAGATATATCCAAATCCTGCGTCTACTATTTTTTACATCAAAAATGCGCAAGGAAAAAAGAAAGCGTTGTATAATATGATAGGCACTAAATTGTTTAGTACTTACAAAGATGAAATAGACATAAAAAAGTATGCGAAGGGGATTTATTTTATTAGGTGTGAAGGAATGAGTAAAAATGTAATTATTGAATGATGAAAAAATCTGTGCTTCTCCTAATAATCTGTGTAATCTGTGTTCCAAAATATAGTAATGCCAACCAATAGGAGATGAATGAAAAATAGGTATATGATATGTGGCTTTACCTCTACCGGCATTCGGTAGACTCGGTAGATAGTACCTGCGAACACGGAATTTTAAAGGCATTCCGATTCGATTGTTTTTTAGGAAGAAGTAAGGTTTTAATTTGATGAGTTTACCTGCTAATCTACAATCAATAATTTTATAGCATGCGAGTTGTTTTTAGTATCGGTCCAACGTAAAAAATATAAGCCGGCAGCTATATGCTCTCTGTATAGTGTGATAACATTCTCAGAGCCTGTATGAATTTTTCTTATGGTTTCTCCAAAGCAATTGATAAGCGTAAGCGATGAGTTTTGCGCCGATTTGGGAATTTGAATGGTAGTCAAATCAGAAAAAGGATTGGGACTGATTAGGATGTTTTGATCCATATCATATGAAGTGGTATTATTGGGTTCTGTAACATCGCATTGAGTCAAACCATTATTATAATCATATCCTGCAATAAAGCTTGGCAATGAGTACGATCCACTGGTGTTTGCCGCCAATGCAATTGCCTGGTCCTGATAATTACATCCGGCACCTTGCACATTCGGATTGTTTACCACTGATAAGGTTGTTTGATCATTGATACTCACCAAATAAATCTTATCATCTGGGGCAATTTGCAAACCACAGGGTGCTATCAAACCAACAGAGTCCTTATAAATTCTATATAATGAGGCATTGATTGAGTCGATATTGCCTCCACCTGCGTTTAAATCGTACTGTGCAAAATACACATACATTGGTCCCATGGTGGTTAAACCGTGCACATATAATTTTGAATTGTCTGCTGAAAATTCAACACCATAGGTGCTTGCTTTATCATTGTTAATCTTTTTTATTTTTTTTGAATTTGATACGATACCTGTAGATTTATTGAAATCGCAAATTTCAAGGATATCAATTCCATTACTTCCTCCTATAGCAATTTTATTTCCATTATTCGAAAATTTCATTTGCCCCTGTGAGCGACTAATATAACCATCATGTATACTGCCGATGGCAGATATTACGGTATCTGTGATGCCATTTGAAGTCAGATGCAATGCCCAGTATTGGTCTGAATAAAATTTGTGAGTGAGTATCCAGTAGTCCACTCCATTGGCATGCTTTGTGACAGCAATTTTTTCTGTAACGGTATCCACCACTTTAATATTCTTCAAGTTGGGCATTATGTCACCCAATGTATTGTCGAGGCAAATGTCAATTTTTGAGTAACGCATCCCATCACTCATATTGCCATTACAACAAAATCCACTGCTAATGGTAAAGAGATAAAAATACCTGTTTGGATTTCCCGGATCAGGCACAATGATGCTTGACTGGGTAGAAGAATAATTGCCAAGTAACCCCGTCCCATTCAACATGAGTTGATGGTTTTTGTTCCAAACATTCATACCTTCTGTATAAAATAATAATTTGCCTGCACTATCACAAATAGCTGAAGTGCCTTCCATATGTAAAACTCCATTACCATAACCAATTTGCCCGTTAGCTAAAGCGATGGGGCTCCCTGTTGAAAAATCTACCCCACCATGGTCGCCAAAATACCAGACATTGCCTTGCTTTTGAGCAAAGGAAAAAAAAGGAATCATTAAAATGAGGAGAAACGTATTTTTCATAACTAGCAAATTAATTTAAAAGTAATATCTATTTTTTTTGTTTTTCAAATCCTGTATTATAAAGGGCCCCAGCTCAATTTTATTTGTTGATTTTGACCACTTTTAATTCCTTATTTGTTTTAATTTGTAAAAAATAAATACCACTAGGAATATTTAATGGTGTAAATAAAACGCTTGTTTTTCCTTCAAATTTTTCAATCATTAACTTTTTACCTTTTAGGTCAAATAAGATCATTTCGCCAGAACTTATTTGAGGGAAATCAATTTCAATGCTTTCATTCAAATGCGCAAATCCGTAGGTGTTTTTTACTCGAATACCGTTTAAGCTTTCAGCCACATGGCTAAGAGAGGTTGGTTTGCAATTGGCATCAAAAATATTTTTGTTTTTGAAATGAGTACATATTGTATTGGTATGAATTCCATTAAATAAGAGAGTGTCGCTTTGCAATACATACAATGCGGCTTCGGGTAATGTGGTGTTGTCGGTAAAAAAATGCATGCTCTCTAACATTAATTTGTCGGTCACTATTTGACCTAAATCAGTCCAAATAGCGCTCATTGCTGCATTCCAAATTTCACCAATGGCATATATATTGGCACCATTTGGATAATTGTTTGGGGTAGTGGCAGTTCGACCTCCCCAGTATTGGTTGTGACCGTCCCACGAAAACATATTTTCCCAACCCATTGGATTGATATTTCGCGAATACGATGTGGCAAAATAATCTGATAAACCTTCATCAAGGCCACTTCGCTGGGTTGAAAAATTACTATTGTTATTGGCACTCCAGCTCAGTGCGTGGCTATATTCATGTATTATCACATCGGCATCTTCTGCATCATCTACTCCACCAGTACCAAAATCTAAGGTGGGGAATCCTCCATTGCGATTAAACATCGAATTATCTGCACCCAGCATACCATGAGTATCTACTGTTATGATATCATTCATAAGTGTATCATATCCGATTGATGATATATAATGGTGAAATGTGGTGATATGGTAAAGGGCATTGGCATCTTCAAACCCGCTTTCACTTCTATTGAACATAAAATTAGGGGTGGGGCTGGTGGCAGGTAACACAGTAGGGGCATCAAAATCATCAATAACTACCCAATTATTTTCAAGGTAAAATGTATTACTTCCTGTATCATAATGAGCAACGATGTTTTTAGGCATATAAGCAGGTCCAAACCAGGCTAAATTATTGTCGTTGTCATCGATATAGGGTGCGCCATAGGTAACACCTAATTGGGTAAGTGGGTCAGGATTGAAAACCTGAGTTTGTACAAGGGTATCATATTGTAGAAAACGACTATTGTTCCATTCTTCTATTAATTCTCCTTGTCGATTCATGATATAAGTATTATCAAACGTTTTACCATAGCTATGAACAACTGCAACAACAGAGGGATTGATAGATCGCGTATCAATTTGATAATCATATTGATTAATGGGTACTGATTTGTCAAATAAAGATGCAAAGGCAATCTGGTTCCACTGATTTCTTTCAAAGTCAATATCTATCATTGCCAGTCTATCTGTTTCGATATTTTCTTTTTTTATCGTAAGGAGTTGGCCATTGAGGTCTGTATTCACTTTGATATTTGCATAGAGCATGCGTAATTGTTTGTATAACACTTCAAAAGTATAATGATGCGAAGCCAGGGATTTTTTGTAGAAAATGATGTTTAAGCTGATATCTTCATGTTGTAATTCCTGATAATGTTCCTTTAAATACCTTATGATGGATGTCGCATCCCGAAGGGTTATTTTTTCTTGTGGAAAAAAAAGTTGGGCATTTGCATTTGCAAAAATCAAACAACTACAGATGCACAATAAAAACGTTTTCATAAGATAAAGTTAGGAAATTAATTTTTTAACCAAAAAAATAAAAAAACCTCCAAAAGGAGGTTTTAGGAAAATTAATATTTTAATATTGAGTTTAATGAACAATTTTTTCTTCAAGCTCAAGGGCTTCCATGCCATTTTTTACCCTATAGTCGTTTATTGCTGCTTTAATTGCGTCTTCGGCTAATACGGAGCAATGGATTTTAACGGGTGGTAGATTGAGTTCTTCTACAATATCCATATTGTCGATGGTGATGGCTTCATCGATTGTTTTGCCTTTGAGCCATTCTGTTGCTACACTCGATGAAGCAATGGCAGAGCCACAACCAAAAGTTTTAAACTTAGCATCTTTAATGATACCAGTTGCTTTGTCTACTTCGATTTGAAGTCGCATAACGTCGCCACATTCAGGAGCGCCTACAAGACCTGTACCAACAGTATCTTGTGATTTGTCTAAGGTACCTACGTTTTTAGGATTGTTGTAGTGTTCGATTACTTTATCAGAATATGCCATGATGATGTTTATTTTGTAGTTGTTACAAAAGTACATGCAATTCGTATTACAAACAAAATAGATTTTTTAAATTTTGTATATCAATTTGCATTTCGTTAAAAGTTCCCTAAACCTATATAATCCTTTTGATAGTCCACTTATTTTTGCGCCTCGATGTTACGATTTCAACACATAGAATATCTTTGGTTTTTGCTTGTCATACCCTTGATGATTGTGATTTATATCGTTTGGCTTAAACAACGTCAGGCTAAATTGCTTAAAATAGGGGATTTGCAATTGGTCAATGAACTTCTTCCCAATTATAGTCAACGAAGAAATACCATCAAATTTACATTATTAGTGCTTGCCTTGTTTTTTGGTGTGATTTCATTAGCGAATCTGCAATCAGGTGCTCGTTCTGAAAAAGTATCCCGTAAAGGCATTGATGTAATGATTGCCTTAGATGTGAGTAAAAGTATGCTTGCGAAAGATGTAAGCCCTAACAGACTGGAAAAATCAAAACAATTTATTTTAAGATTGCTTGAAAAATTAAGCAATAATAGAATTGGATTAATCATATTTGCCGGCAAAGCCTATACCTCTGTACCCCTTACTGTAGACATCTCAGCTTTGAAAATGAATTTGAGTACTGCGAATCCTGATATGGTTCCTACACAAGGTACTGTTTTGGGCGATGCAATCAGTATGGCAAGTGAATCATTTAATAGTAAAGAAACAAAGTACAAAAGTATCGTACTCATCAGCGATGGCGAAGACCATGATGAAACAGCCATTGATCAGGTAAAAAAAGCAGTAGATGAAGGTATCATGATTAACACAGTTGGTGTGGGTTCGCCCGAAGGGTCTCCTATTTGGGATGCTGAAACAGGGGAAAATAAAAAAGATGAAAAAGGGAATGAAATTCTCTCAAAACTCAACGAAAATGAATTGCAAACAATCGCACAAAACGGACAAGGAATTTATAAACAACTCAATAATACGGAAAGCACCGTGGCTGCTATCGTGAATCAAATCAATGCCATTGAACAAAAAAATTTTGGGGATACCCTTTTTGTAGATTACAACAGCTTTTTTCAATATTTTTTAGCCATCACTTTGCTTTTGATAGGGGTTGATTTTTTTATTCCTTCCAGAAAAAAAATACTATGGGTATGAGGCTATTTATCATCATAGGGTGTTTGTTTTTATCAAAGATTTGTACTGCACAAATCAAAGATGCACATGCCTATAATGGCAACAAATTGTATGCGAATGGAAAGTATAAAGAAGCAACAGCAGAATATCAGCTGGCTTTGAAAAAAACAAAAAATAAAGAAACCCAATACAACTTAGGGAATTCGTTTTACCAACAAAAAAACTATGAGGAAGCAAATAAACAATATGAGGCTGCCAGTAGAAATACAAAAGATATGAATTTGCGTGCGATCGCAAAACACAATATGGGGAATACTTTTTTAGAGCAAAAAAAATGGGATGATGCCATCCAGTATTTTAAACAATCGTTGAAAGACAATCCACAATCAAAAGAAACGAAATACAACCTGGCATATGCTCAGGCTATGAAAAAAAACCAAGAACAAAAAGACAAACAAAAAGACAAGAATCAGGACAATAAAGACAAGAATCAAGACAAAAAAGATCAGGACAAAAAAGATCAGGAACAAAAAGACGACAAACAAAAAGACGATAAAAAGAATCCTGATCAGGACAAAAAAGAAGAAGAAAAACAAAAGCCACAACCCCAGCCCAGTAAGCTCACCAAGGAACAAGCCGATCAATTGCTCAATGCTTTAAATCAAGAAGAAAAAAAACTTAAGGAAAAGAAGGAGAAAGGAAAAGGACAACCAGTGCGATTAGAAAAAGATTGGTAATCAAGGGCATTTTTTAATTGTAATAAAAGTCGGTAGAATTACATCTGCAATTTAGTGCCAAAACACAAATCACCCGCATCACCCAGCCCGGGAACGATATATCCTTTTGCGGTTAATTCTTCATCAATATCAGCCGCCCAAATGGTAAAATCAGGATATCTGTTTCGTAAAATAGCAATGCCTTCAGTACAAGCAATCGTCACTACAATATGCACAGCAAGTGGTTTGCCATATTCAAATAATTCATCAAGCGCCATAATCAAAGAGGCACCTGTTGCTAACATCGGATCGGCTATGATGAGTGTTCTTCCTTCTAGGTTAGGACACGTAACATAATCTTGTTGAATGTTAAACGACCCATCGGCATGATGCTTACGATAGGCAGCGATAAATGCACAATCTGCCTTGTCGAAATAATTGAGCACCCCCTGAAATAATGGAAACCCAGCCCTGAAAATAGTGGCGATAACAGGTTCATGCGATAGACTGGCTCCTTGATGTATACCAAGCGGGGTCTGGATAGCCGTTGTTTGGTATGGCATCGTTTTACTGATTTCATATGCTATTACTTCGCCAATTCTTTCCAGATTTTTTCTAAAACGAAGACGATCGGTTTGTAATGTTGTATCTCTCAGTTCATTGATCCAGGTGTTAACTAAGGAATTATTTTTTGCAAGATGATGTACCATGTGCGAAAGATATAAATAAATTTAATCTTATAAAAAAATGTTTAAATATATCTTTGTCTCATGGTTTATAACGTGATAGGCACAATGAGCGGCAGCTCGATAGATGGGCTCGACATTGTATATTGTACATTGCAAGAAATTGGAGGTAAATGGTCATATCAAATCAATGTGAGCGACTGCATTGAGTTTCCTGAAGTATGGCAACAAAAATTAAAACATATCACAGAAGCAACTGCAAAAGACTTGTTGTTAACCCATGCCGCTTTTGGGCACTGGATGGCCAATGCGATTAAAGATTTTATAAATCAACATCAATTAGAACATAAAGTGCATTTAATCGCTAGTCATGGACATACCGTTTTTCACGACCCTGCAAACCATATGACTTTTCAAATGGGCGATGGGGCAGCAATTGCCACCATCAATCGATTGCCAGTGGTGAGTGACCTTCGCAATATGGATGTTGCATTGGGGGGCGAAGTGGCGCCTATTGTACCCATAGGTGAAAAACTCTTATGGCATGAGTATACTTATTTTTTAAATATCGGGGGTATTAGCAATATCACCATAGCTCGTGAGTCAACTCATATAGCCTTTGATGTTTGTCCTGCCAATAAAGTCTTAAATTTGTTAAGCAACGAACTGGGAAAATCATACGACGATCAAGGTATGTCGGCTTCGAAAGGACTAATAAATGAAGACCTTTTGTTTGAATTAAATGATTTGGATTATTATAAAAAATCGTATCCCAAATCGCTTGCAAATGAATTTGGCTCAGTTGTATTATTTGGCATAATTCAAAAATATTCAATCAGTACAGAAGATAAACTTTGTACCTTGTGTGAACATATTGCTATGCAAATCAATGCAGTGTGTAATGAGGCGAACCAGCTAAGTCCTGAAAAAATGTTGATTACAGGTGGAGGAGCTAACAATGATTATCTGGTTTCAAGAATCAAACATTTTCTTGCTCAAAAAAATATTGAGATTGATATCCCACATCCAGATTTGATTGCCTATAAAGAAGCGCTTATCATGGCATTGATTGGTGTGTTGCGTTGGCGTGAAGAAATCAATGTGCTGCATACTGTCACGGGAGCTTCACGTAGTAGCATTGGTGGTGCTTTGTGGATGGGACAAGACTAAATAAAATACTGCATTTGTTTTAATTTGCATGCTTTTTTTAGTAAAAATCAGACTTGCTTTTGCGTCCATTTTCCTTTTTTGAAAACAAAATATGCGATGATCGCAATCAATGTTTCTGCAATGGGTATTGAAACAAAAACGCCTATAGGGCCATATTGGAAATAGGTTGAAAGCAAATAAGCCAATGGAATTTGAATCAACCAAAAGCAAACAAAATTGATGATGGTGGGTGTACGTGTATCACCCGCTCCATTGAGTGCTTGCATCATGACCATGCCGATACCATAAAAAATATAGCCAGCTCCGATAATACGTAAGGCAGAAACACCATACGCAATCACTTCTTTTTCTTCCGTAAAAAATGAAATGATAGGTACTGGAAAAATGACAAATAGTAGGGTCACAAATGCCATGAAATATGCATTGTATTTGGCAGTTAACATCACCGAAAGTTTTGCACGATTGATTTCCTGGGCACCTAAGTTTTGACCAACCAATGTAGCGGCAGCATTACTTAAACCCCAAGCAGGTAAAATAAAAAAAACGACATTTCTGATTGCAATCTGATACCCCGCTGAAGCATTGGTACCACCTGTTTCTGCTACCAATTTCGACATTACTATCCAACTGGCCGAGGCTATCACAAATTGAAAAGTGGCAGGCCATGCAATAGCTAAGATTGATTTGATGGTTGCAAAATGAATTTTTAAATGCTTTTTTTTAATAAACAATTGCCCCGAATTATTCATTAAATGATACAACTGATAAATTACACCAACGCCACGTCCAATTGTAGTGGCTATGGCAGCCCCTTTGAGCCCCATTTCTAAGGTATAAATAAAGAATGGACAAAGTATAATATTGATACCACTTGCTATCCACAAGCTTTTCATGGCAATGGCAGCGTTTCCTGCGCCCCTGAATATACCACTGAGCAAAAAAAGTAAAATAATTACCACACTTCCCCCCAGCATTATTTGAGTAAACAAAGTGCCGTCTCTGATGACTTCAGGCGATGCACCCATGAGTTGTAATATTTGTGCAGCAAAAACCACACCTATGGTGCTAAGTATCAAAGTGCATATCATGGCGACTAGCAAGCTTTGCATCGCTGCATGTGAGGCCGCATCTTTATTTTTTTCGCCGATTCGTCGTGCTATAATTGCCGTAGCGGCTGTACTTAATCCAATAGCAACTGAGTAAATGATTGTTACAACACTTTCGGTAAGACCAACTGTGGCTATGGCATTCTTTCCTAATTTGCCTACAAAAAACATATCCACCAATGCAAATACACTTTCTAAACTTAATTCCAAAATCATTGGAATCGCCAATAAAACTATGGCTTTTTGAATATTGCCTTTGGTATAGTCATGTTCAATACCCTGTATGGCATCACTGACTATTTTAAAATATTGCTTTAATTTCATAGCTTATGATGCAAAGAAAATATATAAAGGGCAATATTCTTTCAACTTCTCATTATCTTTTCAAGGTTGTTTCGTAAAGTTGAATCCATGATTTTGCATTAATTTTTTTGGTCAAATCACCAATGAGTTTAAAAGGGATATCGTCGAATTTTTTAAATCGGATACAGCTTTTACCCATGTCTAATTTTGTTTTGCATTGCTTTGCATATTCGTCTTTAAACCATTGCATCAATTCAGCATTGGCATACATTGCCATATTGTAATAGTTAATAGAATTTTTTTGTGATGCCAAACCTGCATAGGGTAAAGGAAGGCTGGGATCGCAATGATATCCAGCAGGATACACACTATGTGGAATCGTATATCCTATCATGCCATAGCCCATACATTCCTGAAATCCTTTTGGTAGGTTTCTTAAGATGCTTTGTCTTAATTTTTCAAAAACTTCCTTTCTTTCAAAAGGTAATTCGTCAACGTATTGTTGAGGAGTCGTTGCTTTGCTTGTCATTTTTTTTTAAAATTAAAGATACTTTATTTTTACAATCCTCAAGGCCTTGAATATATTTTTTTTTAACACCCTTGTATCATATATTTAACACCCTTTCACACACAAAGGATGTTATACAATTTGTTACTTTGTGAAAAAAAATATAATGGACATCCCACAGACAACACCCGATCAGTCAGGCTTTTTTCAACGAAATAAATACCTCATCAAAGGTTTTATGATTAGCTTTCTCATTCTCGCATTGCTCATCCCCACTTTCTTTATTTCGCAATTGATAAGGGAAAGACAAGAAAGAAATGAAGAAGTAAAACGTGAAATTGCAAGTCAGTGGAGTAGTGCACAAACCATCACAGGACCGGTATTGGTGATACCTTATCTGCAATCTGAAAAGGATGCAGATAATAAATTGATTACATCAAAGCGTTATGCCTATTTCTTACCCGATGATTTAAAAATAAATGGGGATTTAGTGCATGATTTTAGGGCAAGAAGTACCATTTTTAAATTGATTGTATATACCGCAAACCTCAATATTACGGGCTCATTTAGCCCCGTTAAACTTTCGAAATTAAATCTGGCTTCCGAAAATATGTTATTCAATGAAGCCTTTATCTCATTTGGCATTACGGATTATACAGGTATACAAGAACAGATGCGCATACAATGGGATGACAAACAATATGAGTATAGTGCAGGCGCCAACCAAACCACAATATTTAATAAAGCGCTCTTTACCCCTATAGCGATGATTGCTGAAGATATCAATAAAATCCACTCATTTTCCATGAAAGTTTCATTGCGGGGCTCTGAAGGTATCTACTTTGTACCAGTTGGGAAATCAACGAGTGTGGGCATTACCTCTAAATGGCCAAACCCTGATTTTAAAGGTAAAACTTTGCCTGAGAAAAATATACAAGCGAATGGATTTACCGCTTCATGGAAAGCTTTTGATTTAAATCGTGAGTTCCCTCAGCAATGGAAAGAAACGGCTGAAGTACAGTTAAGTGGGAGCGAATTCGGTGTCAATCTTTTGCAACCGCTTGATAATTATGCAAAAACCAGTCGTACGATTAAATATGCTATCTTAGTCATCATGCTTACTTTTGTAGTGTACTTTTTTATTGAAGTGTTGCAAAAAAAATCTGTTCACGCCGTGCAATATGTACTAATCGGATTTGCTTTATGTATTTTTTATACCTTATTATTGTCATTGTCTGAATATACTTCTTATGCTGTGGCTTATGTAAGTGCTGCATTAGCTACTATTCTTCTCATTACATTGTATACAAAAAGCATTTTTAATAGTTTCAAAACGGCAGGCATATTTGGATCCTTTTTATCTTTATTATATGTCTTTATTTTCATTTTGATTCAGTTGCAAGATGGCGCTTTACTCGCAGGTAGTGTAGGTCTGTTTATAATATTGGCTGCCATAATGTATTTTTCCAGAAAAATTGAATGGTATACAAAATAGTTTTTTTTGACATTTTACAAGAGGATCATTTTTTTAAATCCTTATGAAAATTATGTTTTTTTACTATAAAGAGAGAGTCAACAATAGATGCTGGGCATCATGCAGTTGTAATACTTTGGTCAATATTTGAAATGTTTTCATTGATTGATTAATGGCCCTTTGTAACATTCAGTTTCTTAGCCTACCTTGCTTTCTTTTTAATCTGATCTTCATGATACTCTATTTTATAAAAACAGTGATTTTGCTTGGTGTATTTTATGGTATGTATGCATTGTTTTTAAAAAATAACAAATCACTTCGGTGGAATCGCTTATACCTTGTATTTACGATACTACTCTCTATATTGTTGCCTTTGTTAAACGGATTTTCCTTTGGTCCAAAGCTGGCAAGTATGCTACATAATGGAATGTTTTCTGATGTTTTAATTGTCATTGATGTTTTAGCAAATCAACTCAATAAAACAACCCAGCATTATGGAAAAATCATTTTCGGATTTTATATGCTAGGCTTATTATGGGGCTTGCTTCGTATCGTACTGGGATTTGTAGTGATTCGTCGTATACAACAAAGTGCAGTATATGAAACGATAGCGGAACAACCTGTCTATTTTAGTGAACATATCGAATCGCCATTTTCATACTTCAAACGAATTTATATCCCAAGCCAATATAAAAAGAGTAGTATGCTTCATGGAATCCTGCTCCATGAAAAGGCTCATGTAAAAAAACTGCACAGCCGCGACAAAATATTATTTTCTTTTTTACAGGCTTTCTGTTGGATGAATCCCTTTGTATATCTTTACCACAAGGAACTTGATTGGAACCATGTGTATGAAGCAGATGAAATGGTGACTTTGGAAATAAATACTGGCGATTATTGTCAAGATTATTTACTGAAAAGTAAAAGTGGATTATCACCCACACGATTAGTTAATCACTTTTTTTATCAACCAATACAAAAGAGGATTGACATGCTCAATAAAAAATCATTTCATTCTATTGGCCTGCAAATGTTGGTGGTACTTGTCATTTTAATGTGTAGTATACTCATGTTAGTATTACAGAGTGATGTAAAATAATTTAAAAAAGGGCACCCAAAATAACGAATACAAACAATACATTCTTGATACTCAAATTGGGACTTGTTTATATGCAAAGTGAGTAAGCATATACCGATCTTTTTCAGACAGTGAATTAAGTACAATTAGTATAACTTGGTATTTAAACATAAAATGATTGTAAAAAATTAATCATGAATGTACTCCTATTGGTATTGAAATAATTTCGTAGATTTGAATATATAATCGAACACACATGACCAAACAACATGCTTATTTCAGTCTATTTTTTATTATGCTGATTACATTTTTATTATCATTCCCCTTTGTTTCTTTTGCTCAATTTAATACTGACGGTTCATATACTTTAAAAATACAGGATGGGAAAACAAAGATTTATTACCCGCAAATACCAGACGCCAAGGGTAAACAATTAGATACCTTGTCTGTGATGATCAACGATAAAGAGACCGTGATGCTTTATAGTATAGCTGAAACAAAAAATAATGATAGGGTCTTCAAAAATAAAGAAGCAATAGAAGCAAGTGAAATGCAAAAAATGACCAATGATAATGGAACCGTTACTACTTTTTATTCCATTTATCCTGAATGTGATTGCATAGTAGATACCTTATTGATGGAATTGCCTGATGGCACATTTAAATATTACTTTACAGTAAAAAACGAAAATCATAATCGATTAAGCAAAGGGGTAATGGTACAAACTGCCAATAAAAATATGCTGATTGATGTATATGAAAACACCGATGAAATGCCCAGTTTTAGAGGGGGTAAAGCAGCCATTGTTCAATATATCAAAAAAAATATCAAGTTTAATAACCAGGGCAAGCGATACTTAGGGAGCTTTAATATTCAGTTTATAGTACTTGCAAACGGTAAAATTACTCAAATTCAGTTCGATAAGGAATATACCACCCCACCATTAGCCTTAGAAAATGATTTAAAAAGAATACTTAAAAGTATGCCACAATGGAAGCCTGGCATGATGAATGGCAAGGCTGTGAATGTCTTTTATACCTTACAACTCAATTTGGCGATTTAGCAAAGGCAAACAAGTTCATAAGGCATTATTTTAGAAGTTTGTATATTCGCGGTTCTAAAATTTATATGATTTGTATTCTTTAAACACTGAACTACTAACCCTCACTGATATTGCCCAGGTGCTCACCCAATCCATTACATTAGATGAGCGTAGTCAAATAAATATTCAAAAATGTCGTGATTTTCTTGACCGTAAAATGCAGGATGTAAACAAAACGTATTATGGTATCAATACGGGATTTGGCGCTTTGTGCAATGTGAAAATTTCAAATGAAGACATCGAACAGTTACAGGAAAATCTGGTATTAAGTCATGCCTGCGGTTTAGGTCAGGAGGTACCACCGCATATTGTAAAACTGATGCTTTTGCTAAAAATTCAAAATTTTGTGTATGGACATAGTGGAATTAGTTTAAAGGTGGTAGAACGATTAATCGCTTTCTATAATCAAGATATTTTGCCTGTGGTATATCAACTGGGCTCACTAGGCGCCAGTGGCGATTTGGCACCTTTGGCTCATTTAAGTTTACCCATCTTGGGTAAAGGGATGGTTTATCATCAGGGGGTCAAAAAAGATGCGGCACAACTAGAATTTCCCCCCTTAACATTACAGTCAAAAGAAGGACTTGCCTTACTCAATGGGACTCAATTTATGAGTAGCTATGCAGTATGGTGTGTATTGAAAATTAAAAAACTCATGGCATGGGCTGACCTCATTGCTGCGATTTCATTTGAAGGCTATGATGCCACCCTGGAGCCTTTTACCTCGCAAATTCATACCATCCGAAATCATGAAGGACAAATTGCAGTCGCAAAAAATATGCTTGCTATTTTAGCAGGAAGCGAAATGGCAAACAGTCCTAAAACACAAATACAAGACCCCTATAGTTTCAGATGTATACCGCAAGTACACGGGGCTACTCGTGATGCGGTGATGCATGTTGAAAAAATTGTAACCCAAGAGATTAATGCGGTCACAGATAATCCACTTGTTTTTCCAGATGATGATTTGATATTGAGTGGTGGTAACTTTCATGGTCAGCCTTTAGCCATTAACTTAGATTATCTCGCCATTGCAACGGCAGAATTAGCCAATATTTCTGAACGACGAACTTATCTTTTAATTAGTGGACAGCGTGGCTTACCACCCTTTCTAATACAAAGCGCAGGTCTTGAAAGTGGTCTCATGATTGCACAATACACTTCTGCAAGCATCGTAAGTAAAAATAAGCAGCTTTGTATGCCAGCAAGTGTTGACAGCATTGTCAGTAGCAATGGACAAGAAGATCATGTGAGTATGGGAGCCAATGCAGCAACTAAATTATACGAAGTGGTCAACAATACAGAAATGGTTTTGGCCATTGAATTATTAAACGCAGCCCAGGCCATTGCGTTTAGAAGACCCAAAAAATCATCAGAGAAGATAGAAAAGCTTTTAACAGCTTATCGAAACAGCGTACCTTTTATTGATAAAGACCGCATCATACATGATGATATGTTGGCAAGCATTGCATTTATGAATGAATATAAAATAGACTGATGAATAATAAATTAATAAAACTGACCCAACTTCCATTTAAGCAAAGAGCCATTATTAAAAGTTTCGGGGAAACCGAATTGTATGTAAAATTGCTGGAGATGGGTTGTATACCTGAAGAAGAAATATCTGTGGAACTGACTGCACCCTTTGGTGATCCGATTGCTATTAATGTAGCAGGGTATCAATTAAGTTTACGCAAAGCAGAAGCTGATAATATCATGGTTGAAATCATGGAATAATCCATCTGATTTTGTTTTAATAAACACATTTTAGCTATTTCCCATGAGGCCCTGTTAGTTGCTAACCTTTGCATCATATTTTAAAACTGGAAACCTATAAATTGCCTGCGCCTTTCGCTTCTACTGCATTTCAGGTTACTAAGTCCTTATTCCACATTGTTCATTACGAATATATTGGAGAAAACACCTTTACATAATACTAAAAAAGCTGCACATCAAGAGTGCAGCTTTTTTATCATTATTTGTTTAGCAAAATACCAGGAAGATTATTTGCTATGTTCCATCGTTTTTTCGTCAATAGTAACCCCTAAGCCTTGCGCTATAGACATACCTAAGCCAATATCAGCACGGAAAAAATGACACAATTGACGATTGATGATTTCATCTTTTTTAGGGCCTGAAATACCACTCATAGCACCAACAATATTGGCAACTGTATTTTTCTTTTCTTCGTCAGTCATTACTTTTCGATATAAAATACCAGGTTGTGTATAATGGTCATGATCGTTTGCACCATTTCGGTCATACCAGTCAGCTACCATACTGTCAAGTTGCATGGCAGGTTCTTTATAGCTTTGATCTGCTTCTATATTGTCAAAACTATTGGGAAAATAATTAGGTGCATCTTCGCCATTACCATTCACAGCCATCAAACCATCACGCTGGTAATTGTTGGTTTGGTAAGGACATCGGTTTACGGGTATTTGTTCATAATTGCCTCCTAATCTGTAACGATGTGCATCAGGGTAAGAAAGCAATCTTCCTTGCAACATTTTGTCGGGTGAATAACTGATACCATTTACAACATGTGCGGGTGCAAAGGCAGCTTGTTCTACTTGCGCAAAATAATTGACTGGAACTTCATTCAATTCTAGTACACCGACATCAATTAATGGGAAGTCACCATGAGGCCATACCTTGGTTAAGTCAAATGGATTGTAAGGAAATGATTTAGCTTGGTCCTGCGTCATCACTTGTATCTTCATATTCCATTTTGGAAATTCTTTTCTTTCAATCGCTTCTACCATATCGCGTTGTGCTTGATCAGGATCAATACCTCGCATGGCAGCAGCATCTGGGCCATTAAAATTTTTGATGCCTTGGGCTGATTTAAAATGAAATTTCACCCATACTTTTTCATTTTTATCATTGATCATCGAAAAGGTATGACTCCCAAATCCATGCATAAATCGATAGGAAGCAGGGGTGCCTCTATCACTCATCAATATCATCACTTGATGTAAACTTTCAGGGTTTAAACTCCAAAAATCCCACATCATCGTTGGGCTTTTTAGATTTGATTTAGGTTCACGCTTTTGGGTATGAATAAAATCGCCAAACTTTTTAGGGTCCTTGATAAAAAATACGGGAGTATTGTTGCCTACTAAATCCCAATTACCATCTTCAGTATAAAATTTAATTGCAAACCCTCTGGGGTCACGTTCGCTATCTGCACTTCCTTTTTCGCCACCAACAGTTGAAAAACGAATTAATATTCTACAGGTATTACCCACTTTGCTGAAAATAGCCGCTTTGGTATATTTGGTGATGTCATTCGTCACGGTAAGGGTACCAAATGCGCCGGTTCCTTTAGCATGTACCACTCTCTCAGGAATTCTTTCCCGATTAAAATGCGCCATCTTTTCATGCAATATAAAATCTTGCAATAACAAGGGCCCTCTTTCGCCTATGCTCATTGAGTTTTCATTTTCAGCATACGGTATACCGCTTGCAGAGGTTAGTTTTTTCTTTTCCATTTTTGTGCTATTAATTTTTTGATTTATAAAATGTTGGACAAATGTAATGTTTAAGTTTTAAGTTATATCTATATATAGTTAAAAATAATATAGATATTATCTATATAATTTTTTTACACCTTAAACAGGTTAACATTGCTTTTAAGCAAAACTATTCAATAAAATAGGCGAGTTCTTGTTCAAAATCAAGATAAGGAAAACGATTTTTCAAAGCCAATGTCTTTTGATAAAATTGGCGAAGAAATTGTTGATGTGCTTTACTAGAGGCGTTTTTAGGTTTATGATGTAATGCTTTTGAAAGTTCATCCATCTCTTGAATGGTTTCATGGCAATTAGCATCAATACAATGGGTTAAAAATTTTTCCCAAACATATTGAGTGGCAGCATAGTTGGGATGTACTAAATCAGCATCATAAAACCGATAATCGCGTAACTCATCAATCACAATTTCATAAGCTGGAAAATAATAACAATCTTTCATTTGATGCACTGCTTCTATCAATCTTGCTTTACTACGATTATTCTCGATTACGCCATCGCGACTATGTCTAACTGGGCTGATTGTAAAAATGATTTTACAATCCGGATTAAAAGTATGAAGGGCTTGTTGCATTTGTTGAAGGGCATAGACCATAGCTTCAACGGATAATAATTCTTTTCGAAACCAAGCGTGAGGGGCCCTGTGATTATTGTTTACATAAATTGCATTCTCAATATGTTGATAGGCAAATGCAGAGCCTAATGTCAAAATCATAAAATTTGATTTTTTTAGCAAATCATGATGTTGTACAATAGTTTTGTTGATACGAGTTAATACATCTGCCTGGTTTAAATCAGAAAAATCGGAATGATGATACCAACTGTGCCAATATTCATCTAAGCAAAAGAGTTCATCGGCGGTATACCTTTTTTGCTCAATGACATCATGAATTGATTTGCAAACACTGAAGGGATTAAACAATATGCCATGTGCATTTGAAGCAATTCGGAACTTTGCCTTTGCTAAAAAGCGTGACATATGTTCAGTAAAACAAGAGCCCGTCAGATAAATGATATCTTGATATCCTATCGGGGTGCTAAGGGCAGGAAATTTTAGGGGTAAGAGGAAATGCATAAGATTGTAAATATAAACTCAGTTTGAACATACTCTATAAATATTACATTTTTATGACAAATTAAAAAAATCATCATCTTTTTGAAAAATAAATCACCTTGAAACCCTTTAGAATCAGCAAAAAAGATTTTTTTAAGAAATGTTTATAAATTATACAATTCCGTTACTATATTTGCGCACATTCAACTTTAACACAAAATTACATTTAACTGATGTTAAGTTATCTATCTCGCATGGCAAAAGATTTTAAAGGATATATACTACTTATAGTTTTCCTGTTTTTTCAAACATTAAATGCAGTGGCTGCGCCTGACGGGAAAGCCCTATTTCAGGCAAATTGCGCCGCTTGCCATAACCCTTATAAAGATGCTACGGGTCCCGCTCTGAACGGAGTAGACAGTCGTGTTCCTAGTAAAGAATGGCTTTACAAGTGGATCAAAAATTCAGCAAGTCTCATTGGAAGTGGCGATAAATATGCCAATGATATTTACAACAAATGGAACAAAACAGCCATGACTGCTTTCCCTTCTCTGACTAATGAGGAAATGGATGCAATCATCACGTATGTAAATCTTCCACCTCCTGCACCCAAAGTGGCTCCTAATCCACAAGGTGACCCCAATGCCCAATCGTCTGATAATACATTGTTATATGCAATACTTACCATCATTTTACTTGTTGTAGTGATTGTACTTACATCCGTAAATAAAGTATTGAGCCGTTCTGCCAATGCCAGAGAGGGTGTACCTTCGCCAAAAGATGTTCCTTTCTTTAGAAATAAAGTAGTTATTGCTTTAATTGCTATTATCATTATTGTTGGTTTTGGTATTTGGTTGACAAAAGGCTCTGAGCTGGGACGTCAAAAAAATTACATGCCTAAGCAACCTATCTTTTATTCACATAAAGTGCATGCAGGTATCAATCAAATCAACTGTTTATATTGTCATGCAGGTGCTGAAAAAAGTCGCCATGCGATGATTCCTTCATCAAATGTTTGTATGAATTGTCACAAACAAATCAATGAATACACAGGCGTTGACCAACATCCATTGGTTGATTTAGAAGGCAATAAAGTAGATGGAAATAAAGAAATCCAAAAATTATACGAATATGCAGGTTGGGATCCAGTTAAAAAAGACTACAAAAGAGATACCACAGGTACTATTTTAGCCAAACCAATTGAGTGGGTTAAAATTCATAATCTTCCTGACCATGTTTATTTCAATCACTCATTACATGTTGTATCTGGCAAATTAGCTTGTCAACGATGCCATGGTAATATTGAAGAGATGGACGAAGTATACCAATTTGCTGACCTGAGTATGGGATGGTGTGTAAACTGTCACAGAAACACCAGTGTGCAATTTGCAGACAACAATTACTATTCAATTTTCCAAAAATATCATGACGAAATCAAAGAAGGCAAACGCGCTGATGTAAAAGTGAGTGATATTGGTGGGCTTGAGTGTCAGAAGTGTCATTATTAAAAAAATAATGTCACAAAAGTTTAGTTAAATGTAAAAAACAAAAGTTTAAAAAAATCGAATTTGGATTGAAGAATACATCAACAAACATTCAACTTTCTACATTCAACATTAAAGATAAGGTATGAGTAAAAAACAATATTGGAAAGGACTTGAGGAGTTAAATCCTTCAGACGAATTCAAAGCGGTACAAGCTAACGAATTTCGCGAAGATTTGCCTTTTGGTGATATAGACCATATCGCCGATGCAACTACTTCCCGCAGAGATTTCTTAAAATACTTAGGTTTTACCACGGCGGCTGCTACCATTGCAGCAAGTTGCGAAACACAGGTTCGTAAAGCAATTCCTTATGCAATCAAACCCGAAAACGTAACGCCAGGTGTGCCATTAATGTTTGCATCTACCTATGTAGACGGTGGTGAAGCTGTACCTGTATTGGTTCGTACCCGTGAAGGACGCCCTATCAAAATTGAAGGCAATACCGACAGCAAACTTACCGAAGGTGCCACCACAGCTCGAATACAAGGTTCCGTATTGAATCTATATGATGCAACACGTTTAAAATACCCTCTTATTGATGGTAAAGAAGCCAGTTGGGAATCAGTCGACAAAATGGTTACTGATGCACTTACAGCCTTAGGCGGAGCCCCATTATATATTGTTACCTCTACCATCAACAGTGAAAGCACTGCTTCAGCAGTTGCTCAATTTGTACAAAAATATCCCAATACTAAACATGTTATGTATGATGCTATTTCATACAGTGGCATGCTTGATGCAAACATGGCATCATTTGGTCAAAGAGCAATTCCTGCTTATCGATTTGACAATGCAAAGGTAGTGGTGAGCATCGGTGCAGACTTTTTAGGAACTTGGATTTCGCCAGAAATCTATACCAAACAGTATTCAAAAAGTAGAAAGATTAGTGCTAAGAATCCAAATATGGCTAAGCATTATCAAATTGAAGGAATGATGAGTCTTACCGGAAGCAGTGCTGACGAAAGAGTGACATGCTTACCTTCACAATATGGCGCTGTAGCATTAGCTATTTACAATGCTTTAAGTGGGAGTGCTGCGAATGTAAGTCCGGCAATCAACGAATTAATCAAAAAAATTGCTACAGACCTTAATGCCAACAAAGGTAATGCTTTAGTGGTATGTGGTAGCAATGATGCCAATATACAAACTATCGTCAATGCGATTAATAATGCCATTGGTGCTTATGGAACTACCATATCTTTTGGCAGCACAAACAACACTAAAAAAGGCAATGATACTGATATGAACACTTTTGCCGCTGCTTTAAAAGCAGGTCAGGTGGGAGCTGTGATGTTTTATGATTGCAATCCTGTATATGATAATATCAACGGTAGTTTGATTAAGGAAGGTATTGGTAAATTAAAATTATCCTTATCATTTAACGACCGCTTAGATGAAACAACACAACTTTGTAAAGTGGCAGCGCCTTCGCACCATTGGTTAGAAAGTTGGGGTGATGCATCTTCACATAGTGGGTATACCTCATGGATGCAACCTACCATTGCGCCATTGTTCAAAACAAGAGCATGGGAAGAATCATTATTGAAATGGGCTGGTAATAACACCACCCATTACGATTTTGTAAAAAATTATTGGATTGCAAAATTAGGAAGTGAACCAGCTTTTGATGCTGCCATTCAATCAGGCATCGCTGAACCAGAAACAATGCCTATGACCAGTGCAGCATTTTCTGGCAATGTAGCTACAGCCAGTGCAGCAATTGCAAGCATCAAAGCCAGCGCTGCCGATAAAGTAGACTTAGTTATTTATGATAAAATAGGTATTGGCCGCGGAGGTGTATGGAGTAATAATCCATGGTTGCAGGAAATGCCTGACCCAATTACAAAATGTACCTGGGACAATTATGTATTGATGTCGCCTAATCGTGCTAAAAAAATGGGTGCTGAACACACCGATTTAAATGAAGTACAACGTGAAAAGAAAGTATTTTCAATCAAAGCCAATGGCGTTGAATTAAAACTACCCGTTTTGGTGCTTCCTGGTATGCATGATGATGTAATAGGTGTAGCAGTAGGGTATGGTAGAGATAAAGGGGTTGGTCGTGCTGCTGCTGGTACCGGGGTAAATGTTTATCCATTGGTTGGCAGAGATGCAATGGGTAATCCTTCTTACTATGCGTCAAATGTAGAACTATCAAATACAGGAAAAGTTTATGAGTTAGCCATCACGCAAACCCATCATAGCTATCAAAATGATAGACCAATCATTCATGAATTTACTTTAGAAGAATTTAAAAAAGATCCTAACGAACTATATAACGAACGTAAATCATCTTTAGAGCATTTTACCCATAGTTTTGATGCACCTCATGGAGAAGAACATGGTGGCGCTCATGCAGCGGAGGGTGGTGAGGCAGCTCACGCACCTACCAAAACCGAAGCAGATTGGCAACAAGCCTATCGTGAAAACGGTACTTTGTATCCAAACCATGAATCATTGGGTATGAAATGGGGTATGAGTATTGACTTAAGTAGTTGTACTGGTTGCGGATCATGCACTATAGCTTGCCAGGCAGAAAATAATGTATCTGTAGTTGGTAAAAATCAAATTTTGCTGGTGCATGATATGCATTGGATTCGTATTGACCGATATTTTGCAGGAGATCCTACAAAACCAGATAGTATCCAAACATTATTTCAACCAATGATTTGTCAGCATTGCGACAATGCACCTTGCGAAAATGTATGTCCGGTAAATGCAACCAATCATAGCAGTGAAGGTATCAATCAAATGGCTTATAATCGTTGTATTGGTACAAGATATTGCGCGAATAACTGCCCTTATAAAGTACGTCGTTTCAACTGGAGAGACTGGAATGAGGCTGATTGCTTTGAAGATAATGTATATGAAGATGGAAGAAGAGATGATATCAATGACAACATTACACGTATGGTATTAAATCCTGACGTTACAGTAAGAAGTCGTGGTGTAATGGAAAAATGTAGTTTCTGTGTACAAAGACTACAAGGTGCAAAAGCAACCGCTAAAAAACAAGGTCGAACCATGAAAGATGGCGAAGCAAAAGTAGCTTGTCAACAAGCATGTCCAGCTGATGCAATCGTGTTTGGCAATGTAAACGATAAAGAAAGTGCGATATACAAATTAAGATACGAAGAACAAAAAGAAAGGGTATTTCATGTATTGGAAGACATACATACTTTACCGAATGTAAATTATTTATCAAAAATTAGAAATGCGAGTGTTTTGCAAAGTGTAAATCCTGAAAAGGAAAAACATGAAGCTCATGCAACGCATGCTTAAAAAATAAAAATATATCTAACAACAGTTTAAATAACTTTTGGAGAAAAAAACAAAAAAGATATGCATTTAAAGTACGAATCGACAATTAGGGAAGCATTGGTAGATGGCAGCAAAAATTATCATCAGATTACTGAAGATATTTGCGCACCTATTGAAAATAAACCAACCAAACTTTGGACAATGGGTTTTTGGCTTTCTTTCTCACTCCTCATGTTTGGTGTATTTAGTGTAACTTGGGAAGTGTATTGGGGAACGGGTGTGTGGAACTTAAACAGAACAATCGGCTGGGGTTGGGATATTACCAATTTCGTATGGTGGGTAGGTATTGGTCATGCGGGTACCCTGATATCAGCGATATTATTGCTATTCCGACAAGGCTGGCGTACTGGTGTAAACAGAGCTGCTGAGGCGATGACCATATTTGCTGTAATGTGTGCAGGTCAATTTCCTATTTGGCATATGGGTCGTGTATGGGATGCATTTTTTGTATTACCTTATGGTAACACAAGAGGACCTTTGTGGCCTAACTTTATCTCTCCTTTACTTTGGGACGTATTTGCGATTTCAACTTATTTTACCGTTTCTTTATTGTTTTGGTATTCAGGTTTAATTCCTGATTTTGCAACCTTAAGAGATCGTGCTAAAACCAAGTTCAGAAAAATGGCTTATGGATATGCTTCATTTGGTTGGGCTGGTAGCGCAAAACACTGGCAACGTCATGAAATGTTATCACTTGTATTAGCTGGCTTAAGTACTCCTCTTGTACTTTCTGTACATACAATAGTATCTTTTGACTTTGCTACTTCTATAGTACCAGGTTGGCATACAACCATTTTCCCGCCTTATTTCGTTGCAGGTGCGGTATTTTCTGGTTTCGCTATGGTACAAACCTTATTAGTAATTACCCGTAAAGTACTTAATCTTCAGGAATATATCACGATTGGTCATATTGAGGCCATGAATAAAGTAATTGTACTTACAGGGTCTATTGTTGGTGTTGCCTATTTAACAGAGTTGTTTATTGCTTATTACAGTGGTGTATTATGGGAACAAGAAGCTTTCCGTTTACGTGTAATGGGACCTTATTGGTGGGCATATTGGGCGATGATGACTTGTAATGTGGTATCGCCTCAATTATTCTGGTTTAAAAAATTAAGAAGAAATGTATGGTTTACTTTCTTTATGAGTATCATTGTGAACATTGGTATGTGGTTTGAGCGTTTTGTAATCATCATGTCACTACATAGAGATTATCTACCAAGTAGCTGGAGTTATTACACACCTAGTTGGCCAGAAGTTGGGTTCTATTTGGGCTCGTTTGGTTTATTCTTTACCTGTTATTTCTTATTTGCGAAATATTTCCCTGTAATCGCTATTGCAGAGATTAAATTTATATTGAAGACAAGTGGTCAAAACTTTAAAGATAAAATGCATCCGATAGAAGAGAAAAGTGATGAACATTTTTTAGAAGAACAGTTACATCACCATTAATTTAAAACAGATTCTAAAAAAACCTGAAACAACAAGAAATATGAGTATAAAAAAATTTGCAGTAGCAGTATTTGACGATGAAGCAGTATTGTTTCCTGCAGTAAAAAAAGTACGTAGTGCGGGATATAAAATTCATGATGTGTACACACCATTTGCAGTACACGGATTGGATGAAGCCCTGGGTGAAAAAGAAAGTGATTTGCATATTGCTGGTTTTATCTATGGCATTACGGGCACAAGCACAGCACTTGGTTTTATGGGGTGGATATTCACAACAGATTGGCCACAAAATTTTGGGGGTAAACCTATGTTTCCATTGCCTGCGTTTATACCTATCACCTTTGAGTTGACAGTATTGTTTGCCGCGGTAGGTATGGTACTCACTTTTTGTTATTTAAATCAAATCATGCCTGGTGTAAAAAAACATATTTTTCATCCTCGTCAAACCGATGATAAGTTTGTAATGGTTATTGAAGTGAATGACACCAATGCTTCAGAAACTGAAATGTTTTTAAAATCGACAGGTGCTGAAGAAACAAATATACAAGTAGCAGAATCTGATTGGTGGTATGGCAGATTTGATAAAAAAGAAGATTACGAAATTCAACAACAACTAGCATAAATTAAAATGAAAAAAAGTATAATATATATTCTATTTGTAGCTGTTACCACATTAATCGTGTCATGTAGCGAATACAACAGAAAACCGGGTAGGGTATACGCACCTGATATGGTGTATTCAAGAGCTGTCGATTATTACAACGGCACTGAAAAAATTGAAGACGCTAAAGGTTCATACAATAAAATGCCTGTGAAAGGAACTGTTGCACGTGAACAAGCATTACCTGATCATATTGCTGAAAATGATACTCTATTAGCAAATGCCAATACCTGCAAATTTGATTTGACAGAGAAGGATGTAGAAGAAGGCAAACGTTTATATATGATTTATTGTGGTATTTGTCATGGTACTGCATTAGACGGTAATGGTCCTTTATACAGCAGCGGCAAATTTGTGGCAATGCCAGCAAATTTAAAGAGTGGTGAAAAATATTTAGCGATGTCTTCTGGTAGAATTTATCACGGTATCGTTTATGGTAAAAATGCCATGGGATCCTATGCCAGCCAATTAGATACTAAACAAAGATGGCAAGTAGTGGCTTATATTAAAAAGATTCAAAGTGAGAACGGAGGAGCGCCATTTACCATGGTGGCTGGTATGACAAGTTCAGCACCAAAAGATTCAGTAAAAGTGGAAGCAAAAGCCCCAACAGCAACAGCTACACCAAATACAGAACCTAAAAAATAGAAAAAAGAACATAAATAATTAAGATCATTCATAAAATAAATATTTGAGATGTTAAATCAAGAGTTTAAAGTACCTGCAAAGCTAAAGACCACCAGTATGGTATTATTAGGTATAGGTGTTATTACTTTAATAGCTGGTGTTATTGCATTGCTTTTATCTAAAGAGCAATTAAGTCAAAACAGATTTTGGGCTGTACTGTTACAAAACAGTATTTTCTTTCTGTTGATTTCATTAGCGAGTGTATTTATATTAAGTGCTGTAACCCTGGCACAAGGTGCTTGGATTATTTCATTTAGAAGAATTCCAGAAGCCATCGGAAGTGTGGTTTGGGTATTTGCGCTTATTGTAGGTATCATTTTGTTAACCCTGGTATGGACAGACAATTTTCATATTTATGCATGGTTAAAAGATGGATATAATCCCCATAATTCACTCAATGCCCTCAAAAACTTTTTCTTATCAAAATCATTCTTTACATTTTGGACAATATTAATTCTTGTTTTATGGAGCTGGTTTGGAATTAAAATCAGACAACTATCAGTAAGACAAGATACAGAAACCAAAGGAAGCACTAAAACCTATTGGCAAAATTTCAACATTTCTGCAGGTTTCATTTTTGTATTTGCCTTGTCATTGGCATCTACCATTCCTTGGTTATGGATTATGAGTCTTGATTCACATTGGTTTTCAACCATGTTTAGCTGGTATACGTTTGCAAGTTCATTTGTAAGTGGTATGAGTATGATCATGCTTTGGGTTTTATATATCAAACGTCATCATTATTTAGAAGTAGTTTCAACTGAGCATATTCATGACTTAGGAAAATTTATGTTTGCCTTTAGTATTTTTTGGACTTATTTATGGTTTTCGCAATTCATGCTTATTTGGTACGCCAATATTCCTGAAGAAACCGTTTACTTTCAAATTAGAATGCATGGCCCTTACAGAATATTTTATTGGTTAAACATTATCTTAAACTTTGTTTGTCCTATTTTAATACTTATGCCTAGACCGAATAAAAGAAATTATTTTGTAGTAACTTTGGTAGCTATTATCATCTTAGTAGGGCATTGGATTGATTTTTATCAAATGGTAATGCCTGCAACCGTGCAAGAACATTGGAAATTAGGTTGGTTTGAAATAGGAATCGTTTGTGGTTTTGTTGGATTAGTCATGTATTTGGTAAGTAACAAACTTACAAAAGCACCATTGGTTCCTCAAAATAACCCATTATTTAAAGAAACAATTATACATATTAGCTAAATTATTTAAAAAGAAATTTATATGTCAGGATTATTGTTAGTATTGTTGGTAGCTTTAATTTTCGTAGTGCTTTATCAAGTGGCACGTTCAAGCGAAATGGTAGCTCGTATACAAGGAGAGGAAGTATTCGATAAAAAAAGAAATAAAATATTGGCGTTTTCCATGTTGGTTTTGATGGTCGCTTTTTTTGTAGGTATCTATGCTTGTCATCGATATATGATGCCTCTCATGGCGCCTCAAGCTGCATCAGATCATGGTAAGAACTATGATTTCATGTTTTTTGTAACCTTGATGGTAACCGGTTTCATATTTGTATTGACTCAGATTTTATTATTTTGGTTTGCCTATAAATACCAAAGAACTGGTGAGAAAGTACCTTTTCATTTTGCTCATAGTACAAAACTTGAATTGGTTTGGACAACTATCCCTGCAATCGCTATGGCGGTATTGGTTGCCATTGGTTTAAAAGCATGGTTTACCATGACTTCTGAAGCACCTAAAGGAGCTATGCAAATTGAAATTGTAGGTAAGCAATTTAACTGGATATCACGTTATCCTGGTCCTGATGGGGTATTAGGTAAAAGATACTTTACCAATATCAACGATAAAGATAATATTCTTGGATTAGATTGGAAAGATCAAAAAAATATGGATGATATCATTGTACCCAATGGTGAATTAAGATTAATAAAAGATAAACCAGTAGAATTGCTCATTGGATCACGCGATGTAATTCATGATGTTGGTTTATCACATTTTAGAATGAAAATGGATGCCGTACCTGGAATCACCAGCAGACTTTGGTTTACCCCAATCATAACAACCGAAGAAATGAAGAAAATTACAGGAAATGAGAATTTTGTATATGAAATTTCATGTGATCAAATGTGTGGTAAAGGCCATTATTCTATGCGAGCAATCATTATTGTAGAAACACAGGCAGAACATGATGCATGGTTAGCTAAGCAACAGTCATACTATGCACAAAATCATACTACAGAAGCACCTGCTGCTGAAGCTCCCAAAGTGGATTCAGCAAAAAGTATAACAATGAATATTAAATAAAAGATTATTTTATAATGAGTAACGAAGCAACTATACAACACGATACACATACACATGATACGCATGATGCACATGCACATCATGAACATGCGCACCATGAGCATAAACAACATTTTCTTTCGAAGTATGTGTTCAGCATGGATCACAAAATAATTTCACGCCAGTTCTTAATCACAGGGATGTTTTGGGCGATAGCAGGTGGTTTAATGTCTGTTTTCTTTCGATTACAACTTGGTTTTCCTGATCAAACCTTTTCTGTTCTTTCTAAGTTTTTAGGAGAGTGGGCTAGAGGTGGTAAAATGGATCCTGAAATGTACTACGGTTTGGTAACCATTCATGGTACTGTTTTGGTGTTCTTTGTATTAACTGGTGGCTTAAGTGGTACTTTTAGTAACTTCTTAATCCCTCTACAGATTGGCGCTCGTGATATGGCATCCCCATTTCTTAATATGCTATCTTATTGGTTTTTTGCATTGGCTAGTGTGGTGATGTTTTCTTCTTTATTTATCAATACAGGTCCCGCTTCTGGTGGATGGACTACTTATCCTCCTTTGAGTGCTTTAAAAGAAGCGTCAATGGGTTCAGGATTAGGGATGGATTTATGGCTTGTCAGTATGGCATTCTTTATTATTTCTTCATTGCTGGGTGGCTTAAATTATATTGTTACTGTATTGAATATGCGTACTAAGGGCATGAGTATGACACGTATGCCTTTAACCATTTGGGCTTTCTTGTTTACTGCCGTGTTAGGTGTATTATCTTTCCCGGTTTTATTGTCAGCTGCTGTATTATTATTATTTGATCGTCATGCAGGTACCAGTTTTTATCTTTCTGAAATATTTATTGCTGGTAGAGCTTTACCAAATGTTGGTGGGTCTGCCATCTTATATCAACATTTATTTTGGTTCTTAGGACATCCAGAAGTGTATATTATCATGTTGCCAGCTATGGGTATGGCTTCTGAAATATTATCTACACATTCACGTAAACCAATTTTTGGCTATTTTGCGATGATATTGTCACTGATAGGTATTACTGTTTTAGCCTTCCTCGTATGGGCTCATCATATGTTTGTAACAGGTATGAGTCCTTTCTTAGGCGGTATATTTGTATTGCTTACTTTATTGATCGCGATTCCATCTGCGGTAAAAGTATTTAACTGGCTTACCACCATCTGGAAAGGGAATATACGTTTTACCCCTGCCATGATGTTTGCATTAGGCTTTGTTTCCTTGTTTATTTCCGGTGGTTTAACAGGTTTATTCCTTGGTAATTCAGCTTTAGATATTCACTTACATGATACATACTTCGTAGTAGCCCACTTTCATATTGTAATGGGTATCTCTGCATTCTTTGGGATGTTTGCAGGTATTTATCATTGGTTTCCTAAAATGTATGGTCGCTTTATGAATAATACATTGGGATATGTACACTTTTTCATCACATTTGTAGGGGCATATGTAATTTTCTGGCCAATGCATTATGAAGGTGTTGCAGGTATGCCACGTAGATATTATGAATACAGTGCTTGGGAATCATTCAAACAATTTGGTGAATTAAATCAAATGATCTCTGTTGCTGCAATTATTGTATTTTTTGCTCAATTATTATTTGTATTTAACTATTTCGTAAGTGTTTGGAAAGGTAGAAAAGTAACAGATCCAAATCCTTGGAAAGCAAACTCTTTAGAGTGGACTACACCTATTTTACCTGGACATGGTAACTGGGATGGACCAATACCTGAAGTACATCGTTGGGCTTACGACTATAAAGATAATGGTGAAGGTGGCGATTTCATTCCGCAACATATCCCTTTACGTGAAGGCGAAGCGGATGAACATCACTAAATAGAACTGTCAAATTTGCAAATCACCCATTTTCTTGTAAGAATACCCATGCTGATAATACAAAAAATAAAGGATTATCAGCAACTGACGAAGTTGAATCTGAGTTTACTTGTGGTTTTCTCAAGTGTGGTTGGTTACATGATAGTACCTGATTTGCATGTTACACTTACCAATGTTTTATTGCTATTATTAGGCGGTTTATGTGTTACAGCAGCGGCCAATGCCTCTAACGAACTTTTAGAAATTAAGTCAGACAAAATCATGAAAAGGACGATGAATCGACCTTTACCTGATATGCGTATGAGCTTATTGGAGGCCATTATTTTCATTTCACTTTCATTGATTGCAGGATTAGCCATTTTATATTATTATTTTAATCCTTTAAGTGCATTGTTATCGCTCATTAGTTATGTATTATATGTAGCAGTGTATACGCCCTTAAAAAAAATATCATCAATTTCTGTTTTGGTAGGTGCTATTCCTGGTTCACTTCCTTGTTTGATTGGTTGGGCTGCTGCCACAAATTATATTGGTAGCTTAGCTGCATGGACATTATTTATCATACAGTTTTTTTGGCAATTTCCTCATTTTTGGTCTATTGCATGGATAGCCCATGAAGATTATACAAAAGCGGGGATGAAGATGTTGCCACGTATTGAAAAGGTGGGTTACTTTACAGCATTTCAATGTGTATTATACAGTGCAGTATTAGTACCTATGAGTATGTTACCTTTGATGGCTGGCTTAGGTGGACCTATAACCGTGGTTGGTTTGTTATTAGGTGCCGTTTGGATGCTCTATAATTCCTATCAGTTTTTAAAAGATAATTCTGATAACATGGCCAGGAAAGTAATGTTTTCATCTTTTGTGTACTTACCCCTGGTTTTAATAAGTATGCTTATAGACAAGTATATTTAAATTCTACTTTACTTTTTGATTTGATGCTATGCTGTCTATTTAAGTGTGCATTTCATGTTTATTAATATTCACTTATTTCTTATACAAACGACACAATAAAGATAGACTCATTATGATTCGTTTGATGCAATGTATATTGGCTTTATATCGATATATTTTCGTCTGCTTGTTATACATATTGTAATTCAAAAATAGTCAAAACATTATTAGAATTTTACAATTGTAAATGCCGATGATAAATGTGTCAAGAACAATGAGGCCATAGCCGACATTGGACTATTACAGATTTACAGTCGGTATTAAATACATTTGGTATTAGTTAAGTAATACCAAGTATATTTATTTTTAGTTAAAATCTGGGTTTAAAAAAAATCCCGAAATAATCGGGATTTTTGAGAGGTCTCGACCGGATTCGAACCGGTGTAGAAGCTTTTGCAGAGCTTTGCCTAGCCACTCGGCTACAAGACCCTAAGGTTTGCAAATGTACTATTAATTTAATAATTACCAAATCCAAATTTGAAAGATTTAATCGTGAGGAAGAAGTGATCGCAAATACATTTATGATATAGACTACAGGAAATGCCTACACATATTGTATTTTAGCATATCGTATTTGGTCTATCTGGCATTTGAAGTGGATATGAGACCTTTTTACAATAAAATACTTTAATGAAAATGTATGTACAGTCTTGATATAACTAATTTTTGTTTATCATTTCCTAATATAAAAACAGTTGAATGCATTTAACTGTTTAATCAGTATCCATTTAAAATTTATATCCAAGCCCTGCAGTATATCGATAGGTTTGTATCGGAACATCAGTGGTTTGGGTTTGATCAAAAATAATTGTAAAACGATTATCAAAGGTAAAGTGCTTCGAAACAGCAATACTCAGTTCTCCCAAACTGGTAATTCTATAATTTTGAAATCCAATAAGTAAGGGTTGATAATATACAGTTCCCGAAAAAAATAATTGATTATTTATATCCATATTCCAACTTAAATATGCAGACATACGATGATTGTGTTGCGTATAATTATCCGTTTTTACTTCTTGCATTTCATACATATATAAAGGGCCGAAATAAAAACGATTTTTTTGTATATCGAGTAATTTAAACCTTGGTCCAGCCCCCAATAAAAAACGTAAAGGCATATTCCATACTTTGTTGTATTGTATTTGTGTAAAGCACTCAGCTTTGATATTACGATACAATGCATAATTATATCGAAGGTGAACAAAACCTCCACTGCTGAGCATCTTTTTGTCAAGGGCCGCATATTCAATCTGAGCTACAGCAAGCAATAAATGTTTGCGATTTTTATATTGTAAATGCGGATTAAAATCTGCATTCACCAGCAAATTTTTATTTTTTGTGATGTTCATGGTAGCACTTACCTTGCCCAAAATACCTACACTGTCATGTATTTTGATTCTTTCCTTTTCAATATTGACAATTTGTGCCTGTGTATTTTGTCCATAGAATATCATGATAAAAAAGAAAAGCCAATGAATACATACGAAACAAATAAATCGATAGTGCATGTTGATTACAAGTATCTACACAAAGTTATAACAATGTAATTTATAAAATAAACCAATATGTACTAAATCTAACATTACAATATATCGATTGAAATAAAGTTTTAACGTATCAAAAAAATATATCCATACGAGTATGCCTATTGTACATGGGTATTATACCCATTTCAAATTATATATTACCCTAAAATGAATGTAATAATATTTATCACGATTAAGTTAATGCGGCAAATATCTATGCTGTTTGGAATGCTTCCTGGGTTTTATTTCTACAGTTTGAAATTAGTTGATGTCATATTGAAGTGCATATTCAAGCTATTTCGTATTACTTTTGTATCTAATTATTTTTACCATGATTAGTGAATCAGAACTTATACTCACACCTGATAACAGGGTGTATCATATCAACCTCTCAAAAGATGATTTGGCAGATACCGTCCTCACAGTGGGTGATCCTGACCGAGTGAAAGAAGTGTCAAAATATTTTGATACTATTGAATTTCAAACACAACATCGTGAATTTGTAACACATACAGGATATATTGGCAAAAAGAGATTGACGGTACTTTCAAGTGGTATTGGCCCTGATAATATCGACATTGTGATGAATGAACTAGATGCGGTGGTGAATATTGATTTTGAAACACGTACTGTAAAGCCACAATTGACATCGTTGAACATTATTCGTATGGGCACTTCTGGCAGTTTGCAAGCTGATATTCCCGTTGATAGTTTGGTGGCATCGAGCTATGGTATCGGTCTGGACAATGTGTTACATTATTATAGGCTTGAAAATTCACCACATGAACAGGAACTTTGTCAGGCATTTGTGCAACATGTGGAACTTAAAGATACAAATATTGTGCCTTATACGGCTAAGGGTTCTGCCGATTTGCTGGCTCATTTTAACGATGGCTATCACCATGGTATTACGGTAACCTGTCCTGGTTTTTATGCACCTCAAGGAAGGGTAGTGCGGGCAAACTTGCAATTTCCTGAGTTGGTAAATAAGCTTTCAAGCTTTCAATTTGAAACGCACCGAATTACAAATTTTGAAATGGAGACCTCTGCTATTTTCGGCTTGGGAAAAATATTTGGTCATCGATGTCTTGCGCTCAATACCATTGTAGCAAACCGTATCAGCAAAACATTTACCAAAGATGGTAAAAAAAGCGTTGAGCAAATGATCAAACGAAGCCTGGAAATTATTGAAACTATATAGTAAACCTTCCCATCACAAATAATCATTATACAACATGCAAATTCATTTTTATAAATATCAGGGTACTGGCAACGATTTTATCATTCTTGATAACAGAGATAGTAACTATTCAAACATCACATTTGAACAAGTGAAATTTCTTTGTGATAGACATTTTGGGATAGGTGCTGATGGTTTAATGTTGCTCAACACAAGTAATGAATTTGATTTTGAAATGAAATATTATAACAGTGATGGCAATGAAAGTACCATGTGTGGCAATGGAGGAAGATGTATCACTGCATTTGCTAAAAAACTCGGTTTGATATCAACAAGTGCAGTTTTTCAGGCGATTGACGGAAAGCATACCGCTACCATTGATGATCAAGGAAATGTGTGTTTGAAAATGAATGATGTTACCCACATAATAAAAAATGATACCTATTTTGAATTAAATACCGGCTCTCCACATTATGTACATTTTACAGAATATGTAGATGAAATGGATATGAAAAAAGAAGGCAAGTTGATACGATATAGTCCAAAATATAAGGATGAAGGGATTAATGTCAATTTTGTGGAGGTTTTGTCAAATGATACCCTTTTTGTTAGAACTTATGAACGAGGAGTAGAAGATGAAACCCTTTCATGTGGTACGGGGGTCACTGCAGCAGCCATCGCATTTTGTGCTGAAGCAAATGGCCCTCAACAAGTCAATGTAAAAACCTTGGGGGGACAATTGCAAGTTTTGTTTGAGGCAGACAATAATCATGGAGTAAAGAATGTACATTTAAGTGGCGGGGCTGAATTTGTGTTTAAAGGAGACATAGAAGTTTAACAAATATCTAACAATATACCGCTCATAAATTGGCATTTTACAATATCAGGTTTTCATCTTAAATTCGCAACTTAACTTTGGAAATTCAGATTATTAATAAAAGCACCAATCCCTTGCCTTCCTATCAAACGATGGGTTCGGCTGGAATGGATATTTGCGCTTTTTTGTCTGAGAATGAAAGCCTCATGCCATTGGAAAGAAAATTAATTCCTACAGGATTGTATATCGCTTTGCCTATAGGGTATGAGGCGCAAATACGACCCAGGAGTGGCTTGGCAATGAAGTTTGGTATCACATGTCTCAATACTCCCGGTACCATTGATAGCGACTATAGAGGTGAAATAAAAGTGTTATTAATCAATCTTTCCAATGAAATACAACAAATCAAACATGGCGATAGAATCGCTCAAATGGTTATTGCTCCCTATAGCAATGCATCCTGGATTGAAACCAATCATTTAAACGAAACACAAAGAGGCGCAGGCGGATTTGGAAGTACCGGCTGATGTAAAATGAATTAAATCCTATTTCGCAAGGCATTTTCAACCTTAACCCCTTAAATAAATAAACCTTTTATAGTAACTAAACAAACAGCATAGAAATGAATATCATAATTCCAATGGCAGGCATGGGTAAACGTATGAGACCTCACACCGTGACAACTCCTAAACCATTAATTCCCATTGCAGGCAAGCCGATGGTACATCGCATCGTAGAAGATATTGTGAAAACCACTGATCAACAGGTAGAAGAAATTGCCTTTGTTATTAGCAGGGCTTTTGGGGAGGAAGCAGAAAAAAACTTGATCGCAGTGGCTGAAAAATTTGGGGCTCAGGGTAAAATATTTTACCAGGAAACGCCTCTTGGTACTGCTCATGCTATTTTATGCGCATCTGAATGCTTACACGGCAATACTTTTATTGCATTTGCTGATACCTTGTTTAAAGCATCCTTTTCTATAGATACTTCAAAAGATGCCATTATCTGGACACAAAAAGTAGCAGATCCATCTGCATTTGGGGTTGTAAAAATGAATGAGGAAGGCATCATCACTGAGTTTATTGAAAAACCACAAGAATTTGTGTCTGACTTAGCCATTATTGGTGTGTATTATTTTAAAGATGGCCAGAATCTTAAAAATGAATTACAATACCTCATAGACCATGACATCAAAATAAAAGGCGAATTTCAGATAACAGATGCCATGGAAAATATGAAAGTTAAAGGGTTGAAGTTTTATAGTGATCAAGTAACTGAATGGCTCGACTGTGGTAATAAAGATGCCACCTTATACACCCTCGAAAGAATATTAGAAATAAAACAACATACTGAAAATTTAATAAATCCCTCAGCTGTCATTGAAAATAGCACCATCATAGCGCCTTGTTTCATTGGTGAACATGTAGTGGTAAGGAATGCAGTGATAGGGCCACATACCTCACTTGAAAACAATGTAATTGTTGAAAATTCAATCATCGCAAATAGTATTATCGGCGATCATTCATGTGTTAAGAATTCTGTAATTCATAAATCATTGCTGGGGAATCATGTAAATTGCCAAGCCAAATCAGAAGAATTAAGTCTTGGCGATTACTCATTCAAATATTAATGAACAGAAAAATTCATTTCATAGCGGCCCTGTTAATACTTTTTGCTTCATGTAAAGTGAGTAAAAAGCCTGTTTCTTCCACCACAAAAGGAACAGCTAATCAACTTAATGAAAAGGCAGACGCACAAAAAGATTTGACTTTGTTTTTTGATGCAGAAAAAGCAAGGCTTGCAGGGAATAATGTAGTTGCCTTAAAGCTTTACTTGGAGTATGTGAAAAAAAATACAAACAATGCAACAGCCTATTACAATATGGCGCGCATTTATTTTCAAAAAAAGGAAATCAACAATGCCGTGAAATATGCGGCACTGGCTACAAAAATAGATCCCGACAATAAATATTTTCAAGAGCTGTATACACAATTATTAGAGTATACCAACAATGCTAAGCAAGCCGAAAATCAATATGATGCTTTAATTAAAAAGAATCCAGATAACGAAGAGTATTTATATCGTAAAGCTATGCTTTATGTTAAATCAAAGGAATATGAAAAAGCCATAGAGTCGCTGAATGAATTGGAAAAAAAATCAGGTTTTAATGAAGACCTAATCATTCAAAAAAAATCATTGTATCAACGAATGGGCAAAACGGATTTGGCCATTGCAGAGCTAAAAAAATTGCGCGATGTAGAGCCGAATGGTGCCCAGTATATTATCATGATGGCAGATGTTTACGAAACCGGTAATCAGCAAGCAAATGCAGCTAAGATGTACGAAGAGCTGGAAGCAAAATATCCAAACGAACCTTTGGCGCAAGTAGCACTCGCTCAATATTATCTTGAAAATAAAAATACAGAACAGTACAATAAGTTTATGCAACAAGTGATGAAAAACAAAAACTTGGATGTAGAAACAAAAATAGCATTGATCATTCCTTCATTGCAAAAATTAGAAAATGATACTTCAATCGAAAGAAATCAGATTATTGAAATGGCAAAATCAATTTCTGAGGAATCGCCTGAAAATAAAGATGCAATGGCCCTTTATGCAGATGTACTTTATTATGGCAAAAAGTATAATGAGGCTCTTACAGAATATAAAAAATATTTAAAACTCGATCAGTCCAAATTTAATATTTGGAGTCAGATTATGTCTATTTATTTAGACCAGCAAATGCACGATAGTGTATTGAGTTATAGCAACCAATGTATTAGCTATTTTCCCAATAATCCAATGCCTTATTTTTTTATGGGGGTAACGTATTTGCAAAAAAAGGAAGCTGAAAAAGCATTAATTCCATTAAATAAAGCCGCTGAACTGGAACCTGAAAATCCACTATTGTATGCACAGATTTATGCTTCACTTGGGGATGCCTATAATGCGACCCAAAAGTATGAATTGAGTGATAGTTGTTTTGAAAAAGCGTTAAAAATATTACCAGACGATGCCACTACCCTCAACAACTATGCATATTATCTTTCGTTGCGAAAAAATAAATTAGACAAGGCAGAAAAAATGTCTAAAAAATCCTTACAGCTACAACCCGATTCTAAATCGTTTTTAGATACCTATGGATGGATACTTTATCAGCAAGGTAAATATACTGAAGCAAAAGATTATATAGAAAAGGCTATTAAAGCAGGCGGTCAGGAAGACGGCACCTTATATGAACACTTAGGCGATATATACTATAAGCTTAATGAGGTGGACAAAGCAAAAGAAAATTGGAAGAAGGCCAAAGAAAAAGGAGAAGACTCTCCTTTGCTTAATAAAAAAATGAATGAAGGAAAGCTGTATGAAAATTAATTTAGGGTTTGTGTTGGTTATGATGATGCTGTTTGCAAGTTGCAAATTTGTAAAACCTTTTTTTGTAAAAAATGAAAAAAAGGTAGAGCGTAAAGAGAAACGTGAAGAAAAAAAAGAGGTTAAAAAAGAAAAAACACCAAGCCTAAAAATTGATTCAACGGTACTGGTAAAAAAAGATACATTGCATATTCCTACTTACGACACCTTACTGGCCAGAAAAATCATCGGATACAATAGCATTGATTATAAAACCTTGCAGCTCAAAGCTAAAATGCATTATGAGTCTGCAGAACAGAAACAGAATTTTACCGTCAACTTTAGATTAAGCAAAAATGAAATTATTTGGGCCAGCTTACAAGTTCCGATTGTAGGCGAAGTGGCCAGGGCATATATAACACCCGATAGTGTAAAAGCCATTGATAAGTTTAACAAACGGGTTTATTTATATTCGTTTAAGGATTTACAAAAACTCATCAATATTGATGTAGATTTTTTCACCTTACAAGAAATCATTCTTGGAAATGCGATCGCCATTGATGGTAAAATTACCGATATCAAAGAACTGGCGGGGATTTCTACTTTTTTTATCAAAGGAATTGATTTTACCAATCAGCTTTCCTATAACAAAGCAGATAGCTCTTTGAAGCAGATTCAATTGCAAACCATGCGACCTATTTCATCAAGTTCTATATTGATTAATATGAGCGAATATAAAGTAGAAGATCAATTTAAAATGTCTACTATCCGCGACTATCATATACAAGATGTGAAAGGAGCGGCTTACCTAAATATGGAAATCAATAAATTTGAATTTAATAAAGAAATTGATTTCCCTTTCAAGATACAAGCCAACTTTAAACTACAAAAAAATTAAAGATAAAAGGATGATTTAAACGGATGTCTTTCTTTCCATTTATCGCCTTGTGATTCACTGAAATAAGCTGAAACGCGTTGAAAAAACCAATTGACGATTGCATTGCGAAGCTTGTAAAAACTAAACCGATAATCGGGCGTACATCCCATAATGGCTTTCGCTTCCAATGCCGTACGTCCCAGTATCAAGGTAGTTGCATTGGTTTCGATGGCACTTTCTAAACAATGAAATAATATATTGAAATATAAATGATGTGATTGGTTATACGCATAATCTATGCCTATATAATTCATATCATAAATTGATTCATGAAGGATGGCTGATGAAAATGCGATGAGTTTGTCGTCTAAAAAAAATCCACATACCCGGTAATGATTTTTGAAAGCATCTTTGAGTTTTAAAAAAAAGGCTTCATTCAACATACCCATACGCACGATTTGTTTTTGCGTTACTTGTACATATAGTTTGTAGATGTCACTAGCATATTGATGGAGATCTTGTTCATTCAGTTCTCGAATACGAACTCCTGTAAATGCCTTTCGCATTTTTTTACTTCGTTGCAGGTACTTATGTTTTAAATCTTTTTCATAATCACCCAATGATTTCCAATGTTCAGGTATTTTCAGTTCCATCGAAATATCATCCTGCATGGCAATGTAACTAGAATCAGTTTGTATGCCGGTGGCTATTTCAGCGGGTATATCTTTCAGAAATATGCCCGATGCATTGGTATGAGCAATCATATAATTTAATGCTTCCTGATAAATCCCTGCTTTTTTTTCGGGTGAAACTTCATGAGAGAAATGAAAAAAGTTTTCATCGTGCCTAAATAAATTACCAGCAACCAGCAAAGTAGGTTTGACTATTTTTAGGGCGAGGTCTAAAAAAAATTGTTGTACTTTTTTAGTCCCCAGATTAAAATGAATAGGCTTTACAAATAATAATTGATAATAAGCAATGAAAATGATTTTATCATTTTCCGAAACCATTAAATAGTAGCTTGTTAAGTTCTCGATATTGGCCAAATCCTGTACACCTATTTTATTCGAACTGAACGACTGATTATTGTCTGCCATTAGATGCCAGGTATCGGGCAATTGTTGAATATGGTTGTACACTGTAAAGCTAAATGCCATAAGGGCGGCAAAAGTAATACATATGTTGCAACCTTTATTAATATTATATCGATGGCAAATAGAAATATAGATTATTTTCGTAAAAATATATTTTTTGAAAAAGGTCATCCTTCAATTCTTAGTGCTGCTCATCAAACTGTATCAGATGCTCATATCACCCTTGTTAGGACCCAGTAAATGCAGGTATATACCCACTTGCTCAGACTATGCCAAAGAAGCCTTGCAAAAACATGGTATAGGAAAGGGTTTATGGCTGAGTGCAAAAAGAATATTGCGTTGTGCGCCCTGGGGAGGTCATGGATTTGATCCGGTACCTTAAAACAAACCCACCCCTTAGGTACAAGCGGAATCACTATACAAAGCAGAATTATTTTTTATTCAAGTATTTTTATCATCTAAAAGGAGTGAATGCAGCATAAAAATATATGATTTGGCATATAAAAGGAAGTCTGTATGCAACGTTCCCTTTTTTCACATCCATATTATATTTAGGTTTGTCCTATTTTTATTTATTTTAACAGCATTGTGATAACTATGTGGATTTTTATATGACAATTTTCAATAATTTGCACTTACTTTTTTAATCTTTCATACGTCTTTCTACAATATATAATGAAATCAGTATACCAACATACTAAAAAATACCTTGCGGGCATTGCATTAGGCATTACCATCATGCTGTTTGTCAATGCAAAAGACACCGATTCTTATTTTGAGATTTCAAAAAATTTGGAGGTTTTTACGACGCTTTTTAAAGAACTTTCTACTTATTATGTAGATCCAATACAGCCTGGCAAATTAGTCAAAACTGGTATTGACGCAATGCTTGAAGAGCTTGATCCTTATACAAACTACATTACAGAAGAAGACATTGAAGATTATCGATTTCAAACCACTGGTAAATATGGGGGTATTGGCAGTACTGTACGAATCAAAGATGATTACCTGGCTATTAGCGAACCTTATGAAAATAGTCCCATAACAAAAGCTGGGATGAAAGCGGGTGATTTGATACTCGAAATTGATGGCAGAAGTACAAAAGGAAAAGAAATAGAAGACTTGAGTAAGTTTTTGAAAGGGGCACCTGGTACACAAATCAAATTGAAAGTAAAAGATGCCTTTACAGGTGCTGAGAGTGTAAAAACCATCACCCGTGAAGAAATTAATGTAAGCAGTGTGCCTTATGCTGGCATGGTCGGTGATCAAAATGAGTATGCCTATGTGAGGCTTACACAGTTTACCGAACGATGTGGAAGTATATTGAGAAGTGCTTTAGACAGTCTTAAAAAAGCCAATCCCAATACAAAAGGTGTCATTTTAGACTTGCGTTACAATCCAGGTGGTTTGTTAGATGAAGCGGTTAATATATGTGGACTTTTTATCAATGGAAATCAATTGGTAGTAAGTACCAAAGGGAAATCTGCTGAATGGGACAAAGATTATAAAACCTTAGGTTCGCCTTGGGACGAAAAAATACCTTTAACCGTTTTGACCAATAGAAATTCAGCTTCTGCATCAGAAATTGTGGCTGGCACCATGCAAGATTTAGATCGTGGAGTGGTGATAGGTCAACGAAGCTTTGGTAAGGGATTGGTGCAAACTACACGATCGCTTTCATTCAATGCCAAATTAAAAGTAACTACCGCAAAATATTATACACCAAGTGGGCGATGTATACAAGCACTTGACTATAGTCACAGAAATGAAGATGGCAGTGTAGGTGAAATACCCGACTCTATCAAAACGAAATTTAAAACCAAAAATGGCCGAACCGTTATGGACGGAGGCGGTATTGACCCAGATATTAAAACCACTTCTAAAGAGGCATTGCGAATCATTTCGACCTTGGTCACAAAATCATTTTCGTTTGATTATGCTACTGAATTTGTTAAAACACATCCAAGCATTGCCCCCCCTAAAGATTTTAAAATTTCAGAAAACGATTTCAACGATTTTGTAAAATGGCTTGATGGAAAAGATTATTCTTACAAAACCAAAACGGAAGAATCATTGGTAGCCTTTAAGGAAATTGCAGTAAAGGAAAACTATTTTGATGGGGTGAAAAAAGATTTTGAAATGCTTCAAAAAACCCTCAACCACGATAAAAAACAAGATTTAATCAAGAATAAAAAAGAAATCATGCAATTGCTTCAAGCCGAAATTGTAACCCGTTACTATTTTCAAAAAGGGAGATTGCAAAATCAGTTGAAAGAAGATGATGAAGTATTAGAAGCTATTCACATATTAGCCGATCAAAGTAAATACGAATCCTTATTAAGAGGCAAATAATACCAACGTATAATTCGTTAAGCAGTTTAATTTTTTCTCAATCACAATCATAAATGCACATTGGAATAAAACCAATAGATACAATGCTATTTGTTGAAATGGTCAATTGATGTTTTCGCGGAATAACATTGTATCTGGCTTTAAGTAAAGCGTAAAAAAATCAATAGTTTGCCCACTCATATTGAATTTCAACATAGAATACGCAAACTATTTACCATCTGTTGACGGTATCAAACCCTAATCAATTTTTGTGTGAAAGAGGATGTCGATATCACTTGCGCCAGGTGTACATGAGCCTGTTTTTACACCAGGTTGATGTCTGAGTACTACTTGTACAGATCCTTCACTTGCAGCGCCAGTGTACCAGGTGGTTTGAAGTCCAATGGCTAAGTTGTTGACATCTAAATCGCTTGCTTTGATTGTGGCATTGATATTGGTTGGAGTAAAGCAAAACAAGTGGTCCTGACCTTCTTCTAATACTTCATGACTGATAGTGTCTGCAGGACTTTTTGTTTCATCTAAGAGAAGTATGCTGGCAAAATAAGTTGTGTTTGCTTTCAGTTTTATGGTGTCCCATTGTCCAGGATTATTGCCACCATCTCCATCAGCATCTTTAAAAATACTTGTTACCGAAGCTTGCACGCCTGCGCTATCTATAAAGTTCATTTGTAATGTGGTTATTAATTCTTCATCATTGGGATTTGGCGGTGTGCTCACTTTTTTTCTGCAAGATGAAAACAGTATGGTTAAGCTAAAAATAGTGATGACGATAGCTGTGGCGTTCAGTATCATTTTGTATTTGTTCATTTTGTGTGTGTTCATATGAATTGTTTTTTTGTTTTAATTGTTATTTGTTTCAAGTTTTTTGTTTGAAGAAATGAATAAAGGTATTGAGCATCTGAAATAAAAATTTCTTCCATTTTCATTGGCAAAATATCTATTGCGGTTTAAGTAATCTCTATAACGTGTATTCAATATGTTGTTGACCCCAATATTGAAATGCATGATTTGTTTGGCAATCAGCCAATCAGCCACCCATTCGCTGTGTAATAATAAATACGCATCAGGTGTGGGTACATAATCAAGTTGCTGATCCACAAGTTGTTGTTTCATCGTATAACTGGCATTGACCATAAAATGAATATTGTTTTGTGCTTTTTGAAACAACGTATAATCTAAGTCAGATTCAAACCGGGCGGGCGGCATACCAAAAAGGTAAGCATCCTGGGTTATATCTTTTGCATACAACACATTGCCTTTACAATGCCATTGCAATTTAGGGGTAATAGCCGTTGTGGCCGACCATTCAATGCCAAACATATTTACATCGGTTTGTAAATATTGAAAGGTAGGGAAAGCCCCCCGAATGGTGAGTGTGGCAGGCAATACCGGTTGCATATTGATGAAGTTTTTGATATAATTGTTATATACAGTCAGCTCAGCCTGAAAATTGTTTTTATGGTTAAAGTCAATAGTCAATGAAGTATTATAACTTCTTTCTTGCACCAACAAGCTATCACCCATTTCAAAACTTGCCGCACTGTGATGTACACCATAACTATACAACTCGTTTACAAATGGGGCACGCCATGTAGTACCTGCATTTACATGAAAAGTAAAAAAGGGTAGTTGATATCTCAAGGCAGTAGAGGCTGCAAGGCCAGCAAATGAATGGGTTCGATGTAGAAGTATATTGTTTTCCCATTTTTGAATGGCTAACTGATTCACATCAAAGCGTATACCTCCTTCGGCCGAAAATGCATGTTGATGCCATTTTTCTGTAAAGTAGATACCCCTGGCATTTTTTTGATAATTGGGAATAAAATAACTTCCAAAATATTCATTGGTTTGCAATACTGCATTCATACCCGATTCGCCTGTCCACTTTTTGATAGGGGAGTGTTCAACACTCAAATTGTAATATTGCGTTTTTAATACAAAATGTAAAGAGGGTTTATAACTTCCATCAGGTTGCAAAGCCACGATGTTTCTGTCAAATTCTTTACGAATATTTTGTTGGTATCCAGCAATAAATTTGAGTAATCCTATACGATTAACCTGATACGATGTAGATACTTTAGTCAATTGATGCAACACATGTTGGTAGGGCATGTCTATTTTGTAAGTAAATCCGCTACTGTCAATAGGGCGGGTCGCATTAAATGCATTGTATAAATCAGTCAGGTTGCCAATATGAGAGCCTGCAAAAATGGCTAGCTCAGTATTGAAATAACTGTGAAACAATTCAACATTTAATTTTTTATGTTGATACCCAATCGCACCTGAATAATTCATTTCCTTCATCCCTGTATTTTTTAAAAAGTAATCGGGGGTATGTGTATTCCCTGATCGTTTTAAAGTACCTTGTATGCGCCATGCAAAACCTTTCCAGCTGTCTTTTCGACCTTCCAACAACAAAGAGGTTGCAGTAGCCCTTCCATTACTTATAAACCCTGTATTGATTTCAGCCCCTACACCATCAATCTCTTGCAATGGATTGGGAGTTACCAATATAATGCCGCCAATGACATCACTGCCATATTTTATGGTTTGAGCACCTTTAACGACTTCAATGCGTTTAGCCACAAACTGATCAATTTCAGGGGCATGTTCATTGCCCCATTGTTGACCTTCTTGCCTGATTTCATTGTTCAATATCAAAACCCTATTGCTATGTAAGCCTCTGAGGATGGGCTTGCTGATATTGTTGCCGGTACTTAAATTGTATACACCATTCACTTTTTCAAGGGCTTTGCCAAATGAAAGACCTTGTGATAAAAACAAGTCTTTGTCTTGTATGCGATGTATCACCTGGGTTTCTTCCCAATGTAAGCGGGCGCCTTTAATGGTTACATTGTGTAAGGTATCAGTATGACAGGTCATGTAAATAATCTTTGTATTATCACCTGCTTTGATATTTATTTTTTCTTTTTTTTCTTCATGATTTAAGTGTTTACAAATTAATGTATATTCTCCGGTACACAATTTTTCAATACTGAGTTCACCCGTTTGGTTACTATGATTGCCTTTTTGTTGTTGAGGAATATAAGCAGTCACATCTTCTATACCAATACCACTTGAAGCATCCAGTATTTTTAGATGCAGGGTCGATAAGCAGTTTTCTTGTTGCGCAAACGTATACAAGTACATTGTCAGCATAAGTGACAACACAATTATTTTTTTCATTTAAAGGAGGATAACTATGATAATACAAATGAAAGCGCCTTAAATAAAGCACTTTAAAAAATGAAGAAAAAATGAATTATGCGATGCTGGGTGGTCCTCTTAATGGATTGTTTACATTATAATCAAATGTTGTATTGCATTGATTATGGGCCTCTTCATGTGAAAGGGCATAATAAAATGGAGATTGAAAATGGTAATATGGTATGGGAATAATAGAAGAAACAAACTGCTGATCTGCTTTCATGAGTTCGCAGTGATGATGTTCAGCACTAATTTGCAGTTGGTTTTTTACATACGTTGTTACATGCTCAGTATCGATATGATGACTAAAGGCATGAAATATTTCTTTGGGTATGATGTATACTAAAAATAAGCATAGCAAAAGAAATGATATGAGTTGTTTTAAACGCATTGCTTATACAAAGGTAAGACAATTTTAAATTAGTGACAGATACATTGTTTTTATGGGATAAAAGTTCGCTATAAGTCTGTCAATGTGGAATCAACATTCCCATATATTTTCATGAGTAAATATCTACTGGGGTGAATGCTTTTCATGATCATATTTTTTCAATTCATTAAAAAAAGATTTACTTGCAATGGCTGAATTACTCATAGCGAGTTGAATATTGAGCATGTTTTTAATCTCCACGGCAATGTCTTCATCAAATATTCTCAACACTATTTTCATGGTGGCATATAAGGTACGTGCATGAAGCCCTATTTCTATATTTAAGGCATCGTTATTGATGACAGAAATCAATGCTGCACTATGCTTAATATTCACATCTGACAACACTTTCTCAGATCTGGCATCGCCAATGTATACATCAGCGCCAATGCTTCTAAAATAGTCAACATGTTTTGCTTCTTCATTGATTTCGATGATGATTACTTTTTTATCACGTTTGAGCAATTCTTCTACAATAAAATAGCCCAGCCTACCCAGGCCGCAAACGATGACATGGTTTTTGGTAGAGTATTTTTTTCTTCCAAGGGCCAATTGAATACGATTTTTTAAAAAATAATCAATGGTCAACGAAAAAATCATCCAAATCAAAATCGTAGAGCCTAGCATCAATATCACGCCGATTATTTTACTAATATCGCTGGAGGCCAGCAAATTTAAATCCCCAAAACCGACTGTGGTAATAATCACCACCACAAAATAGACGGCATTGATCCAGGTCATATGTTCAAAATAGTGAAAATATCCTATACAGGCGACTGATAAAGTGAGTAGGAGAACTAATAATTTTTTTATTAAATAATCAGGCTTTTTTTCAATCACCTTATGGTTATTTGTTTGCACATTCTCCCCATGCATGTCGTATTTTTTATACAAGGTTTCTACAAATTCGGGAGCGGCGATTTTTGCAGGATTGATGATGGTGACATTGTTATTGACTTTAAACAAATTTGAAAAGAAATTTTCATTAAATAAAGAAGCCGTGATGGGGATATTATATTTTAAAGAGCTTAAGGCAATGATGAGTTGTAAATTATTTTCATCTTTATCATCTAAAAGATAAATCATCAATACATTTTCAATATTGATATCTTTAAAAAAGTGGGCTAAGTTATCAATGATAGACCCGGAAACGGATATATTGTTTATTTTTTCATCATAACATTGAATGCAGTGGTAACCTGCTGTATGTAATATTTTTTTTAATCGAAATACTAAATGTCCGGAACCAAAAATCAGCACATCTTTCTTTTTCATCTTTATTATATTGTTCTAAAATTATTTATTGAATAGTCAGAAAAATATCAGTATAATATGTACACACCTTGAATTTTAACTGAATATACAGAATCAATTTATTGAATGAGTAACTATTATTACTTAAAGATACGATATAGGCTTGAATAATTCGATAAATTGGAGGGTTCATTTTTGCAAGTCGATTTTTAAGCTTCGATTTGTAAATAAGAAAGTCTCCTGTAAAGGATGATGCAAAATATCTTGCAGTTTTATTTCTTTTTTGCAAGTTTTTCTTTCACCCATTTTTCTAATCGATGATGACTGGGTACTAATATTGACGCTATGCATACTAAAATGAATAATGCAATTACAGGTTTGTGATGCGACCATTTTTCAATATAAGGATGTAAATAAAGCGCTATAAATTCAAAAAACAAGAGGAGGGCTATCATGCCTACATATTCAATAATACTAGGTTTTACTTTTTTGTGACTGAGTACGATCAGCAAAACAAACAAGCCTAAAATAAACAAGGCAATGCCAATATATTGAGCGTTTTGCATTCGTTCTTTTTGTTGTTTTTCCAGGGCTTGTTGCAAGTCGTTTTGCCTGAGCTGCTCCTGCAAGGTCATAGTTTGAATGTGTTTGATTTTTTCATTATTAAATAAACTGTCTTTAAGATCGTACCTAATTTTTAAATATTTTAAACTGCTATCCTTATTGCCTGCATTCATATACAATTCATATAGGGTGCCTGATGCATTCATACTCATCACATAATACTTATTGTTGGAAGCTATTTCATAGGCTTTGCTTGTATAGAAAAGGGCTGAATCAGGATTTTCGTTTTTCATCAAACCACCAAGTTTTTTATACACTGAGCTCAGCATATTCTGATTGCTCGTTTTGTGGGCTATGGTTAAACTTAGGGAATAATAATTTTTAGCCATTAAGCTATTTTTGATGTCTTCATACACCGTTCCTATATAATACAAAATAGAACACTCTACTTGTTCATTGTGTTGTTCAGTAGCAAGTTTTAAGGCATCATTTAAATAAAACAATGCTGAGTCTGCCATATCGAGGTACTGATAACAAATACCAATATTGACCAGGTTAATGGTTAGTTTTTCATAATCCTTGCTTGTTTCATTTATTTTTTTTGCTTTAAAAAGGTATGCTAAAGGTAATCGGTATTCACCTTGGTTAATATACAAGTTGCCGATATTAGAATAGGTTTGGGCTATGCTCGCTTGAGATTGAGCGGCTTCTGCTTTTTTAAGGGCACTTAGGTAGGTTTCGAGGGCTTTATCGTGTTGACCAGTTTGCAATAATACATTGCCAATGGCATTAAGGCTTTTGGCGATGCCTGCTTGGTTGTCATCGTTTTGTGCCAAACGTAAAGCCTCCTGGGCAAAGTACATGGCGCTGTCAATATTCGTATTGAGTTTTTCAAAGGAGGCCACACAAAGCAGACGCACCTTAGCGGTATCCGTTTCTGCCCTTTGCAATAACTGAAGGGTATTTGACTGCGCGTTAGATATAGTTACTTGACTACATAAACACAAAAAAAGGAATACATAAAATTTCATCATAAAGTTTGTCACAGTGAAAATACAAACTATGATTTAGTATTTAAGTTATTTTTTTAAAAACAAAAGGGTAACACGAAAAAACGTCACAAGGTCAGCAATTATAAATAAGCAAAGTTTGATTCCAATATTTGATCATGTTGGAATCCAATCATTTACTTTCCGTGACAGAATGTAATAATTTTAATGAAACAGTACACTGTATTGGCTTTCATCAAAAGCCTTTAAATAAAAGGTACAGATACGGTACAAACATCTTCTATTTAATACGAATTTAGCATTATTCCAGTTCTCCAAAGCCCACCCAAAACCAGCAGCTTTTCCAAATCTCTCTATCTGATTGCTTTATCGACCTAATTTCAGTGATAATTACTTCTCTACATAGAATGCTATCTGATTTATTATTCTGTAAAAACACCTCTACTATTGTTTAGTAAATCACTTTCGTTTTGATACAATTAACGGTGAAGTATAGACTAAAGCCGCTTTACACGATTCATAATAAGAATAATAAGACCTTTTGTTTGTTTTGCTCTTTGCAATACCCATTGATATAATATTACAATACTTATAAACTTTATAATCTAACTGTATTGAAATAAGATGACTTTCAGAAACTATTAATAACTGAATATCTTTATTCTCATTTGGTTGCATCTTAAATAAAGTGTCGGGTATAAGAAAATTGTTTTGTTTAATTTTAGGCAAAAACAATGTGTCATTATTTGATAAAATATATGCATCTACTACAAATAAACCATATTTTTTCATAGCGGAATATTCTATTGATAACTTAATATACTTATCTGCGAAGCAAGTGTATATAGTACAAAGTAAAAAAACTATACTTAATATTATTTTACTCATTTTTTATAACTTTTTGTTCCTTTATAACTGTCAAGTATTTGACCAGCTTCAAATCCACCTATAGCTTTGTCTACTTGATGGGTCTTTTGGTCATAAACATTTATAGTATTATTTCGTTCTGCCACCCCATAATTGTCTCCACTTTGCTCTGGAACAGCATCGCCACTCTTTCCAACAATAATATACATTTCATATTGGGGATTATTCATATTTGTTGGGTCGTTCGGGCCAGGTCTATCTGCATTACCAGAGATAGCTTTCCTTCCATTCTGATTATAGCCAGTCGGATGCGAATGTATAATTACATCACCTTTGCCCGACGTTTGCACAGTCGCTGTCTCACCTTCTATTCCTTTTACGATTGGTCCTTCTATAACTGGGTCACTATCATAATGGTCGCCATTTTTTTTCATTTCAGTCCCAAATTCTCGAAATTGTCCTTTATTAAGTGCAGTTTGTAAAACTTCATATGACTTTTCAAGAACATCATAATGTATCACTAAAACCTCTTTATTACTTGCTCCATTTCTCAACATTTCACCGGAAAGTTCATATTTTCCATTTTCTTTCATAGCAGCTTTTATGCTTTTTGCTACATCCTTATTTCTCACAATACCAATTAAATTATTTTGTTTCCCATCTGAACCTACTTTGTTTCCATTAAAATAATATTCAGTATTCCCATCGGGGTCTATAAAAATAATTGGATTATTAACTGCAAAATGATAGGGTGACATTCCTGGATGTTTAGCATACATCGGGTCTATATTCCATGCAAACACAACAGGGTCGAAGTCATAACCATTATATAATTCCTTAGTGGAAACAAAAGCCGTTATTTTTTTTGTTTCCGTGTTAAACATAGTATTTCCTATCTGTTCTGTCTGTTTTACTTCATGCCTTTCATCAAACATTCCCCAAGACACAGTAGCGTATCTTCCCTTTGAAGTTATAGGATTTGTCGGAGTTTGTTTCGGTTGCGGTTTATCCTTAATGTACGAGCGGATAATTTGATTTTTCATTTTTAATGGCATTTCCCTATATCCTAGGTGATATAGGTCAGCAATTAGGTTCTGATACACCTGAAAGTCCATATTGCTTTGAAGTATAGATATAGACTTTTTCGTTGCTGTCAATTTGTTTTCGAGATATTCAGTTTTTAAGAGCAGTGCATTCAAATTTCGGTTATCATACTTCAAAGCTGTTTCGGCACATTCCAATATAAAAGGGTCGTCACAAACGGCAAATTTGTGTACATATCCTTTAGCAAGATATACAAGACAAAGGGCTATTTCCTGTTGTTGAGTTAACTCCCTTTGGGAAATGTTATTTTGTATAGCCTCATCAGTCGAATACGTTATGGTGCTAATTGTTCCAGTGCCCGGAAAGTTCCGTGTACCTAATTCAACATTATATTTTGTTCCTTTTTCGTCAGCATGTCTTATATAAATGTGTGAAGGAGCAGTACAAAGATTTGCCTCTGAGTTAAGCCTATTTGATAAAATTTTGAACATTGAAGCAAGAGCAAAGCAATTCCCCGATTTGGTATTATTCAAATGAATAACCTGCGTATTTGTCCAGTCGTCTGTTGCCATAGGGTCGGTATGCGAGTAATTATACTTATAGTGTATGTATGTTTTTCCATCGCTTTCAGTGTTACATATAGTCTTTGTCATCATCGTATAAATAGCCCAGTTCGTCAATGCTTTTTTATACTGTTCCTCTATCTGCTTTTGTGTGAGCAAATAGTTTGCTTGTCGTTTCACAAAAGAGGAATTATTAGTTACGCCAATAATATCTCGGATTATTTGCACATTTGCTTCTATAGCTTTTACAAACTCATTTTTATCTATACGGTTTTCATACCACGCATTCTCAATTATAAAAATAGCCTTTTCGTATTCGGGCTTTTCTTTCCCTGAAAGCATATCTTCTAATTGCGCTTTTGCACTGGCAAAATAAGATTTAGCAGCTTCATTCTCTTGCGCAGTCAGATGAAAACTGCTTGCAAGAATCAATAAAATCAGGAGCTTTTTCATAATGTGTAATTTACGGTTTATTTTATTTCTATAAAAGAATTTCTTTTTTGTTTGCCTGTCAGTTTATACTGTGTCTGTACTTCCCCTTTAAACTCATGTTCCTTTATTAGGTCATTATATACCTCTTCGGGTAAGTCCTGATAGCCTAATTCAGTAATATATTTCTCATTTTTTTGATACTCCTTTTGTATGGTGTACGCATATTCATCGTTTTCTATCTGTGAAAGGTCTGTAATATGATTACGGTTCAGATAAAGCGTTAAAAGTCCGTGTAAGTAATTACTGTAGATAAAATAAGCATAGATATTGTTTTGCTTTGGATAATATTTATATGCTTCCTCCAAACATTTTTTCAAAAACTCGCCTTCATCTAATGGCATTTTTCTGATATACTGTAAAGCCAGTTCCAACATACAGTTTGCTACTACTTTTCTTGTATTAAGCGTATCTAAATAAATACCCGAGCGAATCGCTTCAGGGCTGACAAACAGGTTGTCCTGATACCAACGGTCATTAATATGCCAGTTCGATGTCGGCTCATAATTCTCTATTTCACCTTTATTATTAATGTATTTTATAAAAGAATGTTGCGGGGCAAAAGTCAGGTAAGCATTTGTATTTAATTTTTCTGCTAACAATAAATAGACCATTGGCAAGCTATTACATTGTCCGCCACCAGTGGCAAGGCATTTAGTGACAAAAAAATTACGGTGGTCGTTCTTTGCTTCATAATCGTTATAATCATAGAAAAAGGGCAAGTGTGAAACTGTCTTATAGCTTGTTTTGCCGTCTTTCATTTGCACTGCCTCACTCACAGTTAACCTTTGCGACATAAATCGCTGTATTGCCAAATGCTTAGCTTCATTATCGTTTATATCAAAACCGTTTTCCATCATCCATTTTTTGAGAAAAGAAACAGATTTATTTAAAACCTGTTCATATTCAGCTTTGGTAAGGTAAGGGTTGCCAAACGCTTTTTCAGTAATGTAAAAGGCTTCTGATAATGAAGGGTTGGCAGTATTTGCAAGGTTTTTTAATTGTAGCAAAGCACTTTCAAAGGCCGCAAGGTTCTTTTTGTATTCGTTCGTGTCTATTAATCCTTTCTGTATGGGTTGTGTGCGCCCTTTATTTTGTCTTACAATTTCCGCCTTTATCAGTTCCGTTTGTTGGTGTTGGTTAGTGACTCTTTTTTGTTCATTCTTTATCACATCAGGCACAGATAGTGTCGCTCTATTTATCTGCTCTTTTGCTGAAACTATTATTGACTCAAAAGTAGATGTTGTAGGAGTAGAAGGATAATTAACTTGTGCTTGCGAAAATGGACATACGATAAAAAGTATGCTAAAAATGATACTTAAACGCATATATGTATGAATAGTAATCATTTTTCTACAAATTTAAAAATATTAATGAATAAAAATATACGTAGAATTACGCAGGTGATTAGGTAATTTTACGCAAGAATGTTCAGAAAGAAGGGGAATTTGTCACGACATATACGAAGCTACATTGGGAATTAATGGTCACTTGATAATACTTTAATACCTATTATAGAAAAGATTCAACAGATTTTGAATACAGAAATCTAATTAATTCTGTGGTTTAGGTTATTGCATTTCGATATTCAACTTGCTACTCTCCTCTTCGGAGGCTGCGCCTTCGCAAGCACTATGTTCTTATTAGGCTTTGCCTTTATTTCAGCTAAATATATAAACAGACCCCGAAAAATAGCCCTGATAGTAACGGAAAGCTTTTTTGTCATTCTGAGAAGATTATATTGAGCCTGACGAAATAAAGTTGAAGAATTGACAAAAAACTTGGAGCGAATAGCAGGAATTAGCTTAACAATGTGCACAATGATGCGCTCCTGCTATTACTTACCGTGACATTGCTTATACTTCTTGCCACTACCACAAGGACAAGGATCGTTGCGACCAATTTTAGGTTCTAAGTTTCTGATGGGTTCCTTTTTTACAGGTGTGGGGTCATAGTAATCGTTTTCATTGGCTGCGTAATCTTCTCCTGCTGCATCAATTTCTTCTTTGTTGGCACGCATACGACTCATGTCTGTTTTTTCTACACGGGCTTGATGTATGTCTTGTTCCTCTTGCATTGGGATGCCACAACGTATCAAAAATGAAACGATATTTTTATTGGTTACCCCTATCATTTCTTTAAATAAATTAAAGGCTTCAAATTTGTATATCAACAAAGGATCTTTTTGTTCATAGCTAGCCAATTGCACACTTTGTTTCATCTCGTCCATTTGGCGTAAATGATTTTTCCATGATTCGTCTATCAGCCCAAGGGTGATTTGTCTTTCTAAGGCATTGATCAATTCTTGTCCTGAAGAGCTTACACTTTTTTTCAAGTCAGCAATGATTTGTAAAGCCCTATGACCATCAGTAAAAGGTACTGCAATATTTTCTATACGGTCTCCATTTTGCTGCAAGATGTTTTGTAAAACAGGTAAGGTATTTTCCTTGAGGTATGCTAATTTTTGGGTGTATAATTCTTTTAATTGAAAATATAATTTATCAGTCAAAGAGGCCACATCTATTTTCAAAAATTCTTGTTCGCCAATAGCTGGTTCAAAAGCGAAATCGCGGATTACTTCAATTTTAAATTCTTCGTAGTTTCTTTTATTGTCAAACTGTGTAGCTATGAGATTGCAACTGTCATAAAAAGCATTGTCTAAATCCATGGCTAATCTTTCACCAAACAAGGCATTTCTTCTTCTGCTGTAAATCACCTCACGTTGTGCATTCATCACATCATCATATTCAAGCAATCTTTTTCGAATACCAAAATTGTTTTCTTCTACTTTTTTCTGCGCTCTTTCGATTGATTTGCTGATCATGCTATGCTGAATCACATCCCCATCTTTGTGTCCAAGTTTATCCATCCATCCACTCAGTTTTTCACTGCCAAACAAACGCATCAAATCATCTTCAAGCGATACGAAAAATTGTGAGCTACCTGGGTCGCCCTGACGTCCTGCACGTCCACGCAACTGTCTATCTACTCGTCTACTTTCATGACGTTCAGTACCTATGATAGCCAAGCCACCTGCTTTTTTTACATCAGGTGCCAACTTGATATCGGTACCTCTACCAGCCATATTGGTAGCAATGGTTACGGCTCCTGTTAATCCAGCCTCAGCCACTACTTGTGCTTCACGAGCATGTTGTTTTGCATTTAATACATTGTGAGGAACTTTGTCAAAGGCAAGCATTTTGCTGAGCAATTCTGATACTTCAACCGACGTGGTACCTACAAGAATGGCTCTTCCCTGTTCACGCAATTTTTTTACTTCTTCAATAACAGCTCTATATTTTTCTCTTTTTGTTTTAAACACCAGGTCCTGTTCGTCTTTTCTTATCACATTTACATTGGTAGGGATGGTGGTGACATCCAATTTGTAAATTGTCCAAAACTCTCCAGCTTCAGTTTCGGCTGTACCTGTCATACCTGCAAGTTTATGGTACATTCTGAAATAATTCTGAAGCGTTACCGTTGCAAAGGTTTGGGTTGCAGCTTCTACATCTACATTTTCTTTAGCTTCTATCGCTTGATGTAATCCGTCACTGTATCGACGTCCATCTAAAATACGACCAGTTTGTTCATCCACAATTTTTACTTTGCCATCCATCACTACATATTCCACATCTTTTTCAAACACGGTATAGGCTTTGAGTAATTGTTGTATGGTATGTATTCTATCTGCTTTGAGTGAGTACTCTTGTATCAAAGCATCTTTTTGTTTTGCTTTTTCCTCTAAAGGTATATCTGCATGATCGATGGCTGCTAAACCCGTAGAGATATCAGGCATCACAAAGAAATCAGCATCTTCGGCAGTGCTTGTCAGCATACCAATACCTTTTTGGGTAAGGTCTACCTGATTGTTTTTTTCATCTATTGTAAAATACAATTCAGCATCTACTTTCGGCATATTTTTTTGCTGGTCTGCTAAATAGTAGTTTTCTGTTTTTTGTAATATTTGTTTAATTCCATTTTCGCTCAAAAACTTGATGGTTGAGCTGTTTTTAGGTAAACCTCTATGTGCACGTAGGAGGGCCAAACCACCACCTTCTTTGTCATCATTACCATTGCTAATCATTTTTTTAGCTTCCAACAAAAAGGCATTCACTACTTTACGTTGTACTTCTACCAATCGTTCAATCCTTGGTTTTAATAAATGGTATTCCTGGTCGTCACCTTTAGGCACGGGGCCCGAAATGATTAATGGGGTACGGGCGTCATCAATTAATACACTATCTACTTCATCTACCATGGCATAATGTAATTTGCGTTGTACCATTTCTGAAGGATGATGTACCATATTATCTCTTAGGTAGTCAAAACCAAATTCGTTGTTGGTACCATAGATAATATCGCACATATAGGCTTGACGTCTTTCTTCTGAGTTGGGCTGATGTTTATCGATACAATCGACGGTAAGTCCAAGCCATTCAAACAAGGTGCCATTCCATTCACTATCCCGACGAGCAAGATAATCGTTGACAGTTACTATATGAACCCCTTCACCGGTTAAGCCGTTCAGATAAGCGGGTAGGGTAGAAACCAATGTTTTACCTTCACCTGTAGCCATTTCTGATATTTTACCTTCGTGTAAATTATACCCTCCTATAAGCTGTACATCATAATGCACCATATTCCAGGTAACGGGTGAACCTGCAGCAAGCCATGTGTTTTTAAAAATCACCTCATCACCTTCAATGGTAATGTATTCTTTTTTAACGGCTAGGTTTCTATCTAAATCAGTGGCTTTACTTCTGATTTCAGTATTTTCTTTAAATCGTTGCGAAGCTGCTTTTACTGTTGCAAATGCTTCGGGTAACAATTGTAATAATATTTCTTCGAGTTGTGTATCACGTGTTTTTACAAGCTGATCAATTTGTTTGTATAGATCACTTTTTGCATGGATGTCCACTGTTGTTTCAGCGTTGGTTTTTAAATCGCTGATTTGGGTCGTAATGTCTTTTACATGGGTTGCGATACGTTGTCTGAAGTCAACGGTTTTGGCTCTCAAGTCGTCATTGCTTAGTGATTGATACGACTGAAAGTGCTGGTTGATTTGATCGATGACTGGAGACAGTTTTTTTACATCTTTTTCAGATTTGCTACCACCAAAAAGTTTATTGATAAAGTTTAACATATAATGCGTTGTTTATAAAAAGTCCGTTATCACGGAAGTTAGAAAATATTTTTTTGAATGTTTCAAATAGTATGCTACAATTTATTTTTGTGACATGCTGTCAGAAAAAAATTTTGCAAATATAAGTGTTCGTTAGGGAATTTGAACAAAAATGAAATAGAATAAGAGGGATATATATAGTATTTGAAAAAATAGAAACACTTAAGGAATAGAATATAAGCGCTTAAGTTGAATAATACATATTACTTAAAAGAAAATCAAGGTTTGTTTAATAGAAGGGAGCATTCAAAAATAAATGAGATAATATGAGTAAGGAACATACGACAATCAAAAAAGGCTATCCGTTTTACAGATAGCCTTTTTTAAATATTTTAATGAAATATATTATTTTTCGTATTCATTACGCATGATACCATAATATTGAAATTTCTTTTGTTTGTATCCTTTATCCCAATATTTATCGGTATCGCCAAACTCAGGAATAGTTACCCAGTCTTTTGATTTGCTTTTGTACCAATTATAAACAGGGATATGATTTTGTGCTCTGCGGATAGGTGCATAAAACTGTAATACTTTCAAAGTATATCCTTTTTGTTGCATGTCAGAATCAGAAAATTCATCTTCTGCAATAGAAGCTTGATCTTTCGTTACAGGGTTTGTCCATCTGTAAATGGCTACTCTATCAGGGCCAGGTGTTTTATAAGCATAAAACAAAAATGTTTTTTCCTTGTATTTCCATTGTAACAATTGACCTTCCTGTATCTCGCCATCAGCAAGCGTTACAAAATTATTATCTACGGTATTTAACCAACGAAATACTCGGACTAAATCGTTGTTTACTTCCTGAGCGTTAGCAATTTGTTGAAATGAAATTAAAGCTGCGATTGCGATAATTGTGAATAAAGTCTTTTTCATATAGCTATGTTTCTATTTTTTCGAAATACAATGATAGTGAAATGATTTTTATCTACACAATTTTTTTTCATTTTTTTTCAAAAAGGGCATTTTAAATCCATTTTTTTAACTTTAATTTTTTCTAAAAATAATATTAAAATTAAAAATTATCATATACCTTTATGATTGAATTAACAAATGAATGTATATTTAATTGAATATCATTCATTTAATGTTCAATATCATTTAATCACAATTTTAAAAACATATAACTATGGGTGGTTCTAATAGACGTGAATTTTTAAATAACTTGCTTCCTGAAAAATTGAAAAAGGAAACTGAATACGATATTACTAAGGACGAAATATTTTTAAAGTATTCAAACAAAACATCTCCGCTAAATTTAAAAAAATCAAGAGCAGGATTGTCGCAATACACGGGTTCTTGGGGTGAAAAAGAAAAAATTCATCTATTGCGTAGAACCATGTTTGGCGTAACACCTGCAAATTTGACTTCTTTAAATGGCTATACAATGAGTCAGGCTGTAGATTTGCTAGTGAATGCTACACCGCCTACGCCCGCACCTCCAGTAAATTATTACGAGTCTATATACCCTGATCCTACAGGGGTGTTGCTTGGCGCCACCTGGGTAAACGCTCCTTATGGTGATGGTACTGTCAATTATTATCGTTATTTATCTACAAATGCCTGGTGGATGAAAAATATTTTCAAACAAACGATGAGCATACAAGAAAAAATGTTGATGTTTTGGCATAATCATTTTGTGTGTGAAGAAAATGTAGTAGGTGATTCACGTTTGCAATACAAGTACCTTAACCTTCTGAGAACTCATTGCTTAGGCAATTTTAAAACTTTTGTGAAAGAAATTACCAAAGACCCCATGATGTTATTTTACCTCAATGGTCATTACAACATTAAAAATTCACCCGATGAAAACTATGCCCGTGAATTGCAGGAATTATTTACCTTAGGCAAAGGGGCCAATATGTGGACTGAAGATGATGTAAAAGCAGCTGCTAAGGTAATTACCGGATTTAGAGCAGATACCGTCAACCTGACTTATACCTTTGATCCTGCAAAGCATGAAACGGCGAATAAAACTTTTTCTGCATACTATAATAATTATACAGTCATAGGGCAAATAGGGGCTGCTGGCGAAAATGAGTTAGACGATTTGCTCAATATGATTTTTAATCAGAGTCAAACGGCTGCCAAACATTTATGTAGAAAGCTCTATCGTTACTTTATCTATTATGATATAGATGCTAATATTGAGTCAACCATTATCTCTGGTATGGCTACTACACTGATTAACAATAACTGGGATATCAAACCCGTATTACTCCAATTGTTTAAAAGTGATCATTTTTACGACTCCTTGACGATGGATTGTGTCATAGCAAATCCTGTTGATTATTTTTTAGGTATGTCTAGAGCTTTGAGTGTACCGATTCCTGGCGCGATAGGGATTGTTGATGAAACAAGAGCCTATTATACACTTGCTTATTTATGCCAAATTGTGGGTATGGATCCAGGCAATCCGCCAAGTGTATCAGGGTGGCCATCTTATTATCAGGCACCTCAGTTTCACGAAATGTGGATCAATTCCGATACACTTCCCAAACGAATGAAATATACAGATGCCTTTTTTACAAATAATGGCATTTACGTATCAGGTAATTTTAATATCAAATGCGATGTGATTGCTTTTGCACAAACCTTATCAAATGCATATGACCCTGATATATTGGTCAGCGACTGTGTCAAATATTTGTTGGCTATTGGATTATCCCAAACCTTACGTGATAGCTATAAAATGATATTGACAAACAATTTGGCCAATTCATATTGGACACAAGCCTGGACTGATTATATCAATTACCCAGGTAATGTTACCTACGAAAATATTGTAAAAAACAGATTAAGACTGATGCTTACCAAATTGTTGCAATTGGCCGAACATCACCTAAGTTAAAATAAATAAATTTTTAATAAATTTAAACTTCAAAATATGAAGAGAAGAGATTTCCTCAAAATGAGTACTATGGCCACTTTGGCTTACTCTATCAATGGCAACCCTATACATGCCTATGGCGAAGACCATCTATTATCGATGATCGCAAAAACCAGAGGTAATAACGATAATATATTGGTATTGATACAGATGAGTGGCGGGAATGATGGACTCAATACCATAATTCCTTTAGATAAGTATAGCGAATTAAGCAATGCTCGCGCAAACATTTTAATCAATCAGCCAGATGTATTGGCACTCAGTGGTCAGGCTAATACAGGTATGCATCCTGCCATGACTGGATTGCAAGATATATTCAATACAGGTCGTATGAATATTGTACAAGGAGTTAGCTACCCCAACCCTAATTTTTCGCATTTCAGATCTACCGATATCATGTTTTCGGCTTCTGATTCCAATGTAGATATTGACACCGGTTGGATAGGTCGGTATTTAGATTTTCGTTTTCCGGGTGCACCCCTGAATTATCCTGATCCTAACATTTTTCTTGACCCATTGGCTATACAAATTGGCTCATCAATTTCTTCGTTGTTTTCAGGTGCCAATGGACTCAACGGTTTAGCGGTATCAAGTATTGATAATTTTTACCAAATTGTTAGTGGCACAGTAGATCCAGCACCTGCTACCCCTGCCGGGCACGAGTTGACATATATTCGTTTTATTGCTCAGCAAACACAGTCATATACCCAGGTATTGCAAAATGCCGCCTCTATACAAGCAACCAATTTAGCGCCTTACCCAGCCAATAATAATTTAGCCGATCAGTTAAAAATTGTGGCAAGGCTTATTGGTGGTGGTTTGAAAACGCCGGTTTATATGGTAAACATAGGTGGGTTTGATACACATGATAATCAAGTTGACTTTTTAGATCCAACACATAAAACGGGCGAACACGCTAATATCCTCACTAAATTATCAGAAGCGATCGCAGCATTTCAAGCTGATATCACTTTGATGGGCAAGCAAGATAAAGTAACAGGTTGTACTGTAACCGAATTTGGGCGAAGGGTCAAATCAAATGCCAGTGTGGGAACCGATCATGGATCAGGGGCTCCGATGATGGTATTTGGTACTAAAGTTAACCCAACGGTTATTGGCACAAGTCCCAATATACCGGCCAATGCTACGGTAAGTGACAATGTACCTATGCAACATGATTTTCGTCAAGTATTCGGCACGATATTGGTCGATTGGTTCGATATCGCAAAAGCTGATGCGGAAATGATATTGAACGGAAATCAATTTCAAATGCTGCCTATCTTTAAATATGCAGTAGGTACTGATAATACACCACTACAAAATGCACAACATGCGCTGGAACAAAACTTTCCAAACCCTTTCCGCTCACATACCACCATTCGATTTACCACCAGTGGGGGCATGGTGCAAATATTATTATATGATGAAATGGGTCGCATGCTGAAAGTATTATATGAGAATGAAGTTCCGGCAGGTACCTTTGATGTGGGCGTTGATAGAAGCGCATTACCAGCAGGTATCTACTATTACCAAATGCATATCAGCAATAAAACGTTTACCCAAAAAATGGTTATTGTAAACTAGGAACAGCAAAGCAAAAACGTTTGTCAATAAATGATTTAAGTCTTACACATCATTGAATAGTATTGTGTTATACAGAAGGCGAGATGCGTAATTTTTTAGGGGCTACTTCATTGTATGCACATTGCAATGCATCTTGTAACATCGATTCTGCTACTAAAGCCATATTTACGATTGTCCAACCCTGTAAGCCCCATTTATTGGGTAGGGGTGCAAAAATTTTAGGGTTATATGACGAAAATACATGCTGGTCGATGATTGATAGTTTTAAACAAGCATTGTTTTCTTTGCTGTCATAAGTCGCAAATATTTTGTTTTTGATTCTAAAAGATGTTTTTTCAAAATGCGGTGCTTCTTGCGTTTCAGCAAAGGATAGGGCCACTTTTTTTAAAAAATCAACGGAAGCCATGGTATAAGTATTTAAAAATCAAACTCAGATAAAAAATAAAGAGAATTAATCATGCTGCATTAATTTTTCAATGCCCGCTAAATTAAGTTTAGTAAAAACTTTTTTACCGATAGGTGATAATTGGGGTTGTTCACAGGCAAACAATTGGGTAAACAATTCTTGCATTTCATTGAGATTGAGTTTTTTTCCATAAGGCATGGCTTTTTGCATTGCCATTGTTCGGATTACTTTTTCTCTTTTGTCAAGTTTGATATCGGACTGCTCATGCTTGAGGGCTTCTAATATTTTTTCAATTGATTTTTTTTCATGTCCTGCTTTAACATCAGCAGGTACCCCCTGAATAATAAACGTTGTATGACCAAAAGGCTCAATATGATAACCCAACAATAATAATTCTTCTAATAAAGTTTGTAATAATATCGCATCAGAAGCACTCAATTCAAAGGTTTGAGGAATTAAGCATTGTTGAATGGAAATAGCGTTTGTAGTTGCATGTTCATATCTTTCATACAAAATACGTTGATGAGCTAAATGCTGATCAATCACCAAAAAGCCATTTTTTGTGGTGACGATAATATACCCTTGTGCTATTTGTAAAAACTGTTGTTGAAATTCTTCTTGCAAATCCAATGGATTGTTTGTGTCCTGGTTTGCTAAATCCTTTTCATGTGGTTGCGATGAAAGATTGATTGGTTGTGAATGAGTAGATTGGATTTCAAATTCATGTTGAATTTTATATAAATCTTTCCAATTTCTGATATCCTGTTTATTTTCCAAAAAATGTGCTTTACCTTTTTCAGTAAATGATTGAAACAGGTAATCGTTTTTAGTGGCAGTTTGTTGTTGAGAAGAAAATGGCTGGGTGATTGACTGTAAAGATTCAATTTCAGGATTGAGTGAAAAGTCTAATGAAGGGGCTAAGCTGTATTTACTCAATGCATGTTTCACAGCAGCGCTTACAAATGAATATACTATTCGTTCATCTTCAAATTTAATTTCTTGTTTGGTTGGATGCACGTTAATATCAATACGGCTTGGATCAATATCAATAAATAAAACGAACACCGGAAATTCATCTTTTGCAATCAAATCTTTGTATGCTTGTGATACTGCATGATTGAGGTAGGCACTTTTAATAAATCGGTTGTTGACAAAAAAGTATTGATTGCCCCTGGTTTTAGTGGCCATATCTGGCGATGCTATAAATCCTTTGATTGAAACCACCTCTGTCGGCTCTTCAACAGGTACCAATTTTGACATATACTGGTTGCCTAATAAACCAACAATACGTTGTTTGAGCTTGCCGCCATCGAGGTGAAAAACAGTTGTGTTATTGTTTGTAAATTGAAAAGTAATATGTGGAAACGCCATCGCAACGCGGATAAATTCATCTACAATATGGCGGGTTTCTGATGAAGCGCTTTTTAAAAAATGACGTCGAGCTGGAACATTAAAGAATAAGTTTTTTACCATTAAGCTAGTTCCAGTACTGGCTTGGCAAGGCTCTTGCAGTTTTACCATACTGTTTTCAACTTGCAAATGGGTGCCAACTTCATCTGATTCAGTTTTGGTTTTTAAATCTACTTGTGCCACCGCAGCAATAGAAGCAAGAGCCTCCCCGCGAAAACCCATGGTTCGTATGGCAAAAAGATCGTCAATCGATTTGATTTTGGATGTGGCATGTCGTTCAAAGCAAAGTCGGGCATCGGTTGGGCTCATGCCTTTGCCATTGTCATTGACTTGTATCAATTCTTTGCCAGCATCTTTAATGATTAAATGTATTTGGGTAGCACCTGCATCAATAGCATTTTCAAGCATTTCTTTTACAGCGCTTGCCGGACGTTGTATTACTTCACCTGCTGCAATCTGATTTGCAATATTATCGGGCAAAAGTTGTATTACATCTAGCATGCTGCGAAGATAAATGAAAAAACGAAACCCTAAAAACTGTTATTTTTCTTTATCAGAATCAACATGAATTTTAGAGATATTATTTTATATTTACGCAATAAATATTTCAGTATGACAAATCATAAAGACGGATATGTAAGTACAGAGCTTGATCATGGCATTGCCACCGTAGAATTTTTTCATCCTTCCAGCAATGCTTTGCCGGCAAAAATATTAGAAGATTTGGCTAAATCTATTGATAAAGCAGGGCAAGATGAAAGGGTCAAAGTAATCGTGCTTCGATCTGCAGGTACAGGTGCTTTTTGTGCAGGAGCCAGCTTTGACGAACTGATTGCTATTTCGAATGAAAAAGACGGAAAAAAATTCTTTGCAGGGTTTGCCAACGTAATCAATGCCATTCGAAAAGCACACAAATTTGTGATAGGAAGGGTGCAGGGCAAAACGGTCGGTGGTGGAGTGGGTTTAGCATCAGCCTGTGATTATACCATAGCATCAGAAAGTGCTTCTGTCAAGTTGAGTGAGCTCGCCATCGGTATAGGTCCATTTGTAGTAGGCCCTGCGGTAGAACGCAAATTGGGAACCTCTTGCTTTTCACAATTGGCCATGGATGCCACCGAATGGCGCAATGCTGAATGGGCTAAAAAACATGGATTATATTCTGAAATTTATAAAACCATTGCCGAAGTAGATGATGCAGTCAACCATTTAGCGGATCAATTAGCTCATAGTAATCCTGAAGCCATGGCATTGTTGAAAAAAGTGTTTTGGAAAGGAACTGAGCACTGGGATTCCTTATTGGATGACAGGGCAGCAATGAGTGGCAAATTAGTACTGAGTAGTTTTACACGAAATGCAATCGAAAAATTTAAAACAAAAAAGTAATTGATTACAGTATGTTAGTATAAGTCAGTGCGACCTAAAAGAGATGTATTAAAAATGTCTGCCTTTGTGGCTAAATAGTATATTTTAAACAAAAAGTAGTACTTTTACCAACCATTTCGAGATAAAAAAGCGTCTAACAACAAAATTAAATTGAATATAAAATGAGAAAATTAATCCTATCACTTTGCCTTTTATTAGCGGCTGGTTTCTTTTTACAAGCCAAAACAAACAAAGAATTTGTGATTGCCATACATGCAGGGCATGGGGGAGCAGACAATGGTGCAAAAGCAATAGATGGTGCACTCGAAAAAAACTTGACCTTGGCTTATGCACAAGAATTGGAAAAATTAGCGACAGCCCAAAACTTTAAAGTGATATTGTGTCGTGATACAGATCAAGACTTTGATTTGACAGCAAGAGCTGCATTTGTAAAACAACATCAAGCCGACTTATTTATTTCAATTCATTTTAATGCTTCGCTAAACGATGCTGGTAAAAGAGGATTTGAATGTTATGTGGGTACACAAACGAACTTAGTTGAAAATAGAATTTTAGGTAAGTTTATTGGTGCTGAATTATATAATATCGCAGGTATGAAATTTAATGGGGTTAACATACAAACACAACCTATGCTTACTTTAAATACCATCCCTTCTCCTGTAGCCTTGTTAGAATTGGGTTATTTAACCAACGAGAAAGACTACCAATTTATCAAAACTGCAGAAGGTAGAAATGAAATTTGTCAAAAATTACTCAATGCAATCCAATTGTATAAAAAACAAATTGAAACCAATAAGTAATCTTTAGCTTATGCTCATTAATGATTAATTGAATCATAAATAAGTAAATATACCGTATTAAAAAAGAGACCTACAAGGTCTCTTTTTTTTATAGTCCAGATTTTACGGTTGAATTCGTAATAAAAGCTATTATTCATTCATAGCTACTACCTGTGTCGGTAGTTGATTCGCATTTCTGATTGAAATATTGCGGGCGATTTGTTGTGCTACTTGTTCAATGGCTTTTAAAGAAACCTCATCGCCATAAAGCATAGCAGGTTTGCCTTCATCGCCCCCTTCACGAATACTCATTGTGATTGGGAGTTCGCCTAAAAAAGGAATTTCGAACATATCTGCTAAACGTCTTCCGCCATTTTTTCCAAAAATATAATATTTATGGTCAGGAAGTTCGGGTGCAATAAAATAAGACATGTTTTCTACCACCCCTAAAATAGGGACTTTGATCTGCGGTCCATCAAACATCATCACTGCTTTTTTGGCATCTGCTAAGGCTACCTCTTGCGGTGTGGTAACGATTACAGCGCCCGTTACAGGTATGGTTTGTACCATTGTTAAATGAATATCGCCTGTACCCGGTGGCAAATCGATGATTAAATAATCTAATTCCTCCCACAATACATCGGTCACAAATTGCTTGAGCGCGCTACTAGCCATAGGGCCACGCCATACTATCGCTTGTTTTTCATCAATCAATAAGCCAATACTCATCGCTTTGATACCCATTACTTCAATAGGCAATATCATACCTTTTCCATTTACATCTTTCATCATGGGGCGTTCGCCTCTGATGCCTAACATAATAGGTACTGAAGGTCCATAGATATCTGCATCCATGATGCCTACTTTAGCACCATCTTTTGCCAGTGCCAGGGCTAAATTAACTGCAACCGTTGATTTGCCTACACCACCTTTGCCTGAACCAACCGCGATGATATTTTTAACATTGGGCAAAAACGATTTATTGTCTTTGCGATTGCTATTCACATTGGCAGTAAAATGTACCGTAGGTATGGCATCTTTTGAAACCAGTATTTTGATTGCATTTTCACATGCATTGCGAATCATATCTTTTAAGGGGCAAGCTGGGGTGGTTAATACCACAGTAAAAGAAACCGCATTGCCGTCAATGACAATATCTTTTATCATGTTTAAGGTTACAAGGTCTTTGCCCAAATCAGGCTCTTGTACATTACTAAGGGCTTCGAGTACTTTTTCTTTTGTGATCATCTAAAACTATTGTTAAATATTATAAGGCAAAGGTAATTATAAATGACTATACAGCCTATTTCAATTACTTTTGAAGGGTGAAAAAATTTCAACTTTTTATCATGTTGTTTTTTGCTTTCAATACCCAGCTTTTTGCTCAGTTTGGTTTTGAAAATAAAATAGAACTTACGGGCGTGGTTATGAGTGCCGACAGTTTGCGGTATTTGCCTTTTGTGTCAGTGGTTATTAAAAACAAAGATGACGGCACTACCAGCAATGACAGAGGTGTGTTTACCCTAATTGCTGATAAAGGCGATACTTTAGAGTTTACCAGTGTGGGGTTTCGCAAAAAAAGGTATGTGATACCAAACAATTTAAGCTCAAATCGTTATTCAGTGATTCAGCTGATGACCCAAGATACTTTTTATTTACCCAATACCATCATCAGGCCATCTTTGTCAAAAGAAGAATTTGATAAAGCGTTTAAAACATGGCATATACCAGATGATAAATACGAAACCGCCAGAAAAAATACGGAGTATCAAACCATGCGTATGCTGGCTTTTACATTACCTAAAGATGGGCGGGAAAACCAAAGTACTTATCAGCAAATCTTAACCCAACGGAATTATTGGGCAGGTCAACAACCTCCAATGACTATATTTAGTCCACTGGCATGGTATGAGTTTTATAAAGCTTGGAAAAGAGGTGAATATAAAAGAAAAAAATAACACTCCTTCTTATACTGTCTGCCAGCTTACTTATAAATTCTTGTACTTTTATGGGGTTTTGCCAAGGGAACTGTATTTTTGCTTATGCAATGGATGAATTTACCTGTGTTGAATATTTATCACTTTTTACCCTTGTTATTCCTGCTCGTGGCATCGCGCCCATTAAACGCTCAACGTACTTGGAGTTTTGAATTGCATGGAGGTGTGACAGCCAATATGCCCCTTCCCCTAACGATTATTCAACAAAATTATCCCATCATTTATTTCAAACAGGCAAGGTATTATAGCGAACCCTTGAAATTACCCTATTATTGGGATTGGCGTTTTGCCAAATGGTTTGGAAAACATTCCATTGAATTTGAAGCGATTCATCATAAATTATATTTAAAAAGTAGTCATCCCGATATTCAACGCTTTGGCATCTCTCATGGATTTAATATGTTGACCTTCAATTATGCGCATAAATTCAATTATTTTATCTTCAGAAATGGGATAGGAAGTGTATTACTTCATCCGGAGAGTACCATTCGAAACAAAGTTTATCCTGAGGGTCCTGGTTTTGACATCAAAGGTTATCGGCTTCGGGGCTTTGTTTTTCATACAGCCATTGCCAAACAAATACCAATAGTCAGAAAACGACTTTTTATCAGTACCGAAGTGAAAGCGTCCTTTGCAAAAGCTAACGCACCCATTGTTGATGGTATCGCAAAAGTGAATGCTATTGTGTTACAAGGCATTGTGGGTTTAGGGGTTCGTTTTGCAGGTACTACAAAAGATAAAGATTAATAAGTAGCTTTGGCTACACCGAAAATCATTTATTGTTATGATCAAAAACAAATTGAAAAGAAATCTGAGAATTTCAAAGTATATAATTTATAAAGAAACCTTTATTGACTTCAAAGAAATCGTTTGGTCGTTTATTGGTAGTTTTGTAGGTATTGGATTGATTGCCTACTTCCAATCAGATTTCTTAGGGCAACAAGAAAATATTTTTTTGATAGGTTCATTTGGAGCTTCCAGTGTGCTGGTATTTGGCGCTATTGATAGTCCGCTGGCTCAACCCCGAAATTTAATAGGAGGACATCTGATTTCTGCATTGATTGGTGTTACGGTGTTTAAAACGATGCCTGAGATTATTTGGTTAACAGCCCCCCTTGCGGTTTCATTGTCAATCATCTGTATGCAAATGACCAAAACCCTGCATCCCCCTGGTGGTGCTACCGCATTGATAGCAGTTATAGGCGCTGAAAAAATTAAAGCATTGGGTTATCAGTACGTTTTAACACCTGTCTTGACGGGGTCGCTCATTTTATTGATTGTGGCTTTGGTTTTTAATAATTTAACTTCTTATAGACAATATCCCAAAAAATCAAATTGGGGAAAGAAGATAAAAAAAATATTGAGGGTTAAACCAATTTGAAAAGTATCATAAATATTTATTTTAAAAATGATCGTACAATTTATAATATTAGGGCTGTATGATTTAAAATATTTACTCAAATTTTTATCAAACTTACAAGAATCTTTGAGCGTTTTAGGTTCAAGCTGATGAAAAGATATTTAGCTCAATAGGTTTATAGCTTACATTGAATTGCATTAAGCCAACGATGATTTTATCTGAATTTTTATAAAGTAGCATTCATCCAATTAACTTCAGCGCTTATTTTTTTAACAGATTCTGTATTTTATACATTTCGTATTGCAGCAATACCAGGCAATTCTTTTCCTTCAAAATATTCAAGCAATGCACCACCACCAGTACTTACATAAGATACTTGATCTACTAAATCGAATTGATTGATAGCCGCCACCGAATCGCCACCGCCTATCAATGAAAAGGCACCCTGCTTGGTAGCTTCAGCTATGGCGAGGGCAATGGCTTTAGTTCCGTTTTGAAATTTTTCCATTTCAAATACACCCATAGGCCCATTCCAAAGAATGGTTTTTGAGTTTTTAATCACATCGCTAAAAAGAGTAATTGATTTTTCACCAATATCCAGTCCCATCCAATTGTCGGGTATATTATCATTGTCTACAATTTGTGTATTGGCATCCGCAGCAAAACGGTCAGCAACTACACTATCAACAGGGATGAATAATTTTACCCCTTTTTCAGCTGCTTTTTTGATTAACTCATTGGCAAGATCCAGTTTGTCATATTCGCAAATAGAAGTGCCTATTGGATGGCCTTGTGCTCTCAAAAATGTATAAGCCATACCTCCACCAATGATGATGTTGTTGGCTTTGTTTAATAGCATTTCGATGATTAATATTTTATCACTCACTTTTGCACCTCCCAATATTGCGGTAAAGGGTGTTGAGGCATCATGCATCACTTTTTCAGCATTGGCAACTTCAGCATTCATAAGTAAACCAAACATTTTGTGTGCTGGCTCAAAAAATTGAGCAATCACAGCAGTTGATGCATGGGCGCGATGAGCGGTACCAAAAGCATCATTAACGTACACATCGCCAAGGGAAGCCAATTTTTTTGCAAATGCCACATCTCCTTTTTCTTCTTCTTTGTAAAAACGCAAATTTTCGAGCAATAAAACTTCACCAGGTTGTAATGTTTCCGCATCATTTACGGCTTCATTGCCAATGCAATCTGATGCAAATTTTACGGTGGTGCCGTTTAATATTTTTATTAAATGATGTAAGATATGTTTGAGTGAATATTTATCTGTGGGGCCTTCTTTTGGACGACCAAGATGTGACATCAAAATTACAGAGCCTCCATCATGTAATACTTTTTGGATGGTAGGCACAGCGGCCCTCATACGAGTGTCATCCGTAATTTGAAATGCAGCATTTAAGGGTACATTAAAGTCTACCCTGATCAATGCTTTTTTGCCACTAAAGTTGAAATTAGATAATGCTGACATATATTATTTTTTACCTGTTTTTAATTTCTCAAGTTCTTTTTTCTCTGCTTTCTCTTTCTCTTTTTCTGCTTTTTTTAGCTCTTCATATTTTTTGAATTGAGCCGCTGTAAATATTTTTTTATATTCTGCTTTTTTCAAGTCTCCTACGATGTCTTTTTGCTTTTTCTTTAATTTTTTACTAGGTTTTTTGGCTTCATACGCATCAATACTCTCATAGGCTTTTAAGTTTATTTCATACACTTTTTTATTTTGCTCAGGAGTCAGCGACAAGTTTTTTTGTAACTCCTCAGTTTTTTCTTTGGCTTTTTCTATAGGTGTTTTTTTGTCTGCCAAACATGGTAAAGACATAAAGGCTAAAAGAATCAGAAGTATTTTTTTCATATAAATAGACATTTTCGAATGGCGAATTTAGTAAAAAGGGAATGAAATATGACGTTAAAAATATTAAATACGACATTAATGGGGTGAGTGTCCTTTTTTTCTTGCAAAATAGATTTCTTGAATATCTATTTTTTTTTTAATATCAATCTTTCATAGGATAATACCCTTTTAAACAAACAGGGTCTCCTTATAGAAAAAAAGGGCTTGTCATGAAATGAAGATAAATTTTATTTATATTTGTGAAAACTAATTACAATGAAAAAATGGATTTTTACTTTTTTTGCGCTTAGCAGCAGTCTATTCGTTAATGCACAACTAAGCATCACCAATAATCAAACGGCTACACAATTAGCCACCACGCTTGTGGCTACAGCTGGCAATTTGGGCGTTACGGTTACAAATCCTGTTTTAACTTGCGATAGTCTGGCTAATGGTGAATTGTCAGGGAGTTCAAATTTTGGCATCAATAACGGCATTGTGTTAAGTTCAGGTTTTGTGAATGCAGATACCGCCAATGGCATTATCGGACTCAATGGTTTGCCTTCTTTCATGTCATCCGACTTTGTAGGAACACCAGGTGATTCCATGTTGGAAGCTATTGTAGCACCTCATATTACATATGATGCCTGTGTGTTGGAATTTGATATTCAACCAGTGGGTAATTTTATGGAGTTTGAATATGTATTTGGTTCAGAAGAATACCCTGAGTTTAACTGCTCTTCATTTAATGATGTTTTTGGGTTTTATATTTCAGGTCCCGGGTTTGCAAATGCAACCAATATTGCGCTGATTCCGAATACAGCAATACCTGTTTCGATTAACTCAATCAATGACGGTTCGGGAGGCCCTTGTAGCATCTATCAAAATTTATATGTCAATAATACTGACACTACCAACTCCATGGATGGATTTACAACGCCCTTAATTGCTCATGTGAGTGTGACTCCTTCACAGGTTTATCATCTTAAACTAGCGATTTCGGATGTGTCAGATGGCATTTTAAATAGTTTTGTAATCTTAAAAGCAAATAGTTTAAAAAGCGGAAATACCACACCCTCATCTGTAAATAATATCGCCAATGAAGCTGGATTAACCATTTATCCTACCGAAATGGACAATACCTTATATATTCAAAATACGATAAATCAAGGTTGGAAAATAGAAATCATCGGTATGGATGGAATAGCTGTTTACAGAAATCAACTATCAAGTCAACAATCAAAAAGTAGTTTTGATGTAAGTGGGCTTTCAAAAGGTATTTATTTATTGAAAATGACCAGTGAGCTAAATGGCAAAGTAGTTGTTGAAAAAATCATCAAGCAATAGATCATTGTTATATGATACGTAACAAATTGCTTTTGGTTTTAGTGACATGCAGTTTATTAATGTTCTTTTCATGCGGATTGAGGAAAGAGACTTTCATTTGTCTCTGTTTTACCATTGTTACGAGTAATTCTGGTACAAGCGGCTATGAAGGGGAGATCACAACAACAGGTGCAAAGGGAGAAGGCGTTGCCGCGTGCGCTAAGAAAAATAAGTATACGAATGATGGTAACGGGAATTCTGAAGATATGCAATGTACTTTGAAATAAAAAAAACCCTTTCAATTGAAAGGGTTTTTTTTAACAGTATTATCAAAAGGGCTTAACCCATTTTAGTTGCAAAATAGTGCAATGTACGCACCAACTGGCTTACATAGCTGTTTTCATTATCGTACCAACTTACGGTTTTTACCATTTGTGTATCTCCTACAGTCATTACTTTGGTTTGTGTGGCGTCAAACAATGAGCCAAACATAGTACCTATCACATCAGTACTTACAATTTCATCTTCTGTATAGCCATAACTTTCATTAGAGGCTGCTTTCATAGCTGCATTGATTTCTTCTGTGGTTACTTTTTTAGATAAGATTGTGGTCAACTCAGTTAATGAACCTGTAATGGTTGGTACACGTTGTGCACTTCCATCTAATTTACCTTTTAATTCAGGTAATACCAATCCAATTGCTTTTGCAGCTCCTGTTGAATTAGGTACTATGTTGGCAGCGGCTGCACGACCTCTACGCAAGTCATTTTTAGGATGAGGTGCATCTAATGTATTTTGATCATTGGTATAAGCATGTATGGTAGTCATAATGCCTGTAACAATGCCATAATTGTCGTTCAATACTTTTGCCATTGGAGCCAGGCAATTGGTTGTGCATGAAGCGCATGAAATAACGGTTTCTGTACCGTCGAGTATTTCATGATTTACGTTAAAAACAACTGTTTTCAAATCGCCTGTTGCGGGTGCAGATATTACTACACGTTTTGCACCAGCAGTGATATGCGCCATGGCCTTGTCTTTATCGGTAAAAAAACCTGTACATTCAAGCACAACGTCTACGTTGTGAGCGCCCCAAGGAATTTGTGCAGGATCTTTTTGGGCATATACTTTTATGGTATCATTTTCCACGATGATAGCATCTTCAGTAGCAGTTACGTTTTTTTCAAATCGGCCTTGTGCAGAATCGTATTTTAAAAGATGTGCAAGGGTGGCAGGGCTTGTTAAATCATTGATGGCAACTACATCGATGCCTTCCATGTTGAAAATTTGACGATAAACAAGACGTCCGATACGTCCGAAACCATTAATAGCTACTTTGATTGTACTCATGAGAAAAATTTAATTTTAATTGTTTAAAAGGGTTTAGAGAGCGCAAAAGTACAATGCCCTAACGGGAATACCTATCAAGTTTTAGGATTTGAATGATAAAATTTTGTAAAATAAATAAAAGCATGTACATTTGCACTCCCAAAAACACAGAATGCCGCGTTGGTCAATCGGTTAAGACGCCTCCCTTTCACGGAGGAATGACGAGTTCGACTCTCGTACGTGGTACAAAAAAACAGCGTGAGAATGAGTGAGGAGAGCGTAAGCTTCCAAACGAGTTCTCACGCTGTTTCTCATTCAGCGCTTTATGATTATCAAAACCTTTCAATGTCAAAAAACCAGCCTCGAACAACTTCGACTATACAAGAATCCACTGTATAATAACCAGCGTGAAAATGAGTGCGGAGAGTGAAAACTTGCTGAACGAATTCACATGCTGATTTTTTATTTATTCTCTTGATGCTTTTCGCATTGAATACAAACAATTCATTTGATGTTGCACAATAGTATTTTTTAAATAAAATACATTTATAAAGTAACCCTAAATGAATAACCGCATAATGCCTTAAAAATGGAATCTAATCTAAATACTATTAGTCAATATTTTATTTAGATGACTTTTGCTTTAATATTGATCTCAAGTACTTTTGTTTATAGCGTTTAAAGGGCTCAAAACGAATTTTACTTCAAAATCTGAGTTTAAAATACGCAAATTCTATGACAAGATATAACTACAACAAACCATATTGGTTTTAAAAAATGATAGCTATTCATACCCTAAGCTACGCATAACCCTTTCGATATCTCTGTTGTTTTCGGCATTGTAATCTTCATTTAAATGAATGCCATTGAGCCTTGCCCAGGTTTGGTAATAGGCAGCAGTTACAGGGTTTTTAAGTTCTTTTACAATGGTATAACAGTTGATTTTTAATTGTCTGTTTACCAGCTTCACCAGTAAACGCCCTTGGGTAATATTGAGGGTAGAAAGTTTGTCTTCGAAATTGGCTTTAATTTCTTTTTCGCGGGTTTTGATATACTTTCTTTTATTCCGCTTACTCATATCCGCTGTTTCCATATTGATTTCATTAAATAATTTTACGGATGCATTCACATACGGTAAAACTGTTTTTATATAATGTTTTAACTGATTATAATGATATCGGTCAGTGTCATTTGCAAAAACAAGTGGTGCAACAATGACTGCCTCGTTAAGCTGTATATGATACTGAGGGGGTGTTTGGTCATCTTTGCTGATCGTAGGAAACAATTGTTGCGCTGATATATGATTGAAAGCGAAGAGCAACAAGATGGATGAAAGGATTTTAAACATGTAGGTTTATATTTTTTGTAAAATTAATCACTATATTATGGAAATAATGTAAATAGAATAAGCACACTTGTTTTACATTTGTTAACTTTTTAGCGCGAGCATAGTAACATGACAGAAGATATACAACGAAAGGTTCTTAGCAATAATATTGAGATAGCCTACACAGACACAGGAGAGAAAAACAAATCTACAATTCTTTTTATTCACGGTTTAGCCAATTACCACGCAGTTTGGCATTGGAATATTAGTACTTTACAGCAACATGTAAGATGCATAGCCATTGATTTACCAGGCAATGGATTTTCGAGTAGAGACCAAAAGATTCAGTACACGATTGATTTTTATGTAGACACTGTGATTGATTTTATCAAAGAAATGAAGCTGACACATGTGTCACTTGCCGGACATTCGATGGGAGGGCTAATTGCCATGAAAATCGCGCTAAATAAAGACATCACAATAGAAAAACTTATTTTGTGTGCGCCTGCTGGTTTTGAGTATTACACCCCCCATGAAAGTATGTTGTTTAAGAGTGCGATTACCATGGGAAATTTTTTAAATTTAGATGAAGCACAGGTAGCCCAATCGGTGCGATCTTCTTTTTTTAAGCAGCAGGCAATTACGGAAAAAATCATTCAGGAGCTGACCGAAATCATTCAACAAAATGATCGTACACAATATAGATCCATGCTTGAACAGAGCATTCATTCGATGCTTGATGATGGCATATTTAAAAAATTAAAGAAGATTCAACAAGAAACCTTGGTTTTTTTTGGTGAAAATGATATGCTTATACCCAATCGTTTTTTGCATCCGGTATCAACGAAAGACATTGCGGTAAAAGCTACCAAAGAAATACCCCATGCCACCTTGAAAACCTATGCCTCTACAGGTCATTTTGTGCAAATTGAACGCGCTTTAGAAGTGAATAAAAGTATTATTGCATTTGTGGAAAAAACCTAGCAAAAAGGGTAGATGCTTCATTTTGTAGTATCCTTCGATTTGACAAAGTGTTAAATCGAGATTTAAAAGAATAGGGGAAATAAAAAAATATTAATTTCATACTGAGAATGACCCAATTCAAAAAATATTCACAATCTTGATAAAATATTTTTCTTTTGTAAAATATATCTTCTAATTTCGCAATCATTCAAACTTTTAGGGGGAATTTATATAAATTTTACATGGGATTATTCAATTTTTTTACGCAAGATATTGCCATTGATCTTGGCACTGCTAACACACTTATCATTCACAACGACCAGGTTGTGGTAGATGAACCCTCTATTGTTGCCATTGACCGAACTACAGGTAAAATAATTGCCGTTGGCAAACGTGCCATGATGATGGATGGTAAGGTGCATGAAAATCTGAAAACTATTCGCCCCCTGAAAGATGGAGTAATTGCTGATTTCAATGCCGCAGAAGGCATGATCAGAGAAATGATTAAACTCATCTATCCTAAAAAGCCCCTTTTCGCCCCCAGTTGGCGTATGGTAATATGTATCCCTTCTTCGATTACTGAGGTAGAAAAAAGAGCTGTTCGTGACAGTGCTGAACAAGCGGGTGCTAAAGAAGTGTATATGATACATGAACCAATGGCCGCTGCATTGGGTATTGGCATTGACGTAGAAGAGCCCACAGGTAATATGGTGATTGATATTGGTGGAGGTACCACGGGTATTTCTATTATTTCGCTTTCAGGTATTGTTTGCGACGAAAGTATACGTATTGCTGGGGATGAATTTACAGCTGACATCATAGAAGCCATGAGACGTTACCATAGTTTGTTGATAGGAGAGCGTACTGCGGAGCAAATTAAAATTCAAGTAGGAAGTGCTTTAAAAGAACTTGACAATCCTCCTGATGATGTACCTGTAAATGGCAGAGATTTGGTGACAGGCATTCCCAAACAAATCATGGTTACTTATCAAGAGGTAGCTGATGCACTTGATAAATCAGTATTTAAAATTGAAGAAGCGGTATTAAAAGCTTTAGAAAAAACCCCTCCGGAGTTGGCTTCTGATATCTTTAGAAGAGGATTGTATTTGACGGGTGGTGGTGCATTATTGAGAGGGCTTGATAAGCGTATTTCACAAAAAATTAAGTTGCCCGTTCATGTAGCTGACGATCCGTTACGTAGCGTTGTAAGAGGTACAGGAATGGCTTTGAAGCATATTCATAAATTCCCCTTTTTAATGCAATAATATGTTGAAGATTTTCACTCGTAAACATAAAATCTAAAGTGCGTAACATCATCCTGCTTTTTAAGCAATTCTATTCTTTTTTTATATTCCTTTTTTTAGAAATAATTTGTTTGATAATTGTGTTCAAAAACAACCATTATCAGCAAACTTCCGCAGTTAATTCAACAGGCAAAATGGCTGGTTTTTTTTACAATAAAAAAAACAAATTAGTGAGTTATTTTCAGCTAGGGCGAATCAATGACCAGCTGGTTGCAGAAAATGCCGCATTAAAAGAAAAATTAGGAATAGAAATTAAAGTTAATCCTTTAAAAGATACCAGTTACACAAAAGAAATTACGATTGACTCCAATAAGCAAATGATACACTACAGCTATCTTCCGGCAAAAGTGTTGAATAATACCATTGATCAAAAAGTAAATTATCTTACTTTAAATAAAGGGTCGCTTGATGGGATTAAAAAAAATATGGCTGTGATAAGCGAAAAGGGTATAGTAGGAAAAATTACCAATGTCAGTGAACACTACAGCATTGCCGCTTCGGTATTGTCTGAACGATTTAATATTAGTGCCATGACACCCGATGGTACCGTCGGAAAGGTAGTATGGGATGGTAAAAATACAGCGTTGATCAACTTAACGGGTATTCCTCAGTCTGTAAAACTCAAGCTGCTGGATACCATAGTTACAAGTGGTTACTCGTCTATATTTCCTGAAAATATTATGATAGGCCGAATTGCCAAAGTTGAAAGTCCAACCTCTTATAAAATATGGTTATCTACTCAGTTTACCAATCTGCATTTTGTATATATAGTAAAAGATGTAGCTAATCAAGAACAACTCACTTTAGAAGAATCCATACAAGAATAGCCCATGAGTACACCCGTAAAATTTATGGTTAATTTTATAGTCATCATGATGGTGCAGCTATTTATATTGAATGATATTGTTATTAAGTCCTCTATTACATTAATGGGGATACCTGTATTTATTCCACTCATTTATCCTTTAATATTATTGTTACTTCCGGTGAATACGCCTCATTGGTTAACGATGTTACTTGGATTTATGGTTGGTATTACAATGGATTTATTCAGCAACACACCTGGAGTACATGCCTCTGCATGTGTTGTATTGGGCTATGTTCGCCCCTATTTGCTGAATCTGTTTTTTCAACAAAATATTAAAGAGCTGGGTGATACTGTACCTACATTATTTAGAATGGGATTTCGGTCCTTTTTATTGTATATCCTTTTTGCATTGGTCATACACCATTGCTATTATTACATTATTCAAATATGGAGTTTTAAAAACATTTTGTTGATTGTATACAAAACAATCTTGTCTACCCTTTTGTCTATTATATTAATTATTCTTAGTCAGCTTATTTTTGCCAAAAAAGAAATAAGGAGAATATGATATTCAAAGCATTGTATACTGCCCAAACAGATCTAAAAGGATGGGGTGTATTTACAGATTCAGCTATAGACATCAATACAATCATCGAGATTTCGCCCGTTGTTATACTTACTTCTTCTGAAAAAGAATTAATAGATCAAACTATATTATACAACTATATATTTGATTGGGATCAAGGTAATGCATGCATGGCTTTGGGTTTAGTACCTGTGTATAACCATGCTGTACCTTCAAATTGTGAATATTTTCAAGATTACGAAAATAATACTATTCTTATCAAAACAGTAAGAGACATTGAAGCAAATGAAGAGCTAACCATTAATTATAATGGTGATTATGATAATGATAAAAAGGTATGGTTTGAATTAAGTCCATAATTGAGTTAATTGATTGAGTAATAAGGCGTTAATTAAAAAAAAATTTATGGCATGATAAATGAGATAAAATGAACTTTTTTTAGCCTTATTTGTTATTTAGCGGTGAAATTTGAGGTAAAATTTATTTAATTTTAACACTCATTTTAATGCTGAAAGTATTATGAAATGGGAATTGTAGGCATTTATTAAAGAATATTTAGAAAAAAAAATGGAAATAAATTTTGTATATCAGACAAAGTGTTTCTATATTTGTTGCGTATATAAAAAACTAAAATCAATTATTTACATTAAAATTAAATTTATGGCAAGCAAAAAGTACTTATTATTAGCAGGGTTTATAGCCTTGTTTTCAACATCAGCCTTACAGGCTCAAGATGCTGGCGGTGGCATGTATCGCGGTGGCGGTTATGACTTCAATGACACTTCATTGATACCAGCAAACAGATTAGCTCAACACAGAGATTTCATGAACGGTCAATACGACTTTCCTGCAAAACCTAGAAACCAATGGGAAATTGGTGTAAACTTTGGACAGGTAAATATATTTGGTGATATCACATCAAAAAGTATTGCTACCCACAAATCAGCAATGCCTTTAGGTTTCGGACTTACAGTTCGTAAAGCTTTAGGATATGTTGTATCTACAAGATTGCAATTTATGCATGGTACTGCTAGTGGTTTTAACTATCAAGCAGCAACTGGATATGCAAACAAACCTAATAATCCATGGTATAATGCTGGATATGGTAACATGGCTAACAAAAGCGTTTACTATAACTACAAAACTACAATGAATGAATTATCATTGCAAGCAGTGTTTGCATTGAATAATTTAAAATTCCATAGTGCTAGAAACAAAGTAAGTTACTATGCATTAGTAGGTTTAGGTGGTATTTCTTACAAATCAATGGTAGATGCTAAAGATGCGTCAGGAAATGCATACAATTTTGATGGTATCGGACAAGGCTTATCTGGTTCTACATACGATAACAAAAAAACAATCAACGATCGTTTGAAAACTTTATTTGATGGTAACTATGAATCAAATGCTGAATCAAATTCTAACAGAAAAGCTTCTTCTACGAACACTATGAGAGGTAGCATTACTGCAGGTGCTGGTTTACAGTTCCGTTTAGGCAAATCAGTATCTTTATCAATTGAAGATAGAATCATCTATACTGGTGATGATTTATTAGATGGTCAAAGATGGCAAGAAAATACCACTGGTACTGCTTCTTTAACTCCACAATCTGATAATATCAATTATCTTTCAATTGGTATCAACTTTAACTTAGGTGGTAATTCAGTGGCTCCTTTATGGTGGGTTAATCCTTTGGATTATGGATACAATGCACTTAAAAACAAATCTGCTTCTACTAGTAAATGTGATTTAGATGCTGACGGAGACGGAATTTCTGATTGCTTCGATCGTTGCCCTAACACACCAAACGGTGTAAGTGTTGATTCTCATGGTTGTCCATTCGATACAGATGGTGACGGTGTTGCTGATTACAAAGATAAACAATTAATTACTCCGACAGAATGTCAACCAGTTGATGCTGATGGTGTTGGTCGTTGCCCAGACCCAGCTTGTTGCAAAGACAGACCAGCTGCTCCAGTAGGATGTGGATCTGTATCTTCAGGTACAATCTCTTTCGGTGCAGGTTCTGCTAAATTATCTTCAGGTGGTATGTCACAATTAAATAGCCTTGCTAATTCATTGAGATCAAATCCTAACTGTAAAGCTGTTATCAACGGTAACGGTAACGGTAGTAAAATCGAACAACAACGCTCATGGGATAGAGTTAATTCAGTTATCAACTACATGGTTGACAAACAAGGAATTGACAGAGACAGATTCATATTCCAATACGGAACAGGTGGTGATGCGAACTCAGTTGAGTATCGTGCTGCTGACCCAGGTCAAGAAGGTCCTTCAAACACACCTCCTCCTTTCCCTAACTTGAGAAAATAATACTTTTTGCTTAACAAATAAAAAGGTCCCGAATTTTTCGGGACTTTTTTTATGCTATTTTATACGCAAAATGATTGAATCTATAGAGAATAATGTACCTTCGCACTCTTAAAATTAATACCTAAAAAATGAATACAACAGCATTGTTTGAAGAAATGTCAAGCACACTTACCAAATTGCATCAAGGATATGAAACACTGCAACAAATCGGTAAAATTGAAGTAGGAACTACACCTAAAACATTGGTTTGGCAAATGGATAAAGTAAAGTTATACAGATATGACAGATCTACACCACCAACATGTAAAATACCGGTATTGGTTTCTTTTGCCATGATGAATAGGCATGATGTACTAGATTTACAACCGGATAGATCATTAATGAAAAAATTTCTTGATGAAGGTTTAGATATCTATATTATGGATTGGGGATACCCCAGTAAAGCAGATAAATATCTTACCATGGAAGATTATATTGATGGTTATATGAATGGTGCAGTAGACTTTATTAGAAAAGCACATGGTATTCAAAAAATTAATAAAATGGGAATCTGTCAAGGCGGTACTTTCTCTACAATTTATGCAGCTTTGTATCCTGAAAAGTTAAACTCTCTTACAGTATATGTTGCGCCATTTGACTTTACAACCGATAAGTGTATGTTGTATAAATGGACTAAATATATCGATGTAGATGCCATGGTTGATTCAATGGGTATCATACCAGCAGATGTATTGAATTCTGGATTTGGTATGTTAAAACCAAGTGCTGATATCTCTAAATATTTTAGTGTACTCGATAATCTTGGAGATGAAGACAAGATTATGAATTTTCTCCGTATGGAATATTGGAAAGCAGATTGTCCTGATATATCTGGAGAAATGTACAGAAAATACATTAAAGATCTTTTTAGAGATAATAAATTAATTAAAGGTCAATTTGAACTTGGTGGAAGAAAAGTGGATTTGAAAAAAATTACCATGCCTTTCTTAAATATTTATGCAACAGACGATAATATCATTCCGAATGAATCTACCATTGCAATCAATGATAAAATCGGTTCAAAAGACAAAGAATTATATGCATTCCCAGGAGGTCATATTGGTGTATTTGTCGGTACTCGTTCACAAAAAGAACTAGGACCAAAAGTAGCTAAATGGGTTACTGACAGAAGCAACTAGTATCTAAAAATAATTTTTAAAAGGCGTGTATTAATTCACGCCTTTTTTATTTAAGCATACCAATTACTCATTTATATCTAGTTCATTTGTTACAAACTCAAATGCACTGTGTGTAAGCATTATACCGATATTTTTCAGCCTAGATCGTAAATGTAATTTGTATAATAAGAATTGGTTTTATCCTATTTTTATATCGATGTGAAATTTGCATTATACCTTTATTTTTCAGACTAATAGTTTATACATTTGGTATTATAAATCACCTAGGTATTTAACGGAGATAAAATAGTTACATACATTGCATGTAAACAAACTTTATAGAGACTTTAATAAAATATATTTTATGTATGTGCGTTTACTCAAACATGAAGACATTAATATACAACACTTGCATTGTCTGTTACCCTACCATGCTCGGTTCTGATAATACGGCATCTAAATTTTTGAAGAATACTGTAATCGTGGGTCGCCATTAATATAGCTGTATCATAATCTTTACAAATAGACTGTAGCAATTGCATAATTTCATCTGATGTGTCAGGATCTAAATTGCCGGTAGGTTCATCTGCAAGTATCAGTTTAGGATTATTAAGCAATGCACGTGCAATATCGACTCTTTGTTGCTCACCTCCACTCATTTCATAAGTCATTTTACCACCTTTACCTTTTAGACCTACTTTGCCCAACACACTATCAATTTTTTCCTGCATCAGGTTTTTGTCAGTCCATCCTGTAGCCCGAAGTACAAATAACAAATTCTCATTGACATTTCTATCCGTTAATAATTGAAAATCTTGAAACACAATACCTAAGTTGCGACGTAAAAATGGAACATTTTTCCAAGTAAGGTCGCTTAATTTAAATCCACATACATCTCCTTCGCCTTTTTGCAAAGGAATATTACCATAAAGGGTTTTAAGCAAACTTGATTTGCCACTTCCTGTTTTGCCTATTAAATAAACAAACTCCCCTTTGTATATAGACAAATTAACATTTGCCAATATAAGGGAACTACCTTGATATATCTGTGCATCTTTGAGTGTAACTACAGCTTGATTTTCAGTCATCGAGTATTATTTTCTTTGTAAAAGTACAAAGTATGTTTAAAAATATTTTCTTAATTTTTTTAAGTTTTTAATCATTTCATTTAATCTGTATCTCATTACAATAAATCTGATTATTGCTAAGGATCATTCACGAAATGTTTCTTTCATTATTACACAAGTTTCTTAAGTATTGAAATTGAAACTTATCTATTTTATAATATTTTAGCCAATAAAACAATCCAATAATTATTTGTACACTTCTAAACTCATGGCATGTACATGCAAATCGTGGTGCCCGATATTCCATATGCTCAATTGTATTTCATCATTTTCTGCTATATTATCAGGAATTCGTATATAAAAAGGCGTGTAGCCCCATTTATCTTTTCTATATTTCATTAAATGAATATCATGACTATTTGAATCAATGCCTATTTTATTGTTGATTTTGATAGCTTTCCAAAGTAATACCTTCTGATTTCTTTGAATTGAAAAAACAAGTAAATGATTTTGATACCAGTCATAAAAATCTTTCGTATTTTTAAAATAACCATTGCATTTAAAATATTTTGCATCTTTAACCAATGATTTTTTATATGAAGTTTTAATTATAATGGAAGGGAATTCATTTTGTCCAATTTCAACATATTTTACCTTTAAAGAATCTTGCACCAGATTTATTGAATCAGCAAATTGAATACTTCCCAATGTATTGACATAACGGAGTTCTTGATTAGGTTGTTTTTCATCGACATCTAATAATACTAAATCATTATAGGTTAAATTACTTTTAAAAAGGGTATTGAAATTAAATAGGAAGTGCGATTCTTCTGAATATAAATCCCCTCTTGCCTGTTGCATGCTTTGTGCGATATTAACACTTACACACATCAACAAGAAAATACCCGTCAACAATTGATATATGCGTTTTGATTTAAACACATTTTGCAAAAATACTGCGAGTACAACAGCAAGCAAGGCATACAAATGTATCATAGGTCGTGAACCAAAACCATTGATATAATTGTAACAAAACCAACAATATATCACATAAATGTATATAGGAAATAAGGTGCAATACACAAGTGCCAATGATTTAAATTGTCTCCAATAAATAATACCAATCACCGAAAGAAAAAATAATGGAGAATAGATGAGCCATCCATTAGAAGCAGAAAATAGTCCTTTAAACACTTGTGGATGGAGCCAGTTAAAGGTTTGTGTGCCATAACTATAATAAAGAAATGAACCAGCTGTCAACTTCCAGTATAAACATTGTGGTATCATTACCGCAATAAAGCAACAAGCAGCCAATAATATTTTTAAGGCATGAGTACGTATAAATGCAATTTTATGATTGAAAGTCTCTTTGTTATAAATATTGTACAATAATGGAATGATCATACACAATATATCTGTAGGGCGAATTACAGTGATAAGTCCAACACAAAAACCCAATATCATAAAGTACAGCCAACGTGGTGTTTGATGTACTTTAATAGTAGTATAAATTAAACAAGCATACAAGAAAAACAATGGTACATGCGACATGCCAGCCTGATACAATGAAAACCAAAACAAATTGGAAGCCAGCAATATTAAAGAAGTGCTCAATAATGCATGAAATGAATCGGTGAAGAATAATAAAATTTTATAAGTTAAAATTAATCCCATCAAAGCATAAAATAAACTTGAAAGTTTGATGAGCCACATATAGTTTGAAGAATAACCATTGGCCTCTAAATGATTTACTTTTTCATAAAAGTGAGCTATGGCAAAGAAGGGAAGTTCCATCAGGGCAACCCCATAGGTATATTGATTTACATAATATCCTTTCGGGCTTTTGGGGTTTAAATTGGGAATGGATTGAGTATAATGAATGACCGATTGATCTATCTGTTTATCCGTTGGAAGTTGTTCTATGCTTTGAAGATTATGATAAATAAAGGTTGAAGGTAAATAAAGATAATAACCTAAAGCATCTCCATAAAATGTATACGATTTTTTACCATAAAAATTATAGAACAACAGACAGACAAGTATGGTCGCAACAAAAATTATATTTTTAAAGAATGGGATTCTCAGCATGGCATCGTTTACAAATGTAAAAAGAGTGAAAGGATAATTTTATTATTTTTATAAATGATACAAAGCAATTCAATTTTGATGGCAGATGTAGCGTACGAAAAGGGAATTGTTTTATAGGAATAGGATTCATAAAAAAGGCAGAAATTGGTTAAATTGTTTTTAGTGCAAGGATGATTGTGTTCATATGAAGGCATATTAACGATGCAATGATATTGTTGAACATGCATTTCTTCTTTTTTATGCATTGCATTTATGTAAACCCAAATAACTATCCTATTTTTGCAAACAATTTTTAGATATTACAAACTATGCAAGAAGCTACATTAGAGCAAGCCATCAAATTGGGATTAAGTGCTGAAGAATTTGAAGCCATTAAAAAAGTATTAAATCGAACCCCTAATTTTACTGAAACAGCTATGTACAGTGTGATGTGGAGTGAGCATTGTAGTTACAAAAATTCAATAAAATGGTTGAAAACCCTACCCAAAGAGGGAAGTAAAGTACTTGCAAAAGCAGGTGAAGAAAATGCTGGTTTAATTGATATTGGAGATGGTTGGGCATGTAGTTTTAAAATCGAATCACATAATCATCCCTCTGCTATTGAGCCATTTCAAGGGGCCGCAACTGGGGTAGGTGGTATACATCGTGATATATTTACGATGGGAGCTCGTCCGATAGCTGCATTAAATTCACTTCGATTTGGCAATATCAATGACGAAAAAACAAAACACCTCCTGCAAGGTGTGGTGAAAGGTATCGGGCATTATGGCAATTGCTTTGGTGTACCCACGGTAGCTGGCGAGGTTTATTTTGAAGATTGTTATAGCACAAACCCATTGGTCAATGCCATGAGTGTAGGGGTGGTCAAAACAGGTAAAACAATATCCGCGACTTCATATGGTCCAGGCAATAGTGTATTTATCGTGGGGAGTGATACTGGTAAAGATGGCATAGGTGGTGCGAGCTTTGCAAGTGCTGATATCAATGAAGATAGTGCCAAAGATTTACCTGCAGTGCAGGTGGGTGATCCATTTCAAGAAAAAAAGCTTCTTGAAGCTTGTATGGAATTGGTGGAAACAGATGCAATCATAGGAATGCAAGATATGGGAGCTGCGGGCATTACGTGTAGCACATCAGAAATGAGTGCTAAAGGAGAACATGGCATGGATATTTATTTACATAAAGTGCCCACTCGACAAAAAGACATGAAGCCCTGGGAAATGTTACTCAGTGAAAGTCAGGAACGAATGCTGATTGTAGTAAAAAAAGGGAAAGAAAAAATCGTGACCGATATTTTTGATAAATGGGATATTCACTGTGAAGAAATTGGTGTAGTGACTAAAGATCCCATTTTGAAATTTTATATGCATGATGAATTAGTAGCTGAAGTACCCACAGAAAGTTTGGTATTGGGTGGTGGTGCTCCTGTATACGATCGACCATATACACAACCCAGCTATTTTGAGGAAAGAGATCGTTTTGACATCAATCATATAGAGATACCCGCTGACCTTCAATCAGTAGCCCGACAACTTGTGAGCCTTCCAAATATAGCAAGTAAGCGTTGGATTTATAACCAATATGACAGCATGGTGGGTACAGCGAATGCAAGTACCAATCTGCCAAGCGATTCTGCAGTGGTTTGGGTACGTGAAACCATGAAAGGAATCGCCTGCACTGTGGATTGTAATAGTCGATATGTACATGCAGACCCTTACCAGGGCGGTATGATAGCAGTGTGTGAAGCTGCCAGAAATATCATTTGTAGCGGTGCAACACCAGCCGCTATTACCAATTGCCTCAATTTTGGCAACCCCTATAATCCTGAAGTGTATTATCAGTTTGTATATGCTTTAAAAGGGATGAGTGATGCTTGTATTAAGCTTGATACCCCTGTAACAGGTGGTAATGTAAGTTTTTATAATCAATCACCCGATGGAGCTGTATATCCTACACCCACTATTGGTATGGTAGGGATGTTAGAAGATATACAACTACGTATGACCATGGATTTTAAAGAAGAAAAAGATTTAATCTACCTGGTGGGTCAAAGCAAAAATTGTATTGCCAGTAGCGAATATCTACATAAACTTAAACAAGTGACTTTATCGCCAGCACCTTCTTTTAACCTTGATGAAGAATATGCGGTACAACAACAAGTATTGAAACTCATTCAACAAAAGTTAATCGTTTCTGCACACGATATTGCAGAGGGTGGACTTTTTGTTACCCTTTTAGAGAGTGCTAAACAAAGAGGTTTAGGTTTTGATATTACTTCCGAATCAGATATTCGAAAAGATGCATTTTTATTTGGTGAAAGTCAAAGTAGAATTATAGTAAGTGTAAAACCAGGTATGATTGAAGCCTTCGAATCAGCAATGGTTGGCCAAGCAATGGCGTTTTTAGGTACAGTAACCAAAAATACGATTGATATTGATGGCGAATCATGGGGCCTTACTTCAGAGTGGGCTGCACTTTATGACGAAGCCTTAGAAAAAATGATTGGGTAGTGATACCCAAGTGAAATAAGGATTAGTTGAATGATTGCTTTAATGAATGATATTATACCAAATGTATTTAATAAGTAGTCTGAAAAATACTGGTATAATGCCAACACACATTACATTTAAGCTAATAACAAATGGATTTTCTATAATGAGTCGTTGGTCATAGTATACGAACCTAATTTTATATATTTTGTGGCTTATACAATGTATGCATACAACATCTATTGGATGTCATTGTACTTATTCCGATGTGAAATAGGTAATAGTCCAATGATCACTTCGTTCTATCTGATTAAACATCTTTCCTATCGGCATTAACCATTCTAAGATTAATAAAACATTGGCCTATTTTATAAATCACATTGGTATTACATGTAATCAAACTGAATCCACACAAAAAAAGCTGTCTTGATAAGAGACAGCTTTTTTTTATGAATTAGATGAAAATATTAGATTTTCCATTTTTTGTCTGAAAATCGTTCGCTTACGATCAATTCTTTACTTCCGGGTGTGTGTTTATAAAACCCTTCACCTGATTTTACCCCTAAAAACCCAGCTTGCACCATGTTTGCTAATAGGGTAGCAGGAGCATATTTTTGATTCCCAAATCCCATGTGTAATACATTCATGATACTATAGCAAGTATCCAGACCAATAAAATCTGCTAGTTGCAATGGCCCCATAGGATGTGCCATACCCAATTTCATAATTGTATCGATTTCTTCTACTCCAGCTACTCCTTCTTGCAATGAAAGAATGGCTTCATTGATCATAGGTAATAAAATTCTGTTTGAAATAAACCCAGGATAGTCATTCACTACACATGGTACTTTTCCGAGCATTTTTGATAAATCAATAATGGTATTTGTGGTAGATTTGTCAGTAGCATAGCCGTTGATAACTTCAATCAATTTCATCACAGGCACTGGATTCATAAAGTGCATTCCAATCACTTTGCCCATACGTTTGGTTTGCGAAGAAATGCGTGTGATAGAAATAGAAGAAGTATTGGTAGCTAAAATGCAATGTTCAGGTGCATAGGTATCAATTTCCTTAAATATTTTTATTTTTAGATCAATATTTTCAGTGGCCGCTTCAATAACTAAGTCAGCAGTTGACATTGATTCTGCCATGCTCGTGTAGGTAGCGATATTAGCCATCGCTTTTTCTTTATCAGCTTCAGTGATGGATTGTTTTGCAATCTGACGATCAAAATTCTTGGCGATAGTAGCCAGGGCACGATTCATTGCATCTTGCGATACATCCATCATACTTACTTTATAGCCACATTGGGCAAATACATGACAAATGCCATTACCCATAGTACCCGCACCGATTACGGTTACATTTTTAATATTATTTGCATAGGATGCAGTATCTTCTATTTTCATTGCTTTTTCTAATGTTGGTTCCAATGTCGTTGTACTCATAGTGTTTTTTATTATACTGTTTAAATTGTTTATTTAAAAATTTCGGCAAAGGTAATCCATAATCCTTTTTTATATTCGAATTGAAGTTCTATTTTTACACAATGAGAAGCGTTTTTATAAACAATGCGGTTAAAATCATTTTTTGTAGTATGATATTGGGTAGTTGTGCCTCTGACACAAAGGACTTGCTTTGTAAAAAATGGAAAAGTGTGCAGCTTAAAAATCCTCAAATGGATCAGGAAATTGCTTCTATGCAAGCTTATATCGATACCATTGGCAATCAGGATGTTGCTTTACGTCAACAAATTAATATTGATAGTTTGAAAGCGATATTGCAAACTGAACTTAACAATGCGATGAGTGAACAGCAAATTTCGCTTGAAAACACCTTAATGGATTTTAAATCAAATGGTATTGTGTACACTACATCTATTCAAGGGGTTGACTCAGCAATGTATAAAATCGAAAAAGACAAAGATGGGACAGTGATTATTATTGATGAAGCTACCCTTAAAGGATATGGAGAAACAATGAAGTTTGAAATATTAACCTTAAAAAAAGATACCTTGTTACTTAAAATGATAGACTACGGCGATACAAGCTATGTGACTATGGTACCTGTTAAATCATAACAATATTGCCTTATTGTATAGTACTAATTAATTTGAAATACTTGTTTTTATAGGCTTCCGTTTTAAATATTGAAGCCCCTTGTGGTAAATCTTGTGGATTTGCAACGTTTGAAAGACCAATTTTCATACATTGATATCTGCCATATTGGGTATTAAACTGAGATGCGATTTGGGTTAATTGGCTAACATTTAAGCAACCGCTAAATTGTTTTTTGCGCAACATCACAAGTTTTACTTCTTCATCGCTTTTGAGGGCAATTTTTTCAATAAAACTGCCCACTTCATTCTCTGAAGCAATCATATAACAATTGGCTTTGATTTGCTTAAAAGTCCTTGTTTGTTCGGGAGCAGGTTTAGATGAAACGATAGGGGCTTTTTTTGTATTATCCGGTTTCGTTTCATTGGGATGTATTACCTCAACAACACCGTAAGGCAGTTGTTTTTTAGCATTGGTATTGCTTTTCTGACTTGTATTTACTTTTGGAGATTCTTTTTTTGACCCTGTAAATACATTTTTAATCCAGTTATTTTGTTCTTTTTTATCGATTACATTTGGTTGAATTGCATACTTTGTAGTTGAAAATTTAATCAAATTAAGTTCTGAAGCTAAACCAATATTCACTGCACTGTTTGACTCTATAATTTTACCATTATTGATTAAATCAAGCAGATAAAAACTACTTTCACTTGATCGAGCAAGTTTGTAAGCAAACATTGCATTCGGAACACCATCTATAATAAAACTTTGTTTAGGATATAAGTTGGCGCCAAATTCAATATCAATATTTTGTTCCTTGGCCTCCTGAATATTCAAAATCACATAGTTTTTATTCATTTGAATGGCTTCAACCCCATTCAATATGATTTTACAGGGAATGGTTTTGATAAGTTCAATATAGATATAGGATGTTTGCCCATATACACTTTGTAAAAGGCTGAAACCAATAAAAAACAATACAATGAATTGAGACCCTTTTTTTTTCATATCATTTAATCAAAAGCGATTAATACTTCTCCCTTTTCTACAGCCTGTCTTTCGCCCACTGTTATTGATTTAATGATAACATCTGAAGCTGCTTTAAATACATTTTCCATTTTCATGGCTTCTAAGATAAGCAAGGGTTCTCCTTGTTTGATCACGTCACCCTCTGCAACAAATATTTTGGTAACTAAACCGGGCATTGGGGCTTTTAAATGGTTGATTTTTTTAGTTGATTTAGTTTGAATGCCTAATTTTTCAAGCATTAAATCAACAGGTTCTTTGATTTGAACGGTATATCGCTTGTTTTGAATACGTAGAATAATTTGTTTTTGCTCTTTGTCTATTTTAACGATATCCACGATCATTTTTTGACCATCAATGATCGTTTCATAGCCACCGTCTTCACGTGGAATGAGCGAAAATGGGGTTATTCTATTGTTGAGTGTGAGCGTCTGTTGATTAATTTCAATATCTACCGATTGCTCATTTATTAAGGCCTTATACATGTGTGTTTTTCGTATTCTTAAAGGTTATTATCGGGGCATCATTGATGCAAATGCATTTACTTTATCGCTGATGGGTTTACCAATATCTTCCATACCGTTATTGATAGCTTCATTGGCGATGAAGTTCATAGCCGTGAGCTCAAATTGGATATCATCTTTTTTGAAATCTCTTTTATCAGTTGGCAACGAATTCATGTAGTTGATATCATCTTCAAGAAACTTCATCAATCTGTCAGAAAGCAATTTTGCTTGTGCTTTTCCACCTGCTTTGATGTATACATCAGTCATCAATATCATGGTTCTGTCTTCCTGGCTTAAACCTGTTGGGAATGATTTTTCGTTAATGCTTTTTAATACATGATCAGCAACTTTCAACGCATCTTCTTTACGACCAAGTCGGAGTAAATGTTCTGCTAATTGAAATGCCAATACACGTGGGGTATTCAACATTCTTCTGTTGGTTTGGTCAAAATATACGTTTGGTTTTTCTGCACCTCCAAATTGAAATTTGTTTAAAATAAGGTCCATGCATTTGTCTACATTCACACGTAAAGGAGTATTGGCTGTAGATCCAGGTGTACGCACAGGCACTAATTTAAAGGCTAAACCTTCAAGTTGTAGATACTCTGATAAACCTTCATAATGATCTGGGTCAATTGAATTTGCAAAATAAATGGGTCTTTTCCATGCATTGGCGGCTAAGATATTTAAGATAGCCAAATCGTTTTTATAGGCTACATTTTTAGGCATAGTGAATCGCACTTGATCTTCAATCACAGATGTGTCATTAGCTGCTATAATATTATTTTTTCTGATAACATCTTTGTCTACCGGAAGGTAGAAATTTTTAACTGGGAAATAGTTTAAGCCTTTACCACCCACGGTATTTTGCTGGTTTTTATCATCGCCAACCCATTGCAATATCTCAGCGAGATTTACATATTTATCTTGTGCAATGGCTTTGCTATCAAAATATTGGATATAATTTCTTTTTTCACCTCTGTATTGTTCTGATTTCCAGATCAAAGGTACCGGAGCTGATTTATTCACAGCATGGGCTAATTGGTCGATATACCAATCGATACCGAGTAAACTGATATTGATGAGTCTGATATCGGGTCTGATACCTTCTACTTCTTGTGCGTACCAAAGTGGATAGGTATCATTATCACCTTCAGTAAATAAGATTGCATTGGGTTCGCAAGATTCTAAGAAGTTAATGGCTGTTGCTCGAGGTAATGTTTTATTTGAACGGTCGTGATCATCCCATTCTTTTGTTGCCATCAATACAGGTACTGCCAATAGACAAAGAACGGTAGCAAGTGCAGGAGACATGGCACCAAATTTTAATTTCTTAAAGAAATCAGCCACCATCATCACACCTAATCCTATCCATATGGCAAAGGCATAGGTAGCCCCTGCATAGGCGTAATCTCTTTCACGTGGTTGCATTGGCGTATTGTTAAGGTATAATACAATGGCTAACCCAGTGAAGAAGAACAATAAAGTAACAATAAACGTATTTTGTTTGTCGTGTTTGTAATGAAAAAACAAGCCAAGTAAGCCCAAAATAAAGGGTAAGAAATAAAGTTCATTTCTGGCTCGGCTATGACTTAAAGGCATAGGCATTTTGTCTATATCACCCACACGCATTTTGTCTAAAAATTTAATGCCAGATATCCAGTTGCCATTTTGCGGTTCCCCTTGAATGTTTTGTACATCGTTTTGACGACCAATATAGTTCCAGCAGAAATAACGCCACCACATTTGATTGACTTGATAGCCTAAAAAGAATTTAAAATTGTCACCACTGCTTGCTCTTTCATTTTCACTCAATCCCAGATAGTTTTGGTAAAATTGTGCGTGATTAGGATCATTGCCATCCCAGATACGTGGAAATAATCGTAATTGATCAGCATCATATTCGTATTCATCTTGTTTTTCACCAAGCTCTTCATATTTTTTATCACCTTTCCAATATTGCATGGTACCATCTTTCATTCCTGTAGGTTTTGAGTTATAATCAGGTCCTGTTAATAAGGGTACTTTGCCATATTGCTCACGTTGTAAATATTTTATCAACGAAATGGCATTGTCAGGGTTTGTCATGTCAATAGGTACATCTGCGTTGGAACGAATGATGGTTTGGAAAAAGGCAGAATAGCCAATAAGGATAAAAATAAAACAAAGGGTTCCAAGATGTACAAAATAATAATTGGCTTTTTTTGACCATTTGAGTACAAAAAAACAAGCTGTACCTATCACGATAATAGAAAAAAGGACCCCGCTATTAAAAGGTAAGCCGATAGAATTTACAAAAAAGATATCCATTTTTGAAGCAAGTAAAGGCACTGCCTGAATCACCCCAAATTGTACAAAGCCTGTAATGATACAACCCAGAAGAAAAGCAATGATGGTTCCTTTGGTAGATACTTTATACTTTTTAAAATAATACACCATTACGATAGCAGGAATGGTTAACAAATTTAATAGATGCACCCCAATGGAAAGCCCCATTAAAAAGGCAATCAGTACGATCCAGCGGTCTGCATGTTGATCTCCTTCATTGCTTAAACGGTCTTCCCATTTAAGAATAGCCCAAAATACCAAGGCTGTTAAAAAAGAAGACATCGCATAAACCTCACCTTCCACGGCTGAGAACCAAAAAGTATCAGAAAAGGTATATGCCAAGGCACCTACAATGCCAGCGCCCATGATAAGTATTAAATTACTTTGGTTTAATTCTTCTTGTTGTTTGCCAATGATTCGTTTTGCGAAGTGGGTAATGGTCCAAAACAAAAACAAAATGGTGAAGCCGCTACTCAATGCTGATAAGGAGTTGATAGCTAATGCCGCATTTTGAATACCACCAAAAAGAATAACAAAAAGTCGGCCTAACATTAAAAACAATGGGGCCCCAGGTGAATGCACGACTTCAAGCTTTGCAGCACCAGATATAAACTCACCACAATCCCAAAAGCTAACGGTGGCTTCTTTGGTCATCATATAAACGGTACATGCAATGGCACAAACTGCCCATCCAATAATATTGTTTAACTTATTGTAATTCATAATTTGTTATGTATAAGAGAGCAAATATAAAAAAATGAATGATAGTGTAGTGAATTGTTTTCAGTTAAATTAAATATAAGACAATTGCCTTAAAAGAATCCATACGGGTATGTAGCATTACTTCAAGGAGATGATGAAACTTAAATCGTTTTAAGATTTATAGAGGCTTGCTTATTAGGGGGTGCGTTGTATTTTACAAAAAAACAGGCAATCGCCCCCCATCCCAAAGCCATTTAAAAGTTTTTGTTGAATGATAGAAAAGTAATTTTTATCTATTGAATGGATGATAGCTTCATTTTCTTGTTCAAATATGCTGCAGGTGAAATAATATAAATAACCACCTGGCTTTAAATGATTCAAGGCGTTGTGGAGTATAGACTGTTGAAGAGTATGATATGCCTTGAGTTTATTTTCATCAAAATAATAATATTGTTCCGGGTTTCTACGCCATGTACCAGCGCCACTGCATGGCACATCAGCAATGATTTGATCAAAAGTTTGGGCTGGAATCAAGGGTTTAGCAGCATCTGCCACAAAGGCACGGTATTGATGAAAGTGATAAACTGCAAGCCTTTTACGCAGATTAGCTATTATAGAGGGTCTGATATCGGTTGCCGTTAAATCAATTGGTATTTTTTTGTCAAGCAATAATAATGTTTTGCCTCCACTTGCTGCACAGCAGTCCCACCAGCGCTCATTTGGCATGGGTTGTAAATGGGGCATCGCCATTTGAGATGAAATATCTTGTACTACATAGGCATCATGTTGGGTAAACAGCTCTTGAATCTTGGTTTTTTGGGGTAAAGCGATACAAGAATCAGCATAGATCTCGAAGGGAATTTCATTTTTTGTAAGAATATTTAAGAGTTCCTGGTAATGACTTCTGATACGTATAAATACTTTGGAGGGTTGAAATAAATAGTGGAAGTACTCACCAGGTGTTAAGTCGCTTGTTAATTGAAAAGGGATATTAAATTTAATTGCAAAGTGTTGCTGAATGAATGCAAATTTATCGTCAAAGGATAGGGTATAATATTGTGCTAAAAGAGGGGATGTTTTTTCAAAAAAGAGGATGGGTAATTGACCTGATAAAAAGCTGCCTATCAACATGCGTTCTTTTAAGGATAGTGCGGTTTGGATATTTCCTAAACGAAATAGGCCAAATACAAGTTCTGCAATATATTTACGATCGCGAGAACCAAATTGTGGGGCAGACTTAAAATATTTTTTTATATAAATTGCAAAAGGAGTCTCTAATGTATACTGATTAAATACTAAGGTAGCGGTCTGAATATAGGCATCTACGAACATGACGTTTATAGTTCGAGTAGCATTTTTGCTGGATCTTGTGCTGCCAAAAGCAATATCGGATTTTCAAGCAGTTCTTTTACCCTAACTAAAAAACCGACACTTTCTCTACCGTCTATAATTCTGTGGTCATAACTCAAGGCTAAATACATCATGGGGCGTATGACTACCTGACCATTGATCGCCATGGGTCTATCTTGAATTTTGTGCATTCCTAAAATTGCAGATTGGGGAATGTTGATGATAGGAGTACTCATGAGTGAGCCAAATACGCCACCATTGGTGATGGTAAAGGTTCCACCTGTCATTTCTTCAATCGTTAATTTATTATCGCGTGCTTTACCGGCTAAGTTGGCCACTGCTTTTTCAATTTCGGCCATACTCAAGCTTTCGGCATTTCTGATAACTGGAACTACCAGGCCTTTTGGGGCACTTACGGCAATAGAAATATCGCAATAATCGTGGTAAATAATTTCGTCGTTGTCGATATAGGCGTTTACTGATTTCCATTCTTGCAATGCAATACATACTGCTTTGGTAAAAAAGCTCATGAAACCCAGACCTACAGCATGTTTTTCTTTAAATGCATCTTTATATTTACTCCTCAAATCCATGATTGGTCCCATATCTACTTCGTTAAAAGTAGTGAGCATGGCTGTGGTGTTTTTGGCTTCTACTAATCTTCGGCTAACTGTTTTACGAAGATTACTCATTTTTTCTCTTTTTTCTTCCCTCGAAAAGAGGGTTTTGCCAGGTAGGGTACCTGGTTTTTCCAAGGAAGCCAACACGTCATTTTTTGTAATTTTACCTAAAGAGCCACTGCCATGTATTTGGCTGGCATCTATTTTTTTATCAGCTATGATATTGCTGGCCACTGGTGTAGCTTTAACTGCAGAAGTTAAGGTATTGGGTTGTGGTTGACTGGTAACTTCTGGAGATGGGGTTTCTTTTATTGCTTGTTGAGGAAGCTCGGCAGGTCTTTCTGCCTTGTCGTCGATACTACAAGCCAAATCGCCAATATGTAAAGTGTCACCTTCTTTAGCTACTTGTTTTAAGATACCTGCTTGTTCAGCATTTAATTCAAATGTCGCTTTTTCACTTTCTAATTCACACAATATTTCGTCCCTTTCTACCCACTGACCGTCAGGTTTTGTCCATTTGATTAAGGTGACTTCGCTAATGCTTTCTCCTACTGGGGGTACTTTTATGTCTATCATTTAATTAAAAAATTCTTATGTTTTATATTAATGTTGCGGAGACGATGAGATTCGAACTCATGAAACAGTTACCCATTTACACGCTTTCCAAGCGTGCTCCTTCAGCCACTCGGACACGTCTCCAACAATGCTTAATCAAATGGAAGCATTATGTTGGCTTTTATACCTTTACATAATATCTACATTTTGAATGCGAATGTATGAAATAAAAAAATGGTTGGAAGTACTAGACTGGTATTTTTTTATTTTTTTAGTGAATAATCCTTTAAATCCCAAATAACTTTAATGCATTTTCACTGGTTATATTGGCTACAGTCGTTAAGTCAATTCCTTTGAGATTGGCTAATTTCTCGGCAATGAATAGGGTATAGCTGCTTTCATTTCTTTTTCCTCTGTGGGGTACAGGGCTTAAGTAGGGTGCATCTGTTTCGAGTACAATATGTTTTAAGTCAATAAGTTGAACAACCTCTTGTAATCCTGCATTTTTATAGGTCAAAACGCCTCCTATACCTAAATAAAACCCCAGGTCGATGATTTGACGGGCTGTTTCAACACTGCCACTAAAGCAATGAAATACTCCTCTTACACCTTTAGGTGCATATTCTTTTACAATTTCGATGGTGTCTTTGGTTGCCTCACGGGTATGTATTACAATAGGCCGGTTATACTGTAATGACCATTCAATTTGTGTTCTAAATGCTTTTTTTTGTTCATTGATATATGTTTTGTCCCAATGATAATCAAGACCAATTTCACCGATCGCTGAAAAGGTTCGTTTTGTGAGCCATGCTTCCATTATCGCCAATTCATCATGTACATTTTCTTTTACATAACAGGGATGCAAACCCATCATCGCAAAGCAATGCGATGGAAATGCCTTTTCTACCTCAAGCATGCCTTCGATGGTGCTTGAATCGCAATTTGGCAAATACATTTTTTCTACACCTTGGTCAATTGCTTGTTGAATGGACATTTTTCGATCAGAATCAAATTGTTCATCGTATAAGTGTGCGTGAGTATCTATAAACATAAGTAGGTATTGAACTAAGGCGGAGTTATAAATTTATCTTTTTGAAATTCCATTGCTGTTGTTTGCAAAAGTCAAGGAAATGGGGTAAGGTGTATTCTAAACGTTGCCAGGCCTTATCGCTGTCATGAAAAACCACGATGGAACCTGGTTGGGTTGTTTGGGTTACATTGTTTAAACATTGCTGAGGGCTTAAGTTGACATCAAAATCTCCACTGAGCACATCCCACATGATGATTTTCATTTTGGGGAATAATTTTTCAATGCCAATGGCTTGCGCATAGGTAATGCGTCCGTAAGGGGGTCTGAAAATATTGCTTTTGATGAGTTGGCCAGCTTTGCCAATATTTTTGAAATAATGAAAATTGTTTGACTTCCAGCCGTTGACATGATTAAAAGTATGGTTACCTACGGAATGGCCTTCGTCTAATATTCGTTGGAAAATTTCGGGGTATTGTTCTACATTTTTACCAATACAAAAAAAGGTCGCTTTTGCATTGAATCTTTTTAATTCGTCTAATACAAATGGGGTAATGGTAGGATGGGGGCCATCGTCAAAGGTAAGGTACACGCTATTTGCATTGTCTTTAATATGCCATATACATCGATTATAAATCGCTTTTAACAGTACGGGTGTTTTGATCAAATAATTTCTCATTGTTTGTACCGTTTTAATGTTTCATAAAGCATATTAACCACTGCAGACATCCGAGTATAGTCAAGTGTTTCATAGGTATCAACATCAAAGTGATAATATTTATTTCTGTAAGCATTGGTATTTGAAATTTTTACCGTTGCATATCCCATTTTACGATAGCTCTCCTGATCACCTTTCGATAATTTGGGTAATGTGAAAAGAGGTTTAAAACTCACTACTTTGATTCCTTTTATATATTGTTTAAAGAGTCGTCTTATTTGATTTGGGAAAAACCCATCTCCTTGATGCAAATATAAACTAATAAAATTGCCTCTATGCCCATGAAGGTATTTATAATAATTAAATGGGTATTTTTGGGAATGAGGGATGTCTGTATAAAAACCGATACCATGCAGTGAAAGCATTCCCAGTACTTTGATATCATGATCTTTTAACGACTTGGCATGCATATAACTTCCCTTTTTTTCGGGGCTTAGACTGTCATCGTCGCCTAAAGTAAAAGCTACAAAGTCGATTCGATAGGGCAAATTTTTAATTTTTGACAATGTCCTGTTTAATTCCAGGAGTGCTGCCACCCCGCTGGCATTGGCATCAGCCCCTGGCGTTCGTCCACAAACATCATAATTAGCACCCACTATTATTCTGTATCCCGTATCAGGCCCTACCGAAGAGATGACATTTTTGAGAAGTACCCGATCAACTTCATATTTCTGGAAAACCACTTTTTTATTATTTTGTAAAAAGTGATCTTTAATATATTGTGCAGCTTTATTAAGGTAGTCGATATGCGCAGCATTTCGAGGAAAAGCTTGTTCTGAAAGATTTATTACATGCATTCGCAATGAATCAGCGCTTATTTGAGCCTTCACATTGATTGAAATCAACAAAAAAAATATTACAAGGATGCGCATAATCAGTAAACACAAATATATTTTGAAAGTGTTGTAAATAAAAAAATAATTCTGTTGCTTAAATGAGCACCCTTAGTTTTTTGGCCCTGCTGTCTCAAGCCAATATTAATTAATTGTAAACTTAATATGACCAATCGACATTTTTAAGTAACATTCAATCAATGTTTTGGTAATACTGAAATCTGAACTTTGCATTACAAATTTAAAAAGTATTTACAAGATGAAAAAAATTGCTGTACTCCTTTTATTCTTAGGTACTACCTTTAACCTTATGGCAGGTATTGGTAAAATCGAAGGCAAAGTCACCGATGAAACCAATGCCCCACTGATAGGTGCAACCGTTAAAATTGAAGGTACTTTGCTAGGTGCCCGAACAGATATAGACGGTCATTTTATTATTAAAAATATTGAATTGGGCAAATACAATTTAGAAGTAAGTTATGTTTCCTATGAAAAGAAACTGATTACTGACATTATCATTAAAGATGATAACATTGTAACGGTGAATGTCTCTATGGCTAAGGCCCCTAAAGGAATGAAGGAAGTGACCATCAAAGCGACATTAAAAAAAGAAAATTTATCAAGTTTGCTTGTTCAACAAAAAAACCTAGCCACTATTTCAGATGGTATTTCTGCTGAAAGTATTCGTAGAACACCAGATAGAAACACCAGTGACGTACTAAAAAGAGTATCAGGTGTGAGTATCAATGAAGGCAAATTTGCAGTTGTGAGAGGCTTACCTGATCGTTATAATATGGCTATGCTCAATGGTATGGTACTTCCTAGTACTGAAGCAGACAGAAAAGCATTTTCGTTTGATATGTTTCCCTCCAGCTTACTCGATAATATTACCATTTTAAAAGCAGCTACACCCGATATGCAGGGTGATTTTGCGGGTGGGGTGATTGACTTAAATACAAAAGATATTCCAACAGAAAATTATCTCACAGTACAACTTGGGTCAGGGATGAATACCCTAGGTACTTTTAAACCCTATAATGATAGTAAAAATGGTAAAAAAGACTGGTTGGGTTTTGATGATGGAAGCCGTAAATTACCCAGTTCATTTCCTGTAACGGATTCGTTTTACAGTACAACATTTACACGTCAGCAAAAAATTGATGCTTCAAAAGAAGTATCTAATAATTGGGAAATCAAGAAGCGAAATAGCATGATGCCAAATAGAAATGTGCAAGTAGTTGGGGGATATTCCCATACCTTTAAAAACAACAATGTGTTTGGGGTTATTGGCGCAATATCGTATAACAGAACACAACGCATCAATTACATAGAAAGAAACGATTATGAGTTGAGTCCTATACCCGTATTTACTTATTCAGATACTGTAGCCCGCGATAATGTATTGGCTGGGGCTTTACTCAATATGGGTTACCGCATCAATTCAAATCATAAAATCACTTTTCGCAATACCTTTAACGTAAATAGTGAAGATGCCACGATCAACCGTTTTGGAGATAATAAAATCAATGAACAGTTTATCAAAGCCACATCAGCTCAATTTACTTCCAATACTTTAATGGTCAATCAGTTGAGTGGGGAGCATGTATTTACAAAAAGAAAAATCAAGCTACAATGGACAGGCGCGTATAATAATATTGTACGTAATACACCCGATTTGAGAAAAACTTATTATAGCATCAATTATGCAAATCCAGACGATTCAACCTATACCGCCAATGTGCCTATGGGTAAAGCATCTCCAAATTTTGCTGGTAAATTTTATTCTACACTCAATGAAAATGTGTACAATGGCAAGGTTGATTTTACAGTTCCATTTACCATTCAAAATGTAGCGCAATCCGTAAAAGTTGGTGGGTTTATACAAAACAAAAATAGAGATTTTTCGGCTCGCGTATTGGGATATGTGATTTCAAATATTTCAAAATTTGATAGCAAGTTATTAGACCTTCCTGAAGAAAAAATATTTGATCAGGCGAATATGAGTGACAATGGATTTCGATTAGATGATATCACACAACCTACTGATAAGTACACTGCATCTTCTGATTTGCATGCAGGGTATATTATGTTTGACAATAAGTTTTTAAAAAAAATGAGGGCAGTTTGGGGTGTTCGTTATGAAGGATTTAGCCAGGAGTTAAAAACAAAAAATAATAAGGAAACAGTTTCTATTCCACATGAATTTAAAAGTATTCTTCCTTCATTAAATTTGACCTACGCACTTAACAAAAAAACCAATATTCGTTTTTGTGCATCAAAAACCCTTTCTAGACCTGAATTTAGAGAAATGTCACGATTTGCTTTTTATGACTTCAACTCGAATGCTGTTATTCAAGGCAATGATTCATTGGTACAAGCTTCTATTCAGAATTATGATTTACGTTATGAAATTTATCCTGGTAAGGGCGAATTGTTCTCCTTTTCGTTGTTTTACAAACGCTTTGACAAACCTGTAGAACAAGTATTTATCAGTCAAGGGGCCGGGTCAAGACTTCGTTATTTTCAAAATGGCAATTATGCCAATGATTATGGTGCTGAATTAGAATTTCGCAAATCATTATCTTTTATCAATGAAAATGAAAAATCAATTTGGAGTAATATTTCCTTGTTTGGTAATGTAGCCATTATCAAATCAATCGTAAAGCTTGATGATGTGAGTGCTGAAGCGACCTCCGAAAGACCTCTGCAAGGTCAGTCACCTTACTTAATCAATGTGGGTGCTTCATTTAATCATGCAGCTACTGGCATCACTTCTACCTTGTTATACAATCGTATAGGCAAAAGATTGTCTGAAGTAGGTAACTATTCATACCCTGATATCTATGAAAATGCAAGAGACGTGATAGATTTTCAACTAAGTAAAAAAGTGTTTAACAAACTTGACATTCGATTAAATTTTACTGATTTGTTGCATCAGCCTTTCTTGTTTTATCAAAACAATGATGAAAATACGAACTACACCAAAACAGACAATATCATACAAAAAACCACTGTAGGAAGTTCGATTGGTTTGTCATTAGCTTATAAATTTAATTAATGTATTCACCGATATTGCTTCATATGCAATATCGATACATTAAAGTTGGAATATGTAATTTGTATGATAAATGAATGTTGTTTTGTTCAAATGGGAATGATTATCAATCATTCATCACAGTAGCACAATAATCATATACAGAAATGCAATTTGTGTAGGCATCATACAGATCGTTTTCAGATTAATATATAAATACCATTGGAAAATATTTTTTTGGTTTGAAATGGTAACTTGTTTTTTAATACAATTCGTACCAATTAAACTTTTCTTTTGCGATGCTTGATTTTTCTTCTTTTAAATAGTTCAAAAATGATATAGCTACAGGTGAATGATTTTTGCCTTTTAGCCATATCAAATTCCAATCTGATTTAATTGGGAAACCTTTTACAGGTATTATTTGTAATTGTGCATTTTGTAGTTCATTTTTAATGCCAATCAAAGGCATGATAGAACAACCCAAGCCAGCAATTACGGCTTGTTTTACTGCTTCATTGGTGGTTAATTCCATTTTTTTACGGATAGGCAAATGATTCTGTTGAATAAATTTTTCCATAATTTGTCTTGTTCCTGATCCTTGTTCTCGAAAGATAAGGGGTAGGGTTTCAAAAATATGTTTATCATAAGCCTTTTTTTTAAATGCTTGCTGGGTATTACTTACCACATATAATTTATTTTGTAGCAAGCTTGTTTTTTCAATTTGTATATTTTCAGGTAGTACTGAAACCAGCGAAAAGTCAACTTCATTTTTTTCTAAACTCTCAATCACTTTATTCTTATTGGTTACATCCATCATTAATTCAATTCCTTGATGTTGATTTAAAAAGTCGGATAAAAAATAGGGCATTATATATTTTCCTGTGGAGACCACCGAAATTTTTAATCGTCCAGTGAGTTGCCCTTTGTGTGCTAAGGTTTTATAATTAATTTCATATACCTGGTTAAGAATATTTTCAGCTGCCAGGGCAATTTCTTTCCCAAAGTCAGTGATAAAAATTTTTCTCCCTATGATTTCAGTCAATGGGATGTCAAATTGATCTTGAAGATTTTTTAATTGTATAGAAACCGCGGGTTGAGTTAAATGTAATTCTTCGGCGGCCTTTGTTACACTTTGCGTTTGGGTAATCTTTAAAAAAATCCTTAATTGGTTAATTGTATAATTCATAAATATAATTAATGATAAACATAGTAAATATAAATGAATATTTATAATAATCATGAAGCAATTTTGCGCCATTAAAAAAATGAATATGACAAAGATAACAGTCGCAAGAGGAGATGGAATTGGTCCTGAAATTATGGAGGTCACGCTTGAAATTTTGTTTGCAGCAGGTGCTAAGTTGCAAATTGATGAAATTGAAGTGGGCGAAAAGGTGTATTTGGCGGGTAATACATCAGGTATTACGAAGGAATCGTGGGATGTAATACGCCGAAATAAAATCTTTCTTAAAGCACCTATTACGACTCCTCAGGGGGGAGGGTATAAAAGTTTAAATGTTTCTACACGTAAATTTTTAGGATTATACTCAAATGTACGTCCTTGTATGAGTTTACATCCATTTGTAAAAACCAAGCACCCGATAATGGATTTAGTTATCATTAGAGAAAACGAAGAAGATTTGTATGCAGGTATTGAACATCAACAAACAGATGAAGTGGTACAATGTTTGAAATTGATTAGCCGTCCAGGTTGCGAAAAAATTATACGTTATGCTTTCGAATATGCCAAGCAACAAAAAAGAAAAAAAGTGACTTGCTTTACCAAAGATAATATTATGAAGCAAACAGACGGCTTGTTTCATAAGGTGTTTGATGAAATTGCAGAAGAATATCCTGATATTGAAAATGAACATTGGATTGTAGACATAGGCGCTGCAAAATTGGCTGATACCCCAGAAGCCTTTGATGTGATTGTAATGCTTAACTTGTATGGGGATATATTATCAGATGTGGCTGCGCAAATAACAGGTTCGGTAGGATTAGCGGGTTCTGCAAATATTGGTGAAGAATGTGCTATGTTTGAAGCAATCCATGGCTCAGCACCTCTTATTGCCGGTCAAAACATTGCGAATCCTTCTGGCTTATTGCAAGGAGCTATCATGATGTTGAATCATATTGGGGAAACAGCGGTTGCAGAGAATATTCAAAATGCCTGGCTTAAAACAATAGAAGATGGCATACATACAAGTGATATCTTTAAAGAAGGAACAAGCAAAAAACGAGTAGGGACTAAAGAATTTGCAAAGGCTGTGATTGCTAACCTGGGCTTGAAACCTGGTCTTTTAAATGTTGTTACATATGCGAATAGTACTTCACTGCATTTGCCAAGCTACAAACGTAAACCAGCTGCTAAAAAGGAACTTTTAGGTGTTGATTTGTTTGTTCATTGGCGAGGAAGTCATGCAGATGAACTGGCCACATTCATGCATTCAATGGCCACAAGTGATTTGCAACTAAGCATGATAACCAATAGAGGGATTAAAGTATATCCTGATGGTTTTAAAGAAACATTTTGTACCGACCATTGGCGTTGTCGATTTATGTCATGTGATGGTCAACAGATATCGAATGGAGCTATTATTGAATTAATGTCAGCGGCTTTGGCAATTCAAATAGATATCATTAAAACAGAAAATTTATACGCATTTGATGGCGTAAAAGCTTACTCATTAGGTCAAGGACAATAAGCATCAAAAAAAATTACAATATGATTCATGCGATGGTCGTAGTATACAATAGACATGAATTATAAAATCACAGAGTGCGACTTAATATAAAAAATCACTACCCATACATTAAAAATAAAACACAATGACAAATACACAAACACTCAAACTTATTGAAGGGCAATTTCAACATGAAGAAGCCAAAGAAATGTTGCTGAATCTATATGCGGCAAAAATAAATTTTCATCAAATGAAAAATTTTGGTTCACAAGAGCGCTTTGGTAAAGATGATGCAATTGCGCAAGATAGAATCCCCAAACTTAAAAACGAAATCAATCATTTAGCGGAAATTCTTGCCGAGGCTCAAGCTACAAATCAGCAACTTATTATTCATTCCGAAATTCATATTTCATTTTTTAAGGAGGAATAAATGTGGTGTCATTTAATAGCAAATCTTTAAACTAGATTTATTCGTATTTCCAAACTCATAAACAATATAATTATGGAATTACTACCTATTGAAATCATTCAAATCAAGCAACATAAAATTGATCAAATCGATCAAATCATAAAGTCAATTTATAGACTTATTATTTATAGTCGATATCACCTTGATGATGATCTGTTAGATATCTATTTAGCGGGAATGCATAATCTTCAGGAACTCGTAGGTATTAAAAACGCACAAATGGAAGCTCAAAGTGAAGAGGAGGCTAAGGAGTATTTACATCATTTAAAAATATCACTTGACTTTGTGATTGATGAGATTGTTTTACACAATAATTTTGACAAAGAGTTGCAGCTGTTTCAACTTTTACGATTGGTATCTCCAGAAACCAATGCCATGCATCCAAATCGGTATAGACAAACACTTGTTCAAATTGGTGCCCACATTTGCCCCGACCCCGTGTTGGTTCCTCAATTAGTATCAGCACTCTTTTATCAATTTCAAAGTATTCCAAATCCGATAATAAGAGCGATATATTTTCATCATGAACTTATCAGGATACATCCTTTTGCAGATGGGAATGGAAGGGTTACTAGAATTGCAAAAAACTGGATGTTGATGTATGATTTGTATCCTCCTATCTTTATCAATGATGCCACGCAAAAAAAGGAATACATCTCAACACTTGGGAATAGTTTTAAACAACTTTTAAAACAACCTCAGCAATGGAATGAATATACTGAAAAGTTCTTTGACCAAGAACTCGACCGCTTATTAATCAATGCACAATATCTTTACGATAGTATAAATCTTATTGGTATCAACAGAGAAAAGACTTTAAGTACTAAATAATAAATAATGAAACCATTTAACATTCAGCTTTTTGAAACCTTTATCATCTTAGTGATTTATATTATTTCCTATTTTGTTTATAAAAACCTCATCAATAATTTCTTAAAGAAAACTCGATTAGAAAGAGGGAGAAGGAAAATGACAATAAAAGCGTTTCAGTTTTTTACAACCCTCATTGCAATCATTATTCTTACAGGTATCTGGGGTTTTAAACAAAATGAAATTGCCTTATTTGCAAGTACTATTTTGACGGCTTTAGGGATTGCTTTTTTTGCTCAATGGTCACTGCTCTCAAATATTACTTCAAGCATTTTAATCTTTTTCAATCATCCAGTGAAAATTGGCAATAGCATTAAAGTGTTAGACAAAGACTGTCATTTTGAAGGAGAAGTCATCGACTTAGATTATTTTTTTGTTCATATACAAACCAATGAGCATGAAATAATCACCATCCCCAATGCCCATTTTTTTTATAAGTCTTTCGCTATTGTAAAACAAATCGAAGAAGAAAAGAATCATTAAATGGACATGCCAGAGAAATGCATTTTAATACTGGTACAAAAACAAGTCAATCAAATGGATTTAAACACAATTCAGTAAAAGGTCTATTGGACTGAAATATTTTTCACATTGTTATAATGCTAAATACGCACTACGATTTTATAAAATAAAGTATACATTTACAATAAGGTTTAAAGGGGATGCTTCGCAACTGGGTTTATATTTCCTAAGAACTAGAAATTTTTCAATAAGTATCAATTTACGCTAATGCTAGTATAGGTATAAAATAAATAAAGTAAAAAACGGATGAATTTTTTAGATAAATTTAGGCTAGCGGATGAACGTGAAGATATTCAAACTGTTATAAAAAATATACACAGCAGTATTGATTTCAAAGGTACCAATCTTTGGATTTTGATATTTGCCATTTTTATTGCTTCGCTTGGATTAAATGTTAATTCTACCGCTGTAATCATTGGGGCCATGTTGGTTTCACCGCTCATGGGCCCCATTATCGGACTTGGTTTTGGTATGGCTATTAATGATTTGACATTACTTAAAAAATCATTTTTTACTTTTTTATTTGCTACAACAATTGGGTTGGTGACTTCAACAGTCTATTTTTTTCTTTCACCAATTAACGAAGCTCATTCCGAAATACTGGCTCGAACAACACCCAATATCTATGATGTAATGATAGCGTTATTTGGTGGCTTAGCAGGAATTCTTGCCATGTCGAGTAAAATGAAAGGAAATGTTATATCAGGCGTCGCAATTGCTACTGCATTGATGCCTCCACTTTGCACTGCAGGTTATGGATTGGCCACATTGCAATTTAGTTTTTTTTTAGGAGCAATATATTTGTTTATCATCAATACTGTTTTTATAGCATTGGCAACCTTAGTAACCACTCGTATTTTAAAATTTCCCTATAAACAATTACCTAAAAAAGAAGATGAAAGGAAAGCAAAAAGAGTTGTTTGGGCTGTTGTAATCATTACGATTTTACCGAGTCTTTATTTTGGTTACGATATGGTACAGCAAAATAAATTTCTTAAACGTGCTAATCTTTTTATAGAAACAGAAGCGAAATTTCCGAATGATTACTTACTCAAAAAAAATATCGATCCAAAGAATAAAATAATGGTACTCACTTATGGAGGTCAGATAATTGAGGAAACTGAAATTACCAGTTTGAAAAGTAAATTATCAAAATACAATCTTGAAACAGCGCAACTTATTATTCAACAAGGGTTCGCTTATCTTGCTGACAATAAAAATAACGAGCAAATAAATCAGCATACTTCTATACTTTTAGAAAAAGATCATATTATTCAACAACTTCAAACAGTAGCTGATAGTTTATCCACTCAGAATGTTTTGAGCAAACAAATTTATCGGGAATTGAAAACACAATATTCATTTATTCAATCATGTATCTTACAACAAGTCATTAATCACAATGATATAAGTCAGCAAGTGACTTGGTTAGCCATCCTTCATTCAACAACAACGTGGAATAAAACAGACAAAAAGAAAATAGAAGATTGGTTAAAAGTGCGATTGAATATCGATGAAATAAAATTATTCTTTGAATAAATA
>OEIV010000016.1_pt1 | contig 103039 bp, 71 predicted proteins | sample 1539231 | NCBI WGS metagenome assembly OEIV01 (sample SAMN03794762, study PRJEB22550) | activated sludge metagenome | feature: wastewater treatment plant; material: activated sludge; isolation source: Wastewater treatment plant of a petroleum refinery complex | place: Argentina: Buenos Aires ...
GTCGTCGAGGTCAGCGATCCGTCCGGGGTTTCCACCGGACTGCCCCTGTGCAGCAACAGCCTCGGAGTTCTCGACGGCAACGACGAGCCGCACTCCGGTGAGACCGCCGTCTGGGCCGCAACCGGCGGCACGTACCGGATCACCCTGGAAGACCTCACGCCGACCGGTACCACTCGACGAGCGGAACTCGCGGTCTTCGTGGACGACTCACCGGCCGCCGCCGCACCCTCCGGGACGACGTGGAGCGGGTCGCTCTCGGGTATCGGCGACGTGGCGACCCTCCGGATCCCCGGCGGCACCACCAACGCGAAGTTCGCGGTGACCGCCGCGCCTGGGCTCTGCGCCACCTCGATCCTGTTGACGTCGGAGGACATCACGAGCACAGGCATCCCGATCTGCGACCGCCCCGATCCCGAGATCGAGGTCCTCCTGGCGCCGGGCACCGAGTCGATCATCATCGTCCACTCCCGCGACGCTGCGGGCGGCACGTTCGAGCTGCGGAGGCGATGACCCCCGATCAGCTCGCACCGGTTCGGTGGACGCAGAGGGGCAGCTTTCAAATCCCTCGCCTGCGGTCCCGAGCGGACAGCGCCAACGGCGGTCCGGACGTCATCGGTCGACGTACCAGTAGACCTGCAGTTCCGATGCCCAGGGACTCCGCTCGAGCGCCGCGAGACGATCGCAAAGGCGTTGACGGTGGGCGTCGGTAGAGACAACGAGGAACAGCCGCGTCGTGCCACGTGACGCACGGACAGCGGCGAGCGGTGAAGCCGCAATGCCGGATGCGAGGTCGGCGAGTCGATGTTCTGCTTGTTTGGGAACGGGCGCCGACCGGTCGGCGTGGTGGTAGGCGACGAGCGACTGGCCCCGTTGCACGAATGGTGCGAGCTCGTCGATGTACGCGTGTTTCACCGCCTTGGTCCGCGTCTTCGGCACGGGGTGGTTGGCTGGTCGCAGACCGTTGTCGGGATCCGTGAAGACGAGGTCGCATCCCAGTGTCGAATCGAGTGCATGGGAAAGCCATTGGCCGCGTAACTGTCGCCGAGCAGTTGACGCTCCTGGTGGCAGCGAGGCGTACGAGAGCCGCTCGGCGTATGTTCGGGTGCCGGGGGGTAGCACGCCGTTTCGCTCGAGGGCAGCGACGCTACGGTCACCGTTGCCGACCATCTCGGCGAGGCGGTCGTAGAGGTCGGGGGCGAGCGGTCGAAGGTGGCGGGCGAGCCGGTGCGAGGGGTCGAGGTACGCGATGTGCTTGCCGTCGTCGTTGTGCGCCTCGTCGTCGGTGAGGTACCAGACCACACCCAGGGAGAGCGGCGGATCCGAGCGGTTCGAGGCGGCGAGCCAGTCGAGTAGCCCAAGCTTCAAGAAGTCGCCGAGGTCGCCCGCATACCGGTCCTGCACAGCCAGCAATTCTAATGGCAGCCCGGCGCGTCTCCAATGGCAGCCCGGCGCGTCGGTCGAGTCGGCGCGCGGACACGCCGAATGCGGTCGTCGAGGTCAGCGATCCGTCCGGGGTTTCCACCGGACTGCCCCTGTGCAGCAACAGCCTCGGCGTTCTCGACGGCAACAACGAGCCGCACTCTCACCGGCCGCCGTCTGGGCCACGACATCGGCCCCGGTCCGGCCACGAAGTGGACCTAAAGGGGCAGCTTTCAAACCCTCGCGAGAAGCTCGAAACCCTGTACCCACAGGGGTCGCGAGGCGGTGGGCGTCGTCAGAACGGCACTCCGAGGGCAGCTGAACTGGCCATCCGAGGGTCCGACGACGGCCCCAGTCAAGAAAAGGGGCAGCTTTCAAACCCCACGTCTCCGCGGTCGACCGGGCAGAGCCAACGCCGCCTCAAGGCCGCCGAGATCGACCGACTCCTCGCCGCGTACGCGGCGGGCGATCTCGTGAACGACATCGCAGCGCGGTTCGGCGTCAGCCGCACGACAGTCATCGGCCACGTCACGCGCCGCGGGCTCCCCCGCCGCTCTGACCAGCGCTGGTCCGCGACCGAACTCCAAGTCGCTGCGAGCCTGTACGAAGATGGGCACTCGCTCGCCGCCGTCGGCGCCCGCTTCGACATCCACGCGGAGACAGTCCGACGCCGGCTCCGACGATCCGGCGTACAAATCAGAACCCGCCGAGGATGGAACTGAAATACCGATTCCAGAAAAACTCCTCCGAGCCTCCGCGCTAGCCGCCCGGCTACAGGCCCCGGGGCCCATCGCGCGTCCGAGAACGCGGGTCAACCCCAGAAGATGCGAGGATGACTCCGATCGCGACCTCCGTCGAGCGAAGGGACTCATGGTGGCTGGACTAACTGGAATGGATATCGAGCGAGTGCGACGCTCCGCGACCGAGCTTCTGGAGGCTCAGGCCGCGTTAGCGGACATTGAAGCCAAGGTTGCGCTCGCAGTCTCGAACGGTTCCTGGATCGGGCCCGACGCTGAACGAGCCCGGCGCGACTTTGAAGAGCAGCGCGTCGAACTTCGAGAGATCGGCAAGTGGCTCAACGCAACGGGCCGACGAATGCAGCAGAACGCGGCCGACCAAGAGACTGCAAGCAACGCTTGAAGTTCGTGACAGACCGGCGACTCCAATCGGTAGGCATCACAGTCAGTGTCGTTGTCGCAGGCGCTGCGATTGCGGTGCTTGCATTCCACACTTTGCCATGGCTCCTGACAAGGCATCCGCGACCGCAGACGGCAGCTGAAGTACTCGCCGCGCAAAACGCCGTTCGAGGCACAGTAATAACCGCACTGCTTGCAGTCGGCGCCGCAGCGACCGCCTCGATCGCATGGCGGACTTATTCACTGACGCGTCAGAGTCACGTGACTGACAGATACTCACGCGCGATTGAGCAGATCGGCCACAACAGCGTTGAAACCCGCCTCGGTGCGATCTACGCGCTGGAACGCCTCGCCAAGGATTCCAACATCGACCGGTTGGTAATTCGCGAAGTCCTAGCCGCGTTCATCCGGGTTCGAGCGCCGCTGAGCGAAGTCGGGTCCGCCGAGACCAACACGGACGAAGTCAGCCCTCGAGCAAACCAGGATGTCGAGGCCGCATTCACGGTCCTCGCAAGGTCGACGGAGCGGGTTACGGAGCCGCGACTCGACCTTCGGGAGGTGGATCTCACCGGTGTCACTGTGCCGTTCGATTCGTCGCTTCGTCGATTCCGCCTCGGTGGTACGACGTTGAAGCGAGCCCGCTTGGCGCGAGTTGACTTATCCGAAGCCGCTCTAAGCAACGCGATCCTCGACTATGCCAATCTGTCCCGCGCCGTCCTTGGAGGCGCGCGTTGCGACGGGTCTAGTTTCGTCGGGGCGAACATGACGAGATCCACGCTGGTTGCGGCTCGCCTGGTCAGCTGCGACTTCCGCGGAGCGGTCATGTCGAGCGCAGATCTGACTGGCGCAGACATGCGAGGTGCGACGCTGAGGGGCGCCTTGCTCGATGGCGCCGTGCTGTCGGGATGCGATCTATCTAATGCGGACCTGACGTCGGCCGATCTTCGCGGCGTCATCCTTGACAGTGTGATTCTTGACGGTGCATCACTTCTCGGGGCTTGGATCGACCAACGGGCAATGGACGCGGGTGTCCTCTCGAACGAGCAAGCCGATCAGATCAACTGGGTGTGCGAAGCCGACCCTGCGACGAAACCGACTCCCACTGGCGAACGACTCATTGAGATTGATGTCTCTGCCACGTGACGTCACGGACGCGTCATCGCGTCGGAACCGGCCCGGAATCGAAGGGAATGTGCTGAAAGCGCCACGCTCCAATTCGCGGCGTTCAAGCAACCACCGGTAATCCTCGTAAGTTGACCTTCGGCTGGAACGCCGTTACCGCCCGGACATCTCGGGCGGCTCACCTTCATCCTCGTGGCGGTGTTCATCCGAAGTGGATCGACTCAATATGCCTTCGACCTCGGCAAGCAGGGAGAGATTGCCTTGCGCTCCAAGCAAGTTCATGAAGTCAATCGCCTCCTGCTCGACTGCAACGTCGCCTGATTCCACGGCCCGAGCGATGATTGTGGGAACAGCATTACGGGTGAGGTCGTAGGACGTCGCGCCCGCTTCATCGCGTCCGGCGAGGAGAAGCTTCAGGGCAGCGAGGGCGGTGGCCGGATCGACGGCGGCACCGACAGCGAGCTCCTCACCGATCATGTACCGCTCGGTGCTAACGCCAGAGTCGAGCGTCGCGGCTTCCAGCAGCCTCGGAAGCCACCATTCGGGCGGGAACTTCTTGCTCTTCACGAACCAGTGGAAATCGCTGAGCTCCTCGTGGTCCTCCGGCTGACTTCGGACGTGGGAAACGCGTTCGTCCCATAGCTCGGCGAATCGGGTCCTGATCTCGTCGTCGACAGCCGTTGCGTGCATGAAGGCCCACGCGATATGACCGATGGCCTGCCCGCGAGTCTTGGCCGGGGCAACCGAGAAGAACTCGCGGGCGACTGGATCCGCGATCGTCGTGTGCCCTCGGATGATCGAGTCCACAACCCACTCTCCAATTCGCTGTACCGGATCAGAATGTGTGTCCCACCCGGCGATAATCGGCTCCCTCGCGTGAATCGCACCGATCATCGCCTCACTTAGAACCCCGTAGAGGGATGGGTGATAGTGATACGCCGCCATCGCAGTCGTCAGGGCAATCTGTTGCGCGACCGTCTGGCCACGACGAGAACCAAACCACTCGGGGACCCTGGGCATCACCCAGCGCGGATCTGCGTCGATGAGCCGACCCAAGCTCTCGCCGAGGACTGCTCGCGAGGCTCCACGAGGGTCCTCTCGTTCCAATTCGGCCTCAAGTGCGGACCTCGCAGCGTCGTACCAAGGGGTGCCAGGGCCGTGAGACACCAGATGCACAAGGCCCCGGAACAGGATGGGCCACTCCCAGTTCAAGGACATGGTCAGTGGGTCCATCCCCTCACCCTCATTGGCCGCGTACTCCTCCCATGCCACGTCGTCGGTGGCGGCAGTGAACAGAATGTCAGCGAACTGCACAACTGCGGCCTCGGGAACCGCGTCGTGCGGACGCTTCTGAACGAGGTCCTCCAGGAGACCGATTGCGGCTCGCTTGGCGGGGCGGAAGTCAGCATCGTCACCCCAGTCGCCGTCGTCCGGCGGAAAGTCTGAAGCGTCAGGATGGCCGAGCACGTGGCCGAGAAGCTCGGCGACCTGGCCCCATTCGAGCCCAAGCCCCGCCTTCAGCGCCGCCTCCCATCCCTCGAATATCGCTCGGAGGTAGATGGGCCGAAGGCGATCGACCAGGTCGTTGGCGCCACTCAGGATCGTTGGATTAGTGGTCACGAGGGATGTGAGCGATCTACCTAGCCCCTCATACGACGGCTCCGGCCCCCAGCCTCGTCCTTTGCTACGCCACCGTTCAAGGTGAGCAAGAAGCGATGTTGCACCCATCGCTGCCATCTCCTCCGCCGAGAGAGGGCTGATTGGCCCGACCCAACCGGTTACCTCGCTGACAGCAAGCGGGGCATCGATGACCCCGAGCCGTGAATCCAAGTCCTTCAGCAAGGACCGCAGAGCGGCCGGCAACGCCTGGCTCCCGATGGCAGAGAGCCACCTGTGCCTCCACCGGTCCGCGTACAGGTCAATGCGCGCTTCGACCTCTTCAGGAGCCTCATGCTCATCGCTACGGAGGCGGTCCCGCAGCGTGTCGCGGTCGACCAGCGGGCCCGCCGGGATGAAGTCGAGTATTGGCTGCAGCGAGTCTGGTGACCAGCGGGCAACCGCCTGCGTGAGTTCTGCGAACTCGATTCGACAAGCGTCCTCCCGGGATCGCTCCTCCGCGAGCAACCCGATCGCGACCGAGAGGAGATTCTGGTCTGGTTCGCCACCAGACCTGTCCTCACCGAGCACCTCGGCGACTGCGAAGAGAGCGATCTTCCTGGCGAGGATCATGTCCGTCCGGGTCAGAAGACTCACGGACGACCGCGGCTCTCGAAGTGTCGCTCCGACTGCCAAGTCGCGGACAGCGTCGATGAGTGCCTGCTCAGTGCCATCGTGCACCGCTCTTCCTCGGCGCGTCCGGATCGACTCCCGCGAGAGATAGGAAGCATCGAACTTGTCGGAGAAATGGGATATCTGGCGTTCGTAGACGACGAGCCACGGAAGCACCGTTTGTAGTCCCTCGACACCCAGCGCGTCCGCAACGAGCGGCAGCCCTTGCTCGTACCAGTAGTCCTCAAGCAGCGAAGTGGGCTGACCGCTCGAGCTACCGTCGCCCGGCCGAAAGAGCAGGTTGGCAAGCCACCGACCTTCCTTCGTCTGGCCACCCCTCAAAAGGTTGACCACAAGATTGACCATCTCTCGCGGGTCTGTCCTTCCTCCGAAACCGCTATCAAGCCAGGATTTCAACAGGGGTTTCAAGCGAGCTGCCTCGCTGGCCGGGATCTTCGCACCGATTGTGAACACTGCCCGCCGGACCCATGCGTTCTGCGTGCCTTTGAGCCCCAAAAGAACATCGACCACACGGGCTGGAGCTTGTGGTGCCACGCGCACCAGGTAGTCGATCTCCGGCCAGTAGGTGTCCCGAATGAGACCATCGGGCGTCGCCTCGGGGTCCGGTGGATTTCGGAACATCCCTGCTGCCGCGAGTGGATCGAGCCAATTCGGGTTCTGCAGCCGCTCGAAGAACGCTCGCCGGAGTTGCGGAGTCGGAATCCGTCGAAGGGCCTCCCGAACCTGTTCTTCAGTCGGGGTCACAAACGAGTTCACAGATCGTCTCCAGCTTCTACCGCGTTGGCCTCGGCCAGCAGATCATCCAAGGCCCGAAGGTTGTCGAAGAACTGAGCCGTCCGAACCTCGATCAGATCCTCGACGATGCGCATCTGCGTCATCATCGTTGCGTCAGACGGGAGATCCCGGTCCTTGTCATGGTTGCGATCCAGGTGAGTCCAACCGAGAAAGAACCGTTGGGCTTCCATCCACTGCTGGATGGCCGGGTGCGATTCGTCCGACCCATCGGTTACAAGCTCGGCCGCGTTACGACGGTTGCGTCCTTGCTCCTGAGTCACCGTGCTGATGAGGTCCGAAAGCACTTGCGCAACTGGCCTCGGAACCGGGATCAGATCTTGGTCGAGCGTCAGATCCAGTTCTGGGTGTTGAGCCAGCAGGGTGGGCAACTTCATCTTCAGCGACTCGGACGACGGCTTAGGTCTCGGCGTAACGCCCTCGGTCATCACGTTCGGCAGGCCGTTCATCAGCTCGCGCATGCAGTGGCAGATAATCGCAACACGAGCCACTTCGTTTCCCGGCTCACAAGGAGCAGTGAGGGTCGCGAGCGCCGAGCGGTACATCCCCGCCAACTTCGGGCTCCGGTTTTCAAGAGCGTCGATGACGCGCCCATGGCGGTCGCTGGGCGCGAAACCATCGGCCATCTCAGACGCGCTGTCCAGACGAGCTACACGTAGCGGACCGGCTCAACTGGCCTCCGGCGCGGTGGGATCGTGTGGCGAGTTCATGGCCACACCACCGGCGCACCGCTCGACGCAAAGAGATCGGGTGCCCGTCCGTCCATCGGCAAATCCTCGCAGATCTCCAGAACCCGACGGGTCGCATGCCCACGAGCCCGACCTCGTGGTCATGGTGGTGCTGTTTCTGACTCGGGAGGGGTGGCGAACCGATGGGTACGTCGCACACCATGACAGGACGATGGAGTACCGGCGCCGTCGTCTTCTCCGGCGCGAGCCGTGGGTCACCCCGGCCATGGTCGAGCCAGCCTTGTAGACGCTACCCAACGCCTCCCGGGTACGGGAACCCGACAGGAGGGGGCAAGGTCGGCTCCACGAATGAACGGACCGCCGCGTCGGCGGAGGCGTAGCCCCAGTTCGCGAGCTGGTACTTCACTTGTCGTGGGAGGCGCTTGAGTCGCGTCCGCACCGCAGCAAGCCGAACGATCGCTTCGTCCGGGCACGGGAGGGTGCCGCCAGCGGTGTAGTCAGCCATCTTCGTGCTGATGGTCCACAACGCGCCGAGTCGCTGGCCCGTCTGCAACTCGTGGACGAGACCCCGCTTGCGTTGGCGCCCGACCTGCTCGTTCAGCAGGAACATCGTCCGTAGGGCCTGCGATCCAATGTTTGCACGGAGCCGCGTCGTCGACGCGAACGGTGCGCCGCCGTCGCTCGCAAGTACGGTGTGAAAGCTCTTCAAGTTCTCGATGCCAAGGTTGTCGTAGACGCCGCCATCGGTCAGCCAGAGCCGGTCAGGCGGGTCCATCACAGGAGCGGGAGCGGTGCTGTGAAAGTCGACCAGGGTGCCGGGCACCGAGATCCGCAGAGGGGAGAGGATCGGCGGAAATGCTGCAGATGCGGCGATAACCGTCGCGAGGCTGATGTTCGGACTGACAATCTGGCCGAGTTCCCAGTCCGCGGCGTAGGACGACGACCATCGAAAGAGGTTGCCCGACTGCATGTTCGTGGTGTTGAACGTGAACCTCGGCCGTTCACCAGGCACGTCGGCCAGCATCTTGTGGTCGAGGGGCCCGTCGAGGGCTTTCGCGACCTGGGCGGCGCCCGTGGTACCGGGCAGGAGCCCAAGGATCCCGCTTCTGATGTCGATCGTCCGGTCGGCGATCTCGAACACGTCCTTCTCGACCCGGTCGAAGCCGGCCGCTACGCCCGCAGCGTCGAAATTGAGGTCGGGCCACCGAATCGCGAGGACTGCGCCGGTGATCGACCCACCCGATACGGTCGACATCCGGTCCATCACTGACAGCAACCCGAACTCGTTGAGCCGCTTCAACGCCCCGAGATGGAACAGCATCGCCCGGTAGCCGCCACCGCTGAGTGCGATCGCCAACCTCGGCTCCCGCAGGTCCCTCGTCGGCTTCGGGGCTCGTCGAGTCGCGATCTCATGGGGTGTCGGCATCATCTACTCCTGATCGGCGAGCAGCCTGGCCCGGGCATAGCCAGGGACCGGGATTTGAACGGACTCCGCACAAATGGGCTCCGGTCTTCACATCTAGTCCAGGTCGAAGTAGAAGGGAACCTGCTCCGCCTTCGACAAGCCCTCTCGAGGGGGCGCGTCGCGACTCAGACGGACCATAGAGCCGGCCGTCTTGAAAACACGGGTACCGCGACGGTGAAAGGCGTTCGTCACGCGTTTGGAAGGGTGCCCGCGCGCCGGAGATCGCGGGCATGACACACATGCCCGTCGCGTCCCCAACTCCTGAACCGGATTCCCGAGCAATCGATTCAATATCGCTGGCGTGACGTTGCTCTCGGCTCCGTGGTGCGGAATCTGAACTACGTCAAGCTGATCCCAGTCGAATCCCTCGCAATCCAGGTAGTCGGCGGCTCGTACGAGCGCGTCCTCACCAGCGTCCGCGGTGAACAACAGCGCGTAGCCGTCGACGTGAGCCAATGATATGACGCTTGCATTGTTCTCGGGCTCTGTTCGGCTGTCATCGGAGAGTGTCTCGTGCTGCAGCGTCTCGCCCGGCACCTTGCCTGTTCGCGCCTCGAGCGCCCCGGCGATGGCGGCCTTCAGCCCGGTCGGCACTGAGGTTCGAAAGTGGGGCAACAGCTCGTCGTAATAGGAGGCGGTCGGCCCGATGACGCGGAAGGCCCCGTCGGCGGCAGCGAGGCCGGCGAACGGCGACACGACCTCGATTCCGAGCTCAACCGCCAGTTCGATAAGTGATTGGCTTTGCTGAAGGGATGCGGTGACAGTGGCGAGGCGTTCGTGCTCGCTTCCAGTAGCAACGTCGAGGGCCGATGCGACGAGCGCCTTTGCCTCCTGACTCGGCTGTTGGATCCAGAGCTGGCCGACCCGAAGCTCTCTGACGACATGCTCCAACCCTTGGATGTGATCGTTGTCAGGATGCGTGGACAGCACGATGTCAACGGCGTCCGTTTCGTAGACGTCGTGCACGTGGTCAACGAGCGACTTGCCGCTGGTCTTGTAGCCGCCATCGATGACTGCCGTGAACACGTCGCCGTTGTCGACGCCTTTAAGGTCGCCGAAGCGCAACGCGATCGCGTCACCACCATGGCTTCCTTCGCCGACCGGCAGGAAGTCGATCTCGAAGCCCACGGTTCGAACCTAACTGATGCAAGTCCGCAGCGCGTCGAGCCCCCGAGTCCACGCGCTCTCCCCTGGGTACACGGAGTTCAGTTGCTGGGGCGACATGCTCCTGATGAAGCAGGATCGGTCACGCCGAAGTGTTAGCCAGCAGCCCTTTGAGGCCCGTTTCCAAGGCGCTCGCCGCCCTACTCGCCAATCATCGTCCTGAATCTTCCGACGAGTTCCCTGTACGCCGCATGAGCCTCGTCGGTCGAGTCACACCGCACGATGCGGCATCGCCCTCGCGTCTGCAACAAGTCGCTCGCACGTTTCTGATCGTTGGTACCCGTTGCCGCAGCCCAGTCCGCCGGGAACCGCCGCTGCAGGCGCCGTTGCAACGGCGGACCTGGTTGACGGGCCACGCTCTTGACCCGGCCCCTCACGCCGTCCGCCTGTGCGTCGTTGGTCTTCTTGGTGTCCGCCGTGTCAGTCGCTCGGCCGAAGTGGACAAGTTCTCCCTGGTACCAGATCGTGAAGACACCAGCGACGTCACCGGTACTCGTCGGGAGGGCGCCAATCGCCTCGTCCGGTCCGTTGACAAGCCGATCGAACAGGTCCGCTGTCGGGTAGATCGACTCGACCAGACCTCCGACGATCGATTCGATGTCGTCCTCCACCGCGATCCCCCGGCTTTCGCAGGCTGCGATCACGCGGGTGATGATCGCTGACGCCGCACCGGCCCGACCGACCGTCGTCAGGTCGACGTGAACGTTCAGATCTGCGTCGGGTTGGCCGTTGCCGAGAAGCAGGGACAGCGACACCTCGCGACGCCGGTCCTCCAGGTCGAGCGTTACCCGAACGGCCGCCTTGGGTGGTTCCGAGGTCACGGGCGCACCCCTCAGGCCACCTTCTCGAGGAGCGCCGGTCGAACCTGCGTGCCGATCCAACTCGCCAAAGCTGCCATCTCGTCCTCAAGGTCCTCAAAGGAGCCGCTGAGCTGGAGTCGGTAGGTGAAGAGTCGCCTCCCGTCGTTCCGAACGACCACCTCGTGCACGTCTCCCGATTCCGCGTCATCGGTCTGGCAGTAGACGAGGACTCCCGCCGGCTGCTCGAGCACCGTCGTATAGGCGAGGAGCTGGTAGTAGTCGGACAAGCGCGCCGCGCCAGATGAGAGCTTGTACTTCGCATCCCCGACGAAGACCGTGCGACCACGCCGCCGGAAGTCCAGATCCGGGTACATCGTGATCCCGTGATTGACCGCGAACCGAGTCGGTGGCTCCTCGACGACCTCCAGCACGCCACTCAGGTGGTGGCGGAGCCTGTCCGCGACGAAACGCTGGAAGACGTCGTTCATGTCGATGGTGAACGACGCGGCGGAGCGGCCACCAGCGACATTCCGCAACGACAAGTTCCGAAGGATGATCGCTGCGAACCGCACTGCCACCGCATAGTGACGATCAAGACGTCCCGGTCGCCATGCATCAACCCGATCGATAGGGACGCGGCTCGCGCTGACACCGTCCAGCCTCGCCATCACCCGGTACAGGTGGGCGCGCTGGGCGGGTCGGATGCCGGGCACCCGGAGCAATCGAAGCCCGGCTGTGAGCAGTGCCCGATTCGGCAGAATGTCAGGCGTGAACTCGTCGAATCGGCAGGCGATGGGTGTGAGCTGGGCCGGCCGGCGGAGTTGCTCCACGAGATCGATGCGCCCGCGGGGCGCTATCAGGCGTTCCTCCGCCGCCTGGTATCCGTGCAGCACACCTCGCACCGTTGCTCGATCGACCTCGTGAGCGAACATGCCTGCCATCGCCTGCAACAGGTCTGGCTCGTCGCCGTACGAAAACGAGGTGGCATCGAAGGTGGGTGAGACCACTCCAAACAGGTAGAAGAGGTTGCGCAACGCGATCTTCGGTTTGATCATCACCGCGATCTCGGAGCTGACGACCGAACCAACCATCGACGACGCGGTCACTTGATAGCTACCAGCCGAGGTAGGACTGACGCCGAGCGCGCCGCTCGACCCGACCGCCGCCAGTAGGTCCCGTAGCTCCTGCGACGTGAGGTCGAGCTCACGCTTCTCGTATTCGCGCAGTAGCTCGACCCGTGTCACTCGTCAGCTCCGGAGGGCAGCTCCGCCTGCGCCAGCACATCGGAAGTAGTACCGACGAGGGTGTCCCCGACTTCGCCTTGCTGCTCTCGGTGACGGCGGAGCACCTCGGGCCAACGGAATCGCTGAATCGCTGCACGGTCTCCGAAGAGCAGGTCGTCGATCAGTGGGTCGACGTTGTAGCTCCAGATGCGGTGCATCTGCTCCTCGTCAAGTGTGGGTTTCATGAAGTAGCTGGGGCCGAGCAGCACGTCGCCTGAGCCGAGCGCGTCGAGCAGCTCGGCGTTGACCATGGCGACAAGCTCGGCCCATTGCGGGTCGCGGTGGTTTGCCTCGAGGTACCGGCGGAGGATTCCTTCCATGGGTCCGGCATCAGGGAAGATCGGCACGAAGTGGAAGCGACGACGCAGTGCGGCGTCGAGCGTCGCCACCGACCGGTCAGCTGTGTTCATCGTGGCGATGATCCACAGGTTCTCGGGCAACGAGAACCCACTGGGGCGGTACAGCGGAGCTACCTCCTCATCTCGGTACTCGAGAAGGAACAGCAGCTCACCGAGCACCTTGGGAACGTTCGCCCGATTGAGCTCGTCGATGACGAGCACGTGGAGTGCAGGGTCTTGCGCGGCGTGGTCGGCGAGCTCGCCGAACGGACCACGGGTGAGCTCGTAGGTGATCCCCGCATCGCCAACCCCCACGGGGCGATAACCCTCGAAGAAGTCCTCGTACGAGGTTGCCGGGTGGAACTGCACGAGTCGGTAGCGCGACGAGTCGGTGACCAACGCCTTGGCGAGTGCCTTGGCGATGAACGTCTTACCGGTGCCGGGCGGGCCGTACAGAACGATCTGGCCCTTCTCCTCAAGCAACGCACGAAGCTCCTCAAGAAACGACGGGTCGGGCAGGTAACAGGCCTTCGCTGCCTCTTCGACTGGGTCGATGGTGGGAATCGCGCTCGGGTTGTCACGCAGCCAGTACGCGAACTGCATCTGACCCCATGGGTCTCCGGGCAGGAGCGACTCGACCTTGGCGCGGAGCCGGTCGTTCGCCACGACGTGCTGTTCGCCACGACTGCCGCCTGCGTCAGGCAGCGGTTCACCGAGCACTTCGAGGATGCGAAGCTTCCCGTTGTCGCCAGAGAGGGGGTACACGGGGATGAACGTGTCAGGGTGGGCGATGGCGAGGTACTTCATGAGCACCGATTCACCGAGCCCCTTCATCCCGAAGCGCTCGGGGTCGAGGCAGGCGTCGATGCGGTCAGCCGGTGGGCCGTCGCCCCAGAGCAGGAAGTCGAGCGCTTCGAGAAGGCCGTCGAAGGCGGCAGCGTCGTCTCGCAGTGTCGTGTTGAGCACGCTTTGCGGGCCCGGCGAACCGTACGCGTTCGAGGAGAACATGCGGCGAATCGAGGCGACGTCCTGCAGCCGCAGCGCGTCGTGTTGCAGTAGCGCTGCCATCTTCTGACGTTCTGCTCGCATGCGATCCGACCGGTCGTCGGGATATCCGGTCTCTGCGACGAACTCGTCGAATCGAACCTTGAGCCAGCTCGGAAACCCGTCATCGGGCGGGCGCGTCACGCCGCCAGCGAGTTGGAGGAGCCGGTCGAATGCCGGCTGGAGCACAGCAGACAACGCGACGATCTCGTCGCCGAAGTCGGCGCTGCCAATCGCCGTATCCTCCGGGTACCAGCGGCCGAGCAGGTACTCCCCGGTGGCGTCCGGATCGGGCTCACCGCCCCCCGAGACAGCGTCGATGGGGTGCAGCGCGGTCCCCTCAGGTGCAATCTGCTCGAGGACGGGCCGGGCCGTCCTGTACCAGCCATGCTGGCGCTGACCTGGGTAGAGCCCGACGAGCACGCCGCCGGCGCCAGCGACCACCTGGATACCCGGCCGAGACGCCCAGCTCGGGTCATCGACCTGCCAGCGCAGCCAGCAGTCATCGCGGTACCGCCCGGGCCGGGTGTTCAGCGGGGCCAGAAGAGTCGCGAACTTCCGGCCGACAGCATCGGAAACCTGCTGCTCCAAGGCCCGGCCCAGCAGCGCGAAGTCTGCGCGGAACGCCTGGGCATTAGCGAGTGCCGGACCACGATCCGCTTCGGCGTACTCGACCTCGAAACGAGAGTTGAGCTCGGTCGCCCATGCAAGGCGGTCCCGCAGCGCCACGTCGAGTCCAACCCATGGGTGGTCGTGGAACCAGAAGAAGACGTTTTCCGTGTCGGCGGCTGGTCCCATCGGGATCACGGCGTCACGGAACGCCAGGTAGTAGCCCGCAAGGTCGGCGTTGCCACTGGCCCACTGATACAGCCAACCGAGCCGGACGGCAGTGTCCTCGGCGCTCGTCCACATGCACGGCCATCGGGCGTCGTCCTGAAGGGACCAGAAGAGCGAGGCGACGTACAGCGTGCGCTTCGGACCCGGCTGGGCTCCCTGTTTTACGGTCTCCACATGCGCCAGCACCGCCTCGAGCTTGCGGCGCGCCTCGGCCTCGTCCCGCGGGACGGTGAACGCGTCGACGAGGAGCCGGGCCAGCACCTGCTGATCCGGGCTCTTCGAGACGAGCTGGTTGACGAACATCTGGCCGAACCCGCTGAACGCGTGGTACCCCGGCTTACGAGCCCAAGCGTCGAGCGAGGTTCGGAATGCCCCGGGGTCACCGGTGCGGTTCAGCTCATCGAGCAAGGCCAACGCCTCGGGGGCGCGCTCAGCGCGGTGAAGAGCCATCTCGTCGCGAACCGCGACGAAGGGCTCGTCCTCGGACATCGCCGCCTGGATCTGGGCGAAGCGGCGCCTACGAAACTCAAGTTCGCGCTCGTGGACGGTCACTAGCTCTCCCTCCGAGGTGGCGGTGGATTCGACGCGAGCGGCGACTCGCCCGGGCACAGCTGACGCAGCAGCGCCCGAAACACATCGCGCACCTCCTCGAGCGCGGTGGGCTCTGACGTCGTGGTCGAGCCCGATTCAGTCATCGGGTCACTCCCGCCCACGCGGGACGGGTTGATTCGGGATGAGCACAGGAGGGGTCGGCCGGGGGCGGGTCGAGGACGGTCTCGTACTCGCGGCCGGCGGTCTCGGCTTCGGCCATGGCGTCGAAGCGCTCGAGGATCAGGCGCTTGGTGCGGTATTCGCCGAAGGCGGCCTCGTCCTTGCGCTTCACGATCGGGAACGTGTCGAGGATGTAGTCGACGTCATCGCGTTCAATGCCATAGAGCCGGAACATCAGCGCGTCGAGTTCGGCCCGAAGGAGCACCCGCCGCTCCTCGTCCCACCGGAACGGCGGCCCGTGGTACCCGAGATCCGCAGCGAACCCTTCAAGATCCCAGGCGGTAAACGTGAGCTCCAACACAAGCCCTTCAAGAGTTGAGGAAGGCATGAACGGGAGAACCGGTAGCTGATATGTGATGTAGTCAGACACATGAAGGCCCCCCACCTTCAAGCGCAGCTGGAAGTCGAACACGAACGAGGTGAAGCAAGCCAACAGAAACGACGCTTCTTGCGCGGCGAGTGGCCGTCCGAGCACGATCCTTGTCGTGTAGTCCGGCGCCCCAAAGGGAAGAATCGCCCCGATCATTGTCCGGTGATTCGTAGCGCTAGATACATCGGCGAACGCGAGCAACCAGCTCGCCTGCCAATCAGCCAACTGCGACTCCTCGATAACGGACCGCGGTAGCGTCATCCCTGAGGTCACGGTCACACTGGGACACCGCTTCAGATCAGGGGCCGTGGGAACCGGCTGAAGCTGCCGCGAGGCATTCCCGGGTCGTCGCTCTACGGACGCAAGCCGATGGTCGAAGGAGTCGAACATCTTCGCCTGTACGACCTGAATGCGGTCGGAATCTGTTGAGTCGGGTCCAAGGAGCTGCGTGAGGCCATCCTTCCCAAGATCGAACACACGCGTCACCCGGAGCCCCCATACCGATGGCCCCACATTCGGCCGGAACACCGGGACGCGGCGGTAGATGGCCTTGGTGATCTCGGCGTCGCGCCTCGTTCGGAACACCGGGCAGGTCCTGGTGTTGGGGTTCAGCAGCGCAAAGTCCTCGGGTGCCAGCGTGAACCGCTTGTCGGGGTCGTCGAGGTCGGCGACGTCCAGTGCGAAGAACACGAACTCGGCCTCGGCAACGGGCCGGTCGTCACCCGCCATCGTGAGCAACGCGAACTTGATGCGGCTATCGATGCCCGGGAAGATCTTCAGCCGGTTCTCGAAGTCGAACAGTGACGCGAGTGACGCCCGGTCGACCAGGTCAGCGAAGAAGTGCTTGGTCGTGTCGTCGGTGGCGATCCCCGTGGGGACGATCACCCCGACCCGACCCGTGGGCGAGATGGCGTTGCGCATCAGCTCGGCAAACACTGCGTAGGTGTTCACGTCGCCTCGACCGCCGAGCGGGAACCGTCCCGAGTTCCGCAGCAGCGTGCTCTCGCCTTCGGCCTTGCGGCTGTCGGCCAGGAACGCGGCGTGCAGCTCGGGCTGCTCATCGACCAGCTTGGCGATCAGCCGCTTGCGAGCCGCGGCGTTCGCGGCCTTCGCAACCTCGGGATCGCGGACGGCAAACCACTCCTTCTCTTGCAGCTTCACCCGCTCCCACGGCGGGTTGCCGAGCACCACGTCGAAGCCACCTGACCAGCCGGTCAAGGGGTTGTCAGCGGCGGCCGGATCGTCGGGCACGGTGAACACATCGGGGAACGCCACGTGCAGGTGCAGGAACGCGTACTGGTCGGCCAGGTCGTCGATCACCTTCCGAACCTCGGCGGGCACCTTGGCCGGGTCGCGCTGGCAGGTGCGAACCGCTTCGTCGGTCAGCACAGGGTGGTCCTTGGTCTTGGTGGCGACGAACGCCGCGCACCACGCGTCGCCCGCCAGCTTCGCCCGGGCCGCTGCCTCGGAGCGCTGCAACCGGTCGAAGCGCTCGGCCTGCTCAGCGATCGAGTCCACCGAGTCGTCGGGCATGGCGTCGATGCGGGCCAGCTCAGCGGCCAGCTCACCCACCACCGACGCTGTGGTCGGACCGAAATCGAGCGTCGCCTGGTTGCGGTGGAGGCGTTCGGCCTTGTTGCGCTTCTTCAGCGTGGTCACCCACGCCTTGTCGTCGCCGGTCAGCGCCTTGAAGGCGTCGTCGGGCACCCCGGCCTGAATGAGCGTCGGGGTGGCGCCCAACAGACTGTTGCCGCACACGATGCGGTGGTCCAGGAACCCGAGCGGGCGGCCGGGCTCGGTGGCCTCCATCCACAGGCTCACCTTGCACAGCTCGACGGCCATCGGGTTCACGTCGATGCCGTAGATGCAGTGCCCGATCACCTGGCGCAGCGCGTGGCGCAGTTCGTCGGGCGCCGGTTCACTCTCACCGGAACGGACCGCCGCCAGCCGGTGGGCGATGCGATGGGCGGCGGCGATCAGGAAGTGGCCCGATCCCGCAGCCGGGTCGATGACCTTCAGACCCAACAGGGCAGCTTCGGGGTCGGCGGCCTGCTCCGCCTCGTCGAGCACAGGGTCGAGGGCTGAGTCGAGCAGCACCCGGATGAGCGGCGTGGGTGTGTAGTAGCTGCCCGTGGTCTTGCGTTCGTTGCCCGCCGCGGTCGCCAACGCGAACGAGGTGCCATCGAACGTCGGGTGCAGCTCGAGCAGCGACTCGTAGACCGAGCCCAGCTCCTCGGCGCCCAGGTTGCGGTAATCGACGGCGCGGCGCACCGACGCGCGGCCCTTGCCACTGTCGGTCACGTTGGTCAACCGCGAGATGGCGTCGAGCAGCGCTCGGTTCGGCAGCGACGCCGGGCCCAGATCGGCCAGCGCGTTGGGCGACCACAGGAACGACCCCATGCCGTAGAGGCCGAGGGCGGGCAGACCGGGGCCGGCCAACGCGCCGAACACCACACCGAGACCGTCCCACAGGTCGCCGTGCGCGGTGCCCCGCTGGCGGCGGGCCAGGTCGGCCAGACGGGTCACCGAGTAGTAGCGCCGGTAGCGCTCGACCGCGGCGGGAGCGGCGCCGGGGGCGGCCATCAACCCGCGGGCCTCGGCCACCAGCAGGAACAGCAAGCGGTAGACGAGGCGCAACAACTGGTGCTGGAACTCCCCCACCGCCAGGTCACCGTCGCGCAGCCGGCGACGCAGGTCCTCGTTGGCCGGGTCGGCCAGGAACCCGTTGCCCAACGCTTCGATGGCTGTCTCGACCCCACCGCGCAGCTGGTCGAGGGCACGGGTGCCGTCGGTTCGAGCCTGGGTGGACCAGCGCTCGACGATGCACGACGATGGCGGGTCGCCGGCGAAGCGGGTGGCGTGGCAGACCAGCCAGCACAGAGCGAACTCGGCGTACTGCTGGCCCCTGAAGATGGCTTCCAGGTCGAACTCGCAGAACGCCTGGCGGGTCAACGACGAGGAGTCGCGCAGCAGCCGCAGCCGCAGCCCGTTGCTGACGATCCCCCACAGGTCATCGGGGCTTCGGTTCAGGAACTCCTGCATCATCCCGTGGGCGGGACGCACGCCGTGGCCCGGACGGCGGTCCAGATCGACCCGGGCCCCCAGCAGGTGCAACGCGACGCCGCCGGCCCGATGCGAGATGGGGTAGGTCTTGTCGTCGATGAGCACCGGATCGGCGACCCGGGGCGTGCCGAAGCCCAGCTCGTCGAGCAGCGGCACCAGCCAATGCTTGCGGGTCTGGGTCTCGAAGGTGGTCTCGGAGTCGGGCGCCGTGTCGAGCCGCTCGGCAAAGAGCTGCCACACCCCGGTCAGCCGCGTCCACGACCGCACGATGGCGTCGCCCACCCGCTCGCCCGGGGCCAGGCCGTAGTCCTCGGGGCGCAGGCCCGCGAGCTCGGCGTTGCCGGCAGCAATCTTGGCGAGCAGGTCGGGAGGCAGCAACGCTCCCTCGGTGCGGACTGCGGTGTAGGCCCCCGCGGTCACGACACACCCCCGGCGGCCGGGGCGGCGGGCAACAGCACGTAGACACCCAGCACGTCGACCGGCAGGGTGGGCGTCACGTCGATGGAGCCCGACATGCGAGCCTGCTCACGGACCCGGCCGTGCCCCTCGGCCAGGCGGTCCGCTCGGCGGACGGCCTCGTCGCCAAGGTGCGGCCGCCAGTCGGCCAGGTGTTCCAGGCACTCGCCGAGGAAGTCGCGGGCCAGCTCGGGGGTGACCCCGCTCGACGGGCGGGCGTCGAGGAGCGCCTCGAGGTCGGCGCCCTCCAGCCACTGCGGGTCGGACGGGTCGCCGACGAACGCCAACGCGGTGGCCTCCTCGGCCAGCAGCGGGTGGTCGGGTCGATTCCGTCGCCGGGTCACCAGCTGGTAGCGGAACCGCGTGAGCACCAGGGTCGTGCGGCGTTCGACCGCCTCGGTCCGGGTCACGCCGCTGCGGCGGGCGGCGGAGGCCAGCTTCGGGTCGAGCGCGGTGTCGACGACGTAGCCAGCCAGGGCGGCGACGAAGGGGTGGGTACGGCCCAGGAGCAGCACGTCGTCGGCCACGGGCGGCTCGAAGTCGGCGACGAATACACCGGGTGCGGTGAGCGACAGCCGGTCGCGCAGCGCCGGCGGCGTCTCGTCCAGGTCGACCCGCAGCGTGGGCGACCCGCGGTCGGCGACGTCGACGGCCAGTCCGTCGTGGGCCTGCACGGCGGTCCGCACGAAGGCCGCCAGCGATCCTGGGTCACCCAAGGCCGAACGCGATGCCTCCAGCTCGCGGGACACCTCGTCGACACTGATGGCGTGCTGCGCGAAGCGGGTGCGTGACTCCTTCTCACGGTCGGCGTCTGCGCTCCACTCCTCATCGAGCTGGACCACGCCAGGGAGCGCGAGCTGGTCGATCTCCTCCTCGACGTCCTCGGCGGCGAGGATCCGCTCCGACAGCGCTTCGAGGACCTCTCCGCTGGTGGCCGGCACCGGGACCGACACCCCGAGCGTCTTGCGGATCTGGAGGTGCTTCTTGATGAGCACCTCCTCGACGATCCGGTCGACCAGGTGCTTGCCCACCACGGTGAGCACCCGCACCGTCGGGGCGTTCTGGCCGAACCGGTCGACGCGGCCTTCGCGCTGTTCCAGACGCGTCGGGTTCCACGGCAAGTCGTAGTGGACCACCGCGGTAAACCCGTGCTGCAGGTTGATGCCCTCCGACAGGCAGTCGGTGGCCACCAGTACCCGCTTCGGTGACTCCATCAGCTCGGCCACCCGCTGCTCACGTTCCGATGGCGGCAGCAAGCCAGTGACCGCCTCGACGGTCACCGCCTTGGGCAGATGGTCGCGCAGCACCTCGGAGACGTAGTTGGCGGTGTCGATGAATCGGCAGAACACGATGGGCTGGAACCCATCGGACACCAGCTTCTTGACCCGGGCGGCCAGCCGGGCGACCTTCACGTCGTCGGCGGGCGTCAACGCCTCGGCCCGCTCGGCGAAGCGCTGCAACGCCGCGGACAGCTCGGAGTCGGCGCCCTCGTCCGGGTCGCCGCCGACCACGGTGTCGGACTGCTCCACCTCGGTGTCGTCGTCGAAGATGTCGAAGGTCGACGGGCGGCCGAGGTCGTCGGCCTCGTCCACGTCGGTCGCCGCAGCATTGGCCGACCGGGTACGCAGTGTGGCCGCCGCGGCGGCCGGGCTGGACGCCAGCGAGCGGAGCAGCGCGAGCGCCGACCACCAGCGGACGCGCTGGCGGGTCCGGTTCGACCCGTCACGCACCGTCTCGCGCACGAAGCCCAGCACATCGTTGAACAACGACGCGTAGGCGGGGCTGAGCGCGTAGAGCTCGTCGGTGCGCTCCCGGTCAGGGAACGGCGTGTCGCCCAGGTAGCGGGCGATGTCGCCCCGACGCCGCTGCACCAGGTGGCGAGCCAAACGGCGACGCTCGGTGTCGGTCGGGTTCTCGGCCAACTCACCGAACGACGGGTCGATCAGACCGAGCAGCGACCGGAACGCCCCCACGTTGCCCGAGTGTGGTGTGGCGGTGACCAGCACCAGGTTACGGGTCTCATCGGCGGCCAAGCCTGCCAGGAGCTGGTGTCGCTGGTGGCGGGGGCTGCGCCCGCCGCTGGCATCGGCACAGGGATGGGCCTCGTCGACGATCACCAGGGCGGGGCAGGCGCGCAGGAAGGCCTCGCGGTGCCGGTCGGCCTTGATGAAGTCGAGCGACACCACCGTGACCGGGTAGTGCTCGAAGATCGACCGGCCGACGGGCAAGTCGCGCTCCAGGCGGGCGGCGGTGGAGGACAGCACCAACTCGGCGTCGAGGTGGAACTTCTCGGCGAGCTCGCGCTGCCACTGCTCGGCCAGGTGCGGCGGGCACAATACGGCGAGGCCCCTCGCGTCGCCGGTGCTCAACAGCTCCTTGGCCACGAGCCCCGCCTCGACGGTCTTGCCGATGCCGACGTCATCGGCGATGAGCAGGCGCACCGGGTCGAGCTTGAGTGCCATCAGCAACGGCACCAGCTGGTAGGGACGCGGTTCGACGGCGATCTCACCGAATGACCGGAACGGCCCCGCGCTCGATCGGACACCGAGCCGCAACGCGTCGCGGAGCAATCGAGCCGATCGGTAGTCGCCGAGGTCACCGACGGTCGGCGGAGCGAAGGTGGCCGGTTCCACCGTCTCGATCTCGGTGAGGATGCCGGTGATCTCGGCCTGAGTGCCGCCGAGCGGTCGCAGCATCACGAGGTCGTCCGACGTGTCGGGCAACACGACCCATTCGCGTCCACGTGCCCGTACCAGTGATCCGACGGCGAAACTCATCTTGGGGCTCCTGTGCCGAACACGTCGGAGAATGTGTCAACGACCTGTGGCCAGTCGTCGTTGTGGCGGAACCGGGCGATGCGCCAACCGAGGTCGCGAAGTTGCGATCGGATCGCCGCGTCGCGCTGCTGCCGCTCGGGGAACTCGTGCGGGGGGCCGTCCACATAGACGGCGACCTGCTGGCCGTCGAGTGTGAACTCGAAGTCCGGGGTGGTGCCGACGCTGACGTTGTGCCGACCCCGGGACGGAATGCGGTACCCGCCGCTGGTAAGGAACTCGATGAATCGGCGTTCGAGGTCCGACTCCGCTTGGTCGTCGAGGTGTTCCACGTGGGCCTCGATGGTCGGGGCCTCGCTCTGGATCTCGACCGTCCGGGCGCCACGCAGCGACCGAAGGATGGGCACGGCTCGGCGTCGGTCCAAGACTTCGTGGTCAGTCTGGTTCGAGTAGCTGAGCAGGCAGTCGTAACAGGCCACCGAACAGACGTCGTCGCCCACGTCATTGCCGGTGTCAGGGTCGGCATGACAGATGGTGAGAGCCTCATGGACTACGCGGTCCAGCGCGTCAGGATCGCTGACGAGCTGGCGGAGGACACCCGCTCCTCCTTCGGCCGACTCGTAGAACAGGATGACCGACCGCTCCTTCGACGATGGCAGCGGTTCGGACGCCAGCTCGTTCTCCTCGAGCTGGAACACCACCTGGATTGCTCGCTTGAGCGACGCCTCGAGGGCGGCCATCGTCTCGAGCGGAAGCGGATCGCCAAACTCGAGGATCAGGATGTTTCGGGTGTCGTCGACGTAGGGGATCACACGCTTCGTACGGGCAGTCATTCTCTCGTCAGGCGCGTCGGTGGTGTCGGTGTCGTCAACCGCCTCTTCGCTCTTGGCCCACGTGCCGTAGTTGAGGTCCAGCGTGAACCCGTGCTGGTTCGGGTTCTTGCGGCGTCGCCACCCGAGGTTGAGTCGCCACACGGTGGCCGTCGGCCCATAGACGAGTCGGGCGATCTCGGTGCCGCCGGACGACATGACCTGGGCGCTGCGCCGCGACAGATGTCGGTCTCGTTCGGCGAACCGAACGCCCGCGATGAGTTCGAAGCCCTGTCGCTGGCGCTCCTCTTCGTCGGAGTTGATGCGGTCCTGGCGTCGGGTGGTGACGTTGCTCAGCCGGAAGAGGTCGCGCAAGGGGCCCTCGAGCTCGGCGCCGCACTGCTCGCACACATCGGGGTATGGCTCCGCCACGAGTGGATGGATGTAGCCGCACATGGCGCACCGCTTGGCGCGTGAGGTGACCAGGTTGTCGGGGTCGTCGGAGCTCGGGGCGACAACTGGGAGGTCGACCCGGGTGATCCGGTAGCGGGAGCCCTCGTGGTACACGAGCGCTCGTGGTCCGAACTCGCTGACGGCGAGGAAGCGGGCTCGTTGGAGGAACTCTCCGTCGGCCTTGCCGCGCCTGCCCGGGATGTAGGCAGTTATGGGCAGCCGGGGGAAGCTGTAGCCGGGCAGGAAGCCCTCGGCCGCGAAGTACCGGTAGGGGTCGAAGTCGTGTTGGGAGAAGTTGCCCGACTCGGCGACCAGCAGCTCGATCCGCTTCTCGGCTTCGTCGCGGAGTCGCCGCGCCCGCTTCTTCTCCTCAGCAGCGCGGGTGTGATCGGCGATCACCGCGTTGTACGAGTCTCTCTGGCCGACGGCTTGGCGGTACATGTCCCACCACCGCTGGGCGGAGCGTTCGAACTGCGTGGACAGGCCATCGAGCACCCGGGCGAGCCACTCGTCGGACCACCAGAGTGCACCATCGAGGTGCGATGCCACCGAGTCGAGCACCGCCTTGGCTGAGCGCAGCGCCTTCGAGGCCGTGGTGCCATCGGCAAGGTCGGCGGCGATCGAAGGCATCAGGGCCGGATGGGGCTCGGAGATATGCCCCAGATCGACGACACCCGCCATCGTCCCTCCGAGGCTCATCCCGCTCTCGGAGAGCCACACGGCCTGCACATGCGAGCGGACCAGGTCCTCGTTCGCGAGGTCGATTCGCGGAGCCGCGACCCGGCCGGCGACCATCAGCTCGGGATGACGGAAGTAGTACTGGTCGTGCGGACTTCCCGACGTGCAGTACGTGAACACGAGCGCCGGCTGTCCACCACGGCCGGCGCGCCCCGACCGCTGCGCGTAGTTGGCGGGGGTCGGCGGCGCGTTTCGGAGGCCCACCACGTTGAGCTCGGAGATGTCGACGCCGAGCTCCATCGTGGGCGAGCAGAACAGGACGGGGAGTGCCGCAGTTCGAAATTGCTGCTCGCGAAACTCACGACGCTCGGCCTGAACCTGCGCCGTGTGCTCGCGGGCTTCCAGCGTGGCCAGATCGATCGTGGTCCGCCGATAGAGGTCGACGAAGTACTTGTTCGTGGGCAACCCACCCTCGGGGGGGCGGGTGACCCGCAGCGGGTCGTCGACCTGCCGCGTCCCGTCGCCCGCGGCCCACACCATCGCCGACGCGGCGACGCGATAGCGAGGGTCGTCGCCAGTGCCCGGGACTTGGCGCAGGATTCCGGCGACGTGGAGCGAGGCGACGAGCTGCTCGAGGATCTCGGCTGACTCGCTCAGGGTGATGCGCTCGCCGTACTGCGGGAACGTAGATGGGCGGCGCAGGTACTGACCAACCGCTCCCCTTGGGGACAGGTACGTGAAGCCCTGATAGTCGCTTGGTTTGCGGGATCGGATGACGGCATCACTGGCGTGGTTCAGTTCGCGCTGATCCTCGTCGATCGCCCACCGGCCCTTGAGGTGCTGGTCGGAGCGGCGCACCATTTGTTCTTGGAAGATGGCGTCGAGGTAGTCGACGTCGATCACCAGTTCGCGTCGCAAGAAGTCGAGGAGCACGCGGGAGATCGCTGCTCGGGCTTCGGGGCTCGCATTGACCAGCGCCGGGTGGGCGTTCTGCCAGTTGTCCTCGTCGCCGCAGACCGTGTCGAGCGCTGCGTACTCGAAGCGCAGGAGTCCGCATTGCTCGAGGTTCGGTTGGGTGACTCGCCACCCTCGTTCGAGGTCTTGGTAGAGCAGGTACCCGAGCACTTCGCGCAACGTGCGGTTCGTCTCTTCGAGCGCCAGGTACTTGACCTCGGGATTGAGGGCGTACGCGTCGAGCGGCAGCTCGAGCACGTCGAACACCGCCTGCGCCAGCTGGTCGTGGCGGATCCCAGCAGCACCGGCCTTCTCAAGAGCTTTCGTCAACGCCGTGCGCAACAAGGTCACCAGCACGAAGTCGTTGAAATGCCCGGCTTGCAGCGAGGCGTCCTGACGGTTGTCAGTGAACGCCAGCAGCTTGCGCGCGAAGTCGGGCAGATCGCTCGTGCCACGCAACCATCGGACGACCGACACCGACAGCTCCGTCAGCGCCGACGAGCGGCCGCCTGAACCCAGCGTCACGAGCTTCGTGAGATCGCTGCGCACACGGCCGCCGTACGCCACCCCGCACGCCAAGCAGAAGCGGAACGGTGCCGGTACCCACCAAGCCCGTTGCCCACCACCGATGGTTCCGTCGGTTCCGACGAACAACTCCTGCGGGAGCTGCTTGCGACGGTCAGGCTTGATGCGGGGCGGATCGGCGTCGGGGTCGATCCATTCCTCAGGCACTCGCTCGAGCACCTGATCGACATCGGTGGGCCATGCGTCGCCCACCAGCTTCGGGTCATCGGGTGGGAGGTAGAGGAATCCGGCCGCCTGCTCCTCGTCGCCCGAACGGAGATCGACGGGGCGAGGGGTGAACCGCGACATCTCATCCTCCTCGCGGAAGACGGTGTAGTACTCCTGGCCGCACGCGCGACAGAAGGCCAGCGGCAGTAGTGCCTTGTCGGGGTTGCCGGGGACGGTCCGCTGCTCCTTCAGGTAGAGCGACCGCTTCGATGGGGCCTCGATGGAGCCGAACACGGTGTGACCGCGGGAGATGAACTGGTGGAGCCGGAACGCGAACAGCGGGAAGCCCGTGTCGGGATGCACCGCTGAGGAGCCGGCAAGGAGCTGTGCTTGGATCGCTTGCTCGGCGAGGCCGCGCTCCTCGAGGCCGCACAGCGCTGCCAAGTCGGCCGAGGCGCCTTCGGGCCCTCCGATCGAGCGCGGCGTGACGCGTTCAAGCCGCTCACCATCACGCTCGATGCCGAAAGTGGACTCGATCCACGAGCTGAGCGGGTCGCTCCGCAGGGTGTCGAAATCGGTCGGAGCGTCGAGTGGGGAACGGCTGACGCGCTCGGTCAGCCGCTGACGAACCGCGGGGTCGTCGACATCGATCTCTGGCGTCGCCCGCCGCAGCGTCTCGCCAATCACGTCGGTGTGCAGCACCGTGTCGCCGAACAGGGTGGTCGCCACGTCGGCGACCGCTCGACGGCGCTCGTCGTAGCTGCCGGTGGCCATCGTCGCCGAGGTGCCGATGACACGGAGATGATCGGATCGACATGCCTGGCGGAGGCGGCGCACGAGGAACGCGACGTCGGCGCCCTGCCGACCGCGGTAGGTGTGCAACTCGTCGAGAACGAGGAAGCGGAGCTGGTTGGCAGCCGAGATGAGCCGCTTGTCGCGGACCCGCGTGAGGATCAGCTCCAGCATCACGTAGTTGGTGAGGAGGATGTCGGGAGGATCGAGAAGGATGGCGTCCTTTTCCTCGCGACTCTCCTGCCCGGTGTAGCGGGCGAACGTGACCGGAGGTCGTCCACCGAACCCATGGCCGAGGAACTTGCCGAGCTCTTCAAGCTGACTGTTGGCGAGCGCGTTCATCGGGTAGACGACGATCGCCTTGATCCCACCACCGGAGCCGACGCGCAGCACGTGATCGACGATCGGAACGATGTAGCTCAGGCTCTTGCCCGAGCCGGTGCCGGTGGTGAGCACATAGTTGGCGTCGCGGCGGGCGGCGTCGATCGCTTCAGCCTGGTGGCGGTGAAGACGGAGCTCGCGGCCTGCCGAGTGCTCGCTCTTGGCGGCCCGAAAGATGTCCGCGCAGGTCGGATGGAGACGGCCGTCGGCAACGAGCTCGGTGATCGTGCCGCCGGACTCGTAGCTGGGGTTGAGGCCGACCATCGGCTCAGGCCACAGGTGGCCGTCGTCGAGCTGTTGACGGACATGCTGTTCGATTCGCTGGTCACGGAACTGGAGGAAGCTCGTGACGAACGATTCGTAGTCGCCGATCAGTTGAGATCTGAGATCAAAGACGTCCATGGGGTCCGATGGGTGAGGCAGGAGAACCTGCGAGAGCGCAACGCTTGAACATACCTAAGGGGTCTGACGCTAATGATGGTGGCGTCTTCGGTGAGGGTTCGGTCTGACCCCTCGACTCTGACTGGCTTCGTGCCTTGCAGGCTGATCTGTCGGCTGGGCTCTCGCCGGAGACGCGCACCAACCGGTCGGGCGAACGTGACCTCATAGGAGCCTTGCGCAGCGTCCTTAGCGTCCTGTCCGCCGTCCCGGCTGGTGGTGCCGTCCCACTGAACAAGAAGGAAGGCAGGCATCAAGCATGGTCGAACAACACGATGTTGTCATCGGCGGAGTCGACACCCACAAGGACCTCCACGTCGCAGCGGTACTCGATAGCGCCGGGCGACTCTTGGGCACGGCGAGCTTCGCGGCGAACCCGGCGGGGTATCAGCAGCTACTCGAGTGGATGGGTTCGTTCGGGGCCGTGGAGCGCGTCGGGGTCGAAGGCACCGGCAGCTACGGCGCTGGTCTCGCCCGGCACCTCGCGGTGGCCGAGGTCGAGGTCGTCGAAGTGAATCGGCCGAACCGACAGATGCGACGATCCCGCGGCAAGAACGACACGATCGACGCCGAAGCAGCCGCACGTGCCGCGCTCAACGGTCAGGCCACCGCCGCACCCAAGGCTCGCGATGGGATCGTCGAGTCGATCCGGGTGTTGCGCATCGCGTTCCGTTCGGCCCGTTCCACCAGGGCGATGATCAGCGTGCAAATCCGCGACCTCGTGGTGTGCGCTCCTGACGGACTTCGGGCTGTGATGGAGCCGCTGGAGACCGCCCAGCGTGTCGAGAAGGCAGCGCGGTTCCGCCCCGGGACTGTCGCCGATCCCACCGAAGCCACCCGCGCCGCGATGCGGTCCTTGGCGCGCCGCTACCAGGCGCTCACTGGCGAACTCGACGTGCTTCGAGCCCAACTCGACGAGCTCACCGTTCAAGCGAACCCGGCGCTTCGCGCCTCGAAAGGCGTCGGCGCGGACGTGGCATCGATCCTGCTTATCGCTGCGGGCGACAACCCGCAACGACTCCGCTCAGACGCGGCGTTCGCGGCGATGTGCGGCGCTTCCCCGATCGAAGCGTCATCGGGGCGCACCGTTCGACACCGACTCAACCAAGGCGGCAACCGCCAGGCGAACCACGCGCTCTGGCGCATCGCCATGGTCCGGCTCTCCACCGACCCAGCCACGAAGGCCTACGCCGAACGACGCCGAGCCGAGGGCAAGACCAGCCGCGAGATCATCCGCTGCCTCAAGCGCTACATCGCCCGCGAGATCTTCGGGCTGCTCACCAAGGAACACCACGTACCCGACACCACAGACCTGCGACCCACCCGCCACGCTGCCGGCATCACCCTCCAGAACGCCGCAGACCACCTCAACACGTGGCCAGCACGCATTAGCGAACTCGAACGCGGACTCCGCCGCAACGACGAACTCGAGCACCGCTACCGCGACTGGCTCACCACCCAGATCGCCGCTTGACACGCGATAGGAGCATCACTGAAGCCGGCCGATCACGGGCCCGAGCACCTCGGACGGGTGATCCGTGCAACTCAGGACCAGGCGATCACGGGCCCTTGTCATCGCCACGAACAGCGCACTCATGTTGAGCGCGTGCTGGTCCTCGTACTCCTTGGGGTCCATTCCGTTCGCTGGCGGTCGCGGGAACTCGCCGTCGGTCAAACCCGGCAGGAACACGACCTTGAACTCGAGCCCCTTCACCCGGTGATGGGTGCCGACCTTCACCAGGCCGTTGGCGACGCCGTCGTACTTGTCGAGCTCCTGGGTTGAAATGCCGTGGAGCGACAGGCAGGCAACCGCGGCCTTCGCGAGTTTGTTGGTCGCGCAGCACACCGCGATGTCGCCAGCGCCGACCCCGTCGTCGTCTGTCGTGAGCGCACGGATACGTGCGGCGATGCGGTCGAGCTCATCGTCGAAGCTCGTCCCGACGAGCAGCTCGGCGGGGGCTCCCGAGCGTCCCAGTGCGGTGGGCTCGTCGCTGCGGCGGTACTCCTCGTCAAGGTCCTCGATCTGGTCGCCGCCCGCGACGCCGATCGCGACCCGGTAGACCTCGTCGGTGTTTCGGTAGTTGACCCGCAGCACGGACGTCCGACCGCGTACCTCGACGCCGGCTTGGCGGAGGGTGAACCCGCCGGCGTAGATCCGCTGCGCACCGTCACCGGCAATGAAGAGCGCGTCAGGCCGATCGGGACCGGGCCCGTTGACCAGCGCCCGGATGAGCTGCAGCGCGACCAGGGTAAGATCCTGCGCCTCGTCAATGAGGGCGGCGCGGTACATGGGAGTCTGCCGGGAGCGCGCCACGTCCCGAGCACGGATCACGACATCGTGGAAATCCTCGACGTTGCGTTGGGCCATCGCCTCGTCCCACGCTTGCTTGAGTTCCCAGACGTTTCGGCGCAACTGCTCAGCCATCTGCGTTCTGCGGCCGGTCCGCTTGAGGTCGAGGTAGTCGTCGATCTCGGCGATGCCGCGCCCTTTGATGACGTATCGGATCTCGTCCGACAAGTAGCCCCTGGTCAGGCCAGCGCGATCGATGGGTGAGCCTGCAGTGACGACCTTCCTCCAGGCACTGGCGAAGGCAGCGTCGACGCCTTTCGTGTCGAGCCGGGGCTTGACTCCCGCCTCGGCGCAGATGCGGTATGCCAACCGGTCGGCATTCACGAAGTCGACCCTCGCCGGATCCGCGTCGGGCAGTCGAGCGAAGAGCTGTTCGAACACCAGTGGGAGCGACCTGATGTAGGTGGTCACCAAGATCCGGCCGGTTGGCCCGCTCTCGAAGCGCTTCGAGAGCGCTGCGGCCCGATGGAGCACGACCACCGTCTTGCCTGTGCCGGCAGCGCCCCGGACACGCGCGGGCCCCGCGTACTCCTTGTCCACGATCGCGCGTTGATCTGGATGCAGGAACATCATCCACTCTTCGATGGGCGCGGCTGCGATGCGTTCGAGCTCGTCCTCGGAGAAGAACGGTGACAGTCCAGCCACCGCTCCGAACCGGTCGACGGCGTGTCGGAGCCGTTCTTCGCTGGCCTTGCCCTCCTGTTCGATCGATCCACGCGCGACCCACTGCTCAGGCGTGTACTCGAGGAGATCAATCGCTAGCTCGATTCGTTCTTCAGTCCAGCCGCGGGCTTCGAGGTCGCAGAGATCGGTCTCCGAGATGAGCGCCCGCAGCTGTCCCACCTCGGATGCCTCGAACCCAGCTGCTTCGAGCTCCTCATCGCGCCAATGATCGAACGGTCGCGGACGATCGGGCGTTTGGGTCGTGGCAGTCGAGCGCTCGGCCGTCGCCCCGGTGGACGGTGCCTCGCCCGGTTCAACGAACCCCATGAACTCGGTCGTCGGATTGATCACGAACTGCGCTCGCCTGGCGCGCTCATACGCCGCATCGTGGTGATCAGCGAACCAGAAGACGTAGGAGTTGCCACGTCTGAACAGGATGATGCGCAAGTCCTGACCAGCTCGGATCGAGTACAGCTTACGCAGTGCGCCTTTCAGGCTCTCGAAGTTCAGCCCTCGGTGGTCTGGGTCCTTCCTGAACTGCAGAAGGGCATCATTGACTCGTTTGCTCTCGATCGGCTGGAGCCGCGCCAACGACTCGAAGTACTCCTCATCGAAGCTGACCTGCGGGGCCATCGTCGCCGTCACCTTCCCATCGCCTCCTGTCAGCTTTGTTCATCAACCCACTCCAACCCCGAGTAGGTGACCTACGCTGCCACACCTGCCGTGCGGGCGCATCGAGACGTGGCGCACGGCGACGTGCGTGGGCCGACGAGGATGGTGAGGAGGCGCCCAACTCGCGCCGCTCCTTCCGCTCGACTCCGTAGAGCCCATCTGTGTCCAGATCGCGAATTATGATTGGCCATTGGTCGAACCTGTGGTCGTGGGTGAAGTTGTGCCGGCTGAAGGTCAGGTCGTCATTCGAGTAGGTCCGCCAGACGCCTTCGAGGTATCGCCATTGATATTGTTCAAAGACGATCTCGTCCGATATGCCGTACGCCGCGACAGACCGAACGGCCCAGGAGCGGACGTCGAAAGGACCCACCCACGAGCCGGAGCGTGCCCTCGTGGCCGCCGGGGTGGGCGACACTGCCCCGGTCCGGCCACGAAGTGGGCGCAGAGGGACTCGAACCCCCGACATCTGCCTTGTAAGGGCAGCGCTCTAGCCAACTGAGCTATGCGCCCGTGCGGCGGGCGAGCCTAGCGCCGACACCGCGCGTGCGACCGGCTGAGCGCACACGGGCATTACACGTCGGGCGCGTCGGGCCCGTGTGCCCGCCAGTGCTCGGCGCGCTGAACGGTTCGCAGTGCCTCCCGCGCCTCGGGCGCAAGATCGGGAAGGTGGTCCGGGTCGAGCCACCGAACCATCAGGATCTCCGGCGACGCCGGGTGCGCCATCTCGGGCCGATCGCCGTCTTCGAGTACCGCCCGCCATGCGACGCGCACCACCTGTTCCCACGGGTTGACCGTCACCATCGCCTCGCCGACCGTGCGGATGTGCAGACCAACCTCCTCTCGCGCCTCTCGCACGACGGCGTCCTCCACGCGTTCGCGTCGGTTGACAAGGCCGCCGGGGAACCCCCAACGCGCCATGTAGGTGTGCTGCACGCCGAGGATCCAGCCGTCGTCGCGGGTGATAATCGGCATGACCCCCACGGTGAACGACGGCATCACCGACCGCACCGCGACCTGCCGGAGCGCACGCGGCATGTGCGCGTAGGCGACCAGCCCGGTGCGCATCGCCCGGTCCCGGAACAGATCGGTTCGTCGTCGACCGCCCGGAGCGCCGCTCATGCCGTCACCAGCCGATCGAGCAACGCGGCACCCGATGCGGCGACGATCGTGCGACGATCGGCGTGATCTGTGGTGAACAGGTCGCGACCCGAACGATCGATCGCCACGCCGCCGGCCTCGGTGAGGATGAGCCAGCCGCCGAGGTAGTCCCAGGCGCCGTGACCGTCGGGATCGAATCCCACATAGCCGTCGAGGGTGCCATCGGCGACGAGGCACAACTCGAGCGACGCGCACCCCAGCGCACGAGACTGCGCGGTCGGCGGCCGCTCGGCCGACCAGCCGTTGACGGCCACGATCGCGTCGGGTGCGGCCACCGGATCGGCGACGCGGATCGGCGCGCCGTCGCGGGTCGCTCCGGCGCCTCGTTCGGCCCGGTAGGTGACGCCACGAACGAGATCGGTCACGGCGGCAACCCATGGGCCCGACGCGTCGCACGCACACAGGCTCGTCGCATACACGGGCACGCCACGGGACGCGTTGGTGGAGCCGTCGACCGGATCGACGACCACGCACACGTCGAACCCGCGCCGGTGTCGTCCCGATTCCTCCGAGAGCACATCGACCGGCGCAGCGGTGAGCACGGCCAGCGCCGCGGCATCGGCGTCGAGGTCGAGCCCGTACTGACCGGCGCGCTCCCCCGCCGCGCTGCGATCCGCCACATCCAACGCGCCGCGCACGGCCGCTGCGACGTTGTCGAACAGCTCGAAGACCGCGGCGGCATCCACGGCGGCGAACGCTACCTGCACCTTCGACGAGACCGGACGCAACCTGGCAGGCTGTTGAGCGATGGCAGCCATCGATCTTCCGAGCTTCGTCGCCGACCTGAAGGACCATGCCGCGGACCACGGCTTCCACGTCCACGACGAGCGCCACTTCGTCGAGACCTACTCCATGCGCCAGGCGTGGGAGGTCGACGTGCATCCCGAGGAGGCGTGCGGCGGCCCGCTCGATCTCCACCTCGCACTCGAGATCGAGCCACGCGTCGTACTCGCCTTCGAAGACCTGGTCGCGGACCTCGGCGACGAGGACGAGCCGGAGGATCGGCTGAGCGTGAACCTGACCTTCACGTGGTCGCTCCCGCCGCTGCCCAAGGGACCCGACCTCCTGGTGCTCGCTACCGAACTCGCGGGGATCGGCGGCACGGGCCTGCCGCTCGAGGTGTCGGCGATCGACTCGTACGCCCGCGTCACCGATGCACCCGAGCGCTCGCTCAACATCGTCGCGACCGTACCCGTGTCCCTCGCCCAGGTGTTCATGGGCACCGAGAACCTGTGCGACACGCTCGAACGCTGCCTCACCGTCTCTCGCTACCTGTTGGATCGTGCGCCGTTCTGGCTCGACGAGGTCGGCTGATCCTCGGCATCGGTGACCGCCTGGTTCGGCGGCACCGCCGAGTCAGAGCCGCGCGAGTTCAGAGCTGCGCGATGATCCACAGGTTCCAGGCCACGACCGCGCAGTAGTACAGCACGGCCATGAACAGCAGCCGGTCGGCGTTGCGGTTTCGCACGTGTGACCGCCAGACCGCTCCGACCACCACGCAGAACACGCCGGCCTTGATCGCAAGCGGCGCCCACCAACGGTGAACGATCGGTGCGAGCGCGGGGTTGGCTTCGGCCCCGCCGAGGTGCAGGAACCACAGCGTTGTCGCCCAGTCGGCGATGTTGAGCACGGCGAGGGCGACCAGCCGGAGCACTCGGAGCGACCGCACCCGCTCGACCAGGTCGACGAAGGAGTGCAGCGAGCCGACAGCCTCGCTGACATCTCGGCGGTGATCGTCGCCCAAGGTAGGGACCTGGGGTATCCGGTCGATCATCGACCCCAGCGTACGGATGCCGGCCGAGTTCTCCCCCGAACTCGAATGGGCCGTCCGGCCCATAGGCGGGCAGCACCTGTAGTGGTCAAGTAAACGCCATAAGCGTTTGTCTAGAGAAGGACCACTGATGACAGGATCGACTGGGACGCCGCAACGTCACGAGGGCTGGCGCTGGGCGCCGCGACGAATGGCACAGGGTGCAGCCGTGTCAATGCTGGTGGCGGCCGTCGTCGGCACCGCCGCCATCGGTGGCACAGGCTCCGGGGGCAGGGGTTCGCGTTCGAAATCGACGACGACCACCACCGCCGCGGCCAAGCTCGCCGCCACGGCGACGACCACCTCGACCGCACCGACGGCCGCAGCGACCGAAGCGTCGGACGACGTGGCGGCCGACGTGGCGGCCGACGCTGGCACGGCCGTGAAGGAGCGAGCGGACTTCGGCTCCAAGTTCGCCGAGTGGAACACCACGCGCAACGTGTTGCGCACCGAACTGAACCTCACGATGGGCCCGGCGGCTGCGCAACGGTCGGGCGTGAAGGGCACCGGCATCGACGTGGCCCTCATCGACACCGGCGTCGCGCCGGTCAAGCACATCAACACCGCTGACGCACTCGTGAACGGCCCCGACCTCTCGCTGGACAGGCAGGCCGGAATGCCGGCTTCGGTCGACGGCTACGGCCACGGCACCCACCTCGCAGGCATCATCGCCGGCCGCGACGCCGGCGTCGCCCCCGGTTCGCGGATCGTCAACATGAAGGTGGGCGCGTCCGATGGTGCCGTCGACGTGTCCCAGGTCATCGCGGCGATCGACTGGACGGTCGCGCATCGCAAGGACGCCGGCATGAACATCCGCGTGATCAATCTGGCGTACGGCACCGACTCCGAGCAGCTCTACACGGCGAGCCCGCTCACCCACGCCGTGGAGTCGGCGTGGCGCAACGGCATCGTGGTGGTCGTCTCGGCCGGCAATGACGCCGGTGCCCTGACCAACCCCGCGACCGACCCCTATGTGATCACGGTCGGTTCGGTCGACACGAACGACCCGTACGACGCTGCTGACGACGCGCTTGCGCCGTTCTCGGCGGTCGGCACGGCGGCGCGCGGCGTCGACGTGCTGGCACCGGGCACATCGATCACGAGCCTCCGCGTCCCCGCCGGCATGGTCGACACGCTGTACCCCGAATCGAGGGCCGTCTTCGACCTGTACACGAAGGGGTCCGGCACGTCGCAGTCCGCAGCATGGGTGTCCGGAGCCGTTGCGTTGCTGTTGCAGGCCCGACCCGAGTTGACCCCCGACGAGGTCAAGGCGCTGCTGCGCACCACGGCGCGGCCGCTCACCGGCGTCGCGGCAAACGCCCAGGGCGGCGGGGTGATCGACATCACCAAAGCACTCGCCACCCCCACCCCACCGAACTCCAAGCAGACCTTCAAGAAGTCGACCGGCACCGGGCCGATCGAGGCATCGCGGGGCACCGCGCACCTGTCCGCCGACGACGGTTCGATCCTCTCCGGCGAGATCGATGTGATGGGCCAGGCCTGGGTCGGCTCGACCTGGGCACCGAAGTCGACGGCGGGCACCGCATGGACCGGCGGCACCTGGAACGGCAACACCTGGGCCGGCAGCGACTTCGATCCGAGCCTCACCGTCGACGGAGTCGTCTGGTCCGCCCGCACCTGGCGCTCCGCCTCGTGGAACGCCCGCACCTGGCGCGCCGACCTGTGGGCTGCGCGCACGTGGCGCTCCGAGCTCTGGGCCGCCCGCACCTGGAGGGGCGACGGCTGGGCCTGACCCGGCGGTCCGATTTCTCAGGTCGCCCACCCGCCGTGCCGAACACCCTTCAGGCGGGGCCGCTCAGCGATTCGATCGCGGCGTCCTTGCGGAACCGACCATGGCGAACTCCGACGACTCGCATTCGACCACGACGGCCGCTCCGGCGGCGGCAAGTGACGCCGCCGAGCGGGCCGGTCAAGGTCGGGTGCAGGCCATCGCCGCAGCGTTCCTCACCATCGGAACCCCGGGGCTGTTCTGGCTGACCCGTCATCCGCGGCCGGACGCGTGGTGGCTGACCGTCGGCGTCATCGCGCTGCTGGCGCTGGCGGAGCTGTTCCCGATCGACCTCGAACTGCGCCACGAGAGCCACTCGTTCTCGTTCGCGAAGGTGCCGACCGTCATCTCGGTCTTCCTCCTGGCGCCGTTCGTCGCGGTGTTGGCCCGCCTGACCGCGTCGGCCATCGTGCTGATCGCGGTCAAGCGGCAGCCGCCGATCAAGCTGGTAGTCAACCTGCTCGCGCACATGCTCGAAGTGATGATCGCGGCTGCGCTGGTCGTGCTGCTTCGCCCGCCCGGGCCCTTCGGGGTACCGGCGTGGGGCGTGGCGGCGCTGGCGGTGACGGCGGGTGACGCGGTCGCCGCCTTCGTGATCTCCTCCGCGATCAGCGCGTTTCAGGGGCGTTGGGAGCCCGGCCTCCTGAGCGGCGTTGCCACGGGCCTCGTCGCCGGCGTTCCCGACGTCGCACTCGCGATCGCCATGGTCACCATGATCGAGGCGGGCCAGGCGGCAGCATGGGTCGTTCTCGCGAGCGGCATCGCGTTCGTGGCCGTGTGCCGCGCGTATTCGAAGATTCGCGCCCGCTATCAGGCCATGCAGCTGCTCGACCGCTTCACCCGAGCCATCGCCGGCGCGGTGCTCAACGGCACCGCAACAGGAGCGCTGCTCACCGAAACCGCCGAAATCCTGCACGCCGACGGCGCGTGGCTCATCGTGGCCGACGCGAGCGGCACACGCCGCATCACCGCTGTCGACGCGGTGGTCGCCGAGGCGGCCGCCGAACCGCTCGACGAGATGATCGCTCGGCACGGCGTGGCGGCGGCGCGGCTCGAGACCGATGACGGGCCGCTCGGCGACGCGCTCGCCGCGGCGGGGCACCTCGAGATCATCTACTGCCCCGTCAGCCGCGACGAGACCCGAACGGTGGTGCTGGTCGTCGCCGACCGCAGCGGCAGCGTGCGCCCGTTCGACGACGAGGACGTCACGCTCTTCGAGACCCTCGCGTCGCACGCCGGGCTCGCGCTGCTCAACGTCGACCTGGTCAACCAGCTGCGCGACGAGATCACCGTCACCGAACACCAGGCGACCCACGACGCGCTGACCGGGCTGCCCAACCGCACCCTGTTTCAGGCTCGGCTCGAGTCGGCGATCGAGGGCGGCGAGCACCCCGCGGTGCTCCTCATCGACCTCGATCGGTTCAAGGACGTCAACGACACACTCGGGCATCACAACGGCGACCGGCTGCTGCGCGAGATCGCTCGACGGCTCGAGTCGAGTCTCGGGACCGAACGCTGCGTGGCGCGCCTCGGCGGCGACGAGTTCGCAGCGCTCCTGACCGGATCCCCCAGCCGCGCCGACGCGATCAGCCTGGCATTCGACCTCGCCGCGACGCTCGAACGTCCCGTGACCGTCGCCGATGTCGAGGTCGATGTGGGTGCGAGCATCGGCATCGCCTTCGAGTCCGCCGACGGCATCGGCACCGACACCGACACGCTGCTGCGCCAGGCCGACGTGGCGATGTACACGGCCAAGGCCGACCGCTCCGTCGTGGAGATCTACTCCGCCGATCGCGACAACTACAGCCCCCAGCGACTCTCGCTCGTCGGCCGGCTACGCAGCGCGATCGACAATGGCGACCTGGTGTTGAACTACCAGCCACAGGTCGAACTCGCGACCGGCGAGGTCGTCGGCGTCGAAGCGCTCGTCCGGTGGCCCCAGCCCGGCCGCGGCCCGATCCCACCCGACGAGTTCATCTACATCGCCGAGCACACCGGGCTCATCCGTCCCCTCAGTCGGCTGGTGATCGACCGGGCGGTCATCCAGGCCGCTCGCTGGTATCACCAGGGCCGTCGGCTACGGATGTCGCTCAACCTGTCGCCGCACAATCTGGTCGAGCCCGACATCGTCGGCGTGATCGCCGACAAGCTCGCGGCTGCAGAACTGCCGCCGGACCGGCTCATGATCGAGCTCACCGAGTCGACCGTGATGGCCAATCCCAAACGCACCCTCGGCCTGCTCAACGAGCTCCGCGAGCTCGGAATCGGGGTCGCCATCGACGACTTCGGCACCGGCACCTCGTCGCTGGCCTACCTCACCACGCTCCCGGCGAACGAACTGAAGATCGACAAGTCGTTCGTGTTCGCCATCGGTTCCGACCCGACGGCCGACAGCATCGTGCGATCCATCATCGACCTAGGCCGAAACCTCAACCTCGGCATCATCGCCGAAGGGGTCGAGACCGAGCAGGCCGCCCAGACCCTGATCGACATGGGATGCCGATTCGCCCAGGGCTACCTCTACAGCCGACCGCTCGAGGTGCGGGCATTCGAGCACTGGCACGCCAACCACGACGCGAACCGCCACGCCGCCGGACGCGCCGGTGCCCCCGACCCGACCGCGTTCGCGCCGGCGGCTCGAGCTGAACTCAACTGAACGCTGCGGTCGCCGTGGTAGCGTCCAACCGCGATGACCACGACCTCGATGCTCCTGCTCACATAGGCGAGAACCCGACCGGGTCCTCGCCGAAGCTCCTGCGCCCACGGGCCGGGAGCTTCTTTCGTTTTCGACCGGCCATACCCCGGCCAGCCATACCCCACGACACTGCGAGCCGACATGCCCCCATCACCTGTCCAGCCCAAGAAGATGCCGTTCGAGAAGTACGAGCCGTTCGTGCCGCTCGAACTGCCGGACCGCACCTGGCCCGACAACCACCTCACCACGGCACCGCTGTGGTGCGCGGTCGATCTTCGCGACGGCAACCAGGCGTTGATCGACCCCATGGACCCGGCGCGCAAGCGGCGGCTCTTCAACACGCTCGTCGCGATGGGCTTCAAGGAAATCGAGGTCGGGTTCCCGTCGGCATCCCAGACCGACTTCGACTTCGTCCGGCAGCTGATCGAGGACGACCTCATTCCCGACGACGTCACGATCCAGGTGCTCGTGCAATGTCGATCCGAGCTGATCGACCGCACCTTCGAGTCGATCGCCGGGGCGCGACGCGCGATCGTCCACTTCTACAACTCGACCTCGGTGCTGCAGCGCCGCGTGGTCTTCGGTCTCGATCGCGACGGGATCGTCGACATCGCCGTCAATGCGGCGAGGTATTGCCGCAAGCTCGAAGAGACGATTCCCGGAACCGACGTCCGCTACGAGTACTCCCCGGAGAGCTACACCGGCACCGAGGTCGAGTTCGCGGTCGACATCTGCAACGCGGTGGCCGAGGTCATCGAGGCGACCCCGGACCGCCCACTGATCATGAACCTCCCAGCGACCGTCGAGATGTACCCGCCCAATGTGTACGCCGACACGATCGAATGGTTCCTCCGCACGATCCGCAACCGCGACGCCGTGGTGCTGTCGCTGCATCCGCACAACGACCGGGGCTGCGCGGTCGCCGCGGCCGAACTCGGGGTGCTCGCCGGGGCCGACCGCGTCGAGGGCTGCCTGTTCGGCAACGGCGAGCGGACCGGCAACGTCGACCTGGTCACGTTGGCGATGAACCTGTTCAGCCAGGGCATCGATCCCCAGCTCGACATCAGCGACATCGACGCGCTGCGCAGAACCGCCGAGTACTGCAATCGACTTCCGGTGCACGAACGGCACCCCTACGTCGGCGACCTCGTCTACACGGCGTTCAGCGGATCGCACCAGGACGCGATCCGCAAGGGGCTCGCAGCGCTGTACGCCGAGGCCGATGAAGCGGGGCGAGGCCGCGACTACGAGACGTGGGGGGTGCCGTACCTGCCGATCGACCCCGCACACGTCGGCCGCTCGTACGAAGCCGTCATCCGGGTCAACAGCCAGTCGGGCAAGGGCGGCGTGGCCTACATCATGGAGGCCGAGCACGGCTTCTCGTTGCCGCGACGCCTGCAGATCGAGTTCTCCAAGACCATCCAGTCGGTCGCCGAGGACACCGGTACCGAGATCACGCCCGCGGCGATGTGGGACGAGTTCAAAGCGATGTACCTACCCGGCGCACCGCGCCTGCGGCTGCGAAGCCACGAGCTGGTCAGCGCAGACGACGACACGACGACGATCACCGCACAGGTCACCGTCGACGGCGACGCCGCGACGTGGGCCGGAACGGGCAACGGTCCGATCGCCGCATTCGTGGCGGCCATGGCCGAGGGCCTGGGCATCGACCTCGACGTCGTCGACTACCAGGAGCACTCCACCGGCCGGGGTGCCGATGCGACCGCTGTGGCGTACGTCGAGACGGTCGACGCGCACAACGACGTGCGCTGGGGAATCGGCCGACACCACAACATCTCGACGGCATCGCTGCTTGCGGTGCTGTCGGCCGCCGAGCGGGTGCTCCGGGATCGCGATAGCTCAAGAGATCGGACCTGAAACGACGTTGATCGCCGAGCATCGGGTGGACGAATCCCGCGAACAGTTCCTCGAATGCGCCACATGCGGGTAGTAGGTGAAGGCAGCAACAGCTAGGCTGCCCGTGTAGCATTTTCGATGCACGATGCACTCTTGGGGGGCCAACCATGACGAAAGCACTCTCGACGCGTACACGCCTGCGCAGGCACCGGGGGAGCCTGCTGCTCGCCGTCGGCCTTTTCGCCTTCGTCGCGGCGAGCTGCACGCCGCCGCCGACCACGGTCACCCTGGGCCCGTTCACGGTGCCGCTGCCGCCGATCGGCGCCGAGGCGACGCCGGTGGACTACGTGATCGACATCCCCGGCATTCCGCCGCAGGAACTCACGCCCTATATCCCGCCGCAGGAACTCACGCCCTATATCCCGCCGCAGCAGCTGACGCCGTACATCCCGCCGGTGTGCACCATTTTCGGGTGCACCCCCGAAGTCCCGGCGACGTACAGCCCAGCCATCCCGGCCACGTACAGCCCCGCCATCCCGGCGACGTACAGCCCCGCGATCCCTGGCGGCTCGTGCACCGCCAGCTACACCCCGCCCTCGTTCTTCATCAACGGTGCGACGGCCACGCTCCCGCTGGTCAACGTCGACCTGTCGGCGACCACCGTCACCATTCCGAACGTCACCGTGAACATCCCCGCCGCAAACCTGGTCGTCGGTGCAGGCAGCGTCGGGTGCTCGATCCAGGGTCTCCCCGGGGTGACGCTTCCCACCGGCGATGTGCGGCTGACATTCCCCGCCCAGGCCCTGGTCCGGGAGGCAACCCTCGACCTGAAGACCCACGTGCTCACGCTCAAGAACCCGTCGTTCACGGTGACCGGCGTCGGCATGCACTTCCTCGGGCTCAACGCCGACTTCGATCTGCCCGATATCGAGGTGCCGCTCCCGACGGTCACCGTCCCGCTGACCTGACCTGGCCCGACCCGAGCCCCGAGGTCGGCCACGTGGCTGCCCGAAACACCCGAGAACGCTGGTGGGGCCGGCGGGGCTCGAACCCGCGACCAAGCGATTATGAGTCGCCTGCTCTGACCGACTGAGCTACAGCCCCGGAGCGCCTCACGCTACAGGACCGCGATACGGTGCCTTCCGTGACCCAGACCGCTCCTCTCGTGTCGACCCCCGTCGTCGACCCCGATCTCGGCATCGACCTCGAAAGCCTCCTGGAGGAGACGCCGCCCGAGGAGTGCGCCCACATCGTTCGGCGATCCGGGGCGCTCGGGGCGGGTGCCCTCATCACGGCCGCGGCCGAGGCCGGCATGGAGATCGAAGCGCTCTGCGGCTACCGCTGGGTGCCCAAAGGCCATGCTCCCGACAACCTTCCGGCCTGCCAGCGCTGCATCGGGATCTGGCAGTCGCTTACGTCGGGCTGACCCCGTCTCCCCCAGCACGCCCCGCTCCCCACCCCCGCTCCCCGCCCCCCGACCGCCGAACTGGGCCGAATCGCCGACCCAGAAGGGCGGTGGATCGGCCCAGTTCGCTGGATTGCGGCGACTCAGGCGACGCGGCAGGCGTCGAGGGCGCGGTTCACGAGCACGCGTGCGAGCTCGACCCGATACTCGGCGCTGGCGTGCAGGTCGGACGGGGGCTCGCACCCCGCAGCGACGAGGTCGGAGGCCTCGGTGATGTCGGCGCCGCGGCGATCGGCCGTCTCGACCTCCACGGCTCGCGTCGGGCGCGAGCCCATGTTCACCAGGCCCACGCCGAGCCCGCGGTCGGGATCGCGCACCGCTGCGCATCCCACGATCGCCCAGTCGAGATGGCGGCGACGGTACTTCTGGAACGACCACGCGGCACCCGGCACCTTCGGGACGCGCAGCTCCACGATCATCTCGTCGGGTCCGAGCGCGGTCTCCAGGTAGCCGACGAAGAAGTCGTCGATCGCGATCTGACGGCGCCCCTGCGGGCCTTCCACCACCACCGTCGCCCGTAGCGCCAGCGCCGCCGCGCACAGGTCGCTCGCTCCGTCGCCGTGCGCGATCGCGCCGCCGACGGTTCCCCGCGCCCGCACCTGCTCGTCGCCGACGTGCGCCGCGACGTGCGCCAACAGCGGCACCGATGTCTGCACCAGCGGCGACGTCTCGACCGTTCGGTGGGCCGTGAGCGCTCCGACCGCAACGTGATCGGCGGCGTCGTCGATGTAGTCCAGATCTCGAAGGTGGCGGATGTCGACCACCACCGACGGCTCGGCCAGCCCGAGCTTCATCATCGGCAGCAACGAGTGTCCGCCAGCCAGCAGCTTGGCCTCGCGCCGGAACTCCGCCAGCGCAGCGAGCGCCTCCGACAACGTGGTCGCCCGCACATAGTCGAACGGGTTCTGGATCATCGAGACGTTCCGATGCTCGACTCCTCCGACGCCCAGCGCACCGCGTCGGCGACCACCTCGGAGCCCGGGCATCGGCAGAGATCCTCGAGGGCGCACGGCGCAGACGCCGGGTGGCGTTCGGCCGACGCGGCGAGCATCGCCGGCGTGCAGAACCCGCACCGCAGGCCATGGTCCGCGGCGCCGGACGGGGTCGCGAGGTCGGGACCGTCGACGGCCTCCTCGACCGTGATCTCATGACCATCGGCCTGCACTGCGAGCACCGTGCAGCTCTTGACGCGCACCCCGTCGAGTCGAACTCCGCACGACCCGCACAGATGCGAGTCGCAGCCGAAGGCCTCCGGCATCACGCCCAGCTCGTCGCGTAGCAAGCGAACGAGCAGCATTCGCGCCTCGACCGACGCTCGATACGGCGTTCCGTTGACCGTGACATCGACCGTCACGCGCCGCTGTGGAAGAACCATTGCACCACCTCGCTGTTGCGCCTTTCGGCGCTGCCCACGGTCGCGAGTTGCTGTCCGTTCGATCATCCTGCCACCTCGATCGGTGCGGATGCGACACGGGTACGATTTCGGTTGCACCCGGCCGTGAGGAGACCCGTGTTCCGCCATATCGTCCTGCTCACCCTGCACCCCGACACGCCCGCTGCGCAACGCTCGTCGATCGTGACGCGATTGCGCACACTCCCCGACCGCGTGGACACCATCCGCCACTACACGGTCGCGATCGACGCTGGCCTCGCTGAGGGAAACGCCGACATCTCGGTCACCGCCGACTTCGACGACGAGGGCGGCTGGGCCGCGTACCGCGACCATCCGGATCATCAGCAGATCATCCGGGACGAGATCGCACCCCGGCTCGCCTCGCGGGTGGCGACCCAGTTCGAGCTGCCGACATAGCCGGCGGCGGGCTCAGGCCGCTGCCTCGCCGTCCTGCACGATGTCGCGATCGAGCAGCCAGGCAACCGATCGCCGGAGGAGTTCATGGTGCGCCAGGTGCGTCATCGACCGATGGTCGTGCCCCAACAGATCGACCACCACGCGGCTGCCCGAGTCGAGCTCACGCGCCCACACCAGCGGATGCTCCACCCCGTCGACCGCGGCCCACGCAAGCGGCTCGACATCGACCACGAACCCGAGGTCGCAGTACACCTCGTCGACGATGTCGAAATCGCCGAGTCCCCGCACGATCTCGTGGCGGTCGGTCGCGACCGAGACATGCACCGGCACACCGGTGAACGGCGGGTGCCACGAGCGACCCCACGACCACGTGCCACCGAGCAGTTCGCCCCAGACCGGCCAGTCGTCGAAGCACACCACCGCCGTGTGGACCGCCAGGATCCCGCGGCCCAGCCGAACGTGATCCTCGATCGCACGGCGGGCAAGATCGTCGATGCGTCGCGCCCACTCGCCGCAGTGCGGATCGTCCGGCCGGTCAACCATGGACCACCACATCGCGTCGACCACGAGAAGCTCGTGATCGAGCCGGCCGAGCTCGCCCGGGTCGTCGATCACCTCGACCTCCACGCCCGTGCCGGCCACGATCGCGGCGAGTTCGTCACAGCCCTGCTCGAACGGATGCGTCCGTCCGCCGCCGAGCACCAGCGCCCTCGGTTCGCCGAGGAACGCCGCCAGGGACACGTCGAGATGCGCCTCCATCACCACCTCCGGGGCGCCACTGTAGGCAAACGCTCGGCGCGCCTCGGCGGGCGCGGGCCCAGGGCCGATCCGCTCGCCTAGTCTCGATCGACCTCGCCGCGCCCAGCGAACCATCGAATCCAGGACAGCGATCGGAGCGAGCACGAGTGAAGCGGATTGCGAAGCGAGTCGGACTCCTCCTCGGCGTGGGCGTCGCGGTGCTGATCGTGTTGAACGTGATCGTCGCAGTGCTGACTCCCTCACCCGAGATCCGATCGAACGGCTCCACGCCGACCGTCCACACCGAGCCCTCCGGCGTCACCGGCCCGACCGGCTCCGACGCGGCGTCGGCGGCCCGATCGCGCCGCTACTTCGCAGACACCGCCACGTGGAACCGCCCGGTCAGCGAGTTCGGGCGATCGGCGACCTACGAGCGCTACGCGGGCGTGTTCTACGACTTCGCCGGCGGCGGCGAGGCGTCTCGCCGCGGCGAGTTCAAAACGCAGTTCCGCGACTACTCGGTGCCGATCTACGACGCCGACGACGCCACCGGAACCGCGAGGGTCTACCAAGCCAACTGGGCGTCTGAGCAGCTCGACATGGGCAACGTCGAACGCGGCGACACGGTCCCGTGGAACCCGGACTGGAAGGCCGGCACAGGCAACGACCGGGCGTTGATCGTGGTGAACCACGACTCGGGCGAGGCATGGGAGTTCTGGCGCGCCGGCGAGCCCGGACTCAACTGCTTCGACGGCATCGGCCCAAACGTGCGAGCCGGCTACCGGCCCGGCGGCGACGACCAACTCTGCGTCGCGACGGTCCGCTACGTCGACAACCTGTACAGCGCCAGCGACGCCGATGGCACCACCATCGCCTCCCGCGGGATGGGCGTGAACAAGGTCGCGATGGTCACCAGGGCCGACGAGGTGTTGTCCGGGTCGATTCGCCACGCACTCGAACTCACCGTCACCAACACCATGTTCGGCGAGCCCACCTGCTCGCCCGCCGACGACGGATCGGCCAGGGGGGCGGGAACCAGGTGCGGGTTCTACCTGCCGCCGGCCACGCGACTCGAGTGGGCCGAGGGCGCCGAGGATCGCTGCGGTGCCAAGCGGACCGTCGAGATCAGCGACGAGAACCGCGCCCGGATGGTGCCTCCGGGCCTGCGAATCGCGATCGACATCAGCGATGCGGAGATCGAGCGCTGGCTCGACCAGCGCGGCTACTCCGGCGCCCTCCGCTCCACGGCGAAAACGTTCGCCGTCGCATTCCGCGACTACGGCGCCGTGGTCGCCGAGACCGGCTGCGCTGGGGTGGGCATCCAGACCGATGGCCTCGTCAACCCGACCTCGGCCAACGCCTGGAAACGCGCGGGGATCGTTGACGACGACTCGGACAACCCGATGTCGGACCTGCTCGACGGGTTGGTCACGAGGGATCGCCTCTACGTGGTGGAGCCCCCCGGGTAGACCGACGGCCGGGCCGCTGCGGCGCTACTTCGCAGCCTTCGCCTCGGCGAACGCCTTGGCGTAACGCTCCGCGACGTCGTCGGACAACGGCTGCGTGTCGACCAGCCGTTCCTGCGTCGCCGCATCGGGAAACACCAGGCGGTCCGACACCAGGTCGTCGGGCAGGAACTCCCGCGCCGCAGCGTTGCCCGTGTCGATCCGCACCGACGCCGCGTTCTGCGCGGACACCTTGGGGTCGAGGTAATACTCGATGAACTGCGCGGCGATCGACGCGTGCGGCGCGCCCGACGGGATGCACAGGCTGTCGACCCAGCGCAGCCCACCCTCGGGTGGGATCACGAATGCGAGATCGTCGTTGTCGGCCATCGCCTGAGCGACGTCGGACGAAAACGCCTGCGCCAGCACCACCGTGCCCGAACGCAACTTGTCGAGGTACTCGGCGTCGAACTCGACACCGGCACGGCGGATCTCGGCGAGCTTGCGGCCGGCGGCCGTGATGGTCGCCGCCGTCTGCGTGTTGGGGTCCTCCTTCAGGAGCCACAACGCCACCGCCATCGCATCACGCGACTCGTCGAGCAGCGTCGCCTTCCCATCGGCCGGCCGTTCGAGGAACGAGGCCCACGTCGGCGGCGCGTCGGGGAACGCCCGCTTGGAATAGCCGATTCCGGTGGTCCCCGTCGCCCACGGCACGCTGTACCGGTTGCCCGGGTCGAAGCCACGCTTGCGAAACGCGGGATCGAGCGCGTCGAGCCCGGAGATCGTCGGCAACTCCTGCAGCGCACCGGCCCGCTTGAGCTCCACGAGCAGGCTGTCGGACGGCACGATCAGGTCGAACGTCGAGGACTTCCGCCCGCGGCGCCGCGTGACGCCCGCACTGGTCAGGCGCTTCTCCAGCTCGTCGTTGGAGCCGTACGTCTCGTAGGTGACCGCGCCGTCGATCCGTTCGGCGAACGAGTCGAGGACCGCCGGGTCGATGTAGTCGAGCCAGTTGAGGAACACGAGCCGTTTCGCGTCCTCGGTGGACCCGCACGACGAGAGCGGTACGAACGCGGCGCCCAGCGCCGTCGCGGCGACGCCTCGGAGCAGATCACGGCGGTGCAGATCACGGCGGTGCAGCGCTGAAGGCATCATCACACCACCATCACTGCGACGTCGGCGTGGCGGGCGACCTTTTCGGCCACACCACCCTGGAGCGACGATCGGAACCGCTCGAGCGTGCCGGCGATTCCGGCCAGCTCGGAGCTGAGTCCGCGCCGTCCGAGCACGACCAGGTCGCAGTCGTCGGTCTCGACCGTTTCGAGTGTTGCCGCTGCGGCCTCGCCGCGGATGACGACGCCACGCGCCCGGCATCCCGCTGCGGTCAGAAGCTCGACCGCCTCGGCCGCGAGCGCCTTCGCCTCATCGTCGAGGGCGTCGCGGATGGCCTCGACGTAGGTGCCGCCGCGACCCTTCTTGGTCAGTGGCGGTTCGTAGGCAACCATCACGACGACCTCCGCCTCGGCGGCAGCAGCCGCGAGCGCCGCCCAGGCGAGCGCCCGCTCGGCGTGATGCGAACCGTCGAAGGGCACCAGCACCCGCCGGACCGTGCCGACGTCGGGCAGTTGGACCGGATCGTCCCAGTCCTCGGGTCTCACGAGACCATCGCTCATCCGGCTACCTCCCGCTCGAATTCCCCTCGCTCGATCTGTTCCACCGTATAGGTGCGGTCGGTGCCGCTCGACCGTTTGAAGATCGCACCCAGCACCACGTACGCGACGGGTCCGGTGGCCGCGCCGCCGACCGCCCAGCCGATGCCCTGGACGATCCCGACGTCGAGCACCTGGTAGTAGATCGCGGTGCTGATGATCAGCACCGGGAACAGGGTCACCAGCACGAGGCCGAGCTTGCCGCCGGGAATCGCGAATGGCCGCTCGAGATGCGGGTACTTCAGGCGCATGATCCACAGCGCCGCGAACTCGAGGAGCAGGGCGAACGCGTAGATCGTCACGTCGACCACCACCAGCGACTGGAACGGCCCGAGGATGAAGATCGAGCAGATTGCGGCGCAGATCGTGATCGACACGATCGGCGTGCCCGTCTTGGGGTGCAGCCGAGCGATCGGGGCCGGGAGATAGCCGTCCTCGGCGAGGGCGAACGGTATGCGGCTGTTCGACATGAGCCACGCGGCGAACAGGCCGATGGCCGACACGAGCGCCGTGATGTTCACGACCACCCCCAGCCAGTGTCCGCCCACCTTCTCGGCGACCGCCGTGTAGGCCCCCGCGGTCCACTCGACCTCGTCGGGGCCGACCACCGCCAACGAGACCAGCGTGGGGAGCAGGTAGATGACGGTGATGAGCGGGATCGTGATCGCGAGCGCCTTGGGGAAGTTCTTGCGCGGCTGGTCGATCTCGCCCGCGATGGTCGACAACGAGTCCCAGCCCATGTAGTTCCACATGACCACGAAGAGCCCGGCGCCCGCAGCGGGGCCGAAGCTGAGCCCCTCGGCGACGAATGGGTCGAACGGGTTCCGGTCCATCTTGAACAGCCCGAAGATCGTGACCAGGACGAACGGTGCGACCACGATGAAGCCGAACAGCTTCGACGAGTCGCCGATGAGCTTCGCTCCTCGCATGTTGAGCATCGCGAACGCCCAGATAATGACGAAGCCGACCCCGTACCGCACCCAGCCGTTGCCCGTGTCGGCGTTGAGCACCGGGAAGAAGTTGGCGGCGTAGTCGGTGAAGAGCACCGGGTACAGCGCCAGATCAACCCAGGAGACGACCCACATCCACCAGGCCACCTGGAACCCCCAGAAGGGTCCCATCGACGTTTTGCACCAGTGGTAGTAGCCCCCCTGCACCGGCATCATCGTGCCGAGTTCGGCCACCATCAGCGCCGTCGGGAGACTCCAGATGAACGGTGTGAGGATGATCAGCAACAGGCCGAGGCCGGCGCCGGCACCCCCGATGGTGTCCTCGAGCCCGTACGGCCCGCCGGACACCGAGAAATAGATGATCCCGCAGACCGCTCCGAGGCCCAGCCGAGTGGCCAGCGCCCGAGTCTCGATCGCGGGTGCGGAACCGCTGTCCGCCACGACGCTGCCTGCCACACCACCCCCTTGTTTTCTGGTGCATGCTCGTCTAGCAGAAGGAAGGGACGCCGCGTCGCAGAAACCGCAGTGTCCGCGTGAATTTCGTGCGCGTATCGCACCCGGATGCGCTTCCTGCCTCGATTTCCGGCGAGATCCGGTGAACACCACTCGCAGTTTTCGGTGGCCGCCCTCGCCAGACCGCGTTGCGGTGGCTACGCTGCCCGGCGGCCGACGCGTGCTGGGGGCACGGCCGGAGGATCCGGAACACCGACCTGAGTGGAGTGAACCCGTGAGCGTCTCCGTTGTGCCCGGCATGAGGCATGCAGGCAAGCGACACCGCGGACGTGTCGCGCTCGTGCGCAACGCGATCGCACTGACCGCAGCGCTCGGGCTCATGAGCGTGTCGTGCACGCTGCCGCCGCCGTCGGAGCCGAGCACGACGACCACCACGACCACACCCGTGCCACCCGTGCCACCTGGCCTGCGCTACTTCGGCGACTCGGCCACCTGGAACCGGCCCGTATCGGCGTTCGGGGCGTCGAAGGCGCTCGACCGCTACGCCGGCATCTTCTACGACGCGTCCGGCGGCGCATCGATCGCCCGGCGCGGCCACGTGGAGGTCCGCTTCCGGTCGTACGCCGTGCCGATCTACGACGCCGCCGACGCCACGACGACCGCTCGCGTCTTCCAAAGCGTCTGGTCGCAGTCGGCGCAGGGCTTCGGGACGCTCGAAATCGGCGACAAGGTCCCCTGGAACCCCGACTGGGCGCCCGGTCCGGGCACCGATCGGGCGATGGTGGTCGTGGAACCTCGCACCGGGCGCGCCTGGGAGTACTGGGGAATGGGCGAGGCGCCGAGCGGATGCGTCGACTTCCTCGGCCCCAACGCACAGGCGGGTTTCGACCCGGCCAACCGCGCACATCTGTGCGCCGCCGGCGCATGGAGCTACGACAACCTCCACACGGCGAGCGACGCCGACGGCACGACCACCGCCGTGCGAGGCATGGGCATCAACAAGCTGGCGATGGTGACCCGCGCCGACGAGGTCGCCGCCGGCGTGATCCCTCACGCCTTGCAGCTCATGGTTACCAACGTGTTGTTCGGAGGTCCCGTGTGCGCCCCTGCCCGAGGTGCAGCGGCGCCCGGCGCCGGTTCGACCTGCGGCTACTACCTCCCACCGGCGACGCGGGTCGAATGGGAGGACGGGCCGCCCGACATCTGCGCCGACCGGCCGGCCAACACCCGCGCCGAGCGCGAACGATCCGTGCCCATGGGGTTGCGCTTGGCGTTGCGCATCACCGATGCCGAGATCGACCGTTGGCTCGATTCCCGGGGCTACGAGGGACCGCTGCGCCGCACCGCCCGGATCTTCGCCGTCGCGCTGCGCGACTACGGCGCGATCGTGTCGGAATCCGCATGCTCCGGGACCGGCATCCAAACCGACGGGCTCATCAACCCCGACGCCGCGCGCACGTGGGAGCAGGCTGGCATCGTCGACGACGGCGGCGACACCCCTGCCGGGGACCTGCTCGACGGGCTCATCACCCGCGACCGGCTCTACGTGGTGAACGCGCCCCGCTGAACGCGCACCGGCTGATCAGACCGGTCGCGTTCTCCGACCGCCCGGACCGCGTCGATCGCTGAAGTGTCGGCCCTCGTTGTACCCGGGGGCCGTGTCGGGGGCTCCCCGTCGCGAGGTCCACCGCCAGATGATCGAGACGCGGGGCCCCTCGACCGCCGCCGCCGGCACACCGTGCAGCCATTCGCGTTGCGAGCGACCCCCCATGACCAGCAGATCGCCGTGGCCCGGCAGGAGCACCACGTCCTCGCTCGCGTCGCGTCGCGCCTCCGGGTCGGTCCAGTCGCGGCGTGGCCGCAGGACGAACGGTCGACGCTCCCCCAGCACGGCGATGGCGATCAGCGTGTCGTCGAGCCATCGCATCTCGCGGTCGGTGTGCAACCCCTGAAAGTCGTTCCCGTCGCGATACAGGATCACGGCCGCGCCGCCGAACCGCACCCGGTAGCGAGCGTCGAGGTGGGCTCGCGCCTGACGTAGCGCGCCCGGCATCGCCTCGTGCCGAACCGACGCTCCCAGTCGACGCTCCTCGACCCACCGGTCGTACCGCCAGGTCTCGCCCTGCTGCCAGGTGACCGACCCGCTCAGCTCGGCCAACACCTCGGCCGGCTCGCGGACGAACGCTCGCGTGAGGTCGACCCAGCAGGTCCCGCCCTCGCCGAGCGCAATCCGCTCGGTGGGCGCTCGCCGGTCGATGCCGAGCGCCCGCGAATCGTGGCCGCCGAGGCCCTCAGACCAGCTCATCGGCGATCGGTTCAGGGGCCGAGGTGCGCGAGCGCTTGAGCTCGAAGAAGCCGGGCGTGTCGGCCATGGCCACGAACCCGTCCCACAACCGAAGCCGCTGCGCCGGGTCGGGCAGCGTCGTGAGCACCGGGCCGAACAGGCCGACCCGGCCCGTCGCACCCTCCACAGCGATGATCGGCACGCCCACGTCGTTGCCCGCGAGATCGAGCGCGTCGGCCATGTGCGCCCGGATCACGTCGTCCCACGCGGCATCGGTCGCGGCATCGGCGAGGTCGGCGTCGAGGCCGAGACCCGCCAGCACGCCCGCGAGGTCGACCTCGGCCTGCCGCTGATGGATGGCACGGCCGAACTCGGTGTAGAGGTCGCCCACCACCGCATCGCCCACCCGCACGCGGGCCGCCTCCACCACGCGCAGCAGCGCGAGGCTCGCCGTCGCCCGCTCGAAGAAGGGGTACTCCTCGGTCATCTCGTTCTTGAAGAGCAGGCTGATCGGCCGCCAGGTGATCTCCAGGTCGCGCTCGGGAGCCACGAGCCGGATCCAACGCGAGGTCATCCAGCAGAAGGGACAGATCGGATCGAACCAGAACTCGACGTGCACGAGCACCACCTTTCGTCGCCCCAATCTTGGCAGTTCGGCCGAGGGGCGACGGGCGACGGGTGCCGGGCCGCGTCGCTCAGCGGCTCGCCGAGTGGACCGCGACGGAGTGGGCCCCGCCCGGCACGCGGATGGCCCATCCCTCGGGCCCGCGGACACGCGGCAACGAGGCCTTCTCGCCGTCGACCTCGACCGATGTCGGCGCTTCGCCGACGACGATCCAGCCCCGCGACCGAACCGAATACCCGACCTCGATCCTCCCGGGCGACGCACGCACCTCCGACAGTTCGATCGTGGAGGACACGAGCGAGGGGACGGCCGACTCCTTGGTCGACCACGCCACCTCGTGCTCACCGGGCGGCAGCACCACGCCGCGCGGGCTCGACGGCCACGCCACGCCGTCAACGGTCGCCGAGCGCATCCGCGACGACGGGCGCGGGACGGTGACCGTCCAGGGAGCGCTCACGCCCGAGTCGGACACGATCGCCGCTCCCGCGGCCATCGCTGCGAGGCGGTCGCGGTCGCCGTCCCACAGCGTGGCCGCGGAGTAGACCGCGACCCGTTGCCGGTTCCCGGATGCCTTCGCCAACGCCAGCCCGAGCTCGCCGCCGACCATGCGAGTGGTCGGCGGGCGGCGTCGGCTGCGGATGTCGGGCGCGGTGCGCATGCGATCGACCACGTTCACGTCGGCGAACGACCGCGCCCCCGTTGCCGCGACCCTCGCGTCCATCGCGTCGTAGCGCGACGGCGGCATGCCCCACTGCGTGTACGGATCCTCGATCTGGAGCGCCGCGCCGCGCACCGCCGCGACGCGGGCCAGCAGATCGAGGTCGCTCCCCACGCTGCGGGCGACGTCGGGATCGAGCGAATCATCGATCACCGTGAGCACCAGGTCGAGATCGGTGGCACCGGGCAGCCCGTTCGCCTGCGCCAGCAGCGCATCGTTCTGCTCGGCAGCCAGCTCGGAGCGAAAGTCCAGGAAACCCTCCGGGTCGGCGGCGGGGTCCCTGCCGAAGCGCTCGAGGGCGACGGCAGAGAACGGCGTGAAGTCGTCGGGCACCTTCGGCGCCTCGAAGTACAGCTCCGCGAAGTTCACGCCGTCCCACGAGTGCGCCGTGAGCAGACGCTGGAACGCGTGCCATGCGGCGTCGAAACACGTGGGGATCTCGAGCGCGAGCAGCGAACGCCACCCGACCGTCGCTTCGCGGCCGGTGCTCGTTCGCTGGCGACACTCCGGGCGCTCGTCCCACGTGCGGAGGTTGACGAACGGCGGCGCCAACCACGCGGAGGCCGCGATGCCGCGAGCGTGCAGCGCCGTGATGAGCTCCTCGTACTCGAAGTCGTCCGCGGGATCGACGAAGTCGAAGTTCCAGCCGGCCAGGTAGACGGTGGAGACGCCGACGAGTGAATCGGCGATCTCGGTCGCCGACCACGCCGAGCCGTCTCCGTGGACGAGCAGGCCAGGGTCGACATAGACCTCGACCCCCCGCCGGTACGGCGCCGGTGGCACACCGCCAAGGGTTGCGACCTCCCGTCCCAGAAGAGGGAAGAGCTCGTAGCCCAACAGGTCGCCCGCCACGGGGTCGGCGCCGACGGCCAGAACCCTGCCCGCACCGAATCGCGCGGATGCCAGCACCGCCCGGCCGAGGATCGGCCCTCCGCCGACCACGCGCTGACGCACCGAGACGTCGGTCGCCCCCGAGTCCGCGCGGAACCGCACGGTGGCGGCGCGTGTAGCTGACGGCCACGTGATCATGTCGTCGAGGCCCGTGGCCCGCTGGCCGTTCCCACCGGTTGCCCCGGTGGCCGTCACGCCGAGGCGTTCCAACAGCCGACGGTGAGGCGTCGTCAGGCGGCCTCCGCGACGCACCCAGGTCCGGATCGAACCCAGATGGTCGTCGTACAGGTCGGCGTCGGCCGGTACCACGCCGGCCGACCGCTCGAACATCTCGCTGATCGTGCCGACCCGCGCCGAGACCCCGCTCGCACGCAGCACCTCGACCCATCGCTGCGCCGAGGCGCTGTCGACCACCACGAGCGGAAGGTCGAGGCGCAACACCGGATCGAGCAGCTGCTGGGATGAACACGCGGTCGAGAGCAGGCACACCACCAGCGCGCACGCGACGGCGATCGAGCGCCTCGCCCGGCGGGGCGAACGCGTCGGCCCCGCTCGCCATCGCCGTCGATCCGTCAACTCCGCACCCCGCCGGTTCATCGCCGCTCCCGCCTCCACACCGCCAGGCCGTCTCGTCGCGTCGCTCGTTCGCCATGTCCGCCGCCTCGCCAAGCGACCGGGTCAGGATACGCCCCTGCTACCGTCGCCGCCGATGGCGACCGGTGGTCGAGCCCTAACCGAACACCTCCGCGGCGCCCGCCTTCGAGCGCGCGACGCGTGGCGAGTGGCGAGCGGTGCGGCCACGGCGGTCGCCGCGCCTTCGATGCCCACACAGTGGACGTCCCCGTCGGGACGCCGACGACTGCTCGTGGTGAGCAACTGCCAGACCGCCGGACTCACCGCCGCGCTCGCGGCGATGCGGCCCGACCTCGACGTGCGGCGCGACATCTGGACCGGCGGGCCAACCCCGCGACTCGATGCGATGCTCGCAACCGCGGATGCGCTCGTCACCTCGATGCCCGAATCCGACGCGCGTGCGGCGATCGAGCGCACCGCCAGCCCGGCCACCCTCATCCGGGTGCCGCAGATCAACTTCCGCGGCTTTCATCCCGACATCACCCACGTGCCACTTGCAACGGGCGACGGCGAGCTGTTCGGCATCGCCCGGGCGTATCACTCGCGCCTCGTGCTGTGGGGCTGGCGGCGCGGCGCCACGCGCGACCGCATCCTCGGCTGGTTCGAGCCCGACGCACTCGGCGCGGTCGGCTACGGCGAGGCGTGGAACGACGCCGTGGAGCTGATGCGCCAGGCGACCGCCGAGAGCGACCTCGACCTCGGCGACTGGCTGCTTGCGCTGCTCGGCCGAGGCGTGTTCATGCACACCGACAACCACCCCCGGATCGACGCGATCGTGCAGCTCGCCCGCGGCGTCGCCCGTGTGCTCGCCGAACGCGTGCCCGCCGAGGCGTCCGGCGCGGCCGGCGCGGCCGGCGCGATCGGCCCGTCCGAGCGGCGGAGCGTGGCGCCGATCGACGAACCGTGGGAGCGCGTGCTCACCGACGGCTTGGGGGCGACCGCCGAGATCTGGCCGGTCTACCCGCCGATCGCGGCCCGCCTCGGGGTGCGCGGGTCGTGGACGTGGCGGCTCGCGGACGGCTCGCTGATCGACCTCGCCCAGTTCGTCGACGCGAGCCTGGCGGGGTACCGAGCGCTCGACCCGCGGGATGTGCGGCTCGACCACATCGACGGCGACGAGCGGTTCGAACGGGAGCTCGCATGACCCGACGCCACCCATACGAGGCGATCGACGATTTCCAGCGCTGGTCCCGCGCCGTCACCTGGGTGCCACCGGGATCGTTCGACCCGGTCGTCGCGCCGCGGTTCTCGATCGGCCCCGACGACAAGCTTGCGACGCTCGGAAGCTGCTTCGCGCAGCACCTCTCGCGCCACCTCGCAGGCCAGGGCTTCAACTACTTCGTGCCCGAATCCGCCCCGGCGACGATGCCCGACGACGAGGCCGCTCGGCACCAGTACGGCACGTTCTCGGCGCGCTACGGCAACGTCTACACGATCGACCAGGCGGTGCAACTGTTCGACCGCGCCGAGGGGCGTTTCGTGCCCGACGACGAGGCGTGGGAGCGAAACGGCAGATTCGTCGACCCGTTCCGCCCCCTGGTCGAACCCGACGCGTTCGAGTCGAGCGCGGCGGTCGCCGCCGACCGGGCCCTGCACCTGGCAGCGACCCGCCGCGTGTTCGCCGAGGCCGATGTGATCGTGTTCACGCTGGGCCTCACCGAGGGCTGGCGGAGTCGGATCGACGGCGCGGTCTACCCCACCGCGCCAGGCGTGAACGGCGGGTCGTTCGACCCCGAACGCCACGAGTTCTTCAACACCGACATCGACGCGGCCCGGGCCTCACTCGCCGCCTTCTGCGAGCGGCTGCACGCGCTGAACCCCGGCGCCCGGCTGTTGCTGACGGTGTCGCCCGTGCCGCTCATCGCCACCGCCGAGCACCGCCACGTCTCGGTCTCCACCGCATGGTCCAAGGCGGTGCTGCGCATCGCCGCGGAGGCGATGCTTGACCGCTTCGACTGGGTCGACTACTTCCCCTCCTTCGAGATCATCACCATGTCGCCGCACGCCGACTACTACGCGCCCGATCGGCGCGAGGTCCTGCCGCTCGGCGTCGCGCACGTGATGCGCAGCTTCCACGACCACTACGTGGAGGGTCGGCCGTGGCGGGCCGGCGGCCCGGTCGGATCGCCGCATCGCATCCCCGGCGGCGCCGCTGTGGTGTGCGACGAGGAGACCGTGGAGGCAGCGATCCGGGCGACCGGGCGATGACCGGGTCCGTCGAGGTGGCGCTCGACGGCGTTCGCCTGGCGCTCGACCCCGGCGCCGGGCCATGCCGGATCGTGCTCGACGGCGACCGCATTGCCGAGGTTCGGCCCAGCACCGTCGACCGAGGGCTGCTCGCCGCACCGGGGTACATCGACCTGCAGGTCAACGGCGCGGTCGGCGTGGACCTGGCCACCGAAACCGAGCGGCTGGACGAGGTTGCGCGAGCCCTCCCCCGCTTCGGGGTCACGGCCTTCGCCCCGACCGCGATCACCTGCTCCCCCGAGGCCACGCGACGGGCGCTCGCCGCGGCGCCACCCGACGCCGACACGTCGGGCGGTGCGACGCCCCTCGGCTGGCATCTCGAGGGCCCGTTCCTGTCGCCCGCTCGCGTCGGCGCCCACTCGCTGCGCCACATTCGGCCGCCCGACGCCGCCGAGGTCGAGACCTGGCTCGATGGCCGCGCCGCGCCGCGCCTGGTCACGATCGCACCCGAGCTCGCCGGCGCCGCCGAGGTGATCGACGCGCTGGTGTCGAGCGGGGTCGTCGTGGCGGCCGGGCACAGCGACGCCACGGCCGAAGAACTCGCGACCGCCGGGCGCCGCGGCGTCACGCTCGTCACCCATCTGGGCAACGCGACGGGCGGGCTCGCCGCCCGCGACCCCGGCATCGTCGGGGCGGCGCTCGATCCGCACTGGACCGGGTTCGCGTCGCTCATCCTCGATGGCCTCCATCTGCACGACGTGACCGCCCGAACGTTCCTCGCAGCGCTCGGCGATCGCGCCGTCGTCGTGTCGGACTGCATCGCCGCGACCGGCCTCGGCGATGGCGATCACCACCTCGGCGACCGCCGTGTCGTCGTGCGCGACGGCGTCGCACGCACCACCGACGGCGTGCTCGCCGGATCGACCATGCCGCTCGGCGTCGCGATCCACCGAGCCGTGGCGGCCGGTGTGTGCTCCCTGCGCGCCGCCGTCGCCGCGGCGACGGTCGCGCCCGCACGGCTGCTCGGCGAGGCCGAACGCGGGCGCATCGTCCCCGGCGCACGCGCCGACATCGTGCTGCTCGACGATACGGGTCGCCTCGTCGAAACGATCATCGCCGGACGGTCCGCCGGCGCGGGGTGATTCAGTGCTCGGAGACAATCGGGTGCAAACGCCCCCACCGGGTTGTCTGGCAGCTCAGCGAGGGCCTCGGTTCTCGGTTCAGTTGACGCCGAGTTTCGCAGACAGGACCACCATGCCCCAGAACCGACCATCCAGGCACACGTATTCCGTCAGAACACCCTCAACATCGAAGCCGCCGAACTGGCCGCCACCGGCCGCCAGATCGCGGAATGAGAACTCGGGAACCTCTGGTAACCGTTGACCGCGCATGGACGCGAAGAGATCCCCGCTGGAGATGGCGCCGGGGATCGAGATGCTGCACGAGACCAGCGAATTCAGGTCAACCAGATCAGCAAGGGCCCATGCTGCGCACCACAACCGGGAGCCCGGTTGCGTCCGCAATGCTCTGGGCCACTTCAGGCGCCACGACGAAGCCAGTGACGATGTTGGTCGGGCCACTGCCCGTTCCGGCATCGCTGATTGTCCACTCGGGCGGCACCGCACCAACCCTGCGCGCCTGTCCCAGCAGTTCGTAGGTCGGAATGGCATTCGACGTGGCCGTCGCCGCCCCGGCCGGATCCGAGATGACGGCACTCGTCCCCTTCGAAGGCACCAGCCGCGACTCACACCATGCCGGCGCTGCGCTCGCCTCGCCCAGATACCGAACCGAAACCGCGCGGTAGCTCACGACACCGACTACGTCCTCGTCGCGGACGTAGTCGACGGAGAGCCGTGCGGTTCGCGCCGCACTCGTTCCGGGGTCGCGTCGAACCATGTCGCCGTCAAACGTGATGAAGGGGCGTCCACAGATGAAGTAGGCCGGCTCCTCGCCACCTCGGTCAAGGCACAACGCCCCGGCACCGGAGTCGTCTTGGCTGATGGTGAAGTCGCCCTCCACCTGCTCCACCTTCGGGAGGAGTCGCGCCAGGTCGGCCGCTACGGCCGGGAAGCCTGAGTTCTCGCTGACTTCAGACGCAGCGCGGAGGCGCTCGGAGTCGGCTCGGTTGCTCGAACGGTCTGCCTCCGTCGGCGGGAACTGTGTCGTCGAGCCGTCCTGGAAGCTCAAATCACCGACAGCCTTCGGTAGCTCCAGTTCCGCCGCGCTCGCAGGCGAGGCTGCGGGCGGGTCACCGACGGCGGACGGTTCGGCTCGCTCGACGCCGCAGCCCAATCCGAGCGAAGACGCGAGCATCACGAGCGCGACCACCACCGTCACCCGCGCGGGCACCATCCGCCCGCACATCACGTTGCGCTCTCCTCGCATCGTCACCCGATCACCGCCACACAACACCGTCATGTCGAGCCAGCTGCCTGCGCCAGACATCCGCGGAAGACCGTACTCTCCGGCGGCGGCGCGGTTGCCGCGACCCCTGCGCCGCGGCGCGCTAGACCGTGTATATGCATCTGCGTCCCACTTCACGGCTCGGATTCGTTGCTGCCTGCCTTGCGATGATCGCGTCAGCGGTACCACCTGCGGCGTCCGCCGCCGCGCAGGAGGTGCCGTCGACCCCGACGAACGCCCCGACGCCCTGGTCCGTCGAGACGACACCCGATGGCTGGCAGGTCACCTACCGAGACGACGATCCGCTCACGATCGGCGGCGCCGCGTACACCGTGCGGCACGACGGGGAGATCCTCGCCCAGGCACGCGAGAACGGCACCACCGCCGAGGCGCAGCTGAACACGCCCCCGCCTCCGGTCGACCAACTCGAACTCTGGCGCGGCGACTCGAGAGTGGACAGCGGCGCGCCGAGCGAGCCGACGCCACGGTCGCAGCAGCCGGCTCCCGACACCGCCACCCCGGCCAAGGCCGACCCCGGCGTCGCCGGCCCGTACGCCACCTCCCGACGCGAGTACTCGCTCGACGAGCTTCCGTGGGCCGAGTTCCCCGCGCCGATCGAGGTCGCAGGCGAACTCACCGTGCCCACCGGCGCGCCCGGCGCCCGCCCCGTGGTGGTAATCCTGCACGGACGGCACGCCGCGTGCTTCCACGGCGGACCCGACGGCGACGTCGTCAACGAATGGCCGTGCCCCGAGGGATGGCAGCCGATCGCGTCGCACCTCGGCTACCGCCGGATCGCCGATTTGCTCGCCTCGCAGGGCAATGTTGTCGCCAGCATCTCCGCGAACGCCGTCAACGGCCAGGATTGGGATTCGCCCGACGGCGGCGCCGCGGCACGATCGGCGCTGGTGCGACACCACCTGGGGCTGTTCGCGTCCTGGTCGGAGGTCGGCGGTGATCCGTGGGGCGGCGATCTGCGCGGGCGCCTCGACCTTGCCCACGTCGTGCTCATCGGCCATAGCCGGGGCGGCGAGGGCGTCACCCGCGCCACGATCGACAGCCGGTCGGAGGATCCGTGGCGGATCCGCGGGATCGTCGCGATCGGCCCGACCGCGTTCGGCGCTCAGGTTCCGGCATCGGTGCACCTCGCCGTGCTCCTGCCCTACTGCGACGGCGACGTCTCCGACCTGCAGGGCCAGGTGTACGTGGACGGCGCACGCGACCTCCAGGTGGGCCCGGACCGTTCGCTGCGCAGCGCCGTCATGGTCTACGGGGCGAACCACAACTACTTCAACGCCGAGTGGACGCCGGGCCCCGCGGCCGCGCCGGCACGCGACGATTGGTTCGCCGACGGCAGCCGCGGCCGCTGTTCGCCATCGAGCCCGTACCGGCTGAAGCCCGAGGCACAACAGCAGGTCGGTGCCACCTACTCCGCTGCTCTCGTGAAGCTTGCGCTCGACGGCGATGCTCGAATGCTCGAGTTGCTGGACAGCCCGGCATCGGGCCCGGCGAGCACCGGGAACGCCATGGTCCGCACGACCGCGATCGGTGGCGCCCGCACACCGCTGTGGTCGGCCGCCGCCGACCGCAAACCTCGAGGGCAGGGGGTCGCCGCGCGGTTCTGCAGCGGCGAGGAGCCCCGCACGCTGCCGCGCTGCAACCCCGGCGTGCCGCATTGGCCGTCGGCCGACTCCGATTCGGCTCCGCCTGCGATCTCCGCGCATCAACTCACCTGGGATCTCGTCGCCGTGACCCGCTTCCCGCTGGCCGGGCCGACCGATGTCTCCTCGGCTCGACGGATCGAGGTGCGTGTCGCAGCGGCGGTCGAATCGGCGCCCGTCCAGGCGATGGTGATGATCGTCGACGATCGCGGTCGACGCGTGGTGCTCCCGGGCGTCCCCCAGTGGCTCACGACGGGTCCCGGGCAGCCCGAGGCGCTCAAGTCGTGGGCACGCGCCGTTCGCGGCAGCCTCCGCGGAGTCTCGGGCATCGATCTGCATCGCATCGTCGCGGTGGAGATGCTGACCGTCGGCGGCGGGAGCGGCTACGCCTTCGATGTCACAGCCGTCTCCGACCAGGTCCCCACCGTCGAACCCGTCTTCCTGCCCATCCTCGACCTGACCACCGTCGAGGCGAACGAGGGCGACGACCTCGAACAGCAGCGCACCACCATGATCGAGGCGCACGTGCGCGGCACCGTGACCACTCCGTTGCGCTACTCGATCGCCACTCCCGGCGAAGGCGATACCACCGCATGGACCGACATCACGATCGCTCCCGGAGTTACCAGCGTCGAGGTACCGATCCGCTGGTCGGACAACCTCGATCCGGGAGGCGACCGCCTGATCACCGCATCCGCATACGCGCGCCGCGGCGGACTGTCCGGTGCCTACCAAGGCGGTGTGCGAGTGATCGAGGACGACCCCGCGCCGACGATCACGATCGCGACCCCGCTGGTCGCCGGGACCGAGGAATCGGGCGTGACCATCCGCCTGGTGTCGGACGTGGCACCAAAGGTCGACTACGCGGTCTGGGGGTTGTTCACCGCTCCGGACGAACCTGACATCGAGATCGATGCGCTCGACGTGAGCGACGCAACCTGGGCGGAATGGACCGGCGAACCGCGCGTGGCCGGGCTCCACCCGTCCGAGGCGGGAGCCGTCGTCATCATGGTCATCCCGGCCGGGCAGACCGAGGCGACCCTGACGATCCCGTTCGAACAGGACGGCATCGACGAGGGGGCCGAGGCGTTCCGCATCGAGTTCTACCTCGGTGGGCTCAGCGGTGCGGTGCTCGACGCGACGGTGACCGACTGACCCAGCGCCACAGGCGACATCGCCGGATCAGGCCAGCGCCTCGACAACCGGGGCGAAGGCCCGCGCCACGCCGACCGGGATGGTGATGTAGCTGTAGCCCCAACGCTCGCGCCGTCGCAGCAGGTCGTCGATCACCTGCTCGACGGTGCCGACCAGCAGCATGGGCGACTCGAGCGCCGCGGCGGGCTCGACGCCGAACGCCGCCGACATGAACTCGGCCGCACCGGCGCGATCGTCGGTGATGTCGGCTGCGGCGAGCCAGACGTTGAACTCGAGGTCGCCGAGCCGCTCCCCAGCGCCCTCACCGACCCAACCGAACTTCTCGTCGACCCGATCGGGATGAGCGTCCTGAGCGGCCGCGGCGTCGATCGTGCCCGAATGGATCGACGGGTTCACGCCGACGATGTCGGCGAACCCGCCGGCGAAGCGGAGCACGCGGGGAGCGCCGCCGCCGATCAGGAACTTCGGCCCTGCCGCCGACACCGGTCCGGGGGAGCACACCAACTCGTCCACCCGGTAGTGCTCGCCGTGGAACGTGACGGAGGGTTCGGTGAAGAGCCGGCGCAGGATCGTGGCGTGCTCGATCATGCGCGACACCCGAACGCCCGGACGTTCCATGGGCATGCCCGACTGGCGGTAGTCGGCCGACTTCCACCCCGCCCCCAGCCCGACCTCGACCCGGCCGCCCGAGATCTGGTCGATCATCGTCAGCTCGCGACCGACGACCGCCGGATGCCGGTAGTCGCACGCGAGCACGAGCGATCCGACGTTCAGCGTGGTCGTGACCGCGGCGGCCGCCGACATCGCGGCGATCGGCGCGACCCCGTCGTCGAGATGGTCCGGGCAGAACAGCGTGGAGTAGCCGAGGGCCTCGACCTCGCGTGCCGTGTCGAGCCACGACCGGCCGGGCAGCGGATCGGGGGCATCGACGGCGAAACGAAACGGGCGATCAGCGGAACGCGACATGGGGCCGGATCGTATCGGCGGGTGCAATAGCGTGGCCGCCCGTGGGTGTCGCGGCCTCGACCCCATCGCCGCCGATCGGCCCAAGGACCACCCATGCCCACGTTCGACATCTCGGAGCTCTTCAGCGTTCGCGGCAAGACCGTGCTCGTCACCGGAGGATCGCGCGGCATCGGCGAGATGATCGCCAGCGGGTTCCTCCACAACGGCGCGACGGCGATCATCAGCTCGCGCAAGGCCGACGTGTGCGACGCCACCGCCGCCCGCCTGAGCGAACAGACCGGCCAACGCTGCATCTCCATCCCCGCCGACCTGTCGACCATCGAGGGCGTCGACGCGCTGAGCGCCGGGGTACGCGAGCACACCGACCACCTCCACGTTCTCGTCAACAACGCGGGTGCGTCGTGGGGCGCTCCCATCGAGGAGTACCCCGAGGCCGGCTGGGACAAGGTGATGGACACCAACGTCAAGGCGGTGTTCTTTCTGACCCAGCGTCTGCTGGGCCTGCTCGAAGCCGCGGCCACCCACGACGACCCGGCGCGGATCATCAACATCGGTTCGGTCGACGGCATCCGCACACCGAGCTTCGAGACCTACTCGTACGGCCCGTCGAAGGCCGCCCTCCACGCGATGACCCGCGAACTCGCTGCTCGGCTGCTGAAGCGCAACATATTGGTGAACGCGATCGCCCCCGGCCCGTTCCCCACGTGGATGCTGTCCACCGGGATCGGCACGGGCGGAGACGTCGACGGCACCGACTGGGACGCACTCGGAGCGGCGATGCCGCGGGGCCGGGTCGGCACGCCCGAGGACATCGCCGGGTCCGCACTGTTCCTGGCGTCGCGCGCCGGCGCCTTCACCGTGGGCGAGATCCTCACCTGCGACGGCGGGGTCGTCGTCTCCTGACCCGGGGCGCCCGAGGTCAGCGCTCGGTGAGCCGTCCGTCGCACATGTCGAAGCGCCGGTCGCTCGGGAGCCCGAGCGAATCGTCGTGGGTGACCACGATGAGCGCCGCGCCGCTGGCGGCCGCCGCCGAGCGCAGCGCCGCCAGCACCAGTTCGCCGCTCGACCGATCCAGATTGCCCGAGGGCTCGTCGGCCAGCACCAGGTCGACCGGCGCAACGGTGGCGCGAGCGATCGCGACCCGCTGCATCTGACCGCCCGACAGCTCCCCCACGAACCGCCCGGCGCACTCGCCCACGCCGATCTCGTCGAGCCGGGCAGCGGCGCGAGCATCGGCCGTCGGCGCGGCCATGCCGTCGAGGATGAGCGGCATCGCCACGTTCTGCACCGCCGTCAGGGTGGGGATGAGCTGGAAGAACTGGAACACCACGCCAATGTGGCGGCGGCGCAGCTGGGCCGCCTCGGCCGCGGTCAGGCCTGCGAGGTCGCGGCCCAGCACACGAACCGCCCCGGAGTCGAGCGGCTCCAGCCCGGCGATCGCATGCAGCAGGGTGGACTTTCCCGATCCGGAAGCGCCCGTGACGACGGCGACCTCACCGCGATCGAGCCGCAGCGACACGTCGTCGAGCGCACGCACGCTCGCAGCGCCCGCGCCCAGCGTGCGGGTTGCCCCGGCGACCCGGAGCACCGGCTCGGTCGAGCCCGCCGTCACGACGCCACCTCCATCGATCGGGAGTACACGGAGTAGAGCCGCCGGCCCTCCGGATCGGGGCGGTAGAAGTCCTGGGTGCGGTTGTCGAGCCTCGACATCGCCAGCAGCCACCCGCCGTAGCGCCCGTGCACGGCACGATCGGCGGTGTGCACCATGAGGGGGGTGAGGCCGAGCCCGCGCGCCTCGGGAGCGAACGCGACGGTGCGGCATGCCGCCCAGGGCAGGTCCGGAGCGAGCAGCTCGCGCAACGCCCCCATGTGCGCCTCGTAGCGCAACGCCGACGCCGCCACCGCGTCGACGCCGCGGGCGGCCAAGCAGAGCGGGCCGTAGTGCGGGTAGACGAGCATCCAGCCGAGGAGGCGATCGTCGGCGTCGAACACGCCCGTGGTCAGGTCGGGACACATCATCGGCACGAGCCGGTCGAGCACATGGCGCTCCAGCAGCTCCCGTGGCGGCGGGACGAACCCGAAGTTCTCCCCGAACGAGACCAGCAGGACATCGACCACCTCGTCGAGATGCGCACCGATCGAATCGGCGTCGAGCGGACGAGCCGAGAACCCGCGGGACCGAGCGTCGCTCGCCGCCGGTTCGATCGCGGCATCGAGCGCCGGCAGTACCTCGGCCGGAACGAGTCGCGTGTTGTACGAGTGCAGCGGCTCGAATCCCCGCGCCGTGAGCCACTCGACCATCCGCAGCGGGTTGTCGGGCTCGCCCACCATCGGACCCAACGGGTCGCTGCGCTGGTCGAGCAGTCGGTAGCCGTAGAGCGAGGTCTGCTCGACCGGACCGGCGATCTCGCTCCGGCCGAGGCCGCCGAGGAACCCCTCGGCCGCGGCGAACAGCGCCTCGTCGGCGGTGGCGTCGCCGGTGGATTCCCACCAGCCGAAGAAGCCGACGTTGCGGCCATCCGTGCGGGCGTCCGGATGGTCGAACGCGGCGATGCGCCCACGACCGGGGACCACCCAGGCGCGGGCCCGTCCGCCGCTCGCGAACCACCAGTGCGACGGCGCCGAGCGCGCGACCAGGTCGGCCGGGTTGTCGGGAATCGCCGCAGCGCTCAGCGCGAGGAAGGCCTCGGGCAGGGGGCCGGGCAGGTCGATCTCGATCAGGTCCATTGGTGCACTCACCGCGGCGTCACTCCCATCCCGGCGTCACTCCCATCCCGGCATCACTCCCATCCCGGCGTCACTCGGCCCGAAGCGCCGGGCCGGCGTCGGGGACGGTGGTCGCCAACCAGGGGCGGATCGACGCGAGGAGCACGCCGTCGAGCAGCACGACCGCCCCCACGAGCGTGGCGCGAAGCGACAGCGCCGGCTGCAGTTGGAACCCGTAGAACGCCCGTGACGACAACGCGAGCCAGCCGGTGAACGCGACCACCGACACGAGGTACATCGCCAGGGCCAGCGCGGCGGTGATGAGCGCCTGCCACACCACCGCCCGGCGATCGGTGGCGACATCGGCGCCGAGCACCACGAGCGTGGCCCGCTCGCGGGCACGCGCCAGCACCCCGAGCAGCAAGAAGTTGCCGGCCGCGACGATGGCTGCCGCCAGGTAGATCCAGCCGGTGAGCGCGAAGGGATGGAAGTAGCGCCCGATGCCGTCGGCCGTGGCCTGCCGGTACCCCGCAAGGTCGTACCGATGCGCACCGGCCGCGGCCGCGGGCGCGGGCGCGGGCGCTGTCATGGCGTCGGTCGCAACGAGTTCGAGCGACGGCGCCCAACGGCGCTGCGTCGCCGCATCGTGAGCCACGACGACCCAGTCGCCGATAGTCGAGTCGTCAGCGAGGCCCACCTCGACCACCGCCGCCACGCGCACCGAGGCCGGCCCGTCGATCGCCGGCACCTCCACGACGTCACCGACGCCGACGCCCAGACGGTGCGCCGCGATCGAGGTGAGCGCGACCTGCCCATCGGCGAGCGCCGCGGCGACGCTCGTCGGGTCGTCGGCCCGCAGATGCACCGCGACCGACGTCGGCTCGGCGTCGATGGCGATGATCAGCCGCGGCTCGGTCGCGCTCGGCAGCAACGCCCGCCATCGGGGCTGCCCCTCGGGCGCGGCGCCCTCGGCGCCGGGCGGGGCGAGGGAGGCGAACCGCGGATCCCACGGCCGCGCCGCCGCGACGAGGCGGCCGCCCGCGCCGAGGCGATGCTCGAACGAGTTCGCGAGCGTCGACGGGGCGAGTTCGGCGAGACCGGCGAACGCAGCGGCCATCCCCGCCGCCAGGCCCAGGGTCGACACGACCACCGCGAGCCGCATCGGGACGCGACGCACCTCGGCCGCCACCAGGCGCGCCGGCGCGGGGCTGCGCCGGTCGAGCGCGGCGGTGACCGCCAGCGCCGCACGCGGAACGGCCCACACGCCCACAGCGGCGAGCCCGAGCGCACCCCACACCAAGGCCACCTGCGATGCCTTCACCGTCACTCGGCCCGAACCGACCGCCGCCATCAGCCCGGTCGCCACGGCGATGAGCGCCGCTCCGACCGGGGCGATCCAGCCGGGCAGCGCCGCCGGTCGGGTCCGGTCGACCACGCCGCCGAGCTGATCGAGCGGGCGCCGCAGCGGGCGCCGTGCGGCCAGCACCGTGGCCGCAGCGCCGAGCAGTGCCCCGGTGCTGGGCGCGCCGAGCAGAGCGATCGGCGGTACGACGAGGTGGAGGTCGACCCCGGATCCCGCCAGGATCGACTCGCCGAACCGGTCGACGAGCACCGCTCCGAGGCCGAGCCCGACGGGGATGGCGAGCAGCCCGCCGATCAGGCCGATCGCCGCGCCTTCGAGCGCAACGCCACCGAGCACCCGGCGGCGGGTCACGCCGAGCACCGCGGCCGTGGCGTAGGTGGGCACCCGGGCCCCGATGACCAGCACGAGCGTGTTGATGGCGATGAGCGCTCCGATGAACACGCCGCCTGCGGCGAGCGAGCTGAGCGCGTCGCGGACCGTCACGATCGACGGTGGTATGACCGGCGCCGGGTCGCCGACCTCGGCCCGATCCCCGAGCGCCGACGCGAGCGCTGCGACCACCCGATCGCGATCGACTGCGCGGGCTGGGCGCACATAGGCGACCGACCAGTAGGGCTCGCCCGCCGCGTTCGACCCGTTCAGCGTCGCCGGGTCGGCCACCGGATCGACGCGTGCCTCGCCGAGCGACGCTTCGGTCAGCGCCGGCAAGACGCTCGGGTCGGCCCGCAGCGCGAGCCGCAGGGTGGGCCCGCCGTGAACCGACGGCTGGACGGCGAGCCGGGCCACGCCGTCGACCCCGGACACCCGACTCAGCGAGTCGACCAGGCGGTCGCCGAGGCGATCCGCGACGACCGGCCGCACCTCGATCAGCTCGCCGAGCGCGCCGGCCCGAGCCGGCAGCGAGTCGAACGGGGCACTGAGCGATGCCGTGAGCAGCTGCGTCGCCACCACCAGCGCCGTCCCGATCGTGATCCCGGCGACCGCCGACGCGAGCGCCAGCGGCGCGGCGCGCCAGCCGCGCAGATGAATCCGCCGGAGCTGGATGAGCCACGAACCCATCAGGGGGCACCGTTCGATTCGGTGTCGCCGGGGGTGACGTCGAGCCGCGCGACCGTGCCGGCAGCGCCGTCGAGCCGCACCCGGTCACCGCTGCGCAACGCGGCCACCACACCGGGCACGCCGACCACGGTCGGCAACCCGACCTCGCGGGCGATGACCGCCGAGTGCGACAACGCCGAGCCGCGCTCCACGATCAGCCCCGCCGCGGCCGGAAAGAGCGGCGCCCAGCCGGGGTCGGTCCGTACGGCCACGACGATGCGCCCCGCCACCTCCGGCGCCGAGGTCGGGTCGTGCACGACCACCACCTCGGCCTCCACCACGCCGGGGCAACAGCCGAGCCCGCTCCACGTGACGGCCTCCGGGTCGACGGCTTCGGCCGGGGCGTCGAAGGGACCGCAGAGGTGCACGCTCCCCCGGGTTTCCAGCCGGTGGGCGGGCGAACGGTCGACGAAGCGAGCGAACTCGGCGCGGCGAACCTCGACGAGGGCGGCAAGGTCGGTGGTGACCGCGGTCCCCTCGTGGAAGCCGCGCACCTCGTCCGCGGTGAGCAGGAAGACGTCCCTCGGGCTCTGCAGCACCGACGCCTCGGCCAGGCGCTCACCGATCGTCGTGTACAGCTCGCGCACCACGTCGAAGACCCGGGTTCGGCCGAGGCGCAGATGCTCGCGGGCCGCGATCGCAGCGCGTGCGCTGCACACGGCGCGCTCCGCCCGGGTCCGGCGACGCGGACCCACCAGCTCGATCAGCTCCTCGACCGCGGCCTCGTGGCGGATCCGGTCGCGCCGGGCGAGCCCGTCGGGGTCGAGGTCGTCGCGGGCGACATACGAGCGCACCACGTCGACCAGAAACGTCGGGTCTCGCCGCAGGGTGACGGTTTCGAGCTTCAGCTCGCCCATCACCCGCCCCCCATAGGCGGCGATGTAGGCGTCGATTCGCCGGCCCACCTCGGGCAGCAGAGCGGTCACGGCGTGGAGGGTCGCCTGCGGGTCGCCGGGCGTCGCGAGCACCCGGGCCGCGTCGGCGTCCGCCCGGATCAGCGCCGCGATCCGCATGAGCTCGAGCGTGGGCTCCACCGACGCGAGTCCGTCGATCGCTGCGAGCAGCTCCACCTCGAGGCGGGAGCGGCGAGCATCGTCGGGCGTGGCCGACTCGATCAGGCGTCGGAGACCTCCGGTGGCTCGCATCACCCGGATGTCGTTGATGATCGGCACCTGCCACTGTTCGAGCAGCTCGCGCCAGACCCGCACCTCGACGGCGAGGCACTCACCGATCGATGCGTCGCGCAGCGTGGCGAAATCGACCGAGGCCTCGAGGGCCGCCAGGCGGGCATCGAAGGCGGCGATGCCCTCATCGATGCGCAGGTACTGCGGTGCGAGACGCGCCGCGGCCGGCAGCAGCGAGGCAACCATCGTGGCGGTGCCCACCGGCGTGGAGCGCTGATCGACCACGAAGGGCACGGGCTCCTCGACGCCCATCATCGCCTCCATGTCGGCCTTGTTCGTGCCGCTCGACGGCAACAGCGCGAGACCCTCGAACCAGGCGTTGAGGTTGTAGTAGACCCGCCCGTCGATCAGCCCGATCATCGTGCGGAGCATGTCGGCGTGGTCGCGCTCCACCCGATCGCCAACGCCGAGCAGCCGGCCGAGGTTGCGGTACACGGTCGTGTACGCCCTCGACGCGAACGAGAACGTGAGCGGCAGTGTCACGCCGCAGAAGCTCTCCTGGATGTTGGCGTCGTCCCACAACCACGGCGTGCCCTCCTGAGGTGGCGCGGCCATCGCCGTGATCGGCCGCGCTTGCAGCAGATACAGCACGCCGGCCGCATCGAAGGAGAACTCGACATCGAGCGGGCGGCCCGCCGCCTCCGAGAGGCGACGCATCCATCCGTCGATCGTGGCGACCTCGGGGCCGGTCAGCACCGGGCGGCCGCGGGCGGCCGCGGCGAGGGGCACCACGGCCACCAGCCCGTCTGGCGCGGATCGTGCGGCCTCGCACGCGGTGCCGGTCGTGGCGTGCACGCCGCCGTCGGCTGCGACCCGGTACTCGTCGCCGTCGACCAGCCCGCCGACCACGCCCTCGCCGACGCCGTGGGTCGCCGAGATCACCGTGAGATCGCGGCGCCCCGAGCGCGGATCGGCGCTGAACGCAACCCCGGACCGGTCGGCTTCGACGCACACCTGCACGACCACGGCGACGCGGAGGGCGGCCGGGTCGAGCCCGCTTCGGTGGGCATAGGCGAGCGCGTGGACGCTGAAGGCCGAAGCCCAACAACCGCGGATGGCCGCCGCGATCGCCCGAGGTTCGGCGGCCACGCCGATGAACGATCGGAGCTGGCCCGCGAAGCTCGCCGTCGCCGAGTCCTCCCCGACCATCGACGAGCGAACCGCAAGCGGTGCGTCGCCCGAGCCGAGCGCAGCGAGCATGCCGCCGGGCCCGACGATCGCCGCCAGGTCGTCATCGGGGATCGACTCCACGGCGGCGACCAGCGTCGGCGACCAGCGCTCGATCACCTCGGCGACGGAACCGGCGACGGAACCGGCGACGGCACCGGCGTCGGCGTCGGCGTCGGCCAGGTCGTAGACGAACCCACCGAGCACGCCTGCGAGCGCGGGGCGGGCACGGGTGCGGAACGTCGAGCCCAACACCACGGCGAAGCGCGGCACCGGCGCGCCGTGACGCACCAGTTCGACCAGGCCGGTCGCCTTGCCGCCCAGTTCCGAATCACCGAGGCCCGACCTGCCGATGCCCGGGTCGCCCGACGATTCGAGGTCGGTGTCGAGACACCACCCTGCTCCGAGCCGGGTCGAACCCGTCGTGTTCACCATCCCCACACCGCCTTCACCGACGAGCCGACCAGCACCACCGCGATCACCGACACGGCCGGCACCGCCAGGTTGAGCGCCACGAGACCCTCGATCGGGCCGTGTCCCGCCCGATCCGGGCGGCGAGCGAACGCCACCAGACCCGACGCTGCGACGACCGCCGCCCATCCGAGCGCGTGGCCCCACACGAACACCGAGTCGGCGCCGTCGACGCCGCGCACCATCACCAGCACCGCCGCCATGGCGAGCGCGTGCAGCACCACCATCACCGCCACGACACGCGCGGCGCGCGCCGGACCGAGCTCCGACGAATAGGTCGCGACATCGGCGCGTTCGTCCTCGGGCGCGTGCAGCTTGCGCGTGAACTCGAACAGCAGGGAGGAGAGGTACGACGCACCGAGGAACGGAATGAGCACCGGCGCAGCGACCAAACGCCCGGCCCCGCTCGTGAACATCCACCACGACGCGAGCGGCGTCACCACCGCGTGGGTCAGCGCATAGAGCACCAGCCGCGGGCGGATCCAAGCCCCCACGAAGAACTCGACCCGCATCGCGAGCAGCCACGCGAACGCAATGCCGAACGTGGTCGTCACCGGGCCCACCCCGCCGTCGGCCCACACGCAGTAGCCGACGATCGCGACCAGCACCACCGCCTGCATCACGTCGAGCTCGCGCAGGCGCACGACGCCCTGCGACACGAGGCGCTCCGGGTGCAGGCGCACGTCGTCGTCGAAGTCCTTGTGTTCATCGAAGATCCGCACGCACAGTAGGAACCCGACCGCCGCGAGCCAGCCGGCGACCGCTCCCCCGCCCAGTCGCACCGATACCGGCGACGGGCCGCGGCTTGCCTGGCCCAGCAGGTGCGCGGCGAGGAAGGTGGGCAGCCCGACGACCGCCATCGCCGGGGGAAACCGGTCGGCCGACCACCCTCCGATGCGCCGCCGCCACGAATCGGTGGCCGTGATCGCGGTGATCTCCGTGACCGCCGTCACCGATGCTCCGCCGCCCGGCCGGCGTCGCCGGGCCCTTCGCGCACGTCGATCGCCTCGTCGAAGAGCCCCGCCAGTTCGCACAGGCGCGACGTGGTGTCGATGACACGGCCGAGGAACAGGAACTCACGCGCCTCGTGGGCCATCACGTACTGCAACAGGCGGGTTGCGGCGAACGTATGGAGGCCGTCACGGTAGTCCTGTGCGACGTCGTCGGGGTCGAGCGGGCGTCCGAGACCCGCCTCCATGGCCCGCCGGTGCACGTCGATGTGCTGCTCGACCTGGGACGCGGTCGCCCCCGGCGTGAGCGCGAACGCGAGGAACTCGGCCACATCGCGGTGGGCGATGTCGACGGTCGCGAGCTCCCAGTCCCACGCGACGAGCCGCTCGTCGGGGTGCTCCGCCGTGGGACGACGCAGCGCCGCGTTTCGGGTGTTGAAGTCGTGGTGAACGAGGGTGTGCGGCCGACGCTCGGCCCGTCGGCGCGACGCCCCGTGTGTTTCGATCAGGCGAGCCCACCGCCCGCAGCGCTCGGGACCGAACCAGTCCGGGTACTCGATCGCGGCGTGGGCCACCACGTCGCGGTACATGGCGGCCGCGCCGACGTGGTCGTCCACGGTGGGGATGGGGCCGAACCAGTCGGCAGCGGCGAAGCGGTCCGCGTCGTCGAGGAACGCCGCGTGCACGCCAGCGATACCCCGGAGCGCCACGTCGATGTCGTCGCCGGTCCAGGCGCCCGCGTCGTCGGCCCGATCGCGCAGCCGCACGTCGGTCACGAACTCGGTGACCAGCACGGCGATCTCGCGAACCGGGTCGTCCCACGTGCCGAAGAGCCTCGGCCGCACGGCGTCGAGGGCCGGGTGCGCGAACTGCGCCAACCCGAGCTCGCGGGTGTGCAGCCCGATGAACCCGAGGTGCGCCTCGTTGACTCGCCAGCTCAGCGCAAGGTCGGGGCCGAGCAACGCAGCGAGCGCGCCGAGGGCCGTGAGCACCTCGCCGTCGAGCGCCTTCGCCTTCACGAGCGCCGGGAAGGCGCGCCCGTGCTCGTCGACCAGTTCGGCCACGTCGATGCCGACGTGCTTGCGCCGCCGCATGCGCGTCCCGAGTTCGGTGATGATGCCCGGGCCGAGCGTCTCCGGATGGAACGACGCCGACACGATGCGGGCTCCGTCCGGAGCACCCAGCTGGTTGGCGATCTCCACCAGTCGCGCACCGTCGAGCTCGTCGCGGCGCAGGAACGCGACCGGCCGGTTCCGGCCGAGCCGCTCATGGGCCGACGCGAACTGGTTCGTCGTGAGGGCCGCGGTGAGCGAGAGGTCGAGGCCGAGGGCGAAGCCGGCGATGAGTTCGGCCAACCGCTCGCTCCCGCCCGGGCCGTCGCAATGGGCGAGCGCCAGGCACGCCTGCTGATCGCGTAGGTGGGTGCCGCCGCCGATCGACCCGATCGCGAGCGACGGCAGGGTCATCGAGGCATAGATGTCGTCGCCGTCCGCCTCGATCGTGAGGAAGCCCAGCGACGACTCGTGCACGCACGCGACGTCCTGCCCCGTCGCCAGGAAGATCGCGGCGACCGCGTTGGCCGCGTTCGCGGTGTGTCCCACCTCGCCGGCCATCACGCCCGACGAGACCGTGGCGTGATAGCCGGCCAACAGCCGCGACGGCTCGACCTTGAGCACGTGGCGGATCACGTCGGCCGGGATCACGGCCTCGGCGACCACCCGGGTGCCGCGCCCACCGAGGAGGTTGGCGAAGCTGACCCGTTTGTCGCCGCTGTAGGTGGCCTCGATCTGGACGTGGCGCGGCACGAGGCCGGCAGCGGCGAGCGGCGCCTCGAGCCATTGCAGCGCATGCCAGGTCGTGGCCGTGGTCATGTTCTGACCCGCCGCATCGGCGGTTTCGTACACGAAGCTCACGTGCACCTGTCGCCCCACCTGCACCGTGGTCAGATCGACGAGTTGCGCGTGCGCCGAGACCTCGCGGATGACCGCCGAGAGTGCCTCGCGATGGAGCGGCAGCCACTCGGTGAATCGCCGCGCCGCGACCGCATCGTCGAACTCGAAGTACGGCACGCGCATCATCCGCTGCCCGATCACACACGTGCGCACGCCGCCAGCGCGGCTGAGCGCTGTCGCGCCCCGCGACGTCGACGCGACGAGCGCGCCCTCGGTGGTCGCCATCGGCGCGACCCGCCAGCCCGACACCGTGTTGCCGTCGAAGAGCAGCGGGCCGGCCAGCCCGATCGGTACCGACACGGCACCGACGTGGTTCTCCAGGTTGCCGACCAGGCTCGGGCCGTCGAGCGGGCGCTCGTCGATGGCGGAGAGGTCGGCGCCGGTGAAGCTCGCCGCCCATGCCAGCCGTTCCTTGCGGGCCGCCTCGCTGTGGTCGCCCTTGCCCGGCACCCGCGGCTCGCCGCGATCGGACCCGGCACCGTGCGCCGCCGGAGCGAGCACGCGGACGTGGAACGACCCGTAGAACCACATCCGGTCGGCCGGAAGGCCGGCGGCAGCGGGGGACGGCGCCAGTCGTCCGGCCGAGGGCCCTGCTGGTTCGCGGTGCACGAGCAGGTTCCACCAGGCGACCCGGCCGCCGGGCCGGATCCGGTCGGCAAGCAGCGTGAACAGCGACTGGGACGCGGTGTCGCTCAGGTATTCGAAGAGGTCGCTGCAGTTCACGATCGACCACGTCGACGCCGCCGTGTCGGTCAGCGCCTCGCCGAGATCGCTCTGCACGATCCGGAGCCGGTCGAGCCGCTCGCGCAACCGCGATCGTCGCGCGGGATCCCACAGCGTCAGCGACTCGGCGGCCGGTCCGTCGGATCCCGTCACGAACCGCGACAGATACGGGTTGTCGCGTCCGGGCACGCACGCGATGTGTTCGAGGAAGCGGCCGAGGAACGTCTCGCCCACGTCCGCGACCACGTGGCGCATCTGCTCGGCGTCGCGCCCGTGGCGTTCCATCTGCTGGCGACCGAACCAGTCGCGGAACCACGACGTGAACGCGTCGTTGGCGGCGAGCTCTGCCGCCAGCGCTCGACCCTCGCCGGCGGCGATCGCCGCCTCGCCGAGCGACAGGACCCGATCGCGAACCACCGCGGTCATGAGCGCTTCGCTGCGATGCTGGAACGCCGCGAAGTAGCGCTCCAGTCGGCCGCCGTTCGCGAGCCCGTCCTCGATCGCTCGGGGATGCTGCTCGAACCAGCGGCGCGACGCGGGATCGAGGTCGCGCTCGACACGGGAATAGAGCTCGGCGCGGGTCTCGGACCCCGGCGTACGGTGGCCGACCAGCACCGCGTGACGGGCCGCGTCGAGGCGATCGATCGCCGCACGGTGCAGGTCGACAACGGCGAGCTGCGCCGGGCTCACGTCGAGCGCCGTCACCGAGCGCACGTCGGTCGCCAGCAGCGCGAACACATTCTCGCCGGCGCTCGCGATCGACAGCGCGTCGTCGTCGGGGCCCGGCGAGAGTCCCTCGATCAGCAGCCGCTCGTCCTCCCACACCCGCGAGTACCGCAGCACGTCCACGTCGACCCGCTCATCGAAGCGTTCGGAGGCATCGGTGTTCCCGGTTCGGATGGAGGATGGGGTCGTCGAGGTGTCGGTCATGAGATCCACAGTCATTCGCAGGAGGCGACGGGAAGGAGTGCCCAACAGGGTGCACCATCCTCCGCCACCCGCGCTCGATCGTCCAGCGACTGACCCCGCGCTCGGCGTCGTTTCGTCCCGAGATCGAGGTTGCCGGAGAGACCACCCGAGTGTTGGTCGAGCAACTCGGAGCGGTCGACGCGCAACGCCTCGGCGGCCGCGTCGAGCTGTTGTCGCCGGCGGAGATGTGGGCCATCGACGACGCGCTGCTCACCGTGCTCGGCCTCACCTGAACCAACCCACCAAGCGGCCCGCGACGCTCAACGGCGAGTGGGTCGGCGAGTGGGTCGGCGGCCCCCGAGCGTCGCCTCGCGCCGAGCGCGTAACCGAACCCGATCGATCTTCGAGCGGATGCGGGTGTCGAGCGGGATGGACGCGCGCACGATCGGCACGTCGAGCCCGAACCGTCCGAGCGTCTCGGCGACGTCGGCCGCGTCCGCCGTCATGCCCGGCCGCTCCTCGACGATCAGCTCGCCGTACGGCCGGGCCGAGTGCGCCACGAGCGCGCTGCGCATCACCCCCGCGACCTCGTCGATCGCCAACTCCACGGGATAGGGGTCGACGGTGCGCCCGTCGCTCGCCGTCAGGCGGTCGGCGACTCGACCGACCAGGCGAACCGCTCCGTCGGCACCGCGCCAGCCGAGGTCGCCGGTGCGATGCCAGGTCCGGCCCGAGGATCCGCGCATCTTGGTGCGCCGGGTCGCTGCGTCGTCGCCCACGTAGCGATCCACGACGTTCGGGCCGGCGACCACCAGCTCTCCGACCGAACCGTCGGGCACCTCGGCGTCCGGGTCGACAGCGTCGATCGAGACGATCCGCACCTCGACCTCCGGGACGGGCACGCCCACCGGCAACCCTCCCGGCGTGCCCGCGGGATCCGCGATCCACGCCTCGGTCTCGTCGAGAAACGCGTCGATTTCGACGCGAGCGATCGGCTCCGCCTCCGCCGAGCCGTAGGCGCAGTAGCAGGCGGCCTCGGGGAACCGGGCGCGCAGTTCGCGGGCCACCCCGATCGACAGCGGGGCGCCGCCGATTCCCACGTAGTTGAGGCGGAGCGGCGACGTGGCGTCGAGGAGCGGCAGCACCTCGCGCCACATCGCCGGGCCGAGCCCCACCGAGGTGACGTGGTGCGCGCCCAACGCGCCTGCAAGCGCTGCCGCGCCGAAACGCGGATCGAGCGGAACGAGCACCGCCGTGCATCCGACCAGGAGCGTGTGGATGCCCAGCATCGGGAATCCGACGAGCGCGACCTCGTCGACCGACATGGGGAAGTTCGACTGGATCGTCTCGTGCTGTCGCCGCAGCAGCCCATGCGAACGCGGGACGCCCTTGGGCCGGCCGGTCGAACCCGAGGTGTAGGTGACGAAGGCCAGGTCCTCGTCGGACTTCGCCGAGCAGGCGCCGGCGTCGGCTCCCGCGCCGCAGACCTCGCCGAACGACACCGCGCCGCGCATGTCGCCGTCGAGCGCGAGGCGATGGCGGACCCCGGCCGCCGCGAGCAACGGCCACGTCGACGCGAGCACCGCGTTGGGTGCCACGATCGCCCGCGGCGCCGCCGCCCGAACCGCCCGCGCCTGCGTGGTTCGGGGGCTCGACGCGTCGAGAAAGACCACCGTCGCACCCGCTGCGAGGGCACCGAACACGGCGACGTACAGGTCGACGCCGGGGCGGACCGCCACGAGCACGCGGTCGCCGGACACGATTCCGAGGCGCCGCAGGCCCGACGCCGCACCGCGGATGCGCTCGGCGAGCGCCGAGTCGGTCACGGTGGTCGGTGGCGAGTCGACCGACAGCTCGATCAACGCCGATCGCTCGTTCGCGCCGTCGCGCTCGCAGACCTCCAGGATGGCGGCGGCGAGGTTCACTTGAGCATCGCACCGCCGTCGACGGCGAGGCTCACGCCCGTGATGTAGCGCGCCTCGTCCGAGGAGAGCCACATGATCGCGTTCGAGATATCGCGGGGCGCGATCGTCGCGATGCCCATCGGCTGTTGGGGCCGCAGGAAGTCCTCCGCGTCCTCCCAGGTGGCGTCCTGTCCCTTCTCGGGGGCGACGAGGGTCGGGAAGATCGCGTTGCGGATCATCGGCGTGTCGACCGAGGTGGGATGCACGCAGTTCACCCGGATCTGATGCGGCGCCATCTCCAACGCGAGCGACTTCATGAACCCGACGACGCCGTGCTTCGCGGCGCAGTACGACGGCGAACCGTAGAAGCCCTTGAGTCCTGCGGTGGACGAGGTGATCACGATCGAGCCGCCCTCGCCCCGCTCCATCATCGGCTTCAGCCCGGCCCGCACCGTGCGAAACACGCCCGACAGGTTGATGTCGATGGTCTCGTCCCACGCATCGTCGCTCATCCACTCGGTGGGCGACGGCGAATACGTGCCCGCGTTCGCGCAGATCACGTCGAGCCGACCGAAGCGCTCGACGCCCTCCTTCACGACCTCGCGCATCGCACGCCGGTCGCGCACGTCGGCCACCTTCAGCACGCTCGCGCCGCCGACCTCTTCGATGCGGCGCGTCGTCTCGGCGAGATCGGCTTCGGTGGCGAGCGGATACCACACGCTCGGCAGGTCGGAGCAGATGTCGATGCCGATGATCGACGCCCCCTCGGCGGCGAAACGCACGGCGTGTTCCCGACCCTGGCCTCGGGCGACCCCCGTGATGAACACGACCTTGCCTTCGAAACGCTTCATGCCATTCTCCTGGGTGATCACAAGCGCCTGAGTCTGCCCCAGCGGGCCCTCCGGACGCGCCCAACTCACCTCGGGCGGAACCGGAGCACGTACGCGGACCGGCCGACGGTCGCGTCGGCGGTCGCTTCAGCCTCCGTTCGCGGCGGGGACGTAGGTCCGGCACGGCTGGCCGACCTGCGGGCACGCCGGGAGTCCGGCGGGAGCGACCACCCCGGACACGACGGGCAACGTGATCGACGAAGGGTGGCCGGCCCCGAAGAACAGCTGATCGGTCGGCGCCACGCCGCGGTCGACGGTGGAGAACGCCCACGCGGTGCGATCGCCGCCGACCGGCCCGACGGCGACGCGGAGACGGCTGCCCGCCCGGAACGCGTGCCCCGTCGGGAGCACCTGCACGCGCACCAGGTTGGCTCCCGGTGCGAGTGGTTCGGGGTTCACGTAGGTGTGACCCGGTTCGAGCGCCAGGTCGAGCGCCGGGTCGATCCGTCGTTGCGAGCCCCGCTGGAACCCGGTCGAGACCAGCATTTCCTTGCCGTCGGGGCGGATCTCGGTGAGGGTGACCTGCACGTCGGTGTCGGCCGCGCTCGAACCCAGCCACAGGTCTGCTGCGATCGGGCCGGCCACCACCGCATCGGCTGCGAGCGGGGCCGAGACGAAGCCGACGCCCGTGCCGGTCGGGACGGCCGACCACGTGTTCTCGATCGTGCGCGGCCGAGCGGCCGGGTCGTTGCGCCACGTGACCGATCCGGACGCGCCGACCGTGCGGGCGAGCGCGCCGCCCGCACCGATATACCACGGGGTCGCCGTGGTGGCGGTCGGCGGGAACTGCGGCGAGGTGAACGACCAGCGGACGCCGCTCGCCCCGGCGCCGGAGGTGACCGCCCGCTCCATCCCGTAGCGGAAGTGCGGCTGGGCCTCCCAGCGGCGCAGCGCGTCGCGGTAGGGCAGCCCGAGCAGCGACGGCCACGGCATCGGGACCGTGCCCTCACCGAACACGAGCGGCGCCGCAAGCATCAGCGCCAACTTCGCCTCCGGGCTGCGGTGCGCGACGTACAGGTCGAGGAACTGGAACATGTCGGTGAGCGTTTCCGGGCTGATCGCATCGTTGTGGATCCCCGACGACAGCGTGACCCACGAGCGCGGGTTGTGGTCGGTGAGCCGCTCGATGAACCGCATGGGCGTGGAGGCCGTCTGCTCGTCCTGGTACTGCAGCGCCCCGAACACGGGCACGTCGATCGCGTCCATCGCCTCGGTGAAGTCGCGGTCGAGGAAGTCGCCGATCATCGTGTCGGTCGACTGAAAGATGTCGAGCGCATCGCGCGTCTGCAGCCGGAGTCGCTGGTTCTCGCGACAGTACGGATCCGTCGCCACCAGGGCGTTGGCCGACGGGAGCGCCCCCTCGGCCGGGGCCGGCAGCGCTGCGGCGACGCGGCCCTTCACCCAGTTCTCCGCGAACCCGTCGTTGCGGATGCCGCCCGGCCAGGCCACGTCCCAGAGACGTCCGAGGAACGACAGCGGAGCGATCGCGGCGAGGTGCGGCGGATGTGTCGCGGCCACCACGAGCTGGGAGAAGCCCGAGAAGGAGATGCCGATCATCCCGATCCGGCGACCTTGTGCCCACCACTGCGCAGCGACGGTCTCGACGGCGTCGTACCCGTCGGCGGCACCGACCGGGCCGAGCAGGTCGGCTTCGCCTCCCGAACAGCCGCTGCCGCGCAGCTGTACCGACACGACGGCGTATCCGGCGAGTCTCGCCACCACGCCACCGACGAGGGTTTCGGGGCCGGGCACCAGCGGGCTCTCGCCCCATCGGAGGCCCACGATGTTGCCGGCCCTGGCCACGAGCGGATCGGCGGGCGCCGCGACGTCGTACCCCGAGTACTCGATCAGCGTCGGGAAGGGGCCGTCGTCGAGCGAGGCGCCGAGGGGGAGGCGAACCGTCGCTGCGAGCAGCGTGCCGTCACGCATCGGGATGTAGTTGAGGCCCTCCTGCATCTTGGTGCGTTGGTAGAACGACGCGTCGGGCGGCTGGTCGGCGGCGAGCACCGTGGCCGATGCCGACGAGCCGGAGGCGGCGTCGACCACGCGGTACGACGATCCGGGCGAGAGATCGCGCACCACGAGACTGCCGAACCGGTCGGCAGCATGCGTTGCCGTCGCCTCGGACGGCTGGCCGAGCGGGCCGGTGATGCGCAGCGACGATGACGGCGTCGCGTTGCGCACCGAGATCTGGCCGACGCCGCCCGCTACCCGGAACTCGGGGCCGGGCACGCCCGGACCGTGCGCCGCGGGCGGCTGAGGGAGCGGCAGTGCGCCCGGGTCGCACGCGGTGAAGGCCAGTGCGGCGGCAAGCCCGACCGCGACCGGCCCGAACGCGGCCGGCCTGCACGCGCGGCGTCGACGACTCTCTCGCACCATCACCCATACCCCCAAAGTCGGTTCTTTGCTTCCCGGGGGATTCTGCACCACATCGACGGTCGAGCGCTACACCTCGCGTGACATTGTTGCGCGAGATGTAGCGCGACCCGCTCACCTACGCACAGTCAGCCTTGGTCGGCCGCGCCCGACAGCCCGTCGGCGGCGACGCGCTCGAGCGGGCGCAGCATGGCGCATTGGGTCGCGAGCCCCACCAACTCCCCCGACTCGTCGAACAGGTTCGACACGCCGGTCACGAAGCCGCCCGCAGCACGGCTGACCGACGACTCCTGGCAGACCCACTCCGAACGCACCGGCGCGAACCACTGCATCGAGAGCTGCAGGGTGATCACGAAGAAGTGCCGCGCTGGCCCGATGCCGCGCGAGAACGCGGGGCCGAGGATGTCGCCCGGAACGGCGAGCGCTGCGGGATCCCACGCGCCGCCGGGACCGATCGCCGAGTTGCGGAAGCGGAACCACGACACGGTGCGCGGGTCGTCGGGCGGCGCCGTGAAGTCGTAGGTGCCCACGGCAAGGCGCCAGTCGGTCTGGCGATGGAACGGCACGTCGACCACGCGGGAGCGGGCGAGCTCGTCGCGCCCGGTCGACGCGTCGGGTGAGCGAGCGTCGGCCGGCAGGACCACCGGCGCCAGCCCGGGCAGCGCGTCGTCGTGGGCGCCGAACACCGCATCGACGAGCAGGTCGCCACGCGGCTCATCGGTGGCGGGGCCCGACCACAGGCGCACCCGCACCTGCGCGCAGCGCCGCCCCGAGCGGATCACGTCGGCCTGGATTCCCACCGGCCCCGCTGCGATCGGCGCCACATACGTTGCCCCGGTGGTCACCAGGCGCAGGTCGGGCCGACCGAGCGCCTCGGCCGCGGCGCGCAGCGCGAGCGCCTTGGTCATCCCGCCGAACACGTGGAGCACGCGCCAGCCGTCATCGACGACCACGCCGTATCGGCCGGAACACCCCGGCACGGGCGTCAGCACGAGGTCTTCGAGAATCGATCTGGGGGTCGGCGCAGCGGGCACGGGGGGTGTCGACATGGCCACCATGGTGGTCTCAGTCGGGCAGCATCGGCATCTCGACCCCTCGCCCGGCCCGCAGGCCGGCGGCCCGGCGCACCGCCGCGGCGCCGAACTTGTCGCGCACCGCGTCGACGGCGTGGTCGAGCGTCTCACCGGCGTACACGTCGAACGGGAGGGCGAGTTGCACCGCGTCGGCGTCGTCGAGGTGGCCGATCGAGATGCCGAGCAGCGTGCACCCGCGTTCCTCGATCAGCGGCGACGCGTGCCGGTAGGCGCGACGCACCCCGGCGAGGATTGTCGCCGTGTGGGCGGTCGCCTCCGGCAGCGTCACCGATCGGGTGACGGCGGTGAAGTCGGCGAACCGGACGCGCAACGTGATGCACCGGCCGACCCGATCGGCCGAACGCATACGCCCCGTCACCCGCTCCGCGAGTGCGACGAGCACGGCGTCGTGTTCCTCCGCGGTGCGCGGCGCCCTTCCGAGTGCGCGCTGAGCACCCATCGAACGACGGCGGGCCCGCGTCCGAACGCGACGAGGGTCCTCGTTGCCCGCGAGCGCGCACAGGTGCGCGGCGGATCCGCGCCCGACGATCGAGGCGACAGCCGTGCGCGGCACGGCGGCGAGCTCGCCCACCGTTCGAATGCCGCGTGCGCGCAGCTTCGCCGAGTTGGCGGGCCCAACGCCCCAGAGCCGCTCGATCGGCAGCGGGTGCAGAAAGTCGAGCTCGCCACCGATCGGCACCTCGCACAGCCCATCGGGCTTACCGACGGCGCTCGCCACCTTGGCGAGCGCCTTCGTCGACGCGATCCCGACCGAGATCGGCAGGCCGACTTCGGCTCGCACCCGGGCGCGCAGCCGGGTCGCGATGTCGGCGGGCTCCCCGGCGAGGCGCCGCAGGCCGGTCACGTCGAGGAACGCCTCGTCGATCGAGATGCCCTCGACGATCGGGCTGGTCTCGCGGAAGATCTCGAACACCGCGGCGCTCGCCTCGGAGTAGGCCGACATGCGGGGCCGGACGAAGCGCAGGTCGGGACAGCGGCGCCGGGCCTCGGTTCCGCCCATGGCGCCTCGCACGCCGAACGCCCGGGCCTCGTAGGACGCCGCGAGGACCACCCCTCCCCCGACGGCGATCGGCCGGCCGCGCAGCGACGGGTCGTCGCGCTGTTCGACCGAGGCGAAGAACGCGTCGAGGTCGGCATGGAGAATGCGCGTGGGTCCGCGCCGGGAGCGGTCATCGGCGTCGAGTCGGAGCGAGTTCACGAACAGATGTTCGCACACCACACCGACAACGGCCGACCGCGTCCGGACACGCGCACCGAGCTCGGCCGCGGATGCGTCAGTCGGTCGCGCCCAGGAACGTCCGCGCCCACGCGTCGGCCGCGCGCAGGCCCGCCGGCGTGCCGATGTCGAACACCGGGTCGACGTCGACCGCAGCGATCGGCTCCCCCGCCTCGATCAGCGACGCGAGCGCCGACGTCACCTCCAGCTCGTTCCTGGGCGAGGGTCGAACCGAGCGCAGGTGGTCCCACGCGAGGGCGGGCAGCACGCCGATTCCGGCGTGGTTGAACGGGGTCGACGAGGTTCCCGGCGGCGGCTTCTCGACGATCGAGCGCACCATCCCCGATGCGTCCACCTCGACCGCCGCGCCCGACGACGGATCGTCGATCCGGTTCACGCCGAGCACCGCGTGCCCGTCCCAACGACGGAGCACGCGCTCGTACGCCGCGGGGTCGGCGATCGTGTCGCCCCAGCCGTACATGAACGGCGCGCACCCCACACGTTCGGCGGCGGCGAGGAGCGCGTCGGCGGTACCTCTCGCCTCACGTTGATGCACGACGGCCACGGGGATCGGGCTGAGGTCGGCGACGCACGCCTCGATCCGCTCGCCGAGGTGCCCCACGACCACGATCACCTCGCTCGCTCCCGCGAGCGCCAGCCCGCGAAGCACCCACGCCAGCACGGGCCGACCGGCGACCGGCACGAGGGCCTTCGGCGTGGTCGCCGTGAGCGCCCCGAGGCGCGTCCCGCGCCCGGCCGCCGGAACGACCGCGATCACCCGACGCCGTCCGACGCGATCACCTCGAACGCGGGACCGCCCGTGGCCGAGCGCGCCGCGCCGATCACCGCCGCGGTCGCGTCGGGGGCACACACCGCCACCGCGTATCCCCCGAAACCGGCCCCGGTGAGCCGGGCGCCCCACGCCCCGGCGGAGCGCATCGCCGCCACGAGAGCGTCGAGCGCCGGCGAGCTCGCGCCGAACACCCGCAGGCTGGCGTGCGAGGCGTCGAGCAGCGCACCGAGCCGCTCCAACGATCCGTCGCGCAGCGCCTCCTCGGCGCGGTCGACGCGGGTGGCCTCGCCGATCACGTGCCGAGCGACGATCCGCACGGGGAGCTCCGCTGCGGGATCGAAGCGACCGGCGGTCATCGACACGATGCGCTCGACGTTCACACCAAGCGTCGCCGCCACATCGTCGGCCGTCGTCGTTTCGGGCAGCGCATCGGCGTCGGCGAGGCCGGCGGCCACGACCTTGGACAGCACGGGCGGATCGCCCACGTCGAGGCCGTGCGGCACGCCCAGCAGGAGCGCCGCGGCGCGGCACGCGACCACCCGGGTGTTGTATGCGAGGTTCGCCGCGCCGCCCTTGGGCGCCGGGGTGCCCGAGTAGGCCGCCACGATCGACAGGTCGGCCGGGATGGGAACCCCGCGGGTCGCCGGCGGGTCGAAGTCGATTCGCAGCGCGTGGCCGGCGCGGGCCAGTGCGATGACCGTCTGGTCCATCATCCCGCCCTCGACGCCGATGCTGCGCTCCGCCGAGATCGCGAGGCCGGGCAGCTCATCGGCGGCGACGTCGATTCCCCACACCCGTGCGAGGGTGGTGATCACCCCCACCGACAGCGCCGACGACGAGCTCAACCCGCCGGTGGACGGCAGGTCGCCGCCCACGAGCAACCGGGCGCCGGCGCCGCGAGGTCGGCGCTCGGCGAGCGCGGCGGCCGCAGCGGCGAGGTAGCGGTGCCAGCCGCCCGGAGCGCTCGGCGGAGCGTCGAGCTCGAACTCGATGCGCCCCTCGAACTCGATCGACTCGGCGATCAGCCTGCCGTCGGCGGTGGCCGCCGCCCAGATCGCGAGGTGGCGATCGATCGCCAGGGGCATCACCGGCAACAGCGAGTAGTCCGTATGCTCGCCGATCAGATTCACCCGCCCGGGCGAGCGGATCCGGACGGAGGGTTCGATGCCGAACGACGACGTGAAGCGTGACGAGGACATGGCGGGCGCGACGCTACCGGCGTCGCGTCCGCGCCGGGTTCTCCGCCTGGTGCCGCGGCTCGCGCTCATCGGAGCGATCGCGCTGGCGGCGGTCGTCGGCGGTTCCCGGTGGGTCATCGTGTCGTCGGCGCAGGAGCGCGTGTATTGGCGCACCTCGGCGGTTCCCCACCGCCGCGCCGCGCTCGTGCTCGGCGCCAAGGTCGAGCTCTCGGGCGCACCCTCGGTGTCGCTGCGCGAACGCGTGCGCGCCGCGGTCGAGCTGTACCGGGCCGGCCGTGTCGACCACCTGCTCATGTCGGGTGACCACTCGCGACCCGACTACGACGAACCGTCCACGATGCGTCGACTCGCGATTGAGGCAGGCGTGCCCGCCGCCGACATCACCCGCGACTTCGCCGGCTTCGACACGTGGGATTCGTGCGTGCGGGCCAAGGCGGTCTTCGGCGTGACCGACCCCGTGCTCGTCACGCAGGGATTCCACGCGGACCGAGCCGTGTTCCTGTGCCGCCAGGCGGGCCTCGACCCCGTGGCGCTCGCGACGCCCGACGAGGCGATCCCCGGCAGCGTCGTCCCCAAGCTGCGCGCCCGCGAGTGGCTGGCGGCCCCCAAGGCCGTATTCGAGGGGTGGACCGACGACGAACCGACCTATCGCGGCCGGTTCGAGGGCCTCGGCGAGACCGACGAGGCCGGCCGGTAGCGGCGCAGCGGCGTCACGGAACGGCGCCCGCGTTGGTGCCGTCGTGACCCCCGCGGGCCCAACCCGCAGCCAGCTCCGACGTCGGCGCCTCGGTCTGCCAACTCTGCAACCAGCCGTCCCGGCGCACCACCGTCACCTCGGCCCGGCCGTCGCCGTCGCCGTCGCCGAACGACGGGGTCCCCACCACCCAGCCCCCGGTGAGCTTCGGCCACCCGGCCGCCACGTCGCCGTGCGCGTCGGACGATTCGAGCAAGCTCACGCCATGGCCAGCGACGGTGTCGAGGTCGCCGTCGCCGTCCACGTCGACCAGCGCCGGGGTCACGAAGAAGGCGAGGTCCTTCGTGCGGCGCGGCATCCCGGCGAGCGGAGCTCGGGTTCGCAGATCCCACGCCATCATCTGCGTGTGCCCCGGCTGCCAATGCGGCAGCAGCTTGTCGAGCGCACCGAGCAGGCCGACCGTGGGCATCGCCAGGTCGAGTCGGCCGTCGCCGTTCAGGTCGCCGGCGGCGGGGCCGCCGAACGCGGCGACCCGAATGCCGCCGTCGGTGCTGTTGGCGCGGGCGCCCGCGTTCTCGCCGAGCCAGTCGGGTGCGATCTGCAACCCCAGCTCGCGGCCCCACGGGCTGTGGCCGTCGACGTCGAACACCATCAGCGGACCGGCGCACGAGGCCGCGGCGATCTCGGGCGCGGGGTCACCGTCGAAGTTGCCCACGACCGCCTGCGTGTTCACCCCGTTGCCGATCGTGGGCAGGAGTCCTTCGAGCAGCATCGGGAGCTTCTGCGGCCAACCGGGCAGGTACGCCTGATCGGCCGGATGCGCGGGGAACGGGTCGGCACCCGACCGCGGGTGCGCCGTGCCGTCTCCCCAGATCGCGTACAGGCGCGTGTTCGCGCTCAGCCCGGGGAGTCCGACCGGCAGGAACACGCCCACGGTCTCGTCGGAGTACTGCTCTTGGGCGCCCAGGACGATCTCGTCGCGCCCGTCACCGTCGAGGTCGGCGAGCGTTGGGGTGACGATCAGCTCGCCGCCGTCGCCGACGCCGTCGGGATCGACGAAGCGGACCGCCTCCGTACGGGGGTCGACTGCGGCGGTTCGCGCCGGATCGACGACCAGCACCGGGAACCCGTCGACCGGGGTGCCGTCCCCATGCCAGGCGTACACGTGGCGGTCCATCGCCGTCGCGACGATCTCCAGGCGACCGTCGCCGTCGAGGTCGCCGAGCGACGGCTGAGCGAGCACGCCCGACTTCAGGCGGTTCCAGCGGTTCGTCGCACCTTGATCGTGGAAGGCCGGATCGGTGTGCATCCGGGTGATGAGCGTTCCCGACGCGCTCCAGATCGACACCGCTCCCCCGCCGTCACCCACCGCTATCTCGGGTGAGCCGTCACCGTCGAGATCGGCGGTGGCCGGCGTGCCGACGCCCACCAGCTCGTGGTGCGGCGCGATGCCCGCCGCACGCGCCGTGGCCGACCACGTGGGCCACCACGACGCGGCCTCGGTGCGAACCGGCCAGCCCGGCGCCTCGGACCCGTCGTCGCGAAGGGCGTGGACGGTGCCGTCGTCGGTGCCGAGCACCAGCTCGTCGCGGCCGTCGCCGTCGAGATCGATCGGCGCCGGGCTCGACGTGCCGGCGCTCTCGATGCGTCGCTGCGTGCGTTGCGTGGGATCGTCGTGCACCGACACCTTCTTGAGCGCAACGCCCGAGCGCCCCTCGGCATCGGTGACGACGATGCGCAGCCGCACCGAGAACCGGTCCTCGTCGCCCACGCCGTCGACGGCCGGCACACCCGTGCCGCCGCCGGGCAGCGCGGCCGCCACCGTCGCCAGGTCGAGCGTCGCGAGCGCGCCCGTGCGCGGCGAGCGCTGGTCGCGTGCCGAGGCGATGGTCGTCCACGTGTCACCGGCGGGCCAGCGCGGCGAGTCGATCCCCGGCGCCCACTGCACCGCGTACGAGTACGACGACGAACGCACCGCGGCGACGTGGCCGACCACCTCGACCGTTCCGCTCGCCGGCAGCACCTCGTAGAGCGCCGGCGAGGCGATGTCGGCCTCGGGCGGGATCTCCCCCGCCGCCGCGGCGCGGACCGCCTCGTAGGTGTTCGCACGCCCGAATCCGAAGGTCGAGTCCCAGCCGGCTCGGGTCGTGTAGCGGATCAGCGGCGCGCCGCCCTCGTCGTTGGCCCGATCGACGCCCGGAGTGCCCGGCGAGGAGAAGTCGACATCGTCGGCGGTTGCCCGCAGGAGCTGTTTCACCTCGTTGGCCGACAGCGGTCCGGGGGCGTCGCCAACGATGCCGGGGTGCCGCGCCACTCCCGCGTCGCGGGCCGCCGCGACGATCAGGGCCAACATGCCGCCGAGCCGGCCGGTCGCCTCGGAGCTGCACGAGTTCGACGGCACCGAGATCCACGCGATGCCGCCGTAGTTGGTGCAGCCGTTGAGCGCGAGGTAGTCGCCGCCGATGCCAACCTCGCCGGCGAGGTCGGTCAGGGGGCCGAGTCCCGTCGTGATCGAGTTCACCGGGATGGTGCGATCGAGGGCCGCAGGCAGATTGGGGTGCTTCGACGCCTCGTCGGCCATCGACGCGGCGATGGGCACCCCCCGCTCGGCCGCGGCGTCGATCGCCTGCTGTGCCTGGACCGGGTTGGAGATGACACCGAGCGACTCCTGCACGACCGCCGCTCCCGAGTCGACAGCGAACAGCACGCCTGCGGCGAAACGGGCGCCGTCGGCGATGAAGGAATCGCCGACGCGCACGTGGAGCACGCGGCATTCGAAGCACACGCCCACGGCTCCCGAGCCGCCGTCGGAGCCCACCGCGTCGGCCGCCATGCCGGTGCCGTGTCCGTAGTCGACGTTGTCATAGGGGTCGTTGTCGCCGAACAGGAAGTCCCAGCCGCTGATGTCGTCGATGTAGCCGTTGCCGTCGTCGTCGATCCCATCACTGAACGACTCGATCAGATCCTGGGGATCGGTCCAGCCGCTGCGGTTGCGATCGCCGACGCGCCGGTCGCCCGCCCAGTCCGACGCCGACACGATGCCGTCGCCGTTGGCGTCGTGGCTCGTCGAGCCGGTCGGTTTCGGCACCTCCCCGGCGTTCACGTGCGCCCGCTCGGCGAGGTCGCGTCCCTGACCGGGGTCGGCCCACGAGATGCCCGAGTCGAGCACCGCCGTCATCACGTCGTCGCGGCCGTGCGTGACGCCCCAGGCCAAGTCGTTCGCCGCGCCGCGTTGGCCGCACAGGCGCTGCTGGGATCGGGCCACGGTCGCGTCCCGGGTGCTGTCGTCGCGGTAGTTGGTGCCGTCGTAGTCGGCCGGTTGCGCGGCCGGATCCGGCGCCGGGTATCGCCAGGCTTCGCAGTCGAGGCGAGGTGGATGGTCGACGTCGCGGGTGACCACCGAACGCACCGGGCGCTCCTGCACGGTTCCGCCGATCTCGGGTGGCGGCGCAGCGCACGAGGCCGAGACCACCACGCCGACAGCGGTCGCCGCGGCGAGGCGCCGCGTCACGGCCCGCCGTTGGTTGCTCCACCAGCGCATCTTGCACCCCCACAACTTCCCGGGCAGCACCCGTGTTCCCCCGAACGCCGGCGAGCGTAGCCCCGGCCGAGCGAGGCGCGATCTGTTCCGAAGGGAACCGACCGATTCTGCGCGTCGTCCGAGAGAATGATGACGATGCGACACCACCCTGACTCGATCCGTCCGTACTCCACGCCGTCGGTCGGCCTGCCGAGCCGGCGCACCCGGCTGGTTGGGTCGCTCGCCGCGGCACTCGCGCTCGCCGCGCTCGCCGTCGGCTGCGGCGACTCAAGCGAATCCAGCGACTCCGGCGACTCCGGTGACTCCGGCGGGAACGCGACCTCGACGACCGCCGCGGCGGGTGCGTCCGGGGGCCCGGGCCCGTCGGGGACCTTTCGGACCGATCAGCTGACCGTCGACGGGGCCGCCCGGCCGCTCGCGCCCGCGGGGCTCACCATCGAATTCGAGGCGGGGCGGATCCGGGCCAACGCCGGGTGCAACACCATGTCGGGCACGGCGACCGTGAGCGGGGACACGATCGCCGTCGACGACATGGCGTCTACCGAGATGGGATGCGAGGCAGCGGCCCAAGAGAGCGACGCCATCGTCGCCGAACTGCTGACCGGGCGGCCGACGTTCCGACTCGACGGATCGACCCTGACGCTCAGCGGCAAACGGACCGCCGCCACGCTGCAACGCGCCGACACCGCTGCGGGTCAGGTGGCGTTGACGGGCACGACCTGGACCCTCGACACGCTCATCTCCGGCGCCACGGCGTCGTCGCTCCCGGCGAGCGAACGGGCCGCGCCGACGCTGCGGATCGATGGGACGAACCTGGTGCTCAACGCATGCAACGCGATGACCGGCACGGCCACTGTGACCGAGCAGCACCTGAGCGTCGGAGCGCTCGCGCAAACGAAGATGTCGTGCGGCGCCGATCTCGATCGCCTCGAGACCACCATCGCCGAGACGCTCGCACAGCCGCTGACCGTCGAGATCGCCGATGGTCGGCTCACGCTCACCGCGCCGGACGGTTCGGGGCTTGGCTTCGCCGCCGCGGACGGCCCGCAGCCCGATCCGGCTGCGCGCTAGCGCGCGGAGCGCCGCTGAATGTTCGCCCATTCGTCGCGCAGCCCCACCGTGCGGTGGAACAGCCCGGCGGTGGAGGGGTCGTGCGCGAAGTAGCCGAGCCGTTCGAACTGCACCACCGACCCGGGCGGGCATTCGCCGACGACCGGCTCGGCCCGGCAGCGCTCCAGCACCTCGCGTGAGGTGGGGTTGAGGTCATCGAGCGGATCGCCCGTCGCCTCGCCCGGCACCTCCGCAGCAAACAGGCGCTCGTACAGCGCGACCGTCACGTCGACCGCATGGTCGACCGACACCCAGTGCATGGTCGACTTCACCTTGCGGCCATCGGGCGCGTTGCCACCGGTCGTCGCCGGGTCGTAGGTGCACATCACCTCGGTGACGTTTCCCGCATCATCGGTCTCGAACCCGGTGCAGGTCACGAAGTACGCGCCGCGCAGCCGCACCTCGCGCCCGGGGCTGAGCCGGAAGAACTTGGGCGGCGGTTCGGCACGGAAGTCGTCGGACTCGATCCACAGGCTGCCGCTGAAGGGCACCCTGCGCACGCCTTCGTCGGGGTTCTCGGGGTTGTTCGCCACCTCGACCCACTCGACCGCCGCTGCACCGTGCTCGTCGACCGGCCAGTTCGTGATCGTGAGCCGCACGGGACGCAGCACGACCATCCGCCGCAACGCCGTGGCGTTGAGCTCGCGTCGCACGAACGACTCGAGCAGTTCGATCTCGTGACGGCTCACGGTGCGCGCCACGCCGATGAACTCACAGAAGTCGCGGATCGCGGCCGCCGGATACCCGCGTCGGCGGATGCCGCGCAGCGTGGGTAGCCGCGGATCGTCCCAGCCATCGACGAGGCGGTCCTCGACCAGCTTCGCGAGCTTGCGCTTCGAGGTGACGGTGTAGGTGAACTCCAGTCGGGCGAACTCGGTTTGGCGAGGCCGATCGGAGGGCAGCGGCAGGTGATCGAGGTACCAGTCGTAGAGCGGCCGGTGGCTGTCGAACTCCAGCGTGCACAGCGAGTGCGTCACGCCCTCGATCGCGTCGCTCTGCCCGTGGGCCCAGTCGTAGGTGGGGTAGATGCACCAGTCGTCGCCCGTGCGGTGATGGTGCGCGTGCCGGATTCGGTACATGACGGGGTCGCGCAGCTGCATGTTGTCGTGCTGCATGTCGATCTTGGCGCGCAGCACGCGGGCGCCGTCGGGGAACTCGCCGGCCCGCATCCTGCGGAACAGGTCGAGGTTCTCCTCGATCGAGCGAGTCCGGAAGGGGCTCTCGACGCCGGGGCGCCCGAACCCTCCGCGCTGCGCCGAGATCGTCTCGCCGTCCTGATCGTCGACATAGGCGAGACCGGCCGAGACGAGGTGCTCCGCCCACGCATAGAGCTGATCGAAGTAGGACGAGGCGTACAGCGGCGCACGCTCCGGCTCGAAGCCGAGCCACGCGACGTCGTCGACGATCGCCTCGACGAACTCGGTGTCCTCGGTGTCGGGATTGGTGTCGTCGAATCGCAGGTTGCACGTGCCGCCGAACTCGGCGGCGAGCCCGAAGTCGAGGCAGATCGCCTTTGCGTGACCGATGTGCAGGTAGCCGTTCGGCTCGGGTGGAAACCGGGTCTGGACGCGCCCGCCGAAGGTCCCGTCGGCCATGTCCGAGCGGATGAGCTCCCGGAGAAAGTCGGTCGGTGCGGTGTCTGGTCCGCGGTCGGGGGCATCGTCGGCTGGGCTCACGCAAGGGACCGTACCAAGCCCACGGGGTTGCGATGCAGACCCCGCCCCCGCACCGGTGCGCACGGGTCGTTCACGATACCGAAACATCGCGGGAATCCGCGGTTCACGGCATCGGGATAGCACTCAACGCTGTGACATCGAGGCGGGCTCTGCGTGAGCCGTGGGACGAACTGATCGACGGTGAGGGAACGCCCCGACCCGCCGCGGCCGCGCTCATGGGCCATCTCGACCGGATCGGGCTCGACGGCCTGATCGCCCGCCAGGAGGCCGCCGTCGCCGGCATCGATGCCGCGGGGATCACGTTCACCGTCTACGAGGAAGGTCTGGGCATCGACCGGGCCTGGCCCTTCGACATCGTGCCCCGGGCGATCGCCCGCACCGAATGGGATCGGGTGTCCGCCGGCCTGGTGCAGCGGCTCGCCGCCGTCAACGCCTTCATCGCCGATGTGTACGGCGACCAGCGCATTGTCTCGGCCGGCATCGTGGCGCCCGAGCTGATCGGACGCGGGTTCGTCGAGGCGTGCCAGGGCGCGAAGCCGGCCCACGACGTGTGGGCCCACGTGTGCGGCAGCGACCTGGTGCGCGACGCGGACGGAACGATCTACGTGCTGGAAGACAACCTGCGCGTGCCGTCAGGCGTGTCGTACATGCTCGAGAACCGGGCGATCACCAAGGCCGTGTTCGCCGAGCTGTTCGCCGAGCAATCGATCCTGCCCGTCGACGCCTACCCCGACCGGCTCCTGCGAACGCTCGCATCGATCGCGGCCAGGCCCGAACCGACGATCGGCGTGCTGACCCCCGGCATCTACAACTCGGCCTACTTCGAGCACTCGTTCCTCGCACGGGCGATGGGTGTCGAACTCGTCGAGGGCAGCGACCTCGTGGTGATCGACGACGTGGCGTACCTGCGCACGATCGACGGGCTCGTGCGGGTCGACGTGCTGTATCGCCGAGTCGACGATCGGTATCTCGACCCGACGGTGTTCCATCCCGAATCGGTGCTGGGCGCACCGGGGCTGATCGGCGCCTGGCGGGCCGGCAACCTGGCGTTCGCGAACGCTCCGGGAACGGGTGTGGCCGACGACAAGGCCGTGTACACCCTCGTGCCCGACATGATCCGCTACTACCTCGGCGAGGAGCCGATCCTGCCGAACGTCGAGACGTTCTGGTGCGCCGACGACGCCCACCGTAGCCACGTCCTCGCGCATCTCGACGAACTTGTCGTCAAGCCGGTCGCCGAGGCCGGCGGCTACGGCATCGTGGTCGGGCCGCACGCCACCCGCGCCGAGCTCGACGCTGCCGCCGAACGGATTCGCCACGACCCCGCCGGGTACGTCGCCCAGCCGACGTTGTCGCTGTCGACCGTACCCACGCTGTGCAACGGCGAGCTCGCACGCCGCCACGTCGACCTGCGGCCCTTCACGCTGCTCGGCGCCGAGTCGTACGTGACGTGCGGCGGGCTCACGCGGGTGGCGCAGCGCGAGGGGTCGCTCGTCGTGAACTCGTCGCAGGGCGGGGGCTCGAAAGACACGTGGATCGTCGACGTCGACGCCACACGAACAGGAGAACGCTGATGTTGCTGTCACGCACCGCAAGCGACGTGTACTGGTTCGGCCGCCACCTGGAGCGGGCCGAGTCGATCGCGCGAGTCGTCGATCAGCACACCTCGATGCTGGTCGACCTTCCCGTCGACATCGAGGCCGACTGGTCGGTGCTGTTGGGCGTGACCGGCGCGACCGACTCGTTCGCCGAGCGTTACGACACCCACGACGAAGGCAGGATCATCGCCTTCACCCTGGCCGACATCTCCAACCCCTCGTCGCTGGTGCGGACCATCTCGGCGGCCCGCGAGAACCTGCGGGTGACCCGCCAGCTCTTGCCACGGTCGGCGTGGGAGACGCTGAACCGGGTGCACCACGAGGTCGTGGAACAGGCGACCCTGTGCGGCGATCGCGCCGTGCGTCGGGTGACGCTGCACAGCGTGATCGACCGGCTGCGCCAACTCGGCGGACTGCTCGACGCCGCGATGGCCCGCGACGACACGTGGCGCCTCTGCCAGCTCGGCCGTCACCTGGAGCGGGCCGACCTGACCGCACGGGTGCTCGATGTGCGGGCCGCCACGCTGCTCGCCGCCGGTTCCCGCGAGGACGTCCCGCCGGCCGACCGCTCGCCGTACGAGGACGTGCGGTGGCTCGGCGTGCTGCGGGCGTTGGAGGCGCATCACATGTACATGCGCTCCACCACGGGCGGGGTGGAGCCGACATCGGTGCTGCGGTTCCTGATCGACGATGCGAGCTGCCCGCGGTCGATCGCGCACTGCGTGACGACCATGAGCGACCTGCTGGGAGCGCTCCCCGACCGACCGCCGACCGCTGCAGCGCTCGATCGGCTCGTCGATGCCGTCCGGCCCGACGGCTCGGCCGACGCGACGCCCGTCGAGCGCGGCGCCGTGGTGGCGCCGACGCTCCACCGGCGACTCGAGCGGACCCAGCGCGCGCTCGTCGTCACGCACGCAGCGATCGAGGCGGCGTACCTGACGGGCGACGCCCACCCCGCAGGCACGCTCCGGGCCGACGTGTCGTCGCCCATGCCCGCGCAACGCCAGCGAGTTCCCGCCACGTGACGACGACCGCCGCTGATGCACGCCGCCGCGTCTTGGAAGACGCGGGCGTGCTCGGCGCGAGAGCGCCGCGGCTGGCGCGGCGACTCGGATCGCACACCGCGTCCGACGCCCTCGGCGCGCCCGAGGCGCAGGTCCTCGACCCGCTCCCCGTGGTCGTCGACGCGCAGCGGTGGTCGAGCGACGCGGCGATCGTGGAGCAGCGCACCCGCCTCGCCGTAGCGGTGCTCGACGACCTCTACGGCCCCCGCCGCATCCTCGAAACGCGCCTGGTTCCGCCCGAGGCGGTGCTCGCCGACCCCAACTACCTCCGCCCGGCGATCGGACTGGTGCCCCCACCGGGGCGCGGGCCGGCGCTCAGCGTCGCCGCCGTCGACCTGGCCCGCAGCAACGGCGCGCCGATCGTCCTGGCCGACCGGCTCGACGTCACCCACGGCATCGGCTTGGCCCTCGAGCACCGACGGGCGCTCGCAGCGGTGCACGACCGCCTGCACCTCGAACTCAATCCGAGCGGGCTCCTCGGCTGGTACGCCGAGCTTCGCCGGGCCTTCACCCGTGCTTCGCCCGAGCAGGTCGACGATCCCCGCGTCGTGTTCCTGACCCCCGGCGCGGGGTGGCGCGGCGCTGCCGAGCATTCGTACCTCGCCCGGACACTCGGGTTCACCGTCGCCGAGCCGGGCGACCTGACCGTGCGCGACGGCGCGCTGTGGTTCAAGTCGGTGGGCGGCGCCGAGCCCGTGCATGTGGTCGTGCGGTTCGTGGAGAGCGTGTCGTGCGATCCGTTGGAGCTGCGAGGCGACGCGCACCTCGGCGTCGCGGGATTGCTCGAAACCGTCAGGCGCCGCACGGTCGCGGTCGCCAACCGGCCCGGAGCGGGGATCGCCGAGAACCGCGTGGTCTTCGCTCACAGCGCCACGCTGTGCCGCGAACTGCTCGGCGAGGAGCCGCTCGCCGACACGCTGCCGACGTGGTGGTGCGGCAACCCGGTCGAGCAGTCCTACGTGCTCGCCAACCTCGATCGGTTGATCATCCGGCCCGTGCACGCCGGGGGGTCGGTGGCCGTGGGGCGCCTGCTGAGCCGCGACGCACGGGAGGAGCTTGCCGGCCGGATCTCGGCGCGAGGCCACCTGTACGTCGCGTGCGCCGAGATACCGCTCGACACCGTGCCGGTGTGGGCGGGACGTGTCGAGCAGCGCGGTGCGTCGATGCGGCTGTTCACGGCGATCGACGGCGACACCATGTCGACCATGCCGGGCGCGCTGACCCGCTCGGGCGGCGACCTGGCCGGCCTGCTCGGCGCCACCGGCCCCGCGCACGCCACCGAGCTCCACGACACGTGGGTCGTCGGGGCACGCGACCACGTGGCGGCGCACGAGACCCACGCGCTCGGCCAGGTCGACCTGCGGGCCTCGCTGTCGAGCCGTGCGGCGGAGACCATGTTCTGGGTGGGTCGCAACCTGGAGCGGGCCGACGCGGTGATTCGGCTCGTGCGCTCGATCGACCAGCGCGTGCAGCAATGGCCCGACATCCGGTGGGAGGCAAACGGTGCGTGGTGGAGCGCCGCGATGGCCGCCGTGGCCACGCTCGCCGGGGTGAGCGGCGCGCCGCCCACCGCCGACCTCACCGGTCGGGCGCTGGCCGATTCGACCGCGCCGCGCAGCCTGGTCACGTCGCTGCATCACCTGCTGCGAGGGGCACGCTCGGTGACCGAGCTGTTCTCGGCCGACATGTGGCACGTGCTCGGCGAGCTCACCGACGGCTCGGTGCGGCTGTCGATCGCAGCGGCGCACGAGCAGCGCGAGGCCGCCGGCCGCCTGCTCACGCCGCTGGCCGCACTGTCGGGCCTGGCATCGGAGTCGATGGTGCGCGATCCAGGCTGGTGCTTCCTCGATCTGGGGCGGCGCGTCGAGCGTTCCGTCGGCACCATCGATCTGCTGGTCGCGCTCCTCGGTCGGCCGCCCGACCCGGTGATCGCACCCGTGACCTACGAGACCGCACTGGCCGCGACCGACAGCCTGGTCGCGTACCGCCGCCGCTACCGCAGCGACATCGAGCCGACCGCGGTCGCCGACCTCGTGGTGAACGACCTCACGAACCCCCGCTCGGTGGCCTACCAGGTGGACCGCATCCGTACCGATCTTGCACGCCTGCCCGACCGGCTCACCGGCGGGCACCTGCGCGTCGACTCGATCGAGGCGGAGCCGTGGGTCGCAACCGACCGGCTGTGGTCGATCCGCTCCCAGGTCACCACGCTCTCCCTCGACGTCGAGCTGCACTACTTCGCCCAGATCCGATCGAGGACGGTCCGGTCGTGACCGCCTTCACCGTCCACCACGTCACCCGCTATCGCTACGAGCAACCGGCGACGTTGTGCCACAACGAGGCGCACCTGTGCATGCGCTCGACGCCGGACCAGACGGTCGACGAGAGCTGGGTGATCATCGACCCGCCGCCCGATGACCGCTCCGAACGCATCGACCTCTACGGCAACTGGGTGACCTACTTCTCGCTGCAATCGCCGCACGATCAGCTGGAGGTCGCGGCCACGTCACGTGTGCGCCGGTCGCCCACGACGCGCCACGAGTCGGAGTGGCTGCCGTGGGAGGCGGCCCGGGACGCGCCGCGCGGCGTGAACGAGTGGGACCTGACGATCGAGAGCCCGCACGTGCCGCTGCTGTCCGAGCTGCACCGGCTCACCGACGGCACCTTCACGCCGGGGCGACCGCTCGCGGAGGCGGTCGCCGAGCTGTGCCGCCGCATCTACGACGAGTTCGCGTACGACCCCACGGCGACGTCGGTGTCGACGCCGCTGTCCGACGTGTTGGCGGGGCGCCACGGCGTGTGCCAAGACTTCGCCCACCTCGCGATCGCCGCGCTGCGCCACCTCGGCCTGTCGGCGCGCTATGTCTCCGGGTACTTGGAGACGCTGCCGCCACCGGGGCAACCGAAACTGAAGGGCGCCGACGCGTCGCATGCGTGGGCGTCGGTCCGCACGCCTGCTGGCACCTGGCTCGACTTCGACCCCACCAACGCGCTCGTCGCGCCCGACACCCACCTCACCGTCGCCTGGGGCCGCGACTACTCCGACGTGATGCCGCTTCGGGGCGTGGTGATGTCGTCGGGAGCGACCACGCAGCTCGACGTCGAGGTCGACGTGGAGCGCGTCGACCCATCCGCGTAGCTCGACGACAGCGCGGTCGGTGCCGTCGCTGCGAACAGCTCGGGGAACACTCGGGCGACCTTGGCGGTGAGGTACTCGCCGTACCGACCCGTCCAGGCCAGCGGTTCCTCGGCGTCCCATCGCTCGCGCCCTCGCAGCGCCGCGCCGCCGAGCGGCAGGGCGGGTACCGTCCGGTCCCAGCCCGGATCGAGGAACAGCGGGAACGACAGCCGGTCGGCGCCAGGGGCGCCGGGGTCTCCCGCGTCGCCGGCTGCGTGGTCGTGTTGGTGGTCGTGGTAGCGCACGCGATGCGGCGTCGAGCGATACGTGCCCCCGGTCAGCCGCTCCAGCATGTCGCCGAGGTTGCACACGAACGCCTCGGGGTGCGGCTCGACGTCGACCCATCCGCCGCGCCGATGCACCTGGAGCCCGCCGTGGCCGTCGCCCCCGAGCACGGTGAGCAGGCCGTAGTCGGTGTGCTCCCCCACGCTCCAGGTCGGCTCGCGCGAGGTGAGGGCGGGGTACCGGAAGATCCGGAACAGCACCGTCGGATCGGCGGTGATCCCCTCACGGAACCACGCCTCGCCCACGCCGAGGGCAAGCGCCATCAGCGACAGCACCTGCTGTGCGACCTCCACCACCGCCTCCACGTACCGGGGGACGAGCTCGGCCATGGCCGGCACCTGAGCGGGGTACCGGTTCATGCCGTGGAGCGCGTCACCGGCGACCACCCTCGGATGGTCGCCCGGATGGTCGACGCCGAAGTACAGGCCTTCCTTGTGGTCGGGTTGCCCGCTCGTCAGCTCGGCGCCCAGCGGAAACCAGCCGCGCCAGGCCCGCCCGGCGAGCGGCATCGCCACCTCGGCCTTGGTTGCCTCGTCGAGGGCGAAGAAGGCACGCGCCGCCGCGTCGAGGTCGGTGCGCAACGAGCGCGGCACGCCGTGGCCGACCACCAGGAAGAAGCCGTCGTCGCGTGCCGCGCGATCGATCTGGTCCGCGACGCCGAGCGGATCGCTCGCCGCGAGCGACAGGTCGATGACCGGCAGCGTCATCGATGCAGCCGAAGCGTCGCGATCTGGAACGGCCGGAGCGCAACCACTGCCACGCCTCCGTCGGTGCGCACCTGCGGCAAGGCAGCTTCGGTGTCGGCCGACTCGTGTGCGTCGACCGCCACGATGGCCCGCACCGCGAAGCCCGCCGACACCTTCGCGACGGCGCGTCCCCCGAACGACTCGTAGCACCGCACGATCACATCGCCCGACCCGTCGTCGGCGAGCTTGACGGCCTCGACGACCACGGCGTCGTTGTCGACCGTCACCAGCGGAACCCCCGCGCCATGCGCCGAGGCGGGGACCGCGATCGCTCGGAGCGGCAGGTTGAGGCGGTACCCCTCGGCGATCACGCCGGCCGCGCGGAAGTCACCCGAGTGGGGCACGAGCGAGTAGGTGAAGCGATGGTGCCCGAGGTCCTGCTTGGGGTCGGGGTACTGCGACCCGCGGAGCAGCGTGAGGTACAGCGTGGTCATGGGATGACCGTCGTCGCTGCGGCCGCGTTCGGCGTGATGGCCGTATTTGCAGTCGTTCAGCAGCGCCATGCCCGCCCCGGATTCCGACACGTCGACCCAGCGGTGGGCGCACACCTCGAAGCGGGCGAAGTCCCAGCTGGTGTTGGTGTGCGTGGGCGTCGCGAGGTGTCCGAACTGGATCTCGCGGGTCATCTCCGACGAGTGCAGGTCGAGCGGAAAGGCCACCTGCAGCAACTGCTCGCGCTCGGCCCACTCGACCTCGTTGGCGATGTCGAGGCGACGCGCGTCGGAGCGCAGCTCGATCGTCTGCGTGATCGACGACGACCGGAAGCGTCGCGTCACCCGGACGCGCGCCACCAGCGGCCCGTCGTCGCAGACCTCGATCTCGGTCGGTCCCTCGATCTGCGCGGCCTTCGCCCGGTTGAAGTGCTCGATGTCCCAGGCGTCGAACGTGTTGGGCAGGTCGGGATGGATCTCCAACCGGTTCGCGACCGACCCCGGCGGCACCATCTCGCGTCCCGTCACCCGGTCGACCAACGAGATGATTCCGCCGTGCGCGTCGACGACGGCGCGCAGGTACTCGTTCACGAGTTCGATCCGCGCGCCGTCCGATCTCACCGTCACCGGCTCCGCATCGGCGGCCACCAGCGTGCCGACGCCGAGCGCGGGGGCCTCAGCGACCACAGCGACGGCGCCGCCCGACAGCGGTTGGGCACCCAGGTCGGCCGCCACCAGCCCGGCGATCGCAGCGTCGATCACGGCGACCTCGCGCCGGGCGTGTGGCGCGGCGTTCGCCACGGCGACCACCGCGTCGGCCGCGGCCGCGGCCCCGGCCGCGCCCAGCGAATCGGCGATGATCGCCTCGAGCCGCCCCGCGATGTCGGCGTAGGTCGCCTCGGCCTCGCGGTGCACCCAACCGATCGAGCTGCCCGGCAAGATGTCGTGGAACTGGTGCGTCAGGACGGTCTTCCAGATGCGATCAAGCTCGTCGGCCGGGTACCGCGACGGGTCGCCGCTGCGCACCGCGGCGGTCGCCGCCCACAGCTCGGCCTCGCGCAGCAGCAACTCGGAGCGACGGTTCCCGAGCTTCGTGCGCGCCTGGCTGGTGAAGGTGCCCCGGTGCATCTCGAAGTAGAGCTCGCCGACCCAGCGCGCCGCGTCGGGGTACTCGGCCACCGCGGCGTCGAAAAACGCCGACGGCGACTCGATCTCCAGGCGAGGCAGCCCCTCGAGATTCTTCGTGCGCCGGAACATCTCCATCATGTCGGGGCTCGGTCCGCCGCCGCCGTCGCCCCACCCGAACGGCATGAGGCTGCGCGTCGCCCGCCCGCGATCGGCGAAGTTGCGAACCGAGAAGTCGAGCTCGACCGGGTGGATGATCGCGTTGTACGTCTCGACCGGCGGGAAGTGGGTGAACACGGTCGACCCGTCGATCCCCTCCCACCAGAACGTGTGGTGCGGAAAGCGGTTGGTGCGGTTCCAGCTCAGCTTCTGCGTGAGGAACCGCTCGATGCCGGCGTGGGACATGATCCCGGGCAGCGAGGCGGGGTAGCCGAACACGTCGGGCAGCCAGGTCTCGGTGCAGGTCACGCCGAAGTGCTCGCGGAAGAAGCGCTGGCCGTGCACGAATTGGCGCAGCAGCGCCTCGCCGCCGGAGAGGTTGGCGTCGGCCTCGACCCACATGCCGCCCACGGGCACCCATCGGCCGTCGGCAACCCGCGCTCCGATCTCGGCGAACAGGTCGGGGTAGTCGTCGAGCATCCACTCGTACTGCGCCGCCTGGCTGCAGGCGAACATCATCTCGGGCCACTCGTCCATGAGCCGGAGCACGTTGGCGAAGGTGCGGGCGCATTTGCGCCGCGTCTCGCGCAGCGGCCACAGCCACGCGGTGTCCATGTGCGCGTGCCCGATGGCCGACACGCGATGGGCGGACGCAACGGCGGGCTTCGCCAGCACGTCGGCGAGCGCGGCGCGCGCCGCCGGAGCGGTGTCGACGACGTGCCCCAGGTCGATCGCCTCGATCGAGGTGCTCAACGCCTGGAGCAGCTCGTATCGCCGCGGCTGATCGCGATGGATGACCCGCATGAGGTCGCGTGCGACCGAGATGTCGTGCACGAGGCCGTGCACGTCGTCGTTGCGCACGATGAGCTGCGCCGCGTGCAGGCGATGGATCGGAGCCCTGCCGGCCGTGTCGAGGTCGCTGTTGGGGTCGGGGAATTGGTCGTTGATGGTCGGGTTCGACGTGGCCTCCAGCAGGAAGTCGACCACCTCGCCGCCGACGGCCGGACGACCGATCGTCACGTGGTGCGATGCGGGGTGGATCCCCTTCCACGGGTGCCACTCCCCGTCGTTGCCGCGGCGCCACAGCAGCCCCTCCGACGTGAAGCCGGTGGACTCGGTGAAGCCGAGTCCGATCTCGGCCTGCACGTGGCGCCCCTCCCACTCGGTGGGCACGGTGGCGCGCAGCCGAAACCACGTGGTGCCCCACGGCCGCGAGAACGTCGATCCGATGGCGAAGGGCGTGAAGGTCGCGTCGAGCGCCTCGGCCAGCGTGACCGGCTCGCCGGGAACCTCCCACGCTTCGACCTCGAAGGGGTGAGAATCGCCGACCATCTCCCACAGAACGCTGTGGCCAAGGACCCGTTCGATACGCGCCTCGATCAACGCAGCTTCGTCGTGCACGTGTTCCTCCCGGTCGCAGCGGACGATCGAGGCGCGACGCTACCGGTCTGTCGACCAGGCCGCGAGATGCCGGCCGAGGGGTCCCGACCCGCCCATCGTGGGCCCCGCCCCGTCGATCGTGCCGGGCCATGCCAGGCGCCGCAGCGGCCCCCAATCGGTCGCAGCGACCACGACCGCCGCGGCGCCGCAGCGCTCGCGCACCGCATCGAGCGTCGGTGGCGTGCGGGCCAGGGGGACCGGGCCGGGGATCGAGGTCAGCAACGCCGCTACCCGGGCGAGCGACGTTCGCCACCGCGACCCCGTGCCGCTGTCACGCCGCGCCGCGAGCCCTCGAAGCGCGGCCGCAGCGAGCAGCCACCCGGCGCCGTGGTCGAGCGCCTGACACGGCAGCGGCGTAGGGCGATCGGCGCCGACCGCCTCGGCCGCCGTGGTGGTGATCCCGACGCAGTGCTGCACGATCGAGTCGAACCCTCGGCGGGTCCGCCACGGACCGGTCCACCCGAACGCGTCGAGGCTCACCTCCACCAGCCCGGGTCGCTGCTCGTGCCAGCGGTCGCTGCTGATGCCGAGCCCCGAAAGCGCACCGCCGCGGTAGCCGTGCACCACCACGTCGGCCGACGCGACCAGCTCGTCGAGGCGGTCGCGTCCCGCCGGGTCGCGCAGGTCCAGCGCCGCGGTGCGCTTCCCGGCGCCGACCACCGGGATGATCGCCGGAACCTCCTCGAAGCCGACCGGATCGATGCGCAGGACTTCGGCGCCCCACGCGGCGAGCATGCCCGTGGCGGTCGGTCCGGCGAGCACGCGGGTGAGGTCGAGCACCCGCACGCCGTGCAGCGGCGCTGCGGGCAGGAACGCGGCGGGCAGGGATGCGGCGGGCGGCGGATCGGCGTGAGCGTGCTCGACGTGGGTCGTCGCCGTGCGGTCGACCACGAGCAGCGGTTCGGCAGCGAGCGCGGCGCCAGCATCGCTCGTGGCCCACTCCTGGGGCGAGCGGCACGCACCCGCCACGCCGCAGCGTTCGACCACGGCCGATTCGAGCGCATGGACGGGGTGGTTCGCCACGGTGGCTGCGACCTCATCGCGGCCGGTCGCCGCTGAGTCGGGCAGGCCGAGCGCCGCGAGCGCAGCGGTCCGGTGGTGGGCATAGTTGGTGTGCAGCCGTATCCACCCGTCGGCGCCCTCGTAGTCGCCGGCGATGGGGTCCCACACCGGCGGGATCGTCCAACCGTCGGGCTCGACGAGCGCCTCGGCCCAGAACATCGCCGAGGCGTGTGCGGCGTCGACGTCGACCTCCACGTCCGCTCCGGTCGAGCGGCCGCGCCCCACCACCACAGCGAGCGATTCCAACGCGGCGACCACGCACGACACGGCGAGGTCGTCCACACCGAAGGGCCCCCGCCACCAGGTCGCATCGCCGTGGAGGTTGATCGCAGGGCTCCTGATGTCGGACGGCTCGCGGCCGTCGAGCTGGGTGAGGGCGGCACGCACGTCGCGCAGTGCGTGAGGTTCGGCGGGATCCATGCGGTCCATCGTCCGCCCTGATGCATGACAGAATCAACGTTGATCATGGTCAACCCATCCGGACCCGAACGCTGGCTCACAACTCCCGAGGCGGCCGCGAGGCTCGGCGTGAAGCCGCAGACCCTGTACGCGTACGTCGCCCGCGGCGTAATCGATCGCCACCGCGGCGACGACGGGCGCACCAGCAGGTTCGACGCCGCCGACGTCGAGGCGCTCGCACGGCGCGGCCGCCCGCGGCGGCGCGGAGCGGAGTCGGGGATCGACGTGACCGTGCACAGCGCGATCACGTCGATCCCCCCCCGCCCCGCGCGACGACTCGGCCCCCCGTACCCCCGCCGCCGAGCCCCCGCCCCGGCCCGCGCCGCCACCCTCCCGTCCG